>PVMS01127157.1_pt1 | contig 10028 bp, 12 predicted proteins | sample 1853461 | NCBI WGS metagenome assembly PVMS01 (sample SAMN08582032, study PRJNA380276) | Marine sediment metagenome, whole genome shotgun sequencing project. | isolation source: ocean sediment barecode stripped | collected 2017
CCTAGACGACGCTCTTCCGATCTTGCCATCGTCTAGGTTGGGGCCCCCCACCAATCGACCTGCGGCCGATTGACTCCCCCCAAAGGGGAGAGTTATCAGAACGCCACAAAGGGGAGGTGAGCAACTAGCAACCCCCGCCGGGTGCGTGGCGGGGGTTGCAATGATCCGGTTGGCCGCTGAGGAGTCGGAGGAAGGGGTGCCTCCTGTTCCAGTGGAGTGGGACTTGCGGCCTTCCGAACCAATTAACTCCTTATCGGTGTTGAGACTGAATACCTTGAGTGGCTGATTTGGCCACTCAACGCGGCGGCCTCGCCTGTTCGCTGGTGCCGGCGGTGGGGAACACTCCGGCTCCCACCGGGACCGGGGTGACGGTGGGATCCGCCTGGTTGAGATGGACCCCCCGGAACGACTCGCTGAAGAGACGGTCGTGGTCGAAGAAGCGGTCGAAGAGTTGGCCGAGTAACCGGTCAATCCCGCAGCGGGATGGTCACCGTGAACGCCGACCCGGTGCCGACGCCATCAGATGAAGCGACGATGTCTCCCCCGTGAGCGCGTGCAATTGCCCGAGCGATCGTCAGACCGATCCCGGCACCGCCGGCAGATGCGGCGCCCCCATCGATCCGGTAAAAGCGATCGAAGACCTTGCTCAACGATTCCGGCGGTATGCCCTCACCGGTGTCACTCACGACGATCTGGGCAGAACGATCATTCTCGGTCATCGACAGGCTGACGGTCCCGCCGCGCCGGGTGTGCTGTGATGCGTTCCGGAGCAGATTGGTAAACACCTGGGCCATCCGATCACGGTCCGCCAGCGCGTCGAGCCGTACCGGGTCAACCGGCTCGAAGACGACGCCGGCTGCGGCGAAGGTCGCGGCAAGGCTGCGGCCCGCTTCCTGAGCCACCTCGCCGAGATCGACTTCGATCGGTGAGAGATCGAACGCATCCTCGGCGGCTCGCGACAACACTCCAAGATCGGCCGCCAACCGTTGCAACCGCCGCGTCTCGCCGCGCATCGCCCCCAGAGTCTCGGCGTCGGGTTGGAACACACCATCCTCGAGACCTTCCAGGAAGCCGTCACTCGAAGTTATTGGGGTGCGCATCTCGTGTGCCAGGTCGGACACGAGTCGGGTACGACGCTCCTCGATGTCCTCCAACGCCTGCCCGAGAGCATTGACATCCCGGGCAAGATCGGCCAGTTCCAAATCCGCCGGCACCGGGACCCGCTCGTCGTGTTTTCCTTCCGCCATGCGGCGAACCGCGGCGCGCATCCGCTGCAGCGGTCGGACCAGTCTGCGCGATACGAGCACCGCACCCACCAACCCGGCTACCCCGCCAACAACGAGCGCTACCAGCATCGCCACGGTGAGTGAGCCCGAGAACGCCTCGATCAGCTCCTCGTCGAGGGCCGCCTGTTGAGTCTCGCGACCGACCTCGACTTCCGGATCCGTCCCGAGAGTCGTCCCGGACTGGTTTCCGGCGCCTCGCCCCCGACCGGCGCCGGTGCCGTCCGCTAGCCCGATGCCGGCCCCGCCGGAGTCCGACTGGCCCAGCCGGAGACCGATCTGCTGCACCTCGTGATCGAACAGCCGGGGGCCAAGCCAGCGGGCCACACCAAACGCCGCCACCGAGGCGATGGTGACGACGATCAGATACGAGAGCAGCAGCTTGAACGAGAGGCTGCGGCGCTGCATCAGCCGACGGCCTTGTATCCGACTCCCCGAACGGTGGCGACGAACCGGGGCTCGGCTGCATCATCGCCGAGAGCCTTGCGAAGGTTGCGAATGTGGACGTCTACAACCCGATCGTCGCCGACGTAATCCCAACCCCACACCAACTCGAGGAGTTGGCGGCGGCTGTAGACCCTCCCCGGCGAAGACGCCAGCGCAACCAGTAGATCGAATTCGAGCGCGGTGAGGGTCACCGGCTCACCATCGCGCATCACCTCGTGTCTGGCCACATCCACGGTGAGACCATCCAGGGTCATGAACTCGGCGGCCGGCTCCGTCGAGTCACGCTTGCGACGAAGAACCGCCTTGACCCGAGCCACCAGTTCCTTGGCACCAAACGGCTTGGTCACGTAGTCGTCGGCCCCCACCGAGAGGCCCACGACGCGGTCCGTCTCCTCGGCGCGAGCGGTGAGCATGATCACATACACATCGGACTTGGTTCGCAGTTCGCGCAGCACCTCGATCCCGTCTCTGCCCGGCATCATCACGTCGAGCAGCACCAGATCGGGCGACACCCGGTCGAACATGGCGAGGGCCGCCTCGCCGTCGGATGCCTCCGACACCTCAAAGCCATCTGCCCGCAGATATGAGGTGACGATGCGGCGGATGTTCGCCTCATCGTCAACGACGAGGATGCGGCGCGAGTCCATGACCACGATGTTAGGAACGGGCCCGGAGGATTCCGGACCCGTTCCCATACCGAGCGATGGTGATCAAGCGTTCGGGCACGTTCCGAGGCCCGCTCCGGCGTTTCCGCCGCGCCATCCTTGGTTCATACGAAGGCCGGTGCCATCACGGGGAGCAATGTCGGCACCATCGACGTGATACGGACCGGTTCCGTCCATCGGACCGACGCCTCGGGCGCCTCGACCGCGGTTCATCGCACCGAATCCGGTCCCATCACCGGGCGCCGGAGGGAGCTCACTGCCGTCCTCGAGGCCGTAGCCGAAGCCGGGGCATGTGCCGTCGCAGGTGCCTGGATCGACCTGCAGCTGAGCGCGGATCGGCAGTCGATCAGCGCCACTTCCCTTGCCGTTGCCGTTGCCGGCAAATGCGACCGCGGGGACAACAGCAATGAGTGCAAGTATCGCCAGGATTGTGAGCGATTTGCGGAGCATTGTTCCTTCTCCTTGTGGAGTTTCGTTCGAACCTTGCGGTTCTCTTACCCCCATATCCAACCGCACAGACGTGAACTCCCAATGGCCGCGATCAAGAAGGTTCTATGAAGTCGAGTGACCCTCCAACAGCTCCACCGCAACGACCCGGACGCGGGGAACGGGCCTGGGGGAGTCCAGACCCGTTCCGGTTACCGAGCGAAGGATCTCCGTTACGGAATCCCTCTTCCTGGGAGAGTTCGTGACCTCGCGGTCCGAACAGCCCCATCTAATCAAAGGGACATGAAGGCCGACTTCCACCTTCTGTGAAGCTTGGATAAAGCGGCGGAGCGGCTCAGGAGCCGGTTTCCAGGCGGAGTACGGTGACGCTCTCATCACCGGAAAACACGGTGCCCACCACCCGCCAGCCCCTGCGGATATAGGACCCAGGGTCCACTCGAATCGCCATATGAACGATCGGTTGACCTGCCGCAACCGCCTCAGCGGTGGCGGCTTCGACCAGCGCCTTGCCGATGCCTTGGCCACGATGCTGCGGCACCACGAAGAGACCCCCGATCCACGGCGACGGAATCTCGGGAGCCGCTTCCCAACGACCCCGCAAGGCAACCGTTCCCACAACCTCATTTTCGATCTCGGCGATAAGAGTGTGCTGGACATCCGAAACCAGCCTGAATTGCGAGGCCACATCGGGAAGCGACCTACCCCGGTGATACTCCGGCCACTCGGCGACCAACCACTCCGCCAGCAGCCCGGCGGCGTCGGGGCGCTCCTCGAGGGAACGAATGACCAGAGATCGGGTCGTCATGTCGCGACGGTAGGGATTGAATCGGCCCCCGTCAGGGGCCAAAAGGCCCCTCGCGGGTCCCGATTTCCGATGGTTTGTTCTCTGGTACGCCGGGCGCAGCCCCCCACCAATCGGCCTGCGGCCGATTGACTCCCCCCAAAGGGGAGAGTGATAAGACCCCCCACCAATCGGCTTCCGGCCGATTGACTCCCCCCAAAGGGGAGAGTTTTCAGAACCCCCCAGAGGGGGGAGTGGTATTTACATTGGGTCGGCTCGGGTGAAGTTGCGGAAACGGGTGAATTCGGCGGCGAAGGTCATCATCACGGTGCCGGTTGCTCCCGCACGGTGCTTGGCGATGCTGACTTCGGCGATACCCCTGGTTTCGGCGCTGTCGGGGTTGTAGTACTCGTCGCGGTAGATGAACATCACGATGTCGGCGTCCTGTTCGATTGCTCCCGACTCTCTCAGGTCACCGAGCCGGGGGCGCTTGTTCTCGCGCTGCTCCAACTGGCGGTTCAACTGTGAGACCGCTATCACCGGGACGTGGAGCTCGCGAGCGAGGTTCTTGAGCGACCGGCTGATCTCGGCAATCTCCTGCTGGCGGTTGTCGCTTCGTACTGGGCCCTGCATCAGCTGCAGATAGTCCACCACCACCAGACCGAGATCCGACTTTCGCTTGAGCCGCCGACACTTGGCCCGAATCGCGGTGACGGTGAGGTCGGGCGAGTCGTCCACGTAGAACGGCATCTCGTAGAGCTTGGAGGACTCGCGGGCGAGCTTCTGCCACATCTCGGGTCCGAGCTGGCCGGTACGCAACTTGTTGGAATCGACCGAGGCCATCGAGGACAACAGCCGCTGCACGACCTCTTCGCGGCTCATCTCCAGAGTGAAGAACGCGACCGGCTGGCCGGTCTCCGCCACGTTCTGGGCAATGTTGAGGGTCAGCGCGCTCTTCCCCATCGAAGGTCGAGCCGCGACGACCACCAGGTTGGTTGGGTGCAGACCCGCCAGCTTCTTGTCCAGATCCCTGAAGCCGGTGGGTACACCCGTGATGTCTCCACCGCGGGTTCCGATCTCTTCGATCTTCTCGAGGGTGTCCTGCAGGAGCGGCCCCAGCCGGGACAGCCCTTCGCCGACGCGGCGGTCGGCGACGGCAAAGACCTCTGCCTCGGCCGAGTCGAGCGCCTCATCGATCGGACGCTCGCTCTGCATCGCAATCTGAGTCACCATGGAACCGGCCTTCATCAGCCTGCGACGCGACGCCGTTTCGTCGACGATCTCGACGTAGTAGCCGACGTTGGACGTGGCCGGGACCGCATCCATGAGATGGTTGAGGAAGGCGATGCCTCCCACCTTCTCCAGCTCGTCGTTGCGGCGCAGCCAATCGCTGACCGTGATCGCATCGATCGCGTGGTTGCCGTCGAAGAGCGCCGTGATTCCCTCGAAGACCGACTGGTGGGCCGGCCGGTAGAAATCTTCCGGGCGGAGCTGCTCGAGAGCCACCGATGCGGCCTCAGCCGACAGCATCACGGCGCCGAGAACGCTCTCCTCTGCCTCCACGTTGTGTGGCGGCACCGAAGGTGAAGTGGTCCTCGGACCCTCGAGTTGAGTTGTCATGTCCTCCTACGGCGCCCGGCAATCGGCGTCGTCTAGCCGGGGATCACATCCAGGGTGAGCTGGAATTCGACCTCCGGATGTGGCTTGAGCGTGATTTCATGCAGTCCGATCTCTTTGATCGGACCGGTCAACATGATGATCTGTGGTTCGACCTGGACTCCGGTGTATTGGGCGATGGCCTCGGCGACATTGCGAGCACCTATCGACCCGAACAGCTTGCCCTCGTCGGCGGACCGGGCTGCGACCACAACGCGGCTGTCGGCGAGCGCCTCGGCGATCTGGCTGGCGGCTGCCTTCTCGACCCTTTCGAACTCCTGGCGGGACCGGCGGAGGGTCTCCGCCTCCTTGAGCGCGCCACGAGTGGCCTTGATCGCCTTCGACTTCGGGACCAGGTAGTTGCGGGCATACCCATCTGCGACATCCACGACATCGCCCTTGAGACCCAGACCGTCCACGGTGTCGATGAGGATGACCTTCATCGCTTGATGTACGGCAGGAGCGCCATCTCGCGGGCGTTCTTGATTGCCGTAGCCACCTTCCGCTGGCACTGCGGGCAGTTGCCGGTGACCCGCGATGAGCGGATCTTGGCGCGGTCAGACATGAACTTGCGGAGCAGGCCTACGTCCTTGTAGTCGACGTATCCCTGGTTCTGGTCGCAGAAGTAGCAAGTCTTCTTCTTCGGCCGCCGCCGGCCCCGTTCGGGTGCGCGACGCCGGGTGCCCGCCCTGGGCTTCTTGGTGTTTCTTCGTGGAGACATCTAATTGTCCTCTCGGGGGGAAGTGGTGTAGTTCTTTAGAAGGGTGCTTCGTCGGGACCGAACTCCTCGCGCGCCACCGGGGCCGCAGGCGTACTCGGCTGCTGACCTCCTCCGAACGAATCGCCGGAGCGGGGCGAGCGAGTCACCGCGGCGGTAGCCCACCGCAGCGAGGGGCCGATCTCATCGATCGCGACCTCGACGACCGACCGCTTGTCACCGTCTTGGGTTTCCCAAGACCTTTGTTCGAGGCGGCCGGTGACGATCACCCGAGTGCCCTTGGTGAGCGACTCGGCGCAGTTCTCGGCGGCATCGCGCCACAGCGTGCCACCAAAGAAGCTGGTCTCCTCCTGCCATTCCTTATTGCGGTCCTGATAGCGCCGGTTGACGGCAAAGCGAACCTTGGCCAGGGCAACGCCGGATGGAGTAAACCGGAGTTCGGGATCGTCGACCAGGTTGCCGATAAGGGTCACTGAATTCGCAGGCATCGCTCAATCACTTCTTTCGGTTGACGACTTCAAGATGCCGTTTTGGTACGACAAGAAAGAAAGTCACTCGGGTCGGACGAACTTGTGGCGGATCACCTGATCGGACAGGCCCAAGGCGCGGTCCAGATCGGTGTGAGTCCCAGGCTCGGCGTTGAATTGGGTAACGGCGTAGTAGCCCTCTTTGAGATGGTTGATCTCATAGGCGAAACGTCGCTTGCCCCAGAAGTCGGACAGGGTGATCTCGGCGCCGCGATCGGTGAGAGCCTTCTCGACCCGACTCACCTCTTTTTTCACGTCGTCCTCGGCCATCTCAGGCCGAAATATCGTCAACAGTTCGTAGGCGCGCATGATGCGCTCCACCTCCTTTGGACACTCGCATCTGACGAGAGGCCCCACGGGGGGCAGTAGGGAAGAACGAGAGTGTATCGCGGCGACGCCAGTTCGCGGAAGTCGACTTAAGAAGCCGGCGAGGCGCCGGACATCGCCGAGCTTTGCTCGGCGGGCAATCGGAAGCCGGGCAATCACCTCGCTCCGCTCGGCGGGCAATCCGGGTCGGGGCGTAGAGCCGCCTCTGGCTGGAGACTGAGGACTGGAGACTGGCGACTCAGTCTCCGACATCCAGCACCAGAGGACCCAGGCCTTCGAAGCCGCCCACGGCTGTTTCGAGGGCGTACTTGACCGGGGCAGCTGCCGGGTAGGTCTGGCAGGGTTCCTCGATGCACGGAGTCATCGTGAGCAGGTTCAGCAAGGACCCATCTTCGGCAAAGAAGGCTATGTCGAGGGGAATGAGTGTGTCCAGCATGTAGAACGACACTTGCACCGGGTCCTCGAAGACAAAAAGCATTCCGTCGACCTGCAGATCGGTGACACCCATCAGTCCCCGGGCTCGGAGCGCGAACGTGTCGGCGACTGCGACGGTCCACGTCTCCCCACTGAGCACGATCTCGCCCCGGCCGAAGCCGTCGAGATCATTGGGTGGCTCCGCCGCGATCGTGGTGGTAGCGGTGGCGGCGGCCGTCGCCGGCACGGTCGTCGTATCCGGCGCGGCATCGGAGCCGCAGGCTGCGATCAGAACCAGGAACGCAGCACCGAATATCAGCCCTCTGACAGCAGCGACCTGACCACCTCGTCCGGCATGTGATAGGTCTCGTCGTCCGATGGGAACTCACCCTTCTGTACGTCGCCGAACCAGGCGGCGACAGCGTCTGTCGCAGTCTGGTTGAGGTCCGCATACTGGCGCACGAACTTGGCGACGTGGCCATCGGTGAGCCCGAGCAGGTCGTGGAACACCAGGACCTGACCGTCGCACTTGGGACCGGCCCCGATGCCGATCGTCGGCGCCGAGATCTCCTTTGTGGTCAGCTCGGCGAGCACGTCGGGTACGCCTTCGAGCACGATCGCAAACACTCCGGCCTCGTCGAGCGCCTTGGCATCGGCGAGCAACTCACGGGCGGCTTCGACCTGCTTGCCCTGCACCCGATACCCACCCATGGCGTGGACCGACTGCGGGGTGAGACCGAGATGCCCCATCACCGGTATTTCGGCATCGAGCACGGCTTCGATCATTGGAAGGCGTTTCCGGCCCCCTTCGAGCTTGACCGCACCGGCCCCTCCTTCACGAATGAACCTGGCTGCGTTACGGACCGTGTCCTCGACCGTCACGTGATAGGAGAGCCACGGCATGTCTCCCACCACGAATGCCTTCGGCTTAGTGGCAGTGACCGCCCGGGTGTGGTGGATCATCTCCTCCATGCCCACGTCGAGAGTCGTCTCGCGACCGAGCACCACGTTGGACAGTGAGTCTCCCACCAGGATGATGTCGGCTCCGGCGGCATCGACGATCCGCGCCGAAGGGGCGTCGTAAGCCGTGATCATCCGAAGCTTGGGGCCGCCCGTGGCGGCGCGCACCGTGGGGGCAGTCATCTGATCGCGCATTCGAGTCTCTCTTTCTCCCCACCAATCGGGTTGGGGGATGTCTGGCGCGTGCGTTGCTCTTGGGACCCGCCTCACAGAGATCCGCTGCATCTGTCTGCAGTCCCCGGCGAGTTGTCCACAAGTGTAGGAAGTGGGCGAGCGTAGCGAGGCGCCCACAACAGACCCAGCCTCTCGCCCTGGCGAGGTCAGGGGTGCTGAGGGACCTCTGCACGAACTTCACCGCCTACCGCCCCAAGGTTCGGGTCGACGACCCGGAGGGTGAGTACTGGCTCGACGGACGCCGCCTCACCGTCGGGTAGCCGCGTCCGGTTGGGTCATCGGAGGCAGAGACAGGGGGAGGGACCCCTCACCGAGCCACTTCCTGGTGGGGTCGGCGAACTGGCGACACAGAGCGGGTCGATCGACGGAAACCCCACCGGACTCCCAATCCGGTGACCATCGAGAGTCGGGGAGCAGGGGAAGAAAGACTGATGAATGAGGATGAAATGCAGGAGCTTCGGTGGTACAGGCAGCACGCGAGGCGGCAGCACCCCCCGAACAGGAACCCCCTAGGTGTGGCGCGTGGCCGAGAGGGCCTGGAGAGGCCTGTCTCGCCGTCTCGACCGACTAGTCGGCATCACCCGGCGGGGGCTTCGCCGTACTCCAAGATCCGATCCGGATGGATCGAGAACAACGCCCCGGGAAGATTGAGGCTGGTGTCGAGATACTCCTGGCGGGCGTCACCGGTCAAGTAGCGCTGAGCTAGGGCGGTTCTCACCTCAGCGAGCGGCGTCGGATCGGCCTGAGCGCTTCCACGGACCGTGATGGCGTAATACGGGCGGTCCCGGTGATCGACCACCACGGCCACTCTCGGGTCGCGGTCGATGTTGCGCTGTTTCTGCGATCCGGCACCGGTGATCATGAGGAGCCGATCGTCGTCACGAAGGAACCACATCGCTGTCGAATGCGGCTCGCCGTCGGGACCGATTGTCGACAGGACCGCCACCGAGGGTCGGTCGAGGAATTGCCTCTGCGCTGCGCTAAATTCCATGCCGTGATGCTAGCCCTGTGGGATACCGTCTTCATCTGGAGCGCTGATCTGGAACGGGATACGAACGACTGAGGCTGAAGGCAAAGCCGGGGGCGGTGAAGTCTTGACAGGGGTGCTGAAGGGCTCCTGACCTCGCCGGCCCTTCACCTCACTCCGCCCGCTCGTACACGTAGATGCGCTCGAAGGCGTAGATCCACAGGGTGTCGTAGTCGCGGATCTCGAAGCCGAAGGTGCCGTCAGAACCGTCGGCTATCGGGAAGTGAACTCCGCGTGCCGTCGGTCCCTCCTCGAAAACGCAGTCGTTGACAAACGCTTCGCCGTCGGCGGGGCCGGTCACGGTGATTGTCCCGCTCACATCGCCCGGGCCGGGCGCGTTGTAGTCGGGATCCGCGGTGATCGAATAGGCGCCCTCGAAGAGGCATTCCCATCCCGGGTCGGCATTGGCGAGAGAGAAATCGCCGGTGTCTTCGGTCATCAGGTGGGCTGCTTCGGCGAGTCCGAGTTCGGTCCCGACGATCCAGTACGGCGAGGTGTCGACCGGCGAAATCGGACCCTCGGTCCTCACCCAGTCGCCGTGC
>PVMS01005192.1_pt1 | contig 10027 bp, 8 predicted proteins | sample 1853461 | NCBI WGS metagenome assembly PVMS01 (sample SAMN08582032, study PRJNA380276) | Marine sediment metagenome, whole genome shotgun sequencing project. | isolation source: ocean sediment barecode stripped | collected 2017
CCATGTCCAAATCGTAAACCGTTAACGCAGACTGTAACAGCGATTCCACCGATTCATGAATGGTGGTGGTATCCGCTTGATAATGCACATTGGATCGCGTCAAGCGGGGAAGCTTCTGGACACTTTCTGGATAATCGCATTCATGCGACACTCCAACTAAAGAAGACTCCAGTCCCAGTTGGCAAATGATTTCTGTGGCTGATGGTAGCAGGCTTATGATTCTCATTTTTTTATGGCTCTGTTATCATTAAAAACTATGCCGGTGATGTGATCCATATCCAGGTTGTCCCGCACCAAATCGCCTATTCGATCGAGTTGTTTCTCTCGGAAAGCCTGATAATCAAAGGCGGCTTCAGGGATGGGAATATTTCTCAATGATCTGACTCGGTCCAGCAAGGCTTCGCGTAGCGGAGTGTTATCGAGGAAACCATGAATGGGAGTGCCCAGTACATTCCCGTTATCATTCACGACTCCCAGCTCCAATGGGTTGTTATCAACATTGAATAATGCGGCTGGAGTGGAATTGAATTCCGTTATTCCCATATGAATTTCGTATCCAGTTGCAGTTAATCCTTGGGGGAAAAAATTGCTTGGTAATGTTTTCACTTTCACTTGGCGGGTGATTTTTTCAGCTTGCAAGGTGGTGGTGAAATCGAAATATCCCAAACCTTCGACTTGTTTCTGGCGGCTTTCCAGGCTAAGCGGGTCGCGAATTATTTTGCCGAGGAACTGAAAACCTGCGCATATGCCGAGAACAATCGAACCTTCTTCTGAACAGCGTCGGATTTCCTGGCTGAGTCCATGGGTTTTTAAATGTTGCAGATCGTCCACCGAATTTTTACTTCCAGGAAGAATGATCAGGTCTGGGTTGCCGAGGAACTGGCGGTGCGAAACGTAACGCAGTGAAACATTTGGGTCTGCCGCCAAAGGTGATACATCCGTAAAATTCGAAATACGCGGGAGCCAGATGACAGCGACATCAAGAATCCGGTCCTGAGTATTCAAGGCTGGATAAGCGTGTTGCGGAATAGCATCTTCTTCATCGACCATGAGGTCCCTGACATAGGGTAGGACGCCAAGGATCGGCTTACCTACCAGATCTTCAAATTGTTTTAGCCCTGGGTTGAGCAGATCGATATCGCCACGAAACTTGTTGACGATGAAACCGGCCACGCGATTTTTCTCATCGGCGGTTAGTAAATCGTAAGTGCCTTTCATCCAGGCGAAGACACCGCCGCGATCAATGTCACCGACGATCAGCACCGGAGCCTCGGCCAATTCTGCCATTCGCATGTTGACCAGATCCCACTGTTTTAAATTAATTTCTGCAGGGCTTCCTGCACCTTCGAGGATGACCAATTCATAACTCGCGCGTAAATCATTGAGAGCTTGACTGACCGTTTTCAGGTGCTCGTTGTGGCGGGAATAATAATTTTTTGCATTGCGATTTTCAGTCACCTTTCCCATGACGATGACCTGCGACATATTGTCTCCACAGGGTTTAAGAAGAATAGGGTTCATCGTGACCAGCGGTTTCACGCCACAGGCTTCTGCTTGATATGCCTGGGCGCGACCGATTTCTCCACCGCTTTCGGTTACGAAAGAATTTAGCGCCATATTTTGTGATTTGAAAGGGGCGACCTTTAATCCTTGCTGATAATAATACCGACAGAGGGCAGCGGTGATCAGGCTTTTACCAACTCCCGATCCAGTTCCCTGCACCATCAGTGATTTTGCCTTCATCAGTTGTCCTATCTCTGGCGTCTCAATAACCAGATGAAAAAAGGTCCGCCCAGCATGGCGGTGATCACGCCGACTGGAATTTCTGTTGGTGCGAGAATGGTTCGTGCGACTGTGTCGCAGATGATCAAGAAAGTTGCGCCAAACATCAGCGATGCGGGTATCAGTAATCGTTGGTCTGGTCCAATCATCAAACGAACAATATGCGGCACGATGAGGCCGATGAACCCAATCGGTCCGCTGGTGGCGACCACGGTTCCGGTGAGCAAGGCCGCGCTGACCATGGCCATTCGTTGCACCTGCAAAACATTGACGCCTCGGCTCATGGCCGAATGGGCTCCAGAGCTGATAAGGTTTAAGTCTCGCGCAAAATACATCAATACTCCCAGGCCCACTAGAACGAGAGGACAGATAGACATCACCGTTTGGTAATCGGTGATATCCAGGCCGCCCATCAGCCATCGGACGATGCGAAACGATTGTGTGATGTCGGATAGATAATGGATAAACATCACCATGGCCGCAAAAAAGAAGTTCACCGTAACGCCTGCTAAAAGCACCATCGATGTGGGCAGTTCGCCATTGCGGGTGCGGACGATGCCAAAGACCAGAAGCATTGCACCGAGTGCACCGATGAACGCTGCTACAGGAATGCTGGAAAACCCTAGAACCGTGAATGACATGCCCAAACTAATCGCCAATACCGCTCCAAATGCCGCGCCACTGGAAACTCCGAGAGTGACAGGTGCGGCCAGTTCGTTCCTCATTAAAGCCTGGAGTACTGCGCCGGAAACAGCCAACGCGCCTCCTGTAATGGCGGCCAAAAGAATTCTTGGCAATCTGGCCACAAACAGGATGCTGGCATCGACGTTATTCGCGATGCCATTTTCAAAAGAAAACGCCAAGGATAAATCGATGGAAGTTGGACCGATGAGCGGTGCCACCACTAAGGTGAGCACCGTGACGGCGAAAAAAATGCTGAGTATGCCCACGTAACGTTTGCGGTTGATCCTTGGCGGGCTGATGCTGTTCATGAGTTACTTGGTGAGACCATGATGCCACCATCTTCCTGGTCATAATTAATTTTGATTGTGACGCCGTAAACCTCTTCCAGGATGTCTTTACGCAATACATCCACCGGTGGGCCGTTCTGAATTATTTGACCTTCGTTTATCAGGATCAATCGGTCGCAGTATTTGGATGCCTGGTACAGGTCGTGTATGGCGATGACGATGGTCTTGCCATTCTGCCGATTCAGGCGACGCAGAATATTCAGAATTTCCAGTTGATATTTGATGTCCAGCGAAGCAGTGGGTTCATCCAGCAGGAGTAGTTCCGAGTTTTGCGCCAGGGCTCCGGCCATCATCACCCGCTGTTTTTCACCGCCACTGATTTCGTTGAATCGACGGTCAGACAAGGACATGATGTCGGTTTCTTCCATTGCCCGGCGCGTGATTTCCCAATCCTCTTCAGTCTCGAAGCTCAATGGAGACTGGTAGGGGTGGCGGCCCATCATGACGATTTCCTCAACCTTAAATGGAAATATCATGGTGGATTCCTGTGGAATCCAGGCGATGGATCGTGCCAATATTTTTTTGCTGATTTTGTGGATATCTTCTTGCTTGAACTGGACTTGGCCTTGCTGATGATGGATCAACGCTCCAATCAAGCGAAGCAATGTTGATTTACCTGAACCGTTGGGGCCTATGATGCCAACGAATTCACCCGATCGGATTGCCAGGGATACCTGTTTGATGACCTGATCATTGCCGTAGGAAAATTCAACATCGGTCATATCAATCAGGCTGGAAGTCATGGCCTTGCCTCGAGGGATGACGCGGTATGATCAGTTAGCTCTGGATGGATGGCGTTGACAAAATGCGCGATAATATTTATCAGGCGCGGACCGGGCTTGAGCAAGTAGTTTGCGCTGATGATATGAATTTCATTATTTTGAACCGCCCGCAATGTAGAAAACCTTTTCCACTTTTTTATTCTTTTACTGATTTCTTCATCCGACAGAATTCGCGTGGGGCCCACTTCGATGATGATTTCCGGCGATTTCCGGATCACATATTCTTTAGATATCTTGGGGTATAAGGGTTGCGACTCGGGCAGAACATTTTCTCCTCCGGCGAGCGATAATAACTCGCCGATGAAAGTGCCTCGTCCTATCGCATACATGTCACGCCCTGGGTCAGTACTGACTCCCAGCAGTAGCAACACCGACTTCCGCTTGACGTTGGCCAGGCGTTTTTGGTGACGATTGATCACGGCTTTCAAGTCTGCAACCAACTTATCGGCTTCATCGTTGAAGCCGATGTTCTTGCCGACAATGGGTATCCCCGTAAAAATATCTTCCAAACTGAGCATGGGGACATCCAGTGTTCTTATCCCTAATCTTTTGGCGAACTTGTTAATCTCACTAGAGCCTTTTTGATGAATGATCAGATCGGGCTGCAGGGTAATGATGGTTTCAAAACTGGGATTGAGTAATCCACCTACCTTTGGAAGTTTTGTTGCCTCGACTGGATAATCGCAAAAATCGGTGACACCGACCACAAGGTCTCCAGCGCCGATGGCAAATAGTATCTCTGTGATACCGGGGGACATCGAGAGGATTCTTTTTGGTCTGGGGTTCGGTTCGGCAAAGCTCTGGTCAGCCAGCAGTGGAACTGAAAGCAGGACAAGGAGGAGAGGAAAGATGAACTTCCACGTCAGAGCAACACTCGGCCTAAAGGCAGAGGTATAATTAGTTCTAGCAATTTTGTTAACTTCCACCGGAAATCCTCGTTCCAGTGGGAAGAGAGGCAAAAAAAATCCGTCCAGGCTCAGGGACGGAAATCGAAATCCCTTCACCCCTCAATCCACGAAGAGTTAGCGAAGCAGATTCAGGATAGGTATTCTGGCTTCCGGATCATTCATTTTCCCGCACCTTCCCATTTACTGGGTAAACAGTGGTGACTACGGGTAATGTCCCCGGTTACAGCGGCGGGACCGCGACGGTTTTTCACCGTCTTCCCTATAAACCTGAATTGTAAGGAGACCTATAATTATGTTCAAAAGGAAATGGCTTGACGGTTTAACCGATGACACCCGAAAAGGCCATATTCCAATGCATTAATTAAAAGGCTCCTGTTCTGTAATTGCTGAAAGCATAGCAGACTGGGGCAGGGAGTCAATAATTTAATCTCAGAATTGGGAGGTGGCGAAAACTGCTAAAATTGCATGCTTTGAGCGGCGAGTCAGGAGTTGAAAAAAACCGCTATTTCCTTGAGGTTTTCCTGGCTCAACTCGTGGCCCTGGGATGTTTCTCGAGCGGCGATGTCGTGTCCGCGATTTTTCATTTCATCGAGTGCATATTCCGCCAAAAATGATGGGACGACATCGTCATTCGTCCCAAAAATTCCTAAGATTGAAATGCGGGAGTCTGATGCATTGGAACTATCCTCAAATTCGGGTAGAAAGCCGCAAATGGTGGCGACCTTATGAAGGTTATGTGACCCCAGTAAGGTATAGACGAGCGAAGCCGCGCCTCCCTGGGAAAATCCCCACAGGCAGGTATTGGCCTTCCTCTCTGGAAATCTGGAGTTGAGGTGTTTGTTGGCTTCGTCAATTATTTGTGTCGTATAGTCGATGAATTGTTTCACCGACTCTTTTTGCCGGGGACCGTCTTCCCACCAACTCCATAGACCTTCACCTGCATCGACCGGACCCTCCGGGAATACCATCATGGAATTTTTCAATTCCAGCCGGTTGCCCTGTACCAACATGTTTTCCGGTGTCGACTGCGCACCGTGGAGTCCGATGAGAAGATTGACTTCGCTGTCCGGCTCGAATTCTGTTTCTCCGACAATTACTTTTTTACCTAACCATTCCAGATTTTTATATTTTTTCGACATGTTTGTTTCCTGTAGGGTACTTCTAAAAATTGTTTTGATCATGAACGTTTCCTTGTCATCCCGCTCATGATTATGCAAAGGTCTCATTAGTAAAAGGCTTGACGGTGTTTTTGCTTAAAAAAGTTATGACCCTTTGCCTTCCACGCTAGTGGGCGGAGCATCAATTAATTTTTGCACGGCTACCGCCGCTTCGTCGTGATTTTTGATGGTGCCAAGAACACGACCCTCTTCAATCTTGGCCAGTATAGTACGAAACAAAGGGGAAGGGGAAAGCTTGAATTTTTTCTGCAATATTGTTCCATCCATAAGCGCTGGAGTTTTCTGCGCTGGAAGATAAGTCTTATAATAAAACTTGAGAACACTCTGCATGCGCAGAAGATAAGTTTCCTGATCCCTGGCAGACTGGCTCGACGCTATATGAGACCAGGCCAGGACGAAAGCGGGTACCAGTTCCTCTGCACTTTGTTTGACGAATTGATAAATTTTTGCCGGACTTTCGGGAAGCTGATTTACAAAATCCAATTCACTGCGCATAATATCTTTAAAAATTTGCAGACACTGAAGCAAGAAGCGTTGGTCCGAGTTGCTAGCGTGTAACCGTTGCATTAAGGCCATAACCCTGGCATTGATACTGTCAGAAAGTGTTGTCCACGGAACCAGCAAGGCGGCAAATTTTAACAAGGCACATTTTCGAGTCGTTGGTTCTGAAACTCTCGGATCAATCTGCAGGGGGATCGCTTTGAGTGAGCCTTTAAAGTATGAATCCAGAGTATTGCACGAGGAAAAACAATGTTTCCACTGCGGGGAATCTTTTATTTGTTTAATTTCCGGGAATACGGACTGCAATAGTCCGACTTTATCCATTGTTTGTAGAATTCCACTGGCGTCAAAAGACTCCAGGGTCAAAATCCACTCGTAATAAATTCTTTCGACTGAGACGTGTGAGATTTTCTCACGATGTTTGGATATTTGATCCAAAGTATCTGAATCGATTGCAAAGCCCAATGTGCAGGCAAAACGAAAAGCGCGAATTAGCCTCAAAGGATCGCTGATAAACACCGGCCCAGGGATTTTTCTCACGCTTTTTTTAAGGAGATCCTCTTGGCCGTTGAAAGGATCTATATAGGTCTTTTTGTTTAGTAGGAAATCATCTAAATGAATGGCGATGCTGTTTATCGTGAAATCCCTTTGAGATAAATCCTCATTGATCGTTGCCCCCTGCATTTCTGTAAAATCAAAATAAAAATTGTCCTGCAATACCACGCGAAAGGTTTCTCTGCCGGGCGTATTGTCCAACTTGACCAGCGGTAGCTTTTGCGTGGTGGAAAATTCCATGGCAATTTCCTTGGCACCAATTGCCGTGAAATCGTAATCGGAAGAGTCCCGGCCTAGAAGGAAATCCCGCAGGGTACCACCAACCATGTATAAATTGACGGCATGTTTAATTCCAACCGCCGAAACATTTTTTAATTGTGTTGTAAGATCAATCGACATGAGAAAAAATTAAGGAAGATTTCATTGCATTTTACACTAACGGTGAGAGGGAATGGAGTGAAAATAATTTTTCTTAGCCGCTGGATAGAAGAGGTGGGGAATCTATAGGATGCGAAGATTAAAGCAATAAGTCGAGGGTAATGGTTTTAGATCGGTAGGTTTTGAGTCCTAAAATAATTGAATTTCCCTAGGGAACAAACCTGATAATTTGCGCTGTACAATTTATCCAGAGCCAAGGTTTGTATGAAATTTGTATCAATATACCTTAAGGTATTACTTTTAATAAATTTGTATAACTAGTGAATATATATAATTAAACTGGTGGAGTGAGTAGAGGTATTCCCCAGTGAATTAATTGTCTTTTCCAGTTTTCCTTTTTTCTATAGTCAGTTCCAGGGTTGTGAGGCGTTTTTCTAAATGCTTTTGAAAGTTTTCCAGACGGTCCACGAGAAGCTTGGTTTTCTTCTCAACGTCTACTATTTCCTTTTCCCTTTCAGCATGTTCAGGGTCAAACCTTGTGAAGAAAGAGTGCTCCTCATTCTCCGTTTCTTTAGTTCGTTCTGGCTCTACCGGTTCAACGATTCCGGTCTCTGGAGATTCAGCTTGAAGCACTTCATTGCTGATGGGTTCCGCGTTTTCATCCTCTTCTAGCGGAATGCCGAGTACTTCATTTAGGCCGGTAGTATCCGCAAGTTCATGTTCTTCTTTCAGTGAGGGCGCATCCACTTCTTCTGGAGGGACAGGAGTGGTGACCGCAGGTTCTTCATCATCCTGCAGAGAATTCGGTTCTTCTTTTTCAGCATGTTCAGAATCAAACTTTGGAGGGGAAGAGTCGTCTGCATCCCACAAGTCTGCAGGAATCGCGGGGATGCTGACTTTGTCAAGATCTTCCGTGATAATTTGATTGGAAATGGTTTCGATGGTGGCTTCCATTTGTTTTGTCAACTCATCGATTGGACTCACCTCGTCCAGGTTTTCATCAAGGACGTTTTCTGGCTCTTCAATATTGGTGATATCAGGGTATTCGTGGAGTACCTCTTCGAAATCCGCAGGATTTTCTTCCGTCGCCCGAGTCATCTCAAGGGTGCCTGGACCTTCTTCAGCAAATTCCCAAGGGCTTGCAGCATCTTTGACTGGATCCCCGGCAACCACTTCTTCTGCCTCATCATCAGGAATTGGGGGTTCCTCGGATTCATTTTCCTCCTGATCACCCTCGATTGAATAGGTTTTGGTGTACATGGAATCCAGGCTTAAATCCCTTAAGAATTCGAGCTCGGGATCACTCGCATCATCTGTTTGAGTGGTTTGTTCTTCCACTTCAACAACCTTATTCTCCTCAATAAGAGGTTCCGGTGTCTTGTCGTCCAGGGTCGATTCCAGCTCGGGGAGTTCCAATTCCTTCGCAGGGACTTCAACGGAACGTTCTGTTGTTTCCAGTTTCTTCAGTAGTTTTTCTGCTTTTTCGCCTTGGGTTACACTATTTCTTCGGACCCGGATCATTACGTAGGGGATAAGGAAAAGGGCCAACATTGTAATAAAGAACGCTAAGGGGTCTTGGGCGATGTTTCTTAAGAAGGGGACAAGAACGATATATGGGGTCGAATTTTCCAAGTCGAATAGAAGGTTCAACTGGAACAAGAATTTTTCAAGAAAATCTATCATTGTTTCACGAAAGCTATCCATAATGTATTGACCAGGAATAGTTTAATGATATCTCTAATTATTCAATACTTTCTATCCTGGCAACTCGCTGGCCCTTAATTATAAGAGCCGCTCATGACCAATAAAAATTTCTAGAGGTGCCTTTAAAAGAACCGCTATTAAATGATATATTATCGTGCTGGACTGCGTCAGCTGGATTTTCCCATGGTCCTGAGAAATGAGATAAAACAACAATTTCAGATGGTTATATTAACATATTCTTTAAAATCTAAAGTGAATTTATTTAAGTTACCGATTTCTTTTAAAAGAAAATGTTATAATCATCAGCTATTTACGTCTCGGCTAGCCGGGAACCGACCTTTCTGAGAATGTAACCCCAAGTTGATCTGCATGGAAAAACTATCCGTAACCATCATCACTCGTAATGAAGAAAAAAATATCGATCGATGCCTGCAAAGTTTACAATGGGCTGATGAAATTATTGTGCTGGATACTCACAGTACGGATAAAACCATAGAGATATGTCGGAAGTATACGGATCGGGTGGAATCTATCGATTGGCATGGTTACGGCAAGCAGAAAAATTTATGTGCCGAGCGAGCGAGCCATCGATGGGTGCTCAATATAGATGCCGATGAAGTTGTCAGCCTGGAATGTGCCCAGGCTATTAAGCAGATTTTACAGGGGACTCCCGAGTTTCCGGTTTACTGTTTTCCGCGGAAAAATCTGTTCGCGGGCAGGTGGGTGCGATTTGGTGGCTGGTATCCAGATAAGATTTGTCGTTTGTACGATAAGTCGCAAGTCAGGTTTGCTGAAACCGCCGTTCATGAGAGGCTCACCCCAGACCGCCCGGTGGGTGATATCTCAGAGCCTTTGATTCACTACTCCTTTTCCGGGATGGCGGATTATATTGACCGGCAAAATCGTTATTCGACACTTTATGCCGAGAACAAAAAGAAAGCGGGATGGGTAGCGGGATGGTCCCATATTCTGCTGAGGCCTTTAGCTAAATTTTTTAAAAATTATATTATAAGACAAGGATTTAGAGATGGTTTCCTTGGGTTGTTTCTAGCTTTTTCCATGGCTTTTTACACCTTTTTGAAATACGCTAAAACTCGCTCTATCGATGGCTGAATTGAGGGGAATGAGGAATAATAAAACCCAGATTTAAGCATTATGAAATTGCGCGTATTTGATATAAAATAAGCTTTAAGGGTGAGTTCTCAAGG
>PVMS01031784.1_pt1 | contig 10026 bp, 8 predicted proteins | sample 1853461 | NCBI WGS metagenome assembly PVMS01 (sample SAMN08582032, study PRJNA380276) | Marine sediment metagenome, whole genome shotgun sequencing project. | isolation source: ocean sediment barecode stripped | collected 2017
CCCACCAGAATAATAAAAACCATACTGGTGAGATGAGTGGTTTCTTTCATGACATCTTTGAGGATTTTCAAATTGAATTTTCCCTGAGATACGGTGAGCAGGGTAGCGCCACCGGCTCCTACCGCCGCGGCTTCGGTAGGAGACGCAATACCCGCGAAAATCGATCCCAACACTGCCAAAATTAGCAGAAATGGGAGCAGAAAAGCCTTAAATACTCTGAGAAACATGCCTTTCTGCCTGAATTTGGCAATCTCCTCAACCGGCATACTGGGCGCCGATGAAGGCTTAATCAAACTAACTGCATAAATATATAGAGCGTACAGTATAACCAGCACTGCCCCTGGTACTGCCGCAGCCAGGAACAGATCGCCCACCGATACGTTAAGCACACTTCCAAGCAAGACCAGGACCACGCTTGGAGGAATGATTTGCCCCAGGGTTCCGGAGGCGGCAATGGTGCCGGTAGCAAGTTCGGTGCTGTAACCCCTCTTTAACATAGTGGGTAAACTTATAAGCCCCATGGTTATTACGGTAGCACCTACAATGCCGGTAGAAGCCGCCAGCATGGCTCCAACCACTACCACGGCCATTGCCAACCCGCCTTTGAATTTGCCGAATAACAAGGCCATGGTTTCTAGCAAACTCTCAGCAATACCTGATTTTTCCAGCATCATGCCCATAAAAATGAATAGCGGAACAGCTATCAAAACATAGTTTCCCATGGTCCCAAAGACTCTTAGCGGCAGCAGGTAGAAGAAATCAGTACCAATAGTGAGTAGTCCGAATATTACTGAAATGCCACCCAATGTAAAAGCCACGGGATAACCGGCCAATAGTAAAACAAAGATCAGGGCAAACAATACCAGGGCTGGTGCTTCAGTCACGATTCAGTTTTGTTTTGTTCAGCACCAACCAGTATTAATATGCTTTTGAAAACCAAACTTATGGCTTGAATAAAGAGTAGCGAAAACCCCACGGGAATAGCGGCCTTAATAACAAAACGGGCAGGCAAACCCCCAGGATCCGGTGAAGACTCGAAGTATCCAAAGGAATTAGCGGTGAAATCCGATCCCTCGATGATCAAGATCCAACAAAACGGGGCAAGCAACAGTACAGTACCCACCAGATTTACCCCGGCCTTGACCCTTTTTGGAAAGTTGCTATAGAAAACATCTACGCGTACATGTCTATCGTGTTTGAGGGCAAAAGCCGCTCCCAGTAAAAAGATTAGAGCGAATACGTGCCATTCCAGTTCATAAATGGCCACAGCACTGGAATTGAACAGGTAACGCATTACTACATCATAACATATGATCAGCACCAATATCGCTGTCAACCAGGAAATCTTGTCACCCACCCATTCGATCAGGCGGTCAGCAAACAAAATATATCCCTTTAATAATTTGATCATGGGCTAAGTATGGCCTGTTCCACCGTCAGGCAATGCCGACGGCCGAACCTCGAACATCGAATGCCGAACACCGAATGTTGAATGTTGAATGTTGAATGTTGAAGTAACTCACCTATTTCCAAAAAACCTAATACAGTAAAATAGTAAAATATTTTTACAAAGCCGGAAACCACTGTTATGGGAATCGGTATCTTTGCGGAATGAAATCAGGGTCACAAAAACTGGATATTCGTCAACAAACGCTGGATCAATTGGTGGCTTTTTTTGAAAGTCAGGGGGAAAAAGCGTTTCGCGGCCGTCAGGTATATCAATGGCTATGGGAAAAAGCTGCAGTCGATTTCCAAAGTATGACCAATCTCTCCGAGAAGCACCGTCAACTCTTATCGCAACATTTTGAGATCAACCCTATACAAGTAGACCAATCTCAGATAAGCACAGATAGGACCATCAAGTCGGCTTTCAAACTACACGATGGGAACCTGGTTGAAGGTGTACTCATTCCTTCACGACACAGAATGACTGCCTGCGTCTCTTCTCAGGTAGGCTGTTCATTATCATGTAAGTTTTGTGCCACCGGTTATATGGACCGGGCCAGAAACCTGGAAGCGGCCGAAATTTATGACCAGGTAGTGCACATAAGGAATCAGGCACAGGAATCCTATAAGAAACCATTGACCAATATTGTATTTATGGGAATGGGTGAACCGTTGCTCAACTATCAGAATGTACTTACTGCTATCGATCACATCACCAGCCCTCAGGGTTTGGGAATGTCTTCCAAAAGGATCACTGTTTCCACCGCTGGTATTGCTAAAATGATTAAAAAACTGGGTGATGACCGGGTCAAGTTCAATCTGGCTTTGTCCTTACATGCAGCCAACGATCAGAAACGAAGTAAGATCATGCCCATCAATGATAGTAACTCCTTAAAGGCCATGGAGGGAGCGTTACGGTATTACTACGATGCTACTGGGAACGACGTGACTTTCGAATATATTGTTTTCAATAACTTCAATGATTCACTGGACGACGCACGCGAACTTTTAAAGTTTAGCAGAAAGGTCCCCAGTATGGTAAATCTCATCGAATACAACCCAATTAAAGAAGCAAAATTTGTTAACGCCGAAGAAGACCGTTTAAGAATTTTTGCGGATTTTTTGGAACAAAATCGAGTGAATGTCAGGATCCGATACAGTAGAGGCAAAGACATTGACGCGGCCTGTGGACAGCTGGCGAATAGATCTTAGATCTCAGATGTCAGATCCTTGATCTTAGATGTCAAATCTCAGATTTATCTCAGATCTTAGATTTCACAGTGTTAATACTGCTCACAAAAATAGCCACAAGCTCACTGCACTCTGATGTCAATTTTGAAAGCAACTCCGGATTATCACATAGTTTAGCCTCTTCAATTATTCTCAAGCAAACTACAGTCTCTCTCAATTCTTTTAACCCAATTCCTAACTTATGGATAAAATCCCGGGTTGACTCTGCACTTTGGGATTCAGCATAGTTTAGTGCGGGTGAAGTACTTGATCTAACAAGTTGCCAGCCCATATTCCTTCCTGCTATATTAGGCTTTAAACTATTTGTGAGTTCTGAAGTCATAACTCCAAATTTTACCAGTCGGGTTTGTAATATTTTACGATTCATCCCGAGCTCAAAGTACACGTCACCAATCTCAAATTTTGAGATCTGACAATTTGAGATCAGAGATTTGAGATATTTGAGATCAGAGATTTGAGATCAGAGATTTGAGATATTTGAGATCAGAGATTTGAGATCAGAAGATCAGAGATCTAATTATTGCTGGCATTAAATAATTTCTGCTTCTCTTCCTTACTTAAACTTTCATAACCCTTCGCGCTGATTTTGTCCAGGATGGCATCAATTTCATCCTGTGGTACACCCGATGCGGTAGCTTTTACCGGTCGTGACCTCTTGGTACGGGTTTTGGTCTCAGAGGCACCTCTATGGGTCACTTTTACTCTCGGCCTCTCAAAGAAACTTCGAATAAAATCTCCTGCCGATTGAATCCAAGCACCCAGGTCATTACCTCGCTGTAGTTGCTTTATATAAACAAATCCGAGAATGGCTCCTCCAAGGTGTGCGATATCACCCCCGGCATTTGACCCAATGGCTCCAAAAAATGACATAAACACATAAAAAATAGCGATATATTTAATCCTTACCGGGCCCAACAACAAAAGATAGAATTGATGCTCAGGCATCAATGTTGCCGCTCCTACTACAATAGCAAATACCGAAGCAGAGGCCCCAATCAGAGAACTTTTCCCAACTTCATCAACAAATAATGGACTTAGGTTGTAGATAAGAATATATAGAATACCACCTGCAAGGCCTCCCAAAATATACAAATTGATCAGCTTGCGATTTCCAAGATAGTCCTTTACCAGTCGGCCAAACCAGTATAGAAATAGCATGTTAAAAAGAACGTGAAAGAAACCGTAGTGAGTAAAAAATGTGGTTATTAAGGTCCAGGGTCGCAAAAGCAGTTGCCCGGGGTCCGAAGGCAATCCAAGAAGATTCAAATAAGTCTGATGGTAGCTAGCCGTTTCCCCAATGACTCCGGTTAGTACCAATACCACTTCAAGAACCCTAAGCACAAAAAATATTATTCCATTGATCAGGATCAACTGGACCAATCCATTGTTGCCCTTTTTGAAAGCGCTCTTAAATTCTTCAACCAGATTTCGTTGCATATTCAAATCCTATTAATAAAAACTACCCCGCTTATTTTGCCAGATCTTCAATAAAATAAACGCAAATAGCATACCGCCAAGATGGGCAAAATGTGCCACATTATCCCCCGGTGCACTATTTAATCCAGAAAATAATGCTATCAAACCCAACCCAAGGGCCAGATATTTTGCTTTTATAGGTATGGGTGGAAAAAGCAGCATAAATTCAGTATTCGGAAATAGCATCCCAATAGCCATCAATAGTCCATACACCGCTCCCGACGCGCCCAACATAGGGTTTAAGGCACCCTGAAAATAACTGATACTAGCGAACAATACGGCAGCCCCAATGCCACAAACCATGTAAAATACCAGGAACCGGCTGGCTCCCCATACTCTTTCAAGCAGTGGGCCAAGAAAATACAGGCCTAACATGTTCAAGAATAAATGCGAGAATCCACCGTGAAGAAACATATGTGTAAAAAGTTGATAGGGTTGGAATTCCGGGCTATGGAAACTATGCAACATCAACTCATACTTTATGACCTGCATTCCAAGGAAGTCAGTGACAACATACAATGCAATGTTGATCAAAAGTATATTTTTCACCATTGGTGTCAGGTTTCGGAACATACGCTAATTTTTAAATAGGTTATCAATATCGTCAGGCTCCAGTATCAAGTGCGTTTTTCCACCATCAGGAGCATAGTTAGGGTGGGCACATCCAAACAGACGGTCAATAATGGCCTCCATTTCTTCCTGCTCCAGAGTTTTATTGGGAGCTGAAGCCACTTTTTTCGCCATTGACCGGGCAAGCTGTTCCTGATGATCACTATCAGGATCAGAACTAAAATTTTTTATCTGTTCCAGTAAACCCTCGAAGAGGGACCTTGCGTCCTGGTAGGCAGCATCCACTGGCACCCCTTGAATCACCAGATCGGACTTCCCAAATTGTTCAAATGCAAATCCAAGCGCTTTGATATCGGTCTCTAACTCCATTACCAAGGTAAAGTCTGCCGGATTCATAGAAATAGTTTGAGGAAAAAGTAGTTGTTGTGAGGCTCCCCCCGTTTGTTTCAGGCAACGGAGGTACTTTTCAAACAAAATTCGTTCTGAAGCAGCCCGGTAATCCACCAGCATCAGCCCCCACTTTATAGGTGTAAGCAGGTAGTTTTGACCAACCTGCATGATCCGTGACATTCCTGGACCAACTTCACGGCGATTCACTGCACTACCCAAGGTCCGGGAGGGTAATTCTCCTTCTAGTCCGATCTTTGATTCATCCAGGGAAGTCTGGTACAGTTTTTCCCAATGCTCGATTTGGTGTTGATGCAATCCGGGGCTTTTCATTTGCCCATACTCCCGTTCCTTCCGGGTGACGCCATGAGGATCTCTAGGCAGGTTAATTATAGCCTCAAAATTAACATCGCTATCAAAATCCAGGGAAGGGGTAATGTTGTGGGTTCCCAGAGCTTGTTTCACCGCTGCACGGATTATTCCGTATACAGTGCGCTCATCGTCAAACTTTACTTCAGTTTTTGTGGGGTGCACATTGACATCAACATGCTTGGGGTCAATCTCGATAAACAATGCATAAAATGGGTACTGGCGATCAGGGAGCAACCCTTCATAGGCAGACATCACCGCATGATTGAGGTAATTATTTTTTATGTACCTGTTGTTTACGAAAAAGTATTGTTCACCTCTGGTTTTTTTTGCATTTTCAGGTTTGCCAACATATCCATTGATCTTCATCATAGTAGTCTCTTCACTACAGCTGATTAGTTGTTGTTGGTGATTCTTACCAAGTAATTGTACAATTCTTTGGCTAAGCTTGGCTGGTCGAAGTTGATAAACCTCAAGGTCGTTTTGAAAAAGCGAAAAAGATATATCTGTATGTGCAATGGAAACTCTCTGAAATTCTTCCAAAATGTGTCTCATTTCCACTGGGTTGGACTTTAGAAAATTTCTGCGGGCTGGGACATTAAAAAAAATATTCTTTACCACCACCGTAGTACCCACAGGCATAGAAGCCAATTCCTGCTTTTTAACTTCACTCCCTTCTACAGAAAGGTAATGACCTAGTTCATCCACCTCTCTTTTGGTCTTCATTTCTACTTGTGCAATTGCAGCAATAGAAGCTAAAGCTTCACCACGGAAACCCTTGGTCCTAATGGCAAACAGGTCACTTGCGTTCCTTAGCTTTGAAGTGGCATGGCGTTCAAAACTTAGCCGGGCGTCGGTCTCAGACATTCCCTCTCCGTTATCGATTACTTGGATAAAAGATTTTCCAGCATCTTTGATTATTACCTGTACCTCAGTACTTTTTGCATCAACCGCATTTTCCACTAGTTCCTTTACCACCGATGCAGGTCTTTGTATCACTTCGCCAGCAGCAATTTGATTAGCAATATTGTCCGGAAGTAACTGAATAATGTCCTTCATGTGAATGTATGGTACCAGTCCTGGTTAAATCGGGTTAAACTATGCAGGTGAACAAATTTAGGCAATCCCTATCGAAAATTAAAGAGACCCCGAAGACGGTAAAGTATGTATATCCCTATTACTACCAACAGTATAATGATAGCAATGTTCCCGTAATATAGATATCCGAAGAAAACACCAAACATCCCTGCAATCAATGAAAATTGAATTAGTCCAGTTTTATTACTCTGCGGAGATTTGCGAGCGAATGCATGAGAAATATTGGACCGATAGTTGTTACTTTTATCTCCAGATAACTCCTGCTTTATTCTGGCGGTTCTTCGAGCAATATCTTCCTTTATAGGATCGTAATATCTGGGTTCGAAATTGAAACGTTTATGGGTAGGTGTCCTAAAAAGGGATGGAAACTTCATATTTTTAGTTAGATATGTCTAATATATTAATACTTTTACACAAATACCAAAATAGTACTTATCCAATAAATGGTTCTTTTAAGGCCGATTAGATGACTTCAATAAGGATATTTACAGCATTGATTGTACTCCTGTTAGTTAACGATACAGAGGCACAACAGGTTCAACAACCTAAGGAAGAGCAGCGTTGGGTTGACAGCGTATTTCAAAGTTTGACGGTAGAAGAACGTATTGGGCAGCTCTTCATGGTTGCAGCCTATTCCAACCAAGGTGCCAGTCACCGGCAATCAATCGAGAAGCTTATTAAACGGTACCATATTGGTGGATTGCTCTTTCTTCAGGGCGGACCGGTTCGACAGGCCAATCTGACCAACAGATTTCAAGATATATCAAAGACCCCTCTTCTTATTGCCATGGATGCTGAATGGGGGCTGGGAATGAGATTGGACAGCACCATAAGCTATCCTCGTCAAATGGCGCTGGGAGCCATTCAGGATGATCATCAGATTTACTTGATGGGAGAAGAAATCGGCAGACAAATGTACCGGCTGGGTGCTCACATCAATTTTGCTCCAGTAGTTGACATTAACTCCAACTCCACAAATCCGGTCATCGGCACCCGATCATTCGGAGAAGACAAAGAAAATGTGGCCTCCAAAGGTATAGCCTACATGAAAGGTCTTGAAGCTCAAGGAGTAATGGCAAACGCTAAACACTTTCCAGGTCATGGCGATACCGATACAGACTCCCACCTTACTTTGCCAGTAATTAAGCACAGTGCTTCCAGGCTTGAAAGCATGGAGTTATACCCTTTCAAAAAATTGATTGAAGCTGGTCTTCGCAGTACTATGGTGGCTCATTTATACATCCCAGCCTTGGATTCAACCATCAATCAACCATCAACCCTTTCAAGACCAATTGTGACCGGTTTGCTTCGGGAAAAACTGAACTTTAAGGGACTGATATTTACTGATGCTTTGAATATGAAGGGAGTTACAAAATATTACCAGCCCGGCGATTTGGAGATAAAGGCACTGAAAGCTGGGAATGATGTGCTGCTTTTTCCTGAAAACGTCTCAGCTGGAGTCCGGGCCATAAAAGATGCGTTAGACAACAAGGAAATAAAACGGCAGGAGTTGTATAAAAAAGTCAAGAAAATATTATCCGCCAAATACCGGGCTGGCCTGAACAACTACCGACCAATTAATACCGACAACCTGCAGACATTTCTTACCAGGCCTGATGCCCAACTAATCAGACGCTCCCTTTATGAAAAGACCATAACTGTGGTCAGGAATAAAAGTGAGCACATTCCGGTCAAAGTACTTGATGACACTCATTTTGCCAGTCTAACCATTGGCTCTAAGAAACCGAATACCTTTCAGAAACAGCTGGGTAAGTATACTTCTTTCAGCCACTTCACGGTTTCTAAGGACCAGAAATCCAAAGCGCACTACCAGCAGCTTTTGGGAAAACTAGAGAATTTCAGTCAGGTGATAGTGGGCGTGCACGGCATGAGTAATTCCAGATCGAAGAAGTATGGCTTGGACCCCTTGGATATTGAATTTTTAATCAGCTTGCAGAAACTAACCAAGGTGATCGTGGTGGTGTTTGGTAATCCTTATAGCTTGGAATACCTGCAGGACATTGGTCACTTAATATGTGCTTATGAAGACCAGGTGGTTACCCAAGAGTTGGTACCTCAGGTAATTTTCGGGGCTTTGGGAGCCAGCGGTCATCTTCCGGTAACCTCAGGAAAGTTGACACTTGGTACCGGGAAGATTACTAAACAAATAGGAAGGCTGGGCTATGCTATTCCCGAAAGTGCCGGGATGGATTCTAAGGTACTTGCACGCATTAACAGGATAGCAGAAGAAGCTATTAGCGAAAAAGCCACCCCTGGTTGTCAAGTACTGGTAGCCCGAAATGGCAAAGTAGTGTTCGAGAAATCATATGGTTACTTCACCTACGATAGTTTAAATCTAGTGACCAATGAAACTCTATATGATATTGCTTCTATTACCAAGGTAGTGGCCACCCTACAGGCGATCATGTTCCTGGAGGAACGCCACGATATTGATCTTGACCTAAAAGTCGCCAGCTATTTGCCTGATCTGAAAGAAAGTAATAAGAGGAATATTGTGGTCAAAGATCTACTGACACATCAAGCGGGGTTGTTGCCATTTATTCCATTTTGGCGGCGGACGGTGGATGAAGTGGGCTTAAATCCACAAATCTATAGCGCATATCCGGAACACAATTTCCAACAACAAGTTGCTTTGGGAATATACGGTATTAACTCACTTCAGGACTCCCTGTGGCATTGGACATTGGATTCCAAGCTAAGGCCCAGGAGATATCGGCGAGGCACTCATTATACCTATAAATACAGTGATATGGGGTTTTATATCCTGAAAAAACTTGCAGAGACCTATTTGAATCAACCCATTGAGCAGTTTTTAGAACAGAATTTTTATCAACCTTTGGGCCTGTCGACTATGACTTACCTGCCACTTTGCAAATTTCCTGTTGATAGGATTGCTCCGACCGAAAAGGATACCTATTTCAGAAATTCCCTGATATGTGGTACCGTACACGATCAGGGTGCTGCCATGTTTGGCGGTATAGCCGGCCATGCAGGAATATTCAGTAATGCCACCGACCTTGCGATTCTCGCCCAGATGAATCTACAAGATGGCTATTATGGAGGAACCCGTTATTTACAGGAGATAACCATAAAAAAATTTACCACTCAGCAGTCATCACGAAATAGAAGAGGGCTTGGATGGGATAAGCCGGAGAGAAATGGAAAAATAAATCCCACATCAAGATATGCCAGCGCCAAGTCTTTTGGCCATACCGGTTTTACCGGAACAGCGGTTTGGGTTGACCCGGAATTTGGCTTGGTTTATGTTTTTCTATCTAACCGGATCCATCCAAAAGCAAATAATAGTAAACTTATTAAAAGCAACATACGTAGAAGGATTCAGTACGCTATCTATAATTCCATGGCGAGTTATAGAAAAGCGAATAAAAGCTGAGTATGAAAATAGGC
>PVMS01128617.1_pt1 | contig 10026 bp, 7 predicted proteins | sample 1853461 | NCBI WGS metagenome assembly PVMS01 (sample SAMN08582032, study PRJNA380276) | Marine sediment metagenome, whole genome shotgun sequencing project. | isolation source: ocean sediment barecode stripped | collected 2017
GGGTACAAGAGACCAGGAGTTAAAATACCTGCCGAGGGCCATGCCCAAAAGCACACCCGTGCCGTTTGCAACCATATCCGCTATTGAAAAAAATCGGCCAGGCACATAATCTTGAGCATATTCAAGCCCAATTCCAAACGGAATCATGAGTAACGCTCCTGCCAGGGCTATTTTAATGCTCTGAAATCCCAGAAAGGGGATAACAGCGAGCCAGAGGTATGCCAGGGAATGATAGACCTTGTCGATTCCCCTGAAGTCAAAGGGCAAATCGATCTGAGGGGATAGGGAGAGATAAGCCACAAGGGCAATCGACAGGACCCAGACAAACTGCATGAATCTGGGAAACAAACGCCAGCGGCCCTCCATCAATCCCTTTTTTCTCTTTTTTTTGCCATGCATGTCTAACCATCTGCCTGCGGCATCCAGCTTGCGTCTTCCGAAATCAGGATTCCCAAGGAGCTCATGGCCATGAAACACCGTTCCCTCGACACAGGCACGAACAGGGCCGCATGCACACTGGCCACAGATCCCGTTTCCGCATTTCATATATCGCTCTATGGAGACCTGGCAGCCAACACCAAGAGAATTGCAGATATCGATTGCCTTCATCAACATGGGTTCTGGGCCACAGCAATATACCATTTCGGATCCGTGCCTTCTTATGTTTTCTTCGAGCCCATCGGTTGGGAACCCTTTGTTTCCGGCAGAACCGTCATCCGTATAAAATGAGGCCGCTGGAAAACGGGACTGAAATATTCGGCTATGCACCGTCGCCTCTCCATAAAGAATCGGAGCTTCAGGATAACGTTCTGCGATAGGAGCCAGACACGCGAAACCAATTCCTCCTGCAACCAGGCAGCAGTTCTCTGTCAGTTCAAACGGTCTGCCATAGGGCCCGCGAACACCAACCTTGTCTCCTTCTTTCAGATCCACCAGTTTCGCGGAAAAGCTACCCCTTTGCCGAACAGTTATGAAAGTTCCGTTTTTGTCCTGGCCGGAGATGGAAAACGGCTTTTCATTGATGCCCGGCAACCAGATCATTAAAAACTGGCCCGGTGCAAAATCAACTTTATCGCCCAGATGTAACGTTACGTTCTCATCATTATGAACCGTGCGGTTCAGGATCTTCACTGTCCTTGGCAGATCATTCATTTGTGAGCCAGACCTCTGATTTCAGAGAGAGAGGTTACCCCTCTTTCTACAAGTATCTTTTCCATTTCATCCGTAATATCCTGAAAGGCAGACATCCCCCGAGACAGTACTGCGGTTCCTATTCCAACGGCTGTTGCACCTGCCATTATCATCTCAATGGCATCACGACCGGATGAAATCCCTCCGGTACCTATAATCGGCAGATCAACAGCCTCAAAGAGCTGATAAACCGTTGCAATGGCGAGGGGCTTAAGTGCCGGGCCGCTTATACCACCGATTTGAAACCCCAGGTACGGTTTTCCGCTTTCAACATCAATAACCATGCCCGGACCGATTGTATTTGCGGCAGTAATACCATACGCGCCTGCGTCCTTTGCAGCCAGAGCCATTTCAACCAGATTGCCGGCAGAGGCTGCAGGGGGGGAGTTTGACGAAAAGAGGTTTCGTAGTATTGGAGCAGATCGTTTTGACAATCTGGAAGACATCTTCAGGATTGTCCTGGTTGCCCAGCTTTCCGTATCCCGGTGTATGGGGGCAGGACAATGGGACCTCCAGGGCAGCGAACCCCATTTTGTCCATCCTGGATGAAACATGGGCGAATTCTTCAACACATGTGCCGATCAATGACCCGATTACCGGACAGCCGACCTCTTGCAGATCAGTGAATTCTCGGGCAGCATTATCGATCCCGGGGTTGGAATAGCCAACAGCATTGATCAAACCGGGTCCAAAGGCAAGAACAGTAGGATTGGCATGCCCTTCACGGGGCTCTTCACTGATGGATTTAATCGTAACGGCGCCGGCGCCATTCTGACAGGCTGTTTTCAGGAGATCACGTGTGGTCCCAAGGATACCTGAAGCAAGAACGGTGGGGTTCTTGAGTTTGCATCCAAAAAGTTCGATTGATAGATCGGGTTGTTTTGGCATTAGGATATATTCAGTAAGATCTCGGTAGGGTGGGCCTGAGCACCCGATAGGGTGTAAAGTCAAATAGCCATTTCCAATGGGAAACTATACGACACAAGGGAGCAGAAGGTCAATACGCAATCGCCTGACAGCATGGCAGTTGAGAGGGATCAAGGAGTGTGATAGTATCCTTACTTAAACGGAGATCTCCATGAATGAGCTTCCGGAAAAAAGAATACAAACTCTTGCCCAGTGGTTGTATGAATCCCGATACCCGGTCGTTTTCACCGGTGCCGGCATCAGTACGGGTTCGGGTCTTCCCGATTTCAGGGGTTCTGATGGACTCTGGACCCGAAAAGACAAGGGACTCCCGGAAAAGCCGGCTAAAATCCGCTACAGGGACGCCGAACCGAATAGCGGCCACTATGCCGTTGCAGAACTCCAAAAAATCGGGAAACTGATGTTCCTGATTTCACAAAACGTGGACAACCTCCATCTGAAATCCGGAATACGCCCCGACCTTCTTGCCGAGCTGCATGGAAATCTCTCAAAAATGCGGTGTTCACAATGTGGAAAAACAACGGACAAATCACTCGAAGAAACACTCTGCCCATGCGGAGGAAAACTTCTCAACAGCATTGTCGATTTTGGGCAATCCCTACCGGAAAGGGATCTTATGCTGTCATTTCACCACTCAGGGAAATGCGATCTTTTCATCGTCATCGGATCCAGCCTTGTGGTGTCCCCTGCCGCCGACATGCCCCTGGAAGCACTCCGGGCCGATGCCAGACTTGTAATCATCAACTTGGGCGAAACCCCTTTTGACGGGCACGCCCATCTGAGATTTAATGAAGAAATAGACGAAATCCTTCCCGCTGCCTTGAAAGAGTTGAAAAAGCTGATGAGTCTGAATGATTAGTGATCAGTAAACAGTTATCAGTTATCAGTAAAATCGAAAAATCAAGGGGCCGGGAATGAATGCCGGGGATCGGCTATCAATGGTCCTCAGTTACTGATCACCGATTACTGATTACCGATCACTGGGTCACTGACCACTGGCTTTTCGAGCCCTCCCAGCCTATTCAACTTATAATAAATCCCGCCAAGGGCCATCAGTTCTTCGTGCTTCCCCTGCTCGCAGATTCTGCCCCCATGCATGACCAGGATCCGGTCCGCATCGCGAATGGTGGAAAGTCTGTGGGCCACAACCAGGGTAGTCCTTTTGGCAGCCATCCGTGAAATAGCATCCTGGATGGCCTGCTCGGTTTTCGGATCAACGCTGGATGTCGCCTCGTCCAGTATCAGCACCGAAGGCTCAGAAGCAAGGGCCCGGGCAAAAGATAACAGCTGCCGTTCACCGCCGGAAAGAGTTGCACCCCCTTCACCGAGCTCATGCTGAAAACCGTTTTCAAACCTCCGGATGAACTGAAACGCATTGGCCTTTATTGCCGCCTGTTCAACCGCATGGGTATTGATCTGTTTCCGTCCCAGAGAAATATTGTCAGCCACGTTTCCTGCAAATATAAACACGTCCTGCATGCATATGCCAAGGTTTCTGTGAAGCTCACTCATTGACCATTTCCTAAGATCAATACCATCCAGAAACACTGCCCCGCTGTCCGGGTCGTAGAATCGTTCTAAAAGGTTTACCAACGTCGTCTTGCCCGCCCCGGTGGCCCCCACTACTGCAACCGTCTCTCCTGGTTTTACTTCAAAAGAAATATCCTTTAGCACAGGGTGGCCTTCCTCATAGGCAAAGGAAACATTGTCAAAGACCAGATGCCCTTTCAACGTGGTGGGTATTTGAGGGCTTTCATGTTCAGGTATCCCTTCCCGGAGGTCCATGAACTCAAAGATCTTTTCTGTGGAGGCCATGGCCGCCTGCATGATATTGTATTTTTCAGAGATATCCCGGATCGGCTTGAAGAACATCTGAATATAGCTGATAAAAGCCACAAGTGTCCCGAGGGTTAGGTCGCCCCCGATAACTTTTGCACCACCATGCCAGATCAAAATAGCCACGGCAAAGGACGAAAACAACTCCATGATCGGCATGAAAATGGCAAAAACTCTGATCTGTTTCATGCCTGCCAGATAATTTTCACGATTTATGCCTTCAAAAGTGTCCATCTGGAATCTTTCTCTGACAAATAGTTGAATCACCCCCATGCCGGTAACGCGTTCCTGTAAGAAAGAATTTATCCTGGCCACCGTGGCGCGAAGCTCCCTGAAGACTTCTCTCGCCATTCTGCTAAAAAGGAAGGTGAGGCCAAATATAAAGGGAATCAGAATGAAACAAATGAGTGCGAGCCGCCAGTTGAGATACAGCAGGATCACAAGAATCCCTGCCAGGACAAAAACATCCTTAAATACGGTGATAACAACTGATTTGAACATTTCGTTGAGGTTTTCAATATCGTTTGTCACACGGGTGACAAGGCGTCCGATAGGATTCCGATCAAAAAACCTCACGGATTGAGACTGCATATTCATGAAGAGTCTGAGGCGAATATCCTGCATGATATGTTGGCCCGTAAATTCGAGCAGGTAATGTTCAGCGTAGCTCAGTGCAAAGGAGACAATGAGCAGGAGTAGTGCAATCGCTGCGACAAGGGCAACACCCCTCATATCTCCCGCCCTGATCTCGAGAATATCTTCCGCTGAAAGGCTGCCCATGAGTTCGTAAGGAAGCAGCAAGTGGCCGTCTGCCATCCTTACAAAGGTTTTTTCTTCTCTTTCGGCTTCAATATCTGTCTTGTAATACCTCTCAGGAGTGAGAATTCCGCGAATCTTCCAGGCATGGAGATCCTCAGGATCGATCTCTTTCATGTCCGTATTGGAGATGAAATATGAAGACCCATCAAGGCTTTTTTTCAGAAGATGACCGTACTGACCCTGGATTATGTGCCGGCCGGCATCTTTTTGACTGCTGACATCAACACGGTACCAGGAAGAGAGGATATATCGATCAATGGCAATTTTGGAAAGATAGGGTATGGTCAGATCACAAAGCGTAAGGAGGATTGAAAGAAGCAAAGCAGAAGCAACAACCTTCTTGTACGGTAACGCGTAGCGTGCAAGCCTTTTCAACAGCCGGAAGTTATAAGGCTTGCCCAGCTTTCCCTCCTCCATATATCCATATTCCCCAAGCATGTGGACCTCACTGTTCGGTGATACGGTGATCGGTGATCGGATTAAACCATAATTTTCAGATTATCGGGCTTCACGATAAAATCGGGAGTTACGGTTGATCCCGATTTTATCAGGATCTCTTTCATATTTTAAGACCCCTAACAACAAACCGATCACCCGATCACTGATTACCGATCACCGTATCACTGCTTTTCCCCCAGCTCCCGGGCGAGTTGTTGTTTTTTGTACAGTCTGGCATATACGCCTCCCAGAGCCATGAGTTCATCATGTTTCCCCTGCTCCAAAAGTTCGCCTCGTTCCAGCACGATAATCCGGTCTGCCCGATTAATTGTCGAAACCCGGTGAGAAACGATCAGGCAGGTCTTATTGCGCCGTATTTCCATAACCCGGTTCAATATGCGCTCTTCGGTACGCATGTCCACCATGGAAAGGGCATCATCCAGGATTAGAATCGGCGGGCCCAGGATGAGAGCTCGGGCAATGGTCAGTCTTTGCCTCTGGCCGCCGGACAGGGTTATGCCCCGCTCACCCAGCATGGTGTCCAAGCCGTTTTCAAAGGCCATGAACTCTTCAAATATACCCGCAGCATGCAGGGCCGCTTCCAGGTCCTTTTGCGATACACCGCTTCTGCCGAAAAGAACATTGTTCCTTATGGTATCCGAAAATATAAAAGGCTCCTGTGTTACGAACCCGGTGTTTTCCCGTAGTTTTTTAAGCGGAATGTTACAAACATCATACCCGTCTATGAAAAGAGTCTCGGTCGGCACATCCAGAAGACGGGGGATGGCATGTAACAAAGTGGTCTTGCCCGAACCAACGCCACCTGCAACGGCAACTGTTTCACCGGCCTTGACTCTGAACCGGATGTCTTTAAGTGTGTAGTCCGTCTTCCCGGGATGCATAATGCTCAGACCTTTGATCTCGATTGCGCCGGTAATATGAGGTACCGTCAGCGGGTGCGCAGAGTCCTTTATTTCCGGCACCTCTTCAAGGATACGGTTAACTCTGCCCATTGAGGCCGAAGCCCTCTGCATGAGGCTTGTAACCCACCCCATGGCCATCATGGGCCATGTGAGGAGGTTAAGGTAACCGGTAAAAGCGACAAAATCGCCCATGGTAATATTGCCAAGGATTGTCAGGCGGCCGCCAAAACAGAGGACAATCGCAAGGCCTAAATTTGTAAAAAGTGCCATCATGGGGAAAAAGAGGGCGAGATCTTTTGCCAGGCCCATGTTGTCGGATATATATTTCTTCCCATCTGCCTTCACCATTTCATATTCCCATGACTCACGGCAATAGGCCTTGATAACCCTTATTCCTGAAAAACCTTCCCGAACCCGTTCGGTTAGATCTGAAAACGTTTTCTGCACAGCTTCAAACCCCAGGGATATGCGCCGTGTCAGCACCCTGGAAAAAACAATGACAACGGGTGCCGGGATAAGAGAAATAAGGGTGAGCTTGACATTAATGGACAACATAAACCCGATTGCGGCCATACCCAGCACTGTTCCGTCTATCAGCGCCACAAGGCCCATTCCAGCACCCATACGGATCGCATTGATGTCATTGATGGACCGGGCCATGATATCACCGGTCTTTGTCCTATGATAAAATGAGGGGGACAGGGTCTGAAGGTGTTCGTACAAACGGTTCCTCAGGCCTTGTTCAACCCTTCTGGAGTGGCCGAATATTAGAAGCCTCCAGACATAACGAAGAAAGACAATCACCAGGGCAATCACCAGTATAATTCCGCCCAGTTGAAAAAGTGAATGACCATTAGCAGGGTCTGTTGTCAGAAGATCAATCGCCCTCTTAATAATCAGGGGGATGAGGAGTTGGAGAAAATCTACGACAAGGAGGCTCACAAGCCCCAGCGCAAGTGGCCATCGGTTTTGAATGAAATACTGTTTAAGAGGGCGGAAGGTCTTGAAGGTCTTGGCAAATGGTATGGGAGGTCTTTTCATGCATTAAAATTACTGTAACAGGGGATGGAATGTCAAATTGCAGGTGCGCAAAAACAACAGGGGGCCGGCATAAAGCCTTCCCCCTGTTGTTTATGTTCTTTTTTGTCTTTTTATTAATCCTTGTATTCCAGATACGGATCAGCGGGTGCGGCCGCAATCGCTTCCACCATTTCGGAATATGTCGATTCCGGTGAACCATTGGAACCGCTATCCATATCATATGCCGTTTGCTCAACCACAGGTGATTTCGTGGTCATATCAATATAACCTTCTGTCTTTTGCAACAAATCTTGTGCCATATTCAAGGAATTGAGGCTTTGGTAGGTGCTGGCCGCGTCTGAACGAATAACCTCATCTGCCAAGTTTTCGTAGTCTTGATGACCGATGGCATGCTTATCATAATCTCCGATCGGCAGTCCGTAGTCCACGGTTTCCCGAAGACGAATATTATAACGGATTACCGATTCAAAGACATTGTCCCCGAATTCCGCCTTGACCTTTTCCATGACTATTCTGGAATACCGCGTCCTGGAATCATACATTGTAATAAGGGCACGAGACTTGATTACGTGCCCGAGTCTTTCATTGAGCAATAGAATAATTTCTACCAGTTTGGAGACTCCGCGCAGGGAAAACAGACTCATGTCAATGGGAACAATGACTTCATCCGCTGCACGAAGAGCATTAAAGCAAAGATGACCAATACTTGGGGGACAGTCAATAATAACATAATCGTATGATTGCTTGAGTGCCTGGATGGCCTCAAAGAGCCTGTCTTCCCTGCCTTCAACTCCTGAGAGTTCCTGTTCTACCACACTGAGAATGATGTTTGAAGGAACAAGATCAAAGTTGTCTTTTACACGAATCAAGATATCTTCAAGAGATAGGGACTCATCTCCGTTTGGAGAAATAACATCATAAATGCTTTTCTCAAGATCGGAAGGCTGTATATTCAGCCCCATTGTCGCGTGGGCCTGCGGATCGAAATCAATAAGCAGCACTCTCTGGCCTTTCACTGATAAAGAAGATGAAAGATTGATAGCAGTTGTCGTTTTGCCACATCCTCCCTTTTGGTTCGCGCTTGCAATAATCCTCATATACTTCCTCCTTTGTAAACTTGTTTGTTTTTTGTGCCTTTTTTGATTTTTTGTGTCCATAGGCTTGATATCAAACAAGGGAAAAATCTTCAAGAAAAAATACGACATATTGTATATTTATTTTTAACCACCCCTATTTGTTGTATGTACCCGGTGTTCAGTATCCCCGTTTACAAGGGGAAATCCGAACAGGTATCATCCCTGTCTTAGGGGTTTGCACAAAAATGACTTGAAGATAAGATGCCAAATTGAAAGGCAATTATTTTGCGTGAGCTCTAAGGGTCTAAAACTCTGTTAATGAGCGAATTTGAGGACAATAAACAACAAGATTTCCTTGACAAATAAAACACATGAAAATATTCTCTTATTGTATCACACCTTGAGAAAGGGTTTTCGAATCTCTTTTTCAAAGAAATAACCACCCCAAAAGGGGATTATTTATCTCTCACATAATCTGCAGGCAGTAAGTTTGATGGTTCCGTAAAAAGTCCGAATTTCGACGGTTTCGTAAAATGTTCAAGATCAAGGCTTGCAAATCCTGAGGAATGAGGCGTAGTTGTCCTACGCCGCAGTGATCCCGCCACGGCGGGACAGGCACAGGATGCAGCGTAACGCAGATATTGGACTTTTTACGAGACCGTCAACTTTACGGCATTCCACGATTAGATATCTTATATTGAAAAGCTCAATGCTAATAGGCATGGAATTATGAAAACATATGCAATGACCGGAGGCGCAAGTGGAATTGGTTCCGGATTAAAAAACCAACTGATTCAAAATGGCCACAAAGTAATAGATGTTGACGTTAGGGACTCTGACATCCTGGCGGATCTATCCACAGATGAGGGGCGCCAAGCCGCCATATCGGGAATACGATCGGCGATGCCGGAAGGCCTTGATGGATTTATTCCCTGTGCGGGACTGGGAGCGCATGTACCGGACCCCCAAAAGATTATTAAGGTTAATTACTTTGGCGTCACCGCTATCATCGATGGGATCAGGGATCTGCTGGAGAGGAAAAACGGAAGCATTGTGATCCTTTCATCTAATTCTGCACCCATGCCCAATGAGAATCAAGAACTCGTTGACGCCATGATCGAAGGGAATGAAAAAAAATGCAAGCGATATTGCTGACCAGTTTGATGGGTTCACAGCCTATGTCAGTTCCAAGCTTGCGATCACGAGATGGATGCGGCGGAACGCCTCCGTGTTCATAAAGCAGGGGGTTCGCCTGAATGCTGTGGCGCCTGGCATTACTCAGTCAGGAATGACAGATGAGGCATTTGAAGCGCCGAGCACTGCCGAAGCCATGCAGGCGTTCGCAGAAAGTGTTCCTGTCGGCTTTATTGCCAAGCCGACCCATATTGCCCACGCCATACTTTTTCTATTGAGTGAAGAAGCGGAATTTATATGTGGATCCGTGCTGTTTGTCGATGGAGGACACGACGCCCTGTTGCGTCCTGACAGTTTTTAATAATTAATTACTGCAAACCTTCCGGTCCAACATTCTAATCCCCTCCCCCAAAAAGATCCCATTCATCGGAAAAGCCTCAGTACATTTTATCAACTATCTTTAGGAACAAATATGTTTTCTTCCAATGGAATCAAATATTTCTCGATTGACAATATTTGAAGAACAGTGACATTATATGGGCCGAGGTCAGTTGCCTAAGTCTCGCACTATTTCCTGTGTCTTCTCAGCCTTCTGACTGTTGCGTTTCTATATACTTGACGTTTTTCCCTGTGGGAATTTA
>PVMS01141894.1_pt1 | contig 10026 bp, 13 predicted proteins | sample 1853461 | NCBI WGS metagenome assembly PVMS01 (sample SAMN08582032, study PRJNA380276) | Marine sediment metagenome, whole genome shotgun sequencing project. | isolation source: ocean sediment barecode stripped | collected 2017
GTTTTACCATACCGGCTATCATCATTTTGGATGGGATCAACCTACTGCAGATGAAATCCGCTATATGGTAAAACATCCCGGACCGGACCGTGAATTTGCGGAGTGGGCGAAAAAGAAAAAGCTGCGCTGGATAGGGGTGGACTGCGGCAGCGCGGATCATCCTATGAACACCATTATCCGGGATTGGATGCCCCGCCAGGCTAAAGAAGCGGATAAGGTATTCCAGAAGAAATATGGAAAACCTCTGGCAGAATTTTACGATGACAGCAAATATCAGCTAATGCATATTGAATTGTTTCCTCACGGCATCATCCATGCCGAATGCATCGGTGGGGATATTGATCTGCTGCTGAATCAGCGGGTAAAGATTGGCTTTTTCCCCTGGCGTTTTGTGGATGGGGAAGCCAGCATCGGCCGCTGTGTGGCTTTTGTTGAAGACGATCATTATGATGAACTGATGAAAAAGAAAGCGAAGATGGAAAAGACCAAACACGGTGACGCGTTTGACCCCAATCATGTGGATAGTTTGGATAAGTTGAGCAAATAGAGGTGTTTTACAAAAGAAGTACAGGAAACGGTTTCCAACAAGGAAACCGTTTCCTTTGTTTAAGCTAAAGCCAGGATCATGCCCGCCAAAACCGCAAATCCTGAGGTGCTTCCCCACAATAACATTTGAAGAAGCTCCTTGTCTTTTATTTCTCTCCCAAACAGCAATCCGTCAAATATCTTAAGCAGGCGTTCATCGGCGCGGCCGTCAGCAGCACATACCAGCAAGCTGAAGCTTAATCGGGTTGTCTTATCCAGGGCAAGATCGATAACAGCTTGATTTAATTTTGATAAATAGGATTGGGATAAAATTTCTCCTTTCCCCCTGTTCAGGGCAAGCAGCATTCCAAGTATGAGGTCATCACCTAGGGGTGTCAAACCAGGGCCAACTCCCAGTAAATTTTCTATCTCCCAGGCAAGGTCGGAAACTTTGCCGGATTGAATCGATTTATTAAGGAACACCATTTGTTTAAAAAAATCTGGAAATCCTGGTAAGGGGGCAGCTGTAGAAGTAAATACCATTTCTAACAATGGGAAAAATGGGTTATCCCCGACCAGCCTTTTTGTTTGTTGAAATAGATCATCGAGCAGGTTCTTCTGAAGACCTTTAAATTTTTGGGGAGCAGGGGGGACCCAGATCTCAGGGTTATTAATTGATAACTCCAGTTCCGCTTCAGGAAACACAATCTTGTTACTATGTAAATACGCGAATGTTCTTGGATTGATCTTTAACAACCCTTCTGGATTCCCCAAAAAGTTTATAGTCAGTGGACCATGGAAATCTTCACAAGAAGCAAAAAGTGTCAGGTCATTTTCTGCTTGTAAATATATACCTCTGCTGGAAGTTCCATATACTTCCAGTGATGAATTTCGCTGGAGAACCTGATTGGCTTCAAAACCAATTGCTTTAACTTCTAATTTTGTATAGGACATAATCTATCTTGGATTATAACCAGTCCTGCTGATTTTTGACCCGTGATCAAGGACTTCCAACTCCAGGAGAACAGGAATAAGTTATAATAGCTGTAGAAAAAATCCAAACTTAAGAAGGGATTTTTATTTATTTAAAGGATGATCCCGTTAGCGGAAAGCATTGATGGTATTAAAAAAGAACGACCCTTTAAGGCTGGATGTAAGCTACCTGGTGAAGGGTTCTCCTGGAACACATAAAGAGTTTGAGTTTAGTTTTCCTCAACTTAATTTTTCTTCTGAATTGACCCTGGTTGACATTCAGGGAAATATTATTATTTCTGTTACAGAGGATGGTGTGGTAGCAGAGGGAAAACTGGCGGCTTTGACTCAACTGGATTGCAGCCGATGCTTAAATGATTTCTGGCATCCCCTGGAAATAAGCTTTACTGAAATATTTTCAGCCCATCCGTCGGAAGATTCAGGAGAACAAAAACTTCCCGCGGATAAATCGATAGATCTGACTCTAATCATCCGGGATTATGCAACTCTGGCTATTCCTATTCGTCAAGTCTGTACAGAGGATTGTAAGGGTTTGTGTGCGGTTTGTGGGATGAATCTTACCCAGAAAGACTGTGGACACCGCCAGGAAAGTATTGACCCCCGCATGGAAGGATTAAGGGAGCTGCTGGATAATATAGACAGCTCTGAATAAATCTGTAAGATGAAACGGTATCCTCCAATGGACTGAAACCTAGAAACAGGACACAAAAATAAAGACACCTCTCGTACAACATTGAACTGAACCCCAAAAAGTAGACACGAAAAGAAACACCCCCTGTGAGAGAATCAAAAACAGGAGGTGTTTTTTATATGGCAGGCATCAAAGGAATGAAAGATTATCCAAAAGAATTGAAGTTGAGAGCAATTGAGATGTTTTTAGAAGAGGGAAAAACATATAGGCAGATCAAAGAAGAATTGGGGTTAAGAAGCAAGGACAGGGCGAGGGTTTGGGTTAGACAGTATCGACGAGAAGGCATCGAAGTTTTCAATCGGCCAAAAGGGCGCCCTCGCAAATCCTCGGAAAATGAACAATCTGAAATTGAAAGATTGCGCATGGAGAACGCCTTGTTAAAAAAATACCATACCGATATGCATCAACATATGCTCGCGAAGCGAAATATCGGGCAATCCATCACTACCAGGAAGAATTCCAAGTGAAGGCTATGTGTGAATTCTTACTAATATCGCGAGCTGCATATTATGCCTGGAGGAAAAGGATCGATCAGGGTGATAAAGACACTAAGCGAATGAAACTGATCAAGGAAGTCTGGGAAAAGTCCCACAGAACATATGGTTATCGCAGAGTTGCTATTTGGATCCAGCAGAACACAAATACCAGGATCAATCATAAGGCCGTTTTACGCCTGATGAACAAGATGAATATCCGCTCTGTCGCCAGGAAAAGGAAGGTTTTCAAGAGGCTGAACCAATACGATATCTATCATCGCTATGAAAACATCCTCAACAGAGACTTCAAGGCTGACAAGCCCAATCAGAAGTGGGTCACTGATATTACTTACATCTCTACAAAAGAAGGATGGGCGTACCTGTCCACCATCAAGGATTTATTCGATGGTTTCATCGTCGCTTATCGGTTTGGGCGTCAGTTATCCATTGGTCTGGTTACTAATACACTGAAACAAGCTAAAGAAAAAGAAAAGGTCACTGATGGACTGATCCTCCACAGTGACCAAGGACTTCAATACGCATCCAAAAAGTATTTTGTCCTTACTAAGGAGTATAACATTACTCCCTCCATGTCTCGGCGTGGAAATTGTTGGGACAATGCCCCTATGGAAAACTTCTTTGGTCATCTCAAAGAAGAAGCACTACAGCGTTTTGAGATCCTATCTTTCAAGAAAACTAAGGAGGTTATTGATCAATATATTCACTTTTACAATTATGAGAGGATACAATTGAAAACAAGACAGACACCTTATCAAACCAGGTGCCTGTCTATGTGATCTCCTCAGGGTCTTTCTTTTCGTGTCTTGTCTATTGGGTGCACTTCAATGTTGTACAAGAGGTGTCTTTATTTTTGTATCCTGTTTTACGGGTTCAGTCCATTATAGGATGCCGTTTCCAAGTTGTTTCCAGGAGAGGTGGTTACCGGCGGATGATACACTGCTGCCAGGCGTAGGCTGCGGCCTGGGTTCGGTCTGCCAATAAGCCTTCATCCACCCTCCATCCCTTAAAATCCCCTTGGTCGTGCCAATCCTGTTATTTATTTCGCATATGTTTACAGATACCTATTGTTTCTGTTAGGTAGGCTTGAAAGTTAGAAGTTGAATAGTTGTAAGGAGTATAATAAATGGGCTACAGGTTCCCACTGGTGGTGAGATTTATTTACAGCAATATTATCTCTAAAAATTCGTTGTACTCTTTCTTCCACCGGGGGAAACATATGGAGCATGTTAGAATAAATCTAACAATTAATTCATCGAGTAAAATAGTTATTCCCTTGTGATTAGAACAAGTTAATTTCAACGCGAGGTTTTCCGTCCCAAGGGAAGTGATTACATAGGAGTTATCAGTAGTGGCCCAGTATTCGATATTGATTGTCGATGGAGATCCAGATACGATCCAGTATTTATCAGGGACTTTAAGAGCGAATGGTTTTGATTCTACTGGCACTTCATCTGGTACAGATGCCCTGAATATTTACAAGAAAAACTCACCCGATCTTGTTGTGGCTGATCTGGTTTTAGCTGAAATGGATGGCATGCAGCTGTTGGAAGAATTGAAGGAATATGATCCACAAGCAAAAGTGATCCTTACAACTGCTGGTGCTGATAAAGATACCGTGGCCCGGGCTTTCCGGATGGGAGCCCTGGATATTTTGGAAAAACCCCTGGATTTGGAATTTTTAATCTCAAAGATCAGAGATTTCCTCGCTCGGGAAGACAGAGCTCTTGAAGGAAATCTGCAGATGATGAGTCTGGCGAGCATCATTCAAATTAATTGTGAAGAACGTAACCAGACTCAGCTAACTATAAATCACCTGGGAAAGGCAGGAACCATTTTCTTTAAGGCAGGTGAAATCATCCATGCTGAAACTGAGGGTTTGGTAGGCGAGGATGCGATATATTCTTTATTAACCTGGGAGGAGGGGTCCTTCCAAGTTAAAATGGGAGCAGAACCGCGCAGCAGAACTATAAATAGACCCTGGTCTGGATTGTTATTGGAAGGCATGAGGCGAATTGATGAATCTACTGCTGCCTGGAGCCCGGAATGGGAAGAGGAAGTGGATCAACCTGCAGAGGAAGCGGGGAATCCAATTGAAGAAAGAATAGTTAAAGCTTTAAGCAGTATTCGTGATGTTGAAAGCGCGTTGATCTGCTCTGAAGATGGTACGGTTATTGCCCAGGATAAATGTGCAGATCCGGAGTCAGAGTCTGACCTGGGAGAATTCATACAGACCAAAACCGACCTTATCAGCGGATTCATGGATGGCGGAAAGATGGATCGCATCTTATTGTTAGGATCCGATAAACGGATATATATGCAACCCCAGGGTGATAACCTGATCATATTGTCCCTGGCAAAAAGGTCATCTTCGGAAACAATCTGGCAGTCGGTTCAGACGATCTATAAGAGGTATCGATCAACCTGATCGAGGAAGGTGTATATGATATTCCCAAAAAGAGACTCAGTCTACCAAAATTTAAATACATCCTTTACAAACTTTGGGGAGCTGTTGGTGGACCTCAAAGAAAATAGTTTCACTGGTGTCTGCCAGGTAAGCTTCTGGGAATATGATGGAGTTCTGCTGCTGGATAATGGCACTATTGTCAACGCGGTCGAAGAAATTAATGGGAAAAAGGTATCCGGGCAGGATGCTGTTAAACGAGTAATTACAAAAGCAAAAGAGAAAGACGGTACAATCAGCGTTTTTGCTTTAAAAGGTGAAATGATCACCATGTTGGCTAGTGTAGTAAAGAGTGAAGTAATATTTGAAAATCTCAGTTCGGATTTTACCAGCCTGGAAGCCTTAATCACAAAACTTCAAAGTGAAGATCATACAGGATATATTGAAGTTAGTTTTCAGGGAGATCAACAAACGGGTATTATTTTCCTGCTGGCTGGCAGAGTGGTTGAAACAATCTTATCAACCAGGGAGGAAGAAGTTTCTGGAGCGAATGTATTACCGAGGGTGATTGATTTTGCATCCAGCACAGGGGCTGCATTCAGTGTCTATAAAGCAGCCATTGAAGATGCCCTCTCCGAGAGCGAAGATATCATGGTGAGTTTTGATTTACCACAGCTTTTGGAGGTTTGGGGAGCTATTATCGGCGCAGTGGAATCAGCCTCTGATGGATTGCTTGGAGAAGGAATATTTTTAAATACATTTAAGGATACGTTAGTCACTAAAGCTGACGAATATCCATTCCTGGATCCCTTTGCTGCAAAATTTTCCTATAAGGATGGCAAGGTGGACTTCTCTGGTGAAGTGCAAAAAAACTTCAGCCAAGGTATTGGAGATGGGTTAAATGAAACCGTAAGTACACTGGCTGAGTTGGCTGCCCTGGAAGGAAAGGATTTATTTGGACCCCTGCGGGGAACAATTGATGACATGAAAACCAATTTCCAGGATCAGATTGACAAGTTTAATTTCAGCGCAATACTACCGGATTTATTTGATTAATTTTGAAAGATTATGAAAAATAGTTTATTAGAAATCAATGAATTAAATGGGGTTTGGGGATCCTTGCTTTGTAATAACCAGGCAGAAATAATCTCCAGTGTCCCGCCGGCCAACTTAAATAAGGCTGCTCTGGAGAATATTACCCGTCATTGTGTTGAGATCTTATCAACTAGCAGCGTTTCTGGGCAGGGCTTTAAGGAAATAGTGATCCATTTCCAACAGCGGAGAATATTTATCCTGGATTTAGAACAGGCTATATTAATTGTATTATGCGCGCCAAGTATTGATATATCATTGCTCCGGATGACTATCAACGTGATCACCTCACGTTGGCAAACGGATTCTAAAATCCAGAAACAGTTTAAAGATAATTATGTTGAACGATTGTAAGTCATTTATTTCTCATTCAGGGGATACAATATTTGATCATTAGCAATTTTAGAGGAGCAGGATTATGGCTGAAGTTTTAAGGGGAAGTTTAACTCAACTACCTTTGTTGGATATCTTAAAGATGCTAAGTTCTGGTAACAGAACCGGACGATTGGATATTCGCCAGGGGTCAAAAACTGGAGAGATCTATCTCCAAGACGGCAATCTGATCCATGCAGTAACCGGCCCGCAAATTGGAGAAAAAGGGTTATTTACCTTGTTGGGTTGGTTGGAAGGTGATTTTAGTTTCTCGCCAAATATTGATGCCCCCGAGCATTCAATCAGCTTGTCTACGGAACAAATGTTGCTGGAAGGTGCTCGGCAGGCAGAACAATGGGAGGATATCAAAGAGGTAATTTCTTCAACGGATGCCGTTTTTTCCATTTCCCCTTCCGGTTCTACGGATACAGTCAGTCTAAAGCCGATTGAATGGCAGGTTCTGGCCCAGGTTAACGGGGCAAGATCAGTGGTTGAAATTTCTGAAATTCTTAGCTTACACGAATTTGAAGTTGCCAGAATCATCTTCAGTTTAACAATAGCGGGATTATTGCACGAAGTTACTGAGGCTGCCTTTAAAAACCGGGAGATTGTTGATGATGAATTTTTTACGCAATTAACTTCAATTTTTACCGAAGTGATGGGTCCGATTGGCCCGGTGATTATTGATGATGAAATCAGATTGTTGGGAGAAGACAGGGCAGCGTTCCCTCAAGAAAAAGCTTCAGAGTTAGTAGAACGAATTAGCCTGGAAATTACCAATGGTGAGAAACGGGCGCAATTTCAAAAACAAATGGTTGCAGTATTACGGGGATAAACTAATTCCCCAATCGGTGAACATATCGGGAGTAGTTTTCTAATCAGGAAATTACCCCGAAGGAGATATGAAGATGGAACTAAAAGGTTTACGAAAATATATTCTAGGCTTTGGTGTACTGGTGCTTTCCTTGGTGGTTACTGCATTTTTAAGTGCAGCTAACCTCAGCAGTGCAACGAACCTTGCTATTGATCTGATCAGTCTCCAGGAAGTCGTTCAGGCATCTGAAGAAATCTCTCGTGCGATGGAAGATGAACGGATAGCCATTGGTCAATATCCATTAACCGGGAATGAGGAGCTGTTGACTCGAATTGAAGATGATCAAAAAATCTTCGAAGAGAACTGGGAAGTGATCGTCAGTAACCTCGGTCAGGATCAAGCCCAATCAATTGCTGATCTCGAAAAAGCACATAATACATATAAAGGTTTGTTGAATGATGTGATCACTGAATACCAGTCTAATCCAGGAGATAATGACTCGGCTGATAGATTAAAGGATGCGATTAATTATTATTTACAATATGTAAATCCTAAATTTTCTGCTTTAACCGAACCAGAGTTGGCAAAACTAACTGCACGAATTGAACAGGAAAAAACTACTATCGCTCGAAGACAAGCGGGAGCTGTGATTATTTTTGTCCTGAGTGTCCTGGTGGGTGTTGGTGTTATTGTTGCAGTTACCGGTGTGATGATCCTCAGTCGGCGAGTGATCCAATCGATCACCCAGATTGTTGATGCTGCCAATGCGATCAGCCGGGGAGATCTGGATGTGCCCATTGATGTCGAGCAAGGTGGCGAAATGGGTGAATTGGCGAAGGCAATTGATAGAATGAGAACAAGTCTTAAGGCGGCTATTGAGCGTCTCAGACGCTGAGTTAATCAGGAAGGATATTTTCCCGGGAAATTTCTATTTCCCCGGCTGATAGAAATTATTCCAACTCCTTAATTTTGAAGAGATTGCGTGAAGGATAGAGGATCAACATTATGACACAAGAACTGCAAATACCAGTAGAGCTTCTGGACGAGATTGAATATATTTTGAACCATTTAGCTGAAAAGGCACGGACGGACACAATCCTGCTGGCAGATATCAGCGGACAACTGATCTCAATCCAGGGCATTATGGAAGAAGGGACGCCGGCGATTGTGGCGGCTTTGGCGGCGGGTGATGTGGCTGCGATGGCAGAGCTTTCCAATCGGATCGGAGAGGATGATCCCCATGGATCATTTTTCCATGAAGGGGAAACTAAAAGCATCTACTTGCACAATATTGCTGGTAGTTTTATCCTGATCGTGATCTTCAGGACAGAAACTCCGATTGGTTTGGTGCGGTTGTTTGCAAAACGGGCAGTTGAACAGCTGCTGCCGCTGACCAAAAAATTTGAAGAGGTCATGGGACCTCCCAAATCTTATAATCCCGATGATTTCACTAAAGGTATCACGCAGGAACTTGAAGATACTTTCCCGGATGATTAACAGGAAAAACCGATCGTATGTTTATTAATTGGAAACTCAGGGAAATCAATTTAAAAATCGTTTATTATGGACCTTCGTTAAGCGGGAAAACAACCTCGCTTGAGTACATCCATTCCCGGACCAATCCCGAGCGGCGGGGAGAGTTAATCTCCTTAAAAACCCGGGAAGACCGCACCTTATATTTTGATTACATGCAGTTTCAAATGGGTGAAATCAGCGGTTTAACCCCTCGTTTTAATATCTATACGGTGCCGGGACAGGTCTATTACAGAGGAACTCGAAAATTAGTCCTTAAGGGAGTTGATGGCCTGGTTTTTGTGGCGGATTCCCAAATTCGAAGACTTCAGGAAAATATTGACGCTATCCAAGACCTGAATGATGACCTGGTGGAGCTGGGGTTTATTCCCAGTCTGGTACCGCTGGTTCTGCAGTGCAATAAAAGAGATTTGCCAGATATAATGCCCGTTCCATCATTAAAACACGAACTGGGATTGAACGGCATACCTGCCTTTGAAAGTATTGCTTTAGACGGGATCGGGGTCCTGGATGGTTTAAAAAGCATTGTCAACGCCGTTGTGACCAGAGCCAGGGGAAATATTAATCCAAATCCTGGATAGGAGAACAAACGTGATCGATAAAAAGTACCAGGCAGTGGGTGATGCTCTGTTATTGTTTGTTGATATCTTAAAGGAGATGAATACAAAAGGGGGATTTGTCCGGTCAGTTTTAGCAACTTCAGAAGGTTTGCCAATTGCTGCTGCTCCGGAGAACTCGGACAGCGATTTGGCGGGCGCGATGGTTGTGCTGCTGCAGCAGGTCAGTGCTGATACGCAAGATCAGCTGGGTATGGCTCCTGTTGATGAGGTCACGATCAGAACAGAAGACAACGATCACCTGGTATGCAGGACGATTGTTTCCGGCGATGATTGGTTGTCGCTTTGTGCGCTTGTTCCCGCCAACCGGGCTTACCGGCGGGCGACGAATAAAGCTGTCCGCCGCATTCGGGAAGTGATCGAAGGTTAATAGTAATATTCCTTCGCGGGAATAATTGACCCTTATTAAAGATCAAAAGGCTGCGCTCACTGCGCAGCCTTTTGATCTTTCTGTGTTGATATTTTAGGGCAGATAACCTCCTGCCACATCA
>PVMS01003175.1_pt1 | contig 10025 bp, 9 predicted proteins | sample 1853461 | NCBI WGS metagenome assembly PVMS01 (sample SAMN08582032, study PRJNA380276) | Marine sediment metagenome, whole genome shotgun sequencing project. | isolation source: ocean sediment barecode stripped | collected 2017
AAGGCGCCAAAGAGAAGAAGGCTGCTGCAACAAAAGCGGCCGTCGAAGAGCCTCCGGAAGAAGCCGATGTGGAGTTTGTGCCGGAAGAAGCTGCAGCCGGGAGCCAGGCCGCACCATCTCAGCGGACCGGCGATGCCCGCCAGGAGTTCGCGCGCATCGATGCAGAACTCCTCGAAGGCCTGCTGAATGCCGCCGGCGAGATCAGTATCTATCATTCGCGGCTGAGCCAGCAAATTACTACGATCGAGTTTCACGTCGATGAACTCGAACAAACTGTCGCAAGACTTCGCGAACAGCTTCGGAAACTTGAAATCGAGACCGAGGCGCAAATCAAGCATGGCCACCAGGACACGGTGGTGGCAGAGGATTTCGATCCACTCGAGCTGGATCGCTACTCCAATATCCAGCAATTGTCACGCGCGCTTGCCGAATCGGCCAGCGACATGGGCAGTCTCAAGGACCTGCTGCAGACGGTTACCTCAGATGCAGAAACATTGCTCGTGCAGCAGGCACGCGTAACCGCAGAACTTCAGGACGGCCTGATGCGTACTCGCATGGTGCCGTTCCAACGGCATGTCCCAAGGTTTACGAGACTCGTCAGGCAGGCGGCTCAAGAGGCCGGCAAGCGAGCGGAACTCGCCGTCGAGGGTGCATCCGGCGAGCTTGATCGGCAGGTACTCGACAAGATGTTACCGCCGTTCGAACATATGCTACGCAACGCCATCGTTCATGGCCTGGAAAAACCGGAGGACAGGCAGGCCGCAGGAAAACCGGCGTCCGGGCGCATCACCATCCGCTTGCATCGCGAAGGTACGGAAATGGTGATCGATGTCGCTGATGATGGCGCCGGCCTCGACGTCGATGCAATTCGTCGCAAGGCATATGAGAAAGAGCTACTGAGCCCGGATAGTAAGGTAAGTGACGACGAGATCATGCAACTGATCCTGATGCCCGGGTTCAGTACGGCGAGAAAGGTGACCCAGACTGCCGGCCGCGGCGTAGGAATGGACGTCGTTGCCAACGAAGTCAAACAACTCGGTGGATCTTTACAGATCTCGTCGGTTACCGGTCAGGGCACGAATTTCACGATTCGTTTGCCGTTTACGCTCGCCATCACGCAGGCATTGATCGTCAGGACGGGCGACGAGATCTACGCATTGCCGCTGCCAACCGTCGAAGGCGTGGCCCGCATTGCAAGAGCCGATCTGGAGAACATGCTGAGTCAAAGTGATCCAAGCTACGAATACGGAGAGCAGACTTATCATTTCCGCCACCTCGGCATGTACCTTGGCGGTCAGGCCGCCCAATTGCCCGAAGATGAGGCTTTCATTCCGGTAATCCTGGTCCGTGCCGGCGAAAATTCCGCCGCGTTGCTCGCCGACGAAATGATCGCGAGTCAGGAAATCGTCGTCAAATCCATCGGCCCGCAGTTGGCAAGTATCCGGGGCATCTCTGGCGCAACGATTCTTGGTGATGGCCGCATTGTGCTTATTCTCGACGTCAATGCACTGGTGCGCAGCGGTGCACCGGTGATTGAGCTCAAAAGTACAGTGCCAACACCGGCCGACGATCGGCCGCTGGCGATGGTCGTCGACGATTCGATTACGGTGCGTCGCGTGATGGAACGGTTCCTCGGGCGCAACGGCATGCGTGTGGTCACTGCCAAAGACGGAATCGACGCGATCAGCGTATTACAGGATGCGAAACCGGACGTCATCCTGCTGGACATTGAAATGCCGAACATGGACGGATACGAATTCGCGAAACACGTTCGCAATGACGAACGGGTGTCGGCTGTGCCAATCATAATGATTACCTCGAGGGTTGGTGACAAACACCGTGCCCGAGCGATCGAAATTGGTGTTAATGATTATCTCGGCAAGCCGTATCAGGACGAACAGCTGCTCGACGCGATCCGGCGTTTACTCGACGAACAGGGAATCACGCTACCGTGAGTCCCGAAGCCGAAGAACTATACAGCCTGCTGGTGCCGCTGTCGGACGATCGTTTGATTCTGCCGCGCGCCTGCGTTGCGGAAGTTGTGCGCTACACACAGCCAGATCAGCAACCAGGCAGCCAGGACTGGATGCTGGGTACGATCAACTGGAATGGTCGTGAACTTCCGGTCGTTGCTTTCGAAGGGACCATTGGAAAAGAGATTCCGGCGCCGACAGGCCGGACCCGTGTCGTCGTCTTCTATTCAAGCACCGGAAAAATCAAGACGGGTCATTTTGGCGTACTGACTCAAGGGTTCCCGCAACTCGTGCGGGTCAATCGCGAGGTTCTCGATCTCGACTCCACGGAGGGCTGGCCCGAAGACGCGCCGGTCCTGTGTCGCGTCAAGATGATCAACGAATACCCGTTGGTGCCGGATCTTGAGGCACTCGAGGAAATGATCATCGAGGAATCCTTGCAAGCCTGATTGTGCCGGCGTGTTGCAAACCCATAAACGCTGAAGTATTGTTTCCCACGATTTCGACAGGTGAAATTCAGGTGTTTCTCACCGGAATTTCAACGGGAAGACGGTGCGCCCTTCTATGGCAAGCCCGTCGCTGCCCCCGCAACGGTAAATGAGTCAGTCGATCACCAAGGGTGCCTCTAGTCACCCTGTAGCCACTGCGCAGAACTGTGTGGGAAGGCGATCGACAAAGACGTATCGGCGTCACTCATGAGCCCGGAGACCGGCCTTTCGATTGGTCCACAGTTTGATCGCGGCGGGCGATTTTGTGGAGATTCTTAAAATCTCCCACTCTCCCTTCCCCGATTGACTCTAGTCGCGTGGCGCGGGGAGCCGGGCGGGAGAGACTTCATGTCATATCGTCTTATATTCGTTTATCTGCTGAATGGAATAGTTATCTGCGGGCCGGCTTTCGGCCAGGCAAGTGGTAATACGGCAGAAGAGGTCGACACCATCGTTGTAACTGCTTCGCGATCGCCGATTGCGAAAGTAAACCTGGGCAGTTCCGCGACAGTCATCACTCGGGAACAGATCGAATTGCGACAGGCACGCTATGTGACTGACATATTAAGATCCGTTCCCGGTTTCACAGTGAGTCACGTCGGAACGACAGGATCGCAGACGCAGGTTCGGGTCAGAGGCGCAGAGGCCAATCACGTATTAGTCCTGATCGATGGTGTAAGGGCGAACGATCCTGCCAGTGGAGATGAATTCCGCTGGGAACTGCTTAGTACCAGCAACATTGAACGAATCGAAATCGTTCGTGGACCGCAAAGCTCTCTTTGGGGCAGTGATGCTCTTTCCGCAGTGGTGCACATCATCACACAGTCTGGTGGCGAGCGGCCGGGTATCAACGCGTATGCAGAAGGCGGGTCATTTAACACCGTAAACGGCGGTCTGAATGGTGGCACCGGTGGCGATACCTGGTCGCTGGCATTCGGTCTGGAACGCCTGGCTACGGACGGTACCAACATTTCACGTATTGGTAGCGAAGACGACGAATCTGACATGACCACTGCGTCATTATCAGCGCAGCTGCGGCCGTCCGAAAATCTGACACTACAACTGGGGCTTCGAACTGTGAATGCATACTCACAATTCGATCCCGTTGACTTCTTTGAAACTGGTTTGCCGGAGGACGGCGATGTTGCTACAGATTCGGAGCGATCTTACTGGAACGGAGGCGCCACTCTCAGCACGCTCGACGGTCGCATATTGCATCATATCTATGCGAGGTATCTGGATACAGACAACTCGAATCTGGCCGACGGTGCCCGGGTTTCATCAACCGCATCCGACAGGAAGACGTTCACCTATCAATCTGATATTCAGATAGGTGAAAACCTGTTATCGATGGCGATCGAGCACGAGCGCACACGTTTTGAACAGCGGGGTGAGATTGGCTTCGGCGATCCTAATCAGGGTCAGCAAATGAGTGTTAACAGTCTAATCGCGGATTTTCAGGGCAGGTCGATCGATCGTCTGACATGGTTGTTGAGCGCGAGATATGACGACAACAGCGACTTCGACAGCGCCGTGTCGGGCCGCCTGTCGCTGGCATATCACTTTAGCGACACGACGATTGTTCGCGCGAATCTTGGCACCGGGCGTAAGGCACCAACTTTCATAGAGCGATTCGGTTTTTTCCCGGGCCAGTTCACAGGAAATCCGGATCTAAAGCCTGAGAAATCAAAATCGCTCGATCTCGGTATCGACCGATTGCTTTTTGATAACGCTGTTGAGTTACAGCTCTCGGTGTATTACCAGACCCTTGAAGATGAGATCAACGGATTTGTCTTCGATCCGGATACTTTTCTTTTTACCGCAGAAAATATTGACGGCGACAGTGTCCGAATGGGTGTGGAAGCGGCCGCGACATTCAACCTAACGGACAATCTGAGCTTTGGCGGATCATATACGTATACCGATTCAACGGAGAATGATAGATTGGGTAACGATGTTCGGGAGTTGCGTCGTCCCCGTCACAACGGGAGTTTGAATACCAGTTACCGGTTCCTGGATGAGCGAGCAAACCTCAGGCTTGTGGCGGACTACGGTGGTACGAGCACGGATATTTTCTTCCCGCCCTTTCCTGCGCCATCGGAAATCGTGTCACTCGAAAGTCACTGGTTGCTGGACCTCACAGTAAGCTATGACATCAATCAAGATACCAACATTTTCGTAAGAGCCAACAACCTGCTCGATGAAGATTATGAACAGGTGTACGGATACCGGACTCCCGGCCGGTCCGCATATGTGGGAGTCAGGTTAGGTTTTGGAAAATAGCGCAGCGCGTATCGTTCAGGAGGCCCGGTAATCACCCCAGGTAGCCTGTGCAATACTGATTGCAGCCAGTGCCGCAGTTTCGGTGCGCATAATGCGAGGGCCTAGTCTGACTGCCTTAAGCCCCGCCACTGTTGCGCGCTCGTACTCCGCCTCGCTGAATCCACCTTCCGGGCCGATGAGAATCGTCAAATCGCTCCCCGGCATATCGCTCCCCGGCATATCGATCGCCGGCATGGAGTCGCGTGCGTCCGCCCGCAAAATCAGCTGCGGCTTATCCGAGCCGGTGTTATCCCCAAACCACTCGAGCAGCGATTGCGGTGCGTCGATTGCTGGCACGATGTTCCGCCGACATTGTTCGCAGGCACTTTGTGCAATCTTTTGCCAGTGATCGCGGCGTTTCGCCGCACGATCCGGCTCAAGTTTGACCACGGAGAAATCCGTTAACACGGGAGATATCCGTTGTACGCCGAGTTCGGTCACTTTCTGCACGACGATATCCATTCTCTCGCCCCGGGATATGCCTTGTACCAGGCGTATCCTGAGTGGCGATTCCGCACTCCGGGAAATATGCTCCCTGACGCTCAGATTCAATTCCTGTCTTGTGATTGTGCCAATGGTTGCGGGGTACTCACCGCCGCTGCCGTCAAATACGGTCAACGCATCGCCCGATCTGAGACGCAATACGCGACCAACATAACGCGCCTGATCGCTGCCTAACGACAGCTCTGTATTTGCGCGCAACTGAAGCGGACTAAACAGGCGTGATGTGGACATCGGATCTCATTCTAGCGGGGGACAACAACGCATTCGAAAGCAGCGTTGACATTAAGCATCGATAGGAATGACCATGTCAAAGCGGGCGAGAAACCGGATATTGCCAATTGAGTGAAGTAAAGCAACTGAACTATGCCGTCAGCCCTGGAGCCGGGTTGATTCGACCGGGGACGCAATGCCCGTCCCCGAATCAGGATGAGCGGCCGGCCGGCACGGAGCCTGAACTCATCATTATTCACAGCATCAGTTTGCCGCCCGGAAATTTTGGCGGGCCACAGGTGCAGGAATTTTTTACGAACAGCCTGGACTGGGATGCACATCCTTACTTCACGGAAATTCGCGACCTCAAAGTGTCAGCGCATCTGTTGATTTGCCGCGATGGCGATTTAATTCAATTTGTTCCATTCGGCCGGCGCGCCTGGCATGCAGGAGAATCCGGTTTTCGTGGGCGCTCCTGCTGTAACGATTTCTCTATCGGTATCGAACTCGAGGGCGAAGACGAAACGCCTTATACCGATGAGCAATACAGGCATCTCATTGCCGTGATTAAAGCGATTTGCGAGTGTTATCCGGATATTACAGTGCGGCACATCGCAGGACATTGTGACGTGTCTCCCGGTAGAAAATCGGACCCGGGTCCTGCTTTCGACTGGTTGCGATTGTATGATGGGCTCAGAGGTACCCCTGGCAGCAGCACTCACGAGAAACGATGACTTTACTTGCTCTATTGATTGGTTTGGTGGTTGAAAGGCTGGCGACGCAGCTGTTTCACTTGCGGCGCTTGCGTTGGCTGGACCGGCTGATCGACCTGGGATTCCGCCAGATCGACCGCTTTTCGAACTGGCCGGCGCTGATCCCCGTCATCCTGCTGGCCTTGCTTTTGATACTGCCGGTGTTTCTCGTCTTATTCAGTTTGCATGACGCACTTTACGGAGTGGCCAATCTCCTTCTTGCCGTCGTGGTGCTGTTTTTCTCTCTCGGCCCCAAAGACATTGGTGAAGATGTTGACGAGTACTGTCGAGCAATTGAAGCAGACGATGAGGAACGAATTCTCAACACATCGAAAGCGTTGATAGAGACAGACGTACTCACTGACCCGCTCCAGAGAATTCACAAGGTAGAAGAATCAGTTTGTGTGCAGGCGAATAACAGGTTGTTCGCGGTCATTTTCTGGTTCGTGCTTTTCGGTCCGTACGGTCCCCTGGGCGCGTGGGCCTACCGGGTAACAGACCTCATCCGCCGCCGCGCTGTATTCAATACGTCACGAGACGCCGCCAACGCCAATGCCGATGTTTTGCGGGCTTCGGTAATGCTGCATGGCTGGCTGGCATGGATTCCGGCAAGGTTGACAGCAATCGGCTACGCGATGGCAGGCAGTTTCGAGGGAGCGCTCAGTGCCTGGCGAACCCCTGAGGAAAGCAAAGCCCTGCCGTCGCATGAGCAAAGTGAATCCCTGCTGGCTCGCGTCGGTGTCGGGGCAATGTCATTACAGGATATCGAGGGAGAGAGCATCTCTGATCGCGGTGTGCGGGGGGCGAGGGCAGCCAATGGCCTGGTATTTCGCCTGTTGTTCATCTGGGCGGCGGTCATTGCGGCGATGACGCTGTACGGCTGGTCGGTGTGACACGCCTTCGATATTCACTTCTCATACTAATCGGTCTATCTGCATGCAAGGTGCTCGCCGACACCAATAATGATCCGGGCTACCGCATCATTGCGCTGTCGCCGCATCTTGCCGAACTCGTATTCGCGGTTGGTGCCGGTGACCGTCTCATTGGCGTAAGCGCCTACACTGACTTTCCCGAGGCTGCAACCAAACTACCCGTCGTCGGCGATGCATTCATGCTCGATCTCGAGCGCCTCACGGTTCTGCAGCCAGACCTCTTACTCGCCTGGCAAGGCGGCACGCCCGCGCATGCCATCGATGAGTTGAATTCTCGCGGCTACCGGGTGGAGGTAATCAGGACAATGGGCCTGCGGGATATTCCGGTGGCACTACGACGCATCGGGGCTCTTACGGGGCATAGTACGGCGGCGAACAATGAGGCCGACAGGTTCGTGGCAGGATTGGATTCGCTGGCGAATCTCGCGTCGAATGCCGCACCGATCAGGGTTTTCTACCAGGTTTCCATCCGGCCGCTGTATACGATCAACGGCGAACACTATGTCAGTCAGTTGATTGACATTTGCGGCGGCATGAATATTTTCTCTGACCTAGGCAAGCTGGCACCTTTGATCGGAGTGGAGGCCGTGCTTGAACGTGATCCGGAGGTCATGCTGGCCGGCGAGGACGCCGGTCCGGATGCATTCAATGAATGGGAACGATGGTCGACCATGGCGGCCAATCGTTACGGAAATCAATTTATGATGCCGGCCGCGGAGATCTCGCGGGCAACGCCGAGGTTGCTGGATGCAGGCGCGGCCATTTGTAGCGCACTCGAGGAAGGCCGCAGGAGTCGGGAAGATTTCAGTCACTAGTCCTGCCATGCCGGCACTGCGTCAGGCTCTACCCGGCGATTGGGATGCGGTTCAGGCCTTGCTGCTCGCTGCCGACTTGCCGATAGACGATCTTGGTCCGGAAAGGCTCAACGGATTCCTGATTGCGCAGGACGAAATTGCAACGGTCGGACTTATTGGGCTGGAGATCCTGGGGACAGTGGGTTTGCTGCGATCGTTGGTCGTTGCAAGGAATGCCCGGAACACCGGATTGGGAGGCAAGCTTGTCGGCGCGCTCGAAGCAGCTGCTGTGGCTGCCGGAATTGCCGAGCTCTGGCTGCTAACCATCGATGCAGAGCGATTTTTTCAACGGCACGAATTCGAAATTATCGACAGGACGGCAGCGCCGGATGAGATTCGGCAAACCGACGAGTTCAGCGCGTTGTGTCCGGATTCTGCCTATTTGATGCGAAAATCGCTGGCGTAATGCATCGCGGCGTCCCGCCGCGATTTAATCGGACCGATCGCGATTCCAAAGCACTTCCTGTCCTGTCTCGATGCGAGACAATACCCGCGCGATAACGAACAATAAATCCGACAGACGATTCAGATATTGCAGCGCTTCGTCTCTGAGATCTTCCTGCTTTCCCAGGCTGTTTGTTCGCCGTTCCGCACGTCTTACGATCGATCTTGCAAGATGGCAGGCGGCGGCTGCCTGACCGCCACCCGGCAAAATAAATTCCTTGAGCGGCGGCAAATCCTCGTTGAAAGCGTCGAGGTGCTGCTCCAGCCTGGTGATGAACTCGGCCCGCACCGCCTGGTGCCCGGGTATGCTGAGTTCGCCACCCAGTTCGAAAAGATCGTGCTGGACCTCCGTGAGACAGCGGCGAATATCATCGGGGACGGCAGCGAAGCCGAGTACGACGCCGATGGCGCTATTCGCCTCGTCAACGGCGCCATAGGCCTCCACCCTTGGACAGTCCTTGTCGACACGGCTGCCATCACCGAGGCCGGTGGTGCCATCGTCACCGGTTTTGGTGTAAATCTTGCTTAGGCGATGACCCATGAATCTCCTCTGATCTGTGTCTGCGGGCAACTGGTGCCGGTGTTAACTTATTAACTGTTTCGCTGGCGTGACGTGCCGATGTTAGCTTTATAGCTTTTTCGCGGGCTAATGTGAACGGGATCGAACCGTGAGCTGGAAATAGTTAATAAGTTAACACCGGCACCAGTTGCCCGCACTTGTTTCTGGAATCATCACCGGCCATAGTTGCGACTCGTCTGGAATTAGCAGTTTTCGAGATGGCTGACCCCGAAAAAAAATCCGCAGAACTGAAGATCGCACTGGAAGCCGCGGCCGCCGCGGCAGAAATCAGTCGCGGTTATTACCGTGGCAATTTCTCGGTAACGACCAAAGAGGACCTGACGCCGGTAACGCAGGCCGATGTCGAATGCGAACAAACGATTCGCAAAATAATTCTTGCTGCGTTTCCGGATCATGGTTTTTACGGTGAGGAAACCGGCAAGACGCAGGAGAGTGCGGAAAACCTGTGGCTGGTCGATCCCATAGACGGGACCAAGGCATTCGTGCGCCAGTATCCGTTTTTTTTCGACGCAGATCGCCCTGATGCGCGACGGCGATCTTGTGCTTGGCGTGTCATGCGGCACGATGTTTGAGGAACTGGCCTGGGCGGAGCGCGGTTGCGGCGCATGGCTGAACGGAGAGCGGCTTCGTGTCAGCGACATCGAAGATCCGGAGCGCGCCGCAATATCCACCGGCAATCTAAAGTCGCTTGCCATGGGCGATGGCTGGTCACGCCTCGGCGACCTGGTCGCGAAGTCCTACCGCATCCGCGGATACGGTGATTACTATCATTACCATTTGCTGGCCGCCGGCAAAATCGAGGCGGTCATCGAGTCGGATGTCAACATTCTCGATATTGCGGCACTTGTTGTTATTGTCGAAGAGGCCGGTGGCATGTTTACCGATTTGAATGGTGTACAGCCTGGGCTTGATACAAGATCCGTACTTGCAGCGAACCCCGGTCTTCACAGGAAATATCTCGAACAT
>PVMS01115412.1_pt1 | contig 10025 bp, 10 predicted proteins | sample 1853461 | NCBI WGS metagenome assembly PVMS01 (sample SAMN08582032, study PRJNA380276) | Marine sediment metagenome, whole genome shotgun sequencing project. | isolation source: ocean sediment barecode stripped | collected 2017
AAGTTTCACGATACTTCCTGGGCGCAGCCTGTTTACGCCCTCTTTGGGGGGATCAAGGTGGCGCCCGTGGTTCACAAAATCGCCGGCACGGTCTTATTGCTGCTGTTTGCCTTTCACCTTATTTACATTGTCTACAGCATTTTTACGGACCTGATAATTCCCCTAAAGAAAAAGAAACAATTACGGGTGGGCACGGTCGTAAAATCCCTGGTGACCCATCCCATAATGCCGAGTTTTAAGGATGTAAAGGATATCATTGATCTTTTGAAATATCTGCTGTTTTTGACCAATAAACGGCCTGAGGGGGACAAGTTTACCTGGAAAGAAAAATTTGATTACTGGGCCCCCTTCTGGGGTATTGTCATCATGGTAGCCACCGGCCTTGTTATGTGGCAAAAGGAGCTTGTCACCCGGTTTCTACCGGGAGAAGTCATTAACCTGGCCTTGATTGCCCACAGTGACGAAGCCTTGCTGGCGGCCCTGTTCCTGTTCATATGGCATTTTTACAATGTTCATTTCTCGACCTCCGTTTTTCCGATGGGAACGGTATTTTTAACCGGATATCTGCCCGAGCATCTGATGGTGGAGGAGCACTACGAATACTACGAAAAAGTCATGAAAACGGCCGGCCTGGAGGATGAGATGCTGGCACCGGATGGTTCGCATGGAAAGGAACCGGAGAAAACGCCTGGCGCCACCCGCGAAATCTCCATATCGGATCTGCCGCGGGTGTCTTAAGCGGGTTAAAAAGAGGAATTTATAAATGAAAAAGTTGATTTCGAAACTATATATCCTGGGGTCTATGGCTTTAACGGTGTTATTTATAATCATTATCTGGAAGGTGACCTTCGGGCATATTGTCGAAGAGTACCGCACCCGAAAAAGGAATCTTGAAATTTTAAAATTAACGGATGAGCAAAAAAAGGAGGAAGAGGAGAAAATCACCTTTCAAAAAGCCATTCTCGAGGGTGAGGAAAGGGTCAAACATTACCTCGGATACCGGGTCCTGGAACAAACGAGACTGGAAGGCCACTTTCACCACATTGATTTTGATTTCATACCGGACAAAACAAATTACTGCATCGAGTGTCACGGTGATCTGCCCCACAATAAAGTCAAAGAGTTAAGGGCTTTCGGCAACATGCATGCCTCTTTTATTGCCTGCCAGACCTGCCATGTGGTGCTTGAAGGCGAGGCTAAAACCGGTGCCTTCAAATGGTATGACCGCGAAACCGGAAAGTTTGTTAAAAGCCCGGTGAAAGAAGGTGTTGCTCCCGGCACCTATAGCGCCAAAATCATGTCGCTTGAACGTGTTAAGGGCCAGCTTCAGCGAATTGACACACCTGAAAGAATCGAATTTTCGCGTGAATACCGGCGAAATGAAAAAACCCTGACCGAGATTCAGAAATCAAAAGCCCAGAGAATTATTCATAATAGCGTCAGTAAAAAACCCTATTTATGTGAAAGATGTCATCAGAAGGAGGATCCGGTTTTACCGTTGGCAGAACTCGGATATCCGCAACACCGGATTGACACGATCGTCAGTACCGAAGTGATCGGGATGATAAAAAATTATACCAAGTTCTATATCCCCATGATGCTGGAGTTCGATGAGGGATCCAAGGCTCCTCAAGAATAGGAGAATCGGCCGGAGGGTGTCGTTTTGAAACTGAATATTTTAAAAGCTTTTATGGTGTGCACGTTGGCGGCTTTGGGCTGGTGGCTGCCATTGGGTATTTCCTTTGGATCCGATGCCGTTTCAGACACGGGCAATTGCCTGTTGTGCCATCGCTATCCCAGCATCGGAAGGTACGACGAAAAAGGAACCAAGCGGGTTTTTTATGTTAATGACAAGAAGTTTGCCGCCTCTGTTCATGGCAAATTGGCCTGCAAGAACTGTCATGTGGGTCTTGATAAAATACCCCACACTGATGTCAAAAAAGTTGATTGCGCTACCAAGTGCCACATAAAGGAGCCTTCCACCAATCAAGAATTTTCACACATTAATATGGTTAAAAAATTTGACGCCAGTGTCCATGGAAAAGGATCGGCGGAAAATCCCAAACCCTTTGCCGAAGATTTACCGACATGTAAATACTGTCATGACAACCGGATGTACAATCCGCTTCAGGGGTTATGGGGCAGCAGCGACGCTTTATCCAACGAAACCCTGACCCGATGTATCGGCTGTCACACCAAGGAAAATTGGGCCCGGAATTTCTACTCCCATTTTACCCACCGCATGCGACGGCGTCGAACCCAGACCGAAGTCGTAAAATTATGCACCAGCTGTCATGAAAACCGGGGAAAAATGGCGCGCCATGGCGTGGAAAGCATCGAAACCTACAAGGATACATTTCACTGGAATCTTGTAAGATATGGCGTTCATAATGCCCCCGATTGTGTCAGCTGCCATGTGCCGCTGGGGTATTCCACCCATGATATTCGCCCCAGACAAGACCCGGTTTCTCCGCTTCACATTTTTAACCGCATTCAAACCTGCAGCAACCAGGGCGGCATACAGGTCTGTCATCCTGCTGCTACGGCCGAGTTCGCTGGCGGAAGAGTCCACGCTTACGGCACCAAAGCCCAGATGCTGGCCGGAAACGGGATGAAAGATTACCAGGGGATTGAAACGGCTCGCATCTTAGAGCGGGCCGAGGCCGATTTGTCTGATAAAGATATTTTTCACTATAAAGTGCTGAAGCTTATCAAATTGATTTATAAGCTCTTAATCGGCGGCACGATCCTGTTTATGGGCTTTCACCAGTGGCTGGATTTTTTAGCGGCCAAAAGAAAACAAAAGCAGCTGAAAGGCCTTTCACATGGGAAATAAAGCGTTGGTGCTCGATGGCGAAGCAGTTCCCGAGGCTGAAAGCGTCACGGGCAAGTTATTCTTTGTGCGGCTAAACTATGCCGAACGCGTGCAGCATATAATTTTCGCGGCCTGTTTTATTGTTCTGGTGATTACCGGCTTTATGCTTAAAATCCCGGACAGTGTCGTGGCGTATTTTGGGCCGGCCGGCGAGGCCGTGTTCAGTTATCGCAGCCTGTTGCATCGCACCGCCGGCACCATCATGATCATCGTCTGCGTCTATCATTTCTATTATTTGCTTTTTAAAGCGGCCGGCCGTCGCTGGCTGATAGATATGCTGCCACGCCCCAAAGACTTATGGGATATGCGTGACAATTTCCTCTATTACATCAATATAAAAAAGGGGCCGCCCGAATTTGATCGCTTCTGTTACAAACATAAAATTGAGTATGGGGCCCTGATTGCCGGAACCACGATTGTGTCCGTGACCGGGCTGATCCTGTGGACACAATATAATTGGAGTAAATTTGTGGTGGATATAGCCACCCTGGTCCACGGCATGGAAGCCATTCTGGCGTGTCTGGCCATCATGATCTGGCATTTCTATGAAATTCATTTCAGACCGCATAAATTTCCGCTGGATAAAACATGGCTGACCGGGGTCATCGATGAAGAGGAGATGAAGGAAGAATATGCCCTGCATTATAAAAAGATTATGAACGACCCTGAACTCCAGAAAATATATACTAAAAGGGAATCTTAATGCGAAAAAAGATTTATGTTTTTCTGGTAAAAGCAATATTTGCAGTGCCGCTTGTTTTGCTCGGCCTATGGTTGCTGATGATACTTTACACACCAGGAGTTGATGCCAAAAAACGCGCTGCAGTTCAAAAATCCGCAGAGGAAGAAGGCATTTTTAGAGGCATTCTGAGAAGCCATAAGCCGCTGGGCCGGGGGCATTTTCATATGATCGATGCGGATCGGGAGAAGCACGAGCCATATCAACCGCTGTGCCTGAACTGTCATGGAACATTTCCGCACAGCAAGGGAAAAAAGGTTCGTTCGCTGCTTAATTTTCATACCGGTTTTATGGCCTGTGCGGTTTGCCATGTTCGCAGAGACCCCGTGTCCCAGGAGCATTTTTTCATCTGGGTTGACCGCGCCACCGGCATAACCTCGCTTGCGGTCGAAGGCGAGTACGGTAAATACCCGGCCAAAATTTTTCCCGTAAAAATTACGGATCGAGGTCAGCAGGAAATAATCCGGCCGGTCAGTGAGCAATCGGCCCGTGAGTATTTGGAGCTAAAAGATAAATTTACGTCCGACCAGGCGGCTCAGGCAAAAATAAGGCTGCATGAAAGACTTTCAAAAAAACCGGTCTTTTGTATGGATTGTCATAAAAAAGAGGGTTATTTTGATTTTGCAAAACTTGGATACCCCCGCAATCGAGTCGATCATCTGGCTTCCTCGGAGGTCGCCAGCATGATCGAAAAATATGAAACTTTTTATCTACCTGAGGTGATAGATTTTAGCGGAGATTAGGCGTTTGAAAATCTGCAGGTACGACGTGAGGTTTCTAAAAGGTAGTTAACCATGAAAATATTATATACAATTTTCATTCTAGTCATTTTAGCAGCGCCCGTTTGGGCAGAACAAGGTGCTGTTGAAGACACTTTGGTTGTCGGTGGAAAGGCGGTTGTGTTTTTCGGACCTTCAAATACCGAATACCTTTCCATGACCGACAAAGAAAAGGATGCCATCGATGGAGAGCTATATGATTTCCTTCACTACAGGATTAAAGTGCTTCCTTTTCTGGAGTCAAACGACATTCAAGAATTCCTGACGGCCTTCCCCAAAATTCAGATTCAACTTTCCGGCTCTGAAAGCATTACCTATATTCGCCGCGACTTCGATCTCCTTTTTGGTTTGATAATGACTGACGGAAAGAATGAGCCAGGTGTTTTTCTGGGTGCCGCAACCAAATCAGAATTAATAAGTGTGTTCGAGGAGTACTTCGGCCTTCAATAACTCACCGATATCTCCCGCAGCGGATGACATTTGACACACATATTATTCTGGAGGCGATGTCTTTTGGTCTGACTTGCACCTCTGGCACCTAATCTTCTATCGGGAATGACGCCTTTTTCATGGGGATTGTGGCAGGTGGCGCATGTAATTTTTCCCTCTTCGCTCAGGGGCAGCAGGATGTCGTGCTGATCTTCCATGCGTTTAATGGTCGTTAAAACCTCATCGGATGGTTTACGAAGGTGTTTGGCATGAAAAATTTGTCTGGGCTCTATGATATGGCATCTTATGCAGAGGGCTTCCATGTTCCCGATGAGTTTGGCATCTTCGAGGCGTGTAAGTTTTTCATCGGGTATTTCAGCGTGGCAGTAGAGGCAGGTTGGCTTAACAATTTCTTTTCTGGCATTCAGCTGCCGGTGGGGGTTGTACCTCTGGTATTGGGCCTTATTGTGGCATTTGAAACAGATACCAAGTTTGGTTTCAAATGGTGCGCCCCGCAGAAATTTCTGTTCTTTTAAAAATATTTTGTCAGTTTGATTATCCTGGCACTGGACGACGATATCATGACAGGTGGCACAGGTGACGTTTCCCTCCTTCAGGGGGAAGGCCGCAGGTATTCTGGCCTTCAGGTTTTCCGACGGTGCGATGTCAACCGGATGGATATAATTTTCGGAAGAACTGTAATGGCAGCGGCATAATTGTTGGTAATTGCCGCCGTACCTTAATTGTTTGTGACTTCCCTTGCGCGGGGTGCTCACATGGCATTCTTTGCAGTATTTGGCGGAAAAGTGAATATCGGTGGTATCCGGTATCGTAAAGGTCGGCACGGTTAGTTCTTTGGGCTCGCCTTTGGGGGCGGATACCGTGTCTCTGCTGCCGAATTTCGTGTCCCTGGCATCGGTATAACATCCGGTGCCAATCAGTGTAACAATTATTGCTATCGCAACTAGATTTCTCATCGGAGCAGATTCTTTGAATCGGGTTTCCCCGCTATATTATTTTTGAATTTTTATTTGTAAAATATGCCACATGGTGGTATTTGTTGTCAACCGATACTCACCTCATATCATATGTTGGCTATAGAATAAATAGTAAGGAGGAATCTTTTATATTGTTAAACAATATAGGGCAATTTCTTACATCCGTTCGCCTACACAAAAGCATTAAGCGTCATGGGAAACAGCGTTGTGAAGACAGCAAATAGATATAGGCTTGCATCTTTAATTACGGCAGGACTGCTTATTTTTTTCTTTTCCGGTTCAGATGCAAAAGGTGCTGATGAATATAACTGCCTCATGTGCCACAAACATCGATTTAGCGGCAGAATCGATGAAAATGGCAAAAGATGGAATTACCATGTTGATGAATCGATTTACAGTCAAAGCGTTCACCGAAAAATTGAATGCCGTGACTGTCATAACTACATTACTAAAATTCCTCACGATCCAATCACCCAAATCGTCAATTGCGCCAATCAGTGCCATATAAAACCGCCGTTTGCCCAGGAAAAATTTTCCCACCAAAAAATAATCAACCTATATAACCAAAGTGCCCACGGAATCAAACCCACAGACTCTGAAGAGTTAAAGCAGGCAAAGCCTTATTGCAAATTTTGCCATCAAAATCCAATGTACTCCCGAATCTCCGAAGAGAGGGTGGCTTACGGGGAAACCTTGCGCCGCTGTTATAACTGTCACGAGCAAAGCGGCGTCACCCAGGCCTATAAGCACATGACCCATCGGCTTCGCAAGAAGACCTCCCGTTCATCCCCGGAAATCGTACAATTATGCGCAAAGTGCCATCAGGACGTTGCCCTGATGAAAAAACTGAAGGTTTCGCAAACGGCCCTGGATGCTGTGGAAACCTATAATCAATCTATCCACGGCAAATTAGTGCGATTGGGCTCCCAGAAAGCGGCCAACTGTGTCAGCTGCCATGCTTCCAGCGGTTTACATGATATTAATAAAAAAGACGACGAAAAGGCCACCATTTATAAAAAAAACCTTATGAAGACATGCCAGCAATGTCACGCAACACCAACTAGCTGGTTCGCAGGGATTGCCGTCCATCCAAAAGCGAAACACAAAGAGAGTCGGGTTGTTTTCTTTATGAGCATTTTCTTGAGATTGTCCCTGTATGGCGCGGTTTTCAGTATGGTAGGCCTGATGTTGTTTGAGACCTTCGGACGGCGCAGAGACGGCATTAAATTGGTGCTGAGAAACGGTACGACCTGGCGTGGAAAATCAAAACCCAGATCCAAAAAGGAAAAATAGAAAGCGATATGTCGACATCTTCTGAAACGGTTTCGGAAACGATCGCGATTCCCTCTAAGGGAAAAGCGTACGAAGAGGAATACTTTACCTATGTTGAAGGGGTGGGATCCATCCCGAGGGATATCTATAAACATGTCAAATCGGATCCTCTGGGTGATCTGCCGCGTTATTCCGTTCATATTGTGATACAGCATCTGCTTATCTTCATCACATTTCTTTTGCTGGCCTTCACGGGATTGCCGATATATTTTAGCGATGTCTTCTGGGCTCCCGTGGTCATATCACTTTTCGGCGGGATCGACGCGGCCAGGCTCATTCATCGAATAGCGGGATTTACGATGATGTTTGCTTCTGGATATCATATTATTACCATCGTTGCCGGAACCATGCGCAAGATCCTCAATCATGAATTCGATTATAAAAGGACCCAGATTCCCAGACCGAAGGATTTTTACGATCTGATCCATGATCTTAAATATTTCCTGGGTATCGAGCCTTATCGGCCCAAAATGGAAAAGTTCATGTATAAGCAAAAGCTTCATTACCTGGCGATTATGTGGGGCAGTCTTGTCTTGATCGCCGCCGGATCGGCCCTCTTGTTCCCCGATGTAATGGCTAAATTGATCTCCGGCACGCTGGGCAATTTATTGCCCCAGGGGGTGATCGGCGAAGAATCCTATTCTGCTTTTTTCCAGGCCCTGGCAAGATTAATGCACGCCGATGAGGCGGTTATGGCGCTGATCGTCGTGGCTTTCTGGCATTGGTCCAACGTGCACCTTATGCCCGGCAGATTCCCCATGCAGTGGACATTTTTAACAGGCCGGATTACCCGAGAGCATCAGATAGAAGAACATTTTTTAGAATACCTCAATAACCTCAGGGAAATACCCGAGGAAAGAGAATATATGAGAAATCTGTTAGCAGAACTGGAAATCGAATCATCGCAAGAAGTGCCATCCTCTGGCCGGCCGACTTCTTTGCTGCAACAGCAAGAGGCCGTGTCCGAAGATAAAACATGATTTTTGACTCCGGGTCCTCGTAAAGAGGCCCTTGTGTGCATCTACCCATTTTTTGAGAGCTAAATTTCACGAAATTCTTTTTTCCGTAAATATTTAAATTTATTTGGAGGATATTGAACTTGCCGGGAGCGCCCAAAAGATTGAATCATCCTTTGATATCCTACTTTATAGGCTTCATATTTATGGTGCTTACCCTTGTCATATTGTTGGGTGTCGTTCACCATCTTACCATCTCTCACCACGGCCCCGGACTTCTTCGGCCGCTATTGGCCAAATATCAGGAGACAATTAAATCGGAAATCCTTGATGAAGCCCGGCGTCTCGAGGAATTTGAGCAACACAGACATTTTCACAATGTTGCGGCGGAATACCCTCAACCGCCTGAGAATATACGTCCCGTGTGTTCCATATGCCACTCTGACCTTCCCCACCGCAAAAACAAACGGGTCAGATCGCTAATGAATATTCACACTCAGTTTTTTGTATGCGAAACCTGTCATATAAAGGAGAAGCCGGGAGCGACAATTGTCTATCAATGGTATAGCCCCCTGGAAGACTATCCCCAGGGCCCCTTTTACGGTACCGGCTATGACTTGGATACAGGAATTCTCTCCCCGGGTGAAGATCAAATTTCCAGAATAGCGCCTTACTTCAAATCGGAAAAAACAGATCGACTCCAAATGGCGGTCCAGGTGCAGGAGGCCCCCTTGGCCATAGACTTTATGAAAGTTAGAGATAAACTCAGCCCCGAGCAAAGGGAAGGAATCAAAAACAAATTTCACGAAAATATCAAGCCCGTCGGTCACGGCTGCAGAACCTGCCATATTGAGGATAGTCTTCTCGATTTTAAGAAGCTGGGGTTTGCTGAAAACAGGACGGCGAATTTGAAAAACCTGAATGTTGTCGGCATGATTGAAAAATATGAAAGCTTTTACCTGCCGGAACTGTTTCCTGAAACGGCATCTCAGGGTCCTAAATTAAAAACGAAGGAAAAGAAAAAAAAGAAATAAAGACATTCGACACGCAACAGAATAAAACCAAATTTTTCGAAAGATTCGCGATAAACCGCCCTTTTTTAGGCCTGCGTCTTTTGTTCGATTTTTATCATCCGCAGCCGTTCTGGTTTATTATTTTGGCGGGATTAAAGGCTCAAGAAAGATTTGCGCTGAATTTTTGCAGCACCGGGGTTCCCATGCCATGTCGAATCGCCTTTAATACTTTTTCCTTATTGATGGGAACTGTTCCGGCCAGGATTTGCACGGCAGGTGTTGGAAGGCTTCGGCGGCCATAATCGGCGCCTCCAATCACTTTGAAGTGGCCATTGCCACTTCCACCATGCTTTTCGGGATTTCATCCGGTGCCGCGCTTGCAACAGTGGTCGGCGTACTGATCGAGGTGCCATTGATGCTGATGCTGGTAAAAATATGTTTGAAAACAACCCACTGGTTCAAAGCGGCCGAAATGGACGCTGCGGCCAAACAACCGTCGACCGGATAAAGCACCATATGGAGAATCTCGGACCGGAACCTGCTATGCCGGTAAAAAATTCTTATTGACCGAAACTGTCACATAGTGGTAGATTGCAGGTGTCTGTCCGATTTCCGGACATAGTTTCAAGTCTAATCCAGGTAATATTTCAACAAACTACGAACCCAATAATATTCCCAAGGCCATTTTTTACTATGACATCCAGGTTAAATGTTTTGATCAGCGGTATTATCTTCGCAACCCTGATCGTTATATCAGGCTGCGGCCGAGACAGCGACGCCGTGGTGGTGGACTTTAACAAAACCATCGCGGTGGAACGTCCGGCAAGCGATATGCCGCAAAAGGCGTCGCTGAACGTAGCGGTGGCGGCCATGATCTCTCCCAAGGAAACCTCGGTCTACTACA
>PVMS01099351.1_pt1 | contig 10024 bp, 8 predicted proteins | sample 1853461 | NCBI WGS metagenome assembly PVMS01 (sample SAMN08582032, study PRJNA380276) | Marine sediment metagenome, whole genome shotgun sequencing project. | isolation source: ocean sediment barecode stripped | collected 2017
CGTTACACATAAACTTTAATTAAGCAATAAAGTAATGAAATCAGCATTCATTACTTTATTGCTTAATTAAAGTTTATGTGTAAGAGGCAGTTGGGGAGAGGACTCTCGCTTAAATAATGGGAAAAAGGGGCTCTTAAGTTAGAAAATACCTCGAAACAAGATTAATCCGGAACTTAGTAAAAACCATAATCCTTGGCAGGTAGTTGCCTCTAAATGAAGTAAACATAATAGCCCCAATAGGATATTGGCAAATAGTGAATCTTCTTAGAAAATTGTATTTGATGATTATCTTTGGGAAACATCTCGAGTCTGTACAGTGGAGGGTGAAATATGGCCAAATACATCCCTAGAAAATTTGAATCGACGAACGGCTGGACGCCACCTCCGATCAATGAATTTGACGAAGTCGGCTTAAGCAAAGGCTTTATGTCTGACCTCATTCTTAAAACTATGTATCTCCGGGGCCAGGTCAGCGGCTTTGAGATCGCTGAGTCACTGAGCCTGCCATTCCAGAATGTGGTCCATAAGATCCTAAGTTATCTTAAGCTCGAACAGATGTGTGAGATAAAAGGTTCAGGAGGCCTTGGGGCAGGCACCTTCGAATACGCTATCACCTCCAAAGGTACCGCTCGCGCCCGCGAACAGCTTGAGCGCAGTGCCTACGTTGGGCCCGCACCTGTGCCCTGGAACCAATATGTCGATTCGATTCAGAAGCAAGGCAGCCGACGTCTGCAGGTCAACGAGTCTATGATGGCAGAGGCTCTTTCCCACCTTGTTCTTGATGCCTCCATCTTCGACAAGATCGGCCCCGCTGTAAATTCGGGTCGATCACTTTTCCTTTATGGCCCGCCGGGGAATGGGAAAACAACTATAGCTGAAAGTATCGGCCGCATGGTTCTGGGGAACGACATGTACATCCCCTACTGCGTCGAAGTTGATGGACAAGTCATCACCGTATATGACGCCATCAATCATGAAGCCCTCGGTGATGATGAGACAACTAAGATCGGTATCGGTAATCGCGATGGACGATGGATAAAGATAAAGAGACCGAACATCATGGTCGGCGGTGAGCTCACAATGGAAGGGCTCGACCTTGTGTGGGATTCAACAAACAAATATTATGAAGCGCCCTTCCAAATGAAGGCCAACGGGGGAATGTTCCTAATAGACGATTTTGGCAGGCAGATGATCCGGCCTAGGGATTTACTCAATCGCTGGATCGTCCCCATGGAAAAGAACATCGACTTCCTGGCGCTGCATACAGGCAGAAAAATCGAGCTTCCCTTCAATGTGTTACTTGTTTTTTGCACCAACCTGCCGCCGGCCGATCTAGTCGATGAAGCGTTCTTGCGGCGTATTCGCCACAAAATCCATTGTACCTCACCCTCCTTCGACTCTTACAGGGAGATCTTCAGACGGCTGTGCAAAGTGAGGAATATTCCCGAAGACGAAAAAGCCCTTCGTTACATTCTCCAGGAATATTACATCAAAAAGAACCGTAAACTCAGGGCCAGCCACCCCCGCGATATCTTGGATCAGTTGGAAGATATAGGCAGCTATAAGAGTATAAAGCCAACTCTTTCAAAGGAGCTCTTAGATCAGGCGGCCGAATCCTATTTTGTCGATCTTTAATCATTGTGAGCGATTGGTTTAGATCGCCCACTCCCCTAATAATTGGTCATCGTGGGGCCAGCGCAGATGCCCCAGAAAATACGCTCAGTGCATTCTCCCTTGTCCTTAACCAGGGGGCCCATGGGATAGAGCTGGATGTGCGTCTAACAGCCGACCGTCACCCAATCATTATTCATGATGCCTCCGTTGAGCGAACAACCAACGGTGTTGGTCAGGTGGCTGCCCTAACTTCAAATCAGATAAATGAATTGCTCATAGATGCTGTTCACAGGGTGCCGACTCTAAACCAGGTTTTTGAAGAATTCGGAGAACAGCTACTCTATAATATTGAACTCAAAACAACAATTTTTGGAGATCCTGATCTTGTCGCTGCTGTTTCTGCTTGCATCTTGGAGCACAACATTCGAGAAAGAGTTTTAATCTCTTCATTTAATCCTATTGCAGTTCGACAAGCGCGTAAGCATTTAGGCCCCAACATACCGGTTGGGCTCATCCGGCAAACATTCTTGGCTAAATGTTTTTATCTCGGCGTGGCCGCAGAGGCCGACCACCCAAATCTTTCCCTTGTCTCAATAAGATATATGGCCTGGGCCAGAAATCGAGGATTTCGAGTCCACGTCTGAACCGTCGATGATATTCATGAGGCCCAACGCCTGTCCCAGCTTGGTGTTGACGCTATAATAACCAATCATCCTAGGCTCATCGCCCAGCATCTTGTAACTGGTAAAAAATCAAATAACGCCTAAGATTGGTTGCATTAGCCTGTCCACAGTTGCCTACACCCTTGCCTTGATCAGCTTCAAGTTACAAACAATATTACTCTTTTGGTCGCGGTTAATCGCTTAGATGAAAGTTAAAATAATCGTTAACCCTTATGCCAACCGCTGGAATGGTAAAAAAAAGATCCCGGATATTTCAAAGGCCTTCCGAGATATTGGTCTTGATCCTGATATATATGTCCTTCCGGCGGCAGGTCTCGGTTCATTGGCTGCACAGCGCTCCGCCGAGGAAGGTTACGATGTTGTCGTAGCAGCAGGAGGCGATGGCACGGTTAATGAAGTACTAAACGGCCTAATAGCCTCCTCCGGCGACCGGCCGACAACACCGCTTGGTGTTCTGCCGATTGGCACCGGCAACGACTTCAATGATATGAGCGGTTTACCTCGTGATCTCTATGAATCTGCAAAATTAATTGCTGCGGGTCAGACTAAGCAAGTAGACGCTGGTCAGATTACAATGGACGGGAGGAGACATTACTTTGGCAATAACTGTGCGTTGGCCATGGAACCGATGGTCACCATTGAGAATATTTATATCAAACGATTATCAGGAAATATTCGCTATATCGTCGCTCTGTTAAAAGCGCTTCGAAAATTAGAGGCCTGGCATTTCTCGATTTCCTGGTCCGGAGGCAGCTTTGAGGGTTCGATTATTCTGCTATCAGTATGTAACAGCCCGCGTACAGGCGGCGTCTTTCCCATGTCTCCCAACGCCTTGATGGATGATGGTTTATTTGATGTCGTCTGGGCGCCTGATATGCCTTTAAGAAATGTTTATATGTTGTTGCCAAAGCTGATTCGCGGTACCCATATTCAGCATCCTGATGTTTCCCTAAAGCAAACTGACCGGTTAGAGGTAATAAGCAGCCCTGGAACGCCTGTGCATGCCGATGGAGAGGTAATTTCCAAATCAGCCAGACATCTTCTATTTGAGGTCCTCCCCGGAAAGATTACGGTGATTACAAAGTGATGGCTGTCTAAATATTATGCAGGTTCTGATTCTGGGACCCTATCATTAAACAGCTTGCGAAGATTTGCCTGGTGTAGGTCGGTCACAAACCCATTCAAGGGTATTCGAGATTTTCCGCAGCTTTCAATTGAAACTCTTTCAAGAGAGGCCATTGGCAAGCCCTGAATAATTAACTCTTCAACAGCGTTATTAATATTGGTCAGATAGTCAAGATCGCCATTGATTATTTCAGTGAGCTCTCCCCGAAGTATGACTTCTCCATGTCCCCGGACCACAGTGTTAAGACTCATGGTTAGCATATCGTTCAAAGAATTGACCAAATCATCGTAGGAACCGTCAAACACTGTAGGTACTGGCATGACATTATCAGAGGCGAAAAGTATGCGATCGTTTACCACCAGTGTGCTGATGAGGTCGGGGCTGTGCCCTGGGGTGTGCTCAAGTCGAACTGTCTTACCACCGAGATAAATATTAAGCTCACCGGTATCAAACATCACATCCGGTAAAACTATTCTTACATCTTCAAAATCATCCGTTTGCTTTCTCATTTGCTCCAGGCCGTCTCGCCCAACAGTATCGAGCAGCTGGCGACATCGGGAGTGGGCGATAACCAGGGCATCGGGGAATAGGCATGTTCCTAAAGTATGATCGGCATGGTAGTGGGTGTTAATAACGTACCTGACTTTCAAGCCTAAACGACCCTCAATAAATCGCTTAACCTCCTTAGTCTCATCTGGATAGAAGAGAGTATCAATAAGAATAACACCCTCTTTGGTCAATATGGCCCCAGCCGTTACTTGAGCATAACGCCGGCTGGAAAATATGTAGATGTCATCTGCAATACGCTCACGCACCATCGAATAACATCCTTAATCTCCAACCGTTTAAAAACTCAATATGGCCCACAAGATGACACAAGAATAATAGACTAACCACAAGCGTATTAAAAGTAAAGTTTGATGTGAACTATAGCGGAATACCCACCCCATATAAAACGGACTAAATTGAAATCTGCATCACTAAAATGGAACCTACAACAAGGGGTTATGAAAGAGGAAAGCAGCCCCGCTATGCCGTGTGAACCTCTCTTGTTGGAACCTGCTTTGGCAGGTGGGAACTTTTTGCCGGGAGGTTCAAGCCTTGCAAAATGCTACTACATCCCCTCGCCGTATTCTATTCCCTTATTAAGAAGCGTTGGCTCAACGCCAGGAGCCCAGCACGCACACAGCAGGGTTCAATTTGATCCTAGCACAATCAAAATTAGCACGCAAGATTACTACAGTAGATATTAATTATCATAGACTCGATGCTTTTATTAGCTCGACCTTATTAACAACTTTAAACAGTTGGAGCCGCCGGTTGGCCATGCTATATTTCCGTCCGTTCACTATTCTTGTACACACACATAAATCCACCGGAAAATTATGCAAACAAACATCAAGAACAGGGATCTCCCAAATTCTATTGATGAGCCTGTCGTCATACTTCGTGGTCTAACAAAGACTTTTTCCGAAGGAAAAGGCCAACGAACGGTTCTTAATAACCTCGATTGTGAATTCCTGGCCGGAAACTTCACGGCCGTTCTTGGAAAAAGCGGCAGCGGTAAGAGCACTTTATTAAATCTCATAAGCGGCATCGAAAAGCCATCAGATGGCGACGTTGTTATCAGTGGGTTAAAAATTAATAAACTTCATGATCGAGATCGGACTCTTTTCAGGAGGGATAACATTGGCTTTATTTTTCAATTCTTCAATCTCATCCCAACGCTGACGGTCCTCGAGAACATTACTTTGCCTCAAGAACTGGCTGGTCTACCCTTGAACCACGGGCAAAGAAAAGCCAGAACAATCCTGGAGGCTGTTGGATTAGCTGATCGCGAAAGAGCATTCCCGGATACTTTATCAGGTGGTGAACAGCAGCGGGTCGCTATTGCCCGAGCTCTAGTGCACAATCCCCTCTTAATCTTGGCAGACGAGCCAATTGGCAATCTTGATGAAGAAACGGGGGCAACCGTTCTCTCAATGCTGTTAAAGTTAACAAAATCGGAAGGAAGAACTTTAATAATGGCCACCCATAACACCGAAATCGCTTCCCTGGCTGACCGGGTTCTTACCCTTGTTGACGGACAGCTGGTCGCTGCCGATTAAAACTAACGACAAAGGGTTCAATATAAGCTCGCCATCTCGGAACTATTTCTGATTGAAACAATGACCCAATTTTCGAGGGCTCCTGAACGCGCCAGAACGAACAGCCGGGCGCTGTGGCGGATTTCCTGGCGTCGAATGAGACGGCGGCCGCTTCAATATGTGCTCCTGATCATTGGCGTCGCCTTGGGTATAGCCATGATCGTTTCCATCGACATAGCCAATAGTTCTGCTCGAAGGGCATTTGCTCTTTCTTCTGAAGCCGTTACTGGTAGAGCAACTCATAGGATTATTGGAGGGCCTGCTGGATTGGACGAAACTATTTATGGCCAGCTAAAAACAAAGCTGGGTTTTGATCAGGCCGCGCCAATCGTGGAAGAGTTTGTTCTGTCACCCCAACTCGGCAACAAACCATACCGCCTTATCGGCATCGATCCATTTGCTGAAATACCCTTCCGAGACTTTTTCAGTGGATCTAAAAATGGAACCGTTCAGGAGCTGGTTCAGCTGATATCCGAGCCCAACACAATAGTACTCTCCCAGGAAACGGCCGGTATCTATGATGTTATTCTTGGTGACATTCTCCAAGTCAATCATAGTGGCCATTTGATCTCGATGAAAGTAGTGGGTTTCATTCAGGCCCAGAATGATTCAGGCCGTCAGGGACTGGCCGATTTGATATTTACCGATATTTCATCTGCTCAAGACTCCCTGAATATGGTTGGTCGGCTAAGCCATATTGACCTCATCGTCAAAGACGTTAATGATTTGGGGCCAATTCGAGGGATTCTTCCTGGCGGTGTTCGAATAGAGATAGCTGCCGCCCGGGGTAATGCGCTCCAACAGATGTCCCGGGCCTTCGAGGTAAACCTGACTGCATTGAGCTTACTTGCCATGATCGTAGGCATGTTTCTGATTTATAACACTGTGACTTTCAGTGTCATTCAACGCCGGTCGCTATTTGGCATATTGCGTTGTCTTGGCGTTACTGGAGGGCAATTATTTTCCCTTATCCTCTTGGAAGTTTTATTGCTAGGATTCGTTGGGGGTCTGCTCGGTTTAGGGCTTGGTCTATTGCTTGGCCGGGGAATGGTTACTTTGGTCAGCCAGACCATTAATGATTTTTACTTTGTGGTAAATGTTCGTGATGTGAACATATCTTTGTGGACCCTCCTCAAGGGCCTGTCCATTGGACTGCTGGCGGCTGGGCTGGCAGCCTTGGTCCCTGCCTGGGAAGCGATGAGCACTGCCCCTGAAAGCGGGCTGATTCGCTCACGGATAGAATCTAGAACCAGGAAGATGTTGGGCTGGTTCATCCTGATATTCGTTACTTTGGCTGGTATCGGCGTCATTTTCCTGACGATTAAGGATGCAAACTTATTTCTCTCCTTTGCTGGCTTGTTCACCATACTAGTCGCCTTCGCATTCTTGACGCCTGCCTTGACCTCTATCCTGATGCACCTCACAACCCCCTTAACCGCCTTTCTTTCGGGGCCAATTGGGCGCATGGCCCCACGCGATATTTCTCGATCCCTTAGCCGTACATCGATAGCCATTGCAGCCCTGATGATTGCTGTCTCAGTGATCATTGGTGTGTCAATCATGGTGGGTTCATTTCGAAAGACTGTAGATCAGTGGTTGGGTGATACGCTCCAAGCCGACGTATACCTATCGCCGCCGAATCTTACGGCCAATCGAATAGCCGGATCCTTAGATCCCGAGGTCGTAGAGGTTGCCCGAGCATGGCCGGGTGTCGAAGGATCAGTTAGCGCCTGGAGAACCGATATTATGGCTCCAGATTTGGGGCGTACGCTCGAGATCGTTGCAGTCGACGGTGATATCTCAGCTGGGAACAGGCGCTATGCATGGATTGACGGTGATCGTTCTGATCTCTGGATTCGATTAAAAGAAGGTCAAGGTGTCTTATTATCCGAACCACTCATACTGAAAGAGGATCTGGGCCTTCCACCGGAGCCAATCCTATTGATAACCGAATCAGGTCCTCGATTATTTCCTGTCCTTGCCGTTTATTACGACTATTCATCCGATCAAGGAACTATATTAATAGACCAGGGGCACTATCTCCAGTGGTGGACAGGGCGGCCGGCGACATCGCTCGGGTTGTTTATCGAGCCCCGTAAAGAAGCTGAGGAAATTACTGCGGAATTGCGGGAATACTTTATGGGGAGGCAGGACCTTATCATCCAGTCAAACATTTCGGTTAAGAATAACGCCTTAGATATTTTTGACCAGACTTTTGCCATAACTATGGCGGTTCAATTACTGGCCATAATTGTCGCATTTATCGGTGTATTAAGCGCCTTGATGAGCCTTCAACTCGAGCGAACTCAGGAATTTGGAGTTCTTAGAGCCACTGGAATGACCGTTAATCAACTTTGGAAATTGATCCTTTTAGAGACTAGTCTCATGGGTGCCACTGCTGGCTTACTGGCAATGCCAGTCGGTTGGATTTTGGCCCTGGTTCTAATATATGTCATAAATAGGCGCTCGTTTGGATGGACTTTGGATATGGATCTTGAGCCCACCTATTTCTTGCAGGCATTCATCATCGCGCTCCTTGCCGCTCTGCTGGCTGGGCTATTTCCTGCCGCTCGTGCCGGCCGTATGGTAATCGCATCAGCCATCAGGGAGGAATAATCTAGGATTTCACCTGGCTAATGAAGAAATTTCTTTCACTCTTATTTGTTCTGATAATTAGCGGGCTGCTATTTTTAATCTGGCAGCAGTCCAGGAAATCGATAGGCGAACCTCAATCGGCCTTGACCACCTTGCCGGTTGAACATGACACACGCCTTTATTCGCGCGCAACTGAACCGGGCAGCATTTCATTTCCTGAGGATTTAGGCCCGCACTACGACTACCAGACAGAATGGTGGTACTACACTGGCAATTTGGAAACAGACAGCGGCCGCCTATTTGGCTTCCAATTGACATTTTTCCGGCGCTCTATACCACAGGTCGATAATATTCAGAACGGCGAACCTCTTGAAGAAGGCAGCCGCTGGCATTCTGATCAGATCTACATGGCTCATTTTACAATCAGCGATATTAGAGAGGACAAATTCTTCGCAACAGAGCGCTTGAGTCGTGGTGCATTGGGATTGGCAGGCGCCCAGTCAGAGCCATACAAGGTATGGTTGGGGGATTGGGTCGTGGAAGAAAAAGAGGAGAGCCTGGTAGCACTTTCTGCCAGGAGCAAAGAAGTTGGTATACGCTTGAACCTGGAACAAAGATTGCCGCCAATAGTTCATGGGATCGATGGGTTAAGTCAAAAAGGGCCTGAGCCCGGTAACGCTTCTTACTATTACTCAATCGTCGGACAAGATGCCTCAGGTGAAGTAGTGATCGGTGACAGCGCTTATCAGGTAAGTGGGAAAGTCTGGAAGGATCATGAATACAGCACAAGCGCTTTGGGCGATAACGCTGTGGGCTGGGACTGGTTCTCTATTCAACTTGATGACGGGACAGCCCTCATGTTCTTTGAGATTAGGCGGGAGGATGGAAGCCTGGAACCCTTCTCCAGCGGTACATACATCGATTCCCAAGGCAAATCGTGGCCCCTAGCTCTTGGCGATTGGCAGGTCGACATTTTAGATCAATGGACCAGCCTTTCCAGCGGCGCGACATACCCGGCCGCCTGGGCTATCTCTATACCCGCATTCGATTTGATTCTTACCGGGCGGCCGATGATGGCTGATCAGGAGTTAAATCTTTCGACAACTTACTGGGAAGGAGCTGTTGCCTTCGAAGGTGCTGTTAAAGGTCAGCCCGTAACCGGCCAAGGGTACATTGAACTGACCGGTTATTCAGAACCCCTCACTGGGCGTTTTTGAGCCGCGATCCACATTACACCCAGCTCCATCTTCACTTTTCAACTAGACTTATCTCACGAGGTGCTGGTCCTGGGATCGGTGAAGCTCACAGCGCCTTAAGTCGGATATTTAACTGCTGTTGAGGACAGAAGCCAGGCAAATCGAAAGAAGCACAACCATCAGATAAATATTGGAAGATAAAAAGAGGATACGGGCATTCTTCTTGCTTGGGTCCATCACAAGATTGATGTTCCGGTAGATCATGAAAGCAGAGGCCAGGAATACAGGAATGAAGTAAACCAAGCCTAGGATCGGAGTCAGAGCCATCAATAGCGCGACAAAGGCGGCCGCTCCGGTATGAAGGAAAACCCACCAGGCTGCCTGTTTGGGAGTTGAGTTGACGGGCAGCATGGGGACATTGGCCTTGGCGTAATCATTCCGATAAAGAATCGCTAAGCTCCAAAAATGGGAAGGTGTCCATAAGAAGAGCATCGCTGCCAGGGCGAGCACCGCTGGTTCCTGCCACGCACCAACGGCCGCTCCACCGCTGAGAACGGCCGCTGGTGCGTGGCAGGAACCAGCGGTGCTCGCCCTGGCAGCGATGCTCTTCTTATGGACACCTTCCCATTTTTGGAGCTTAGCGATTCTTTATCGGAATGCTTA
>PVMS01003571.1_pt1 | contig 10023 bp, 7 predicted proteins | sample 1853461 | NCBI WGS metagenome assembly PVMS01 (sample SAMN08582032, study PRJNA380276) | Marine sediment metagenome, whole genome shotgun sequencing project. | isolation source: ocean sediment barecode stripped | collected 2017
ATAAATCTTGCTACAAATAAATTTACAGGCTTATTGTATAAACTCATGGGCGTATCGAATTGCTCCAATCGCCCGTCGTTGAGGACGGCAATTCTGTCTCCCAAGGTCATGGCCTCTACCTGATCGTGTGTTACGTATATCATTGTAGCGTCTAGTTTATTATGCAACTTCGCAATTTCGACCCGCATCTGGCCCCGTAATTTAGCATCCAGATTGGAGAGTGGTTCATCAAATAAGAAAACTTTAGGACGTCTTACTATGGCCCTGCCTATAGCAACTCTTTGGCGTTGCCCACCCGACATTTGTCCCGGGCGCTTGTCCATAAGATCTTCCAATTCCAATATTTCGGCAGCTGCCATCACACGTTTATAAATTTCTTTCTTGTTTACTTTTTTTATTTTCAACCCAAAAGCCATGTTTTGAAACACGGTCATATGTGGATATAAAGCATAGTTTTGGAAAACCATAGCAATACCCCTGTTTTTTGCAGGTGTCGAAGTGACATCGCTGTCACCTATAATTAATTCACCCGAAGTGATCTCTTCAAGCCCGGCGATCATCCGCAACAGAGTGGATTTTCCACAACCGGATGGACCCACAAAAACCACAAATTCTTTGTCCTTGACATGTAAGTTAATATCTTTTGCCGCGTTAAAACCGCCTTCATAAATTTTTTCGATGTGATTTAACTGAACTTGTGCCATAATTTTGTAATTAATTTACTTGGATTTTAAACTGAATAAAGCAACTCCCGTGGACGAATTTTGTGGATATCGCTGGCACAATTCTGCCAATAAATCTTCATGGGTAATTCCAATATTCATCACCGTGTCATTTCCCGCATAATAAATATAGATCTCACCATTGTCCTTTCTCAATGCACCACAACAAAATACAACATTGGGGACATGTACATAATCTTCCTCCCCAACTCTACAATCAGATTTCGATGGCATGAGTATTGGGAAATTAGCAACCCTTACTTTGGAAACATCTTCCAAATCGTGTATGGCCACACCCAAAAAATACGGATTTCCATCCATTGTGCTTCTTACCCCATGAAAAATATTGATCCATCCATATTTGGTTTTAATGGGGGGCGCTCCCGGCCCAATTTTGTCGGAAAAAAAACTGGGGAGGCCGCTTTGGTTCATGACTGGCTCGGGATCGATATCCCATGTATTTGAATAACAATCTATTGTCTTTCCCAATAGAATTTGTTTGAATATTCCTCCCGTATGCTCATCTGTAGAATCATTAGGGCGAAAAAGAGCATAAAAATTATTTCCGATCTTCTCTGGGAAGATCACCACGTTTCGCATGTCCGTTTCTAATACAGGGCCATATCGGGTAAAAGTTTTAAAGTCCTTGGTTATTGCCAAAGAAACCCTTACTCTATGTTGAATACTTCCGTGATAAGCGCTATAAGTAATAAAATAACTGTCATCTATCTTTGTGATTCTTGCATCTTCCAATCCACCTCCTTCATTGGCAATAAGGGTGTTCACGTCCATTCCTTCGGCAAATTCATCGTCCAGATCGCAGGGAACCATAGCCGGTAATGGATCTATACGCCAATCATTGAGGCCATCCTTACTGCGTGCAACTCCCAAAATAGAGATACCATTCCGAAGATGTGAGCGGAATAACATGAGTACATCATCTTTATATCGAGTGATTCCCGCATTATGCACGGTAACAACTTTCAGGTGCGGTGGTTGCCATGCCTTATTAACATCATGACAAGTAATAATAGGGTTGTGCTCATAACGATGCACCACCTTGGTAAGGTTGATCTTCTCTCTTTTCCCAGCTATGATCACAGTTCTTTCCATTAAAAATCAATTAGTGTTTTCATAGGTCATATTTTTCAAAATCTCAGAAACAGAAACCGTAGCAAAACTCGAGGCAGAGTCGGACATAGCATAGGGAATAATAAGGTTGTCGTTGTGTTTCAAAGCCCCGCAACTGTACACAACATTCGGCACATAACCTTCACGTTCATCTTCATTAGGTGCTATCAACGGCTTCTTCAATTTGCCTATTATTTTTTGGGGCTGATCTAAATCCAACAAAATAGCACTTATAACATATTTTCTCAAAGGGCCCACCGCGTGGGTAAGCAACAACCAGCCATTTTCAGTTTTGATCGGAGAACCGCAGTTTCCTTGTTGAACTAATCCCCATTCATATTGAGGGGACATAATGACTTCGTATTCATCCCAAATGTACAGATCGTCCGATTCCATAATGGTAAGATCTTCACCGCCTTGCCGGGCAGTCATGACATACTTTCCATTGATCTTTTCCGGAAAAAGAGCAAAGCCTTTGTCCGAAACGGCTTTACCATACATGGTTCGAATTTGAAAATTGATAAAATCCTCCGTTATAATTAACTTAGGGATAATATTATGACCGTCAAAAGCCGTATAAGTGCCTATGTATTCCTTACGTCCGTTTTCATGTGTAAATTCAACGAATCGAACATCCTCCATCCCCATTGATTCTTCTTTGGTACCCGGAAAAATAACCCGTTCGCTAAGTGGGGCTTCCATATCAGCTTTTACATTATAGTTGGTATTAATGATATCGAATAGGATCTTTTGTGTGTTAGTATCGTAAATTTCAAATGTTTTTGCCTCATCAGCTACTTTATAATCCTGATAAGTAAAGGTGCTGGAAAGAGAATCAAAAATAGTATTGTCAAAATTGGAAATATTTGCAGTTCTCTCTTTCAGTTGAACTTTATTATATATAGTGGATATATCTTTTTCGGAACAACTGCTAAAAGGTGTGATTGTATCTAAGGTAACTTCTCCTTCGGAAGAAATGATGCCTTCGCGAAATTCGATAGACGAAATATGGCGCTCTCCAACGGAACGCAAGCTGATGATGAATCTTTTTTCTCCTTCCTTCAGGTTTTCCTGATTGGGATGTGGAACAATGGACGGATTGAACAACGCAGCTGCTTGTATAGAATATTCTTTTGCAAAATTGGCGCCTAATAGTAGCTTTCTTTTTTCAGAAACCGGAATATCCGAAGGAATATAATGTCGAATTCTTTCATAATATTTTAATAGAGTAGGGATAAAATGTTTATGGCGGTCACTAAATTCTCTCAACACTTCATCAAATGAACTTTCGACATCATCTTCTGTCAGGTTCATAACCCGATTGATCAATTCAACAGATCTATTCTGTGTTTCGTAGGTTCCTATGTTCAAGGTGTTGAACAATAATATAACACGTCCGGAATCGGCTTTTAAAACCGTTGTTGATCTCTTGATAGCTATCATAATATATAATCTCCTTATTATTTAATGCCGGAGCTGGCCATGCTTTGAATAAAATATTTTTGAAAGAAAGAATAAGCGATCATTATTGGCAGAGCCAACAACACTGCTGCTGCCAGCTTAACACCCAATTGCGCATCCGCACGACCACCAACTGAAAATAAGGTCACGAGTTGAGGCATGGTCATCACCATTTCATCTCTTACCACGATCAATGGCCATAGCACCTCATTCCAAGAGGTCATAAAAGTTAGTATCCCCACCGTTACTATGGTTGGAATCAAACTCGGAAACAAGACTTGAAAGATGATACGTAATTCACTGCAGCCATCAATTCTCGCGGCATCAATAAGTGCCTGAGGTATCGACATAAAAGATTGCCGGAACATTAAGATGGCAAAATTATTGACCAGGAAAGGGATGATCAAAGCCGTGTATTGATCCACCCAACCTAGTTTAACAATGGTAATATAATTGGGTATTAGAGTAATCTGAAACGGCAGGGTCATCGTAAATATGATGAGGTAAAATATAAAATTGCGGCCCCTAAATTTGGTTTTGGCCAAGGCATAACCCACCATAGCAGCTATGAGAATTACCCCAAAAGTGATTACACTGGAGACGAATATACTATTGAGCAGAGACCGGCCTATGGGTATCTTTCCAAACATAGCAGAATAATTATCAAAAGTGATATTATCCGGAAAAAAGACCAATCCTCCAATTTGCTTCTCCGGGGTAAGAGATGCCATGATCATCCAAAAAAATGGATAAAGGAAAGAAATTGCCATTACAATTAAGCAGATATATATAATTGCTTTTCTCATGTCATGTTACATCAATATTTTTTTTCAATGTATTTTTTCTGAATTATGATAATAATTAATATGATAAAAGCAAAGGCAAATCCCAATGTGGCCGCATAACCCATATGGTAGAATTCAAATGCTTGTTTATATATATACAATACCGAAGAGAGAGAACTATTCAATGGTCCGCCCCCCGTCATTACATAAGGCTCAATGAATAAAGAAAAACCGCCAATGGTAGATAAAATGACGACCATAAATATAGTTGGATTGATGGCCGGAATCGTAATGTACCACAATTTCTGCCACGCAGAAGCTCCGTCAATATCGGCGGCCTCATAGTAATGCGCGGGTACTGCCTGTAATCCCACGAGAAACAAAATGACGTACAGCCCAACGTTTTTCCAGGTCGCCATGATCGCGATCGATGGCATTGCCAAAGCGGGGTTTGTCAACCAACCCACACGCCCTAAGCCAATGGAGGTAAGCAAATGGTTTATAACTCCGCTGTTGAGGCCATATAATTGCTGCCACATAATGGTAACCACTACCCCCGAAACAATAACGGGTAAGAAAAAAACAGATCGGAACAATCCTTTGAATTTTATTTTTCCATTTAAGAAAATTGCCAATCCCAGTGCAAACACTATCTGCAGTGGAATGTGAATGATGAGAAACCATACCGTATTTCGCAGAGACTTCCAGAACAGGCGGTCATTAATCATTCTTTCATAATTCTCTATTCCGGAATATTCCATTGGTGAGATAATATTCCATTTGTGAAAAGTCAAAACGAATGAAAACAGTACCGGAAAAGCTACAAATACAATAAAAAAAAGTGCATACGGCGATATCAGAAGATATGGCATTATGTTACGTTTCTTTTTTCGTCTTGCTTTCATAATTTCTTCTCAAAAATTCCCCAGTAAAATATCGACCGCATGAGCCGCATCGGCAATAGCCTGAGTAGGCGTCTTTTTATTGTGAATGACACAGGATTCGTATTCCTGAGAAATGATGTCCAATACTTCTATCAACACTTCACAATTGTCGGTTCCATATACGTAATTGGATTGATCTACAAATGGAACTATTTTGGGATTTCGTTGCAGAAATAATTGAAAAACCTCATTGTCTTTTAAGTTTTGTCTACGAGGTATCTGTCCCGATATTTCGATGAATTTTAAATCTCCTGACTCATCGATCAATGTTTTTATAAACTCCCAGGCAAGAGCCGGGTTCTTACAAGTATTAAAAATTACGATATTCTTAGGGTCGGCATAGGTATATACATCTCCCTTATGGTTATCCGGGACCGGTAAATGCGATATATTGTATTCGAAGTCTTCCTCCTTGTATCTTTCTAAGTAACTCACGTCCCAGGCACCTGTCCACTTGGTGGCTGTATGTCCGGCCAAAAATTTGTCTGAGCCCACCGTATTCGATTCCATGGCGAAATAACCTTCGCGATATAATGTCTGCAAGAAATTAAACACTCCTATAGCGTATTCATTGTTGAATACAGCCTTATTGTCCTTTATCAAGGGAGCTCCATTAGATGCGGCCAGATACAACGGATAAAAATTATTCAACCGCTGATGCCAGATGTTCTTAACCTCGGTATCGCCTATCCACTTGTCTACATATCCATCTCCGTTGGTATCTTTTGAAAAATCCTTCCCCGCTTTCAAATAAGAACTATACGTTTTAGGTGCTTCATCCAACCCGAGAAGCCTCATTTTTTTTTCGTTATAAATGGTCATAAACGGATTTATCTTCCAGGGGATCTGATAAATATGACCGTCGGCCGAAGTAATTTCGTTCACTACCGCTTCACCACAACGATCTCTAATAAAATCTGTGAATCCGGCGATAGTGTCCAGAGGGACAAGAACCCCCGACTTTGCATACAATTCTACTAAACCTTGCCACATATTGGCATAAATATCAGGAGTTGTGCGACCCACTACAGCGGCCATGATAACCTCTTCGCTGGATTGACCTTCGGGAATGGGCTGGCATACTACCTTCTCACTGTGTTGTTTGTTCCATTTATCGGCAAAATAATCTGAGAAAAGAATTTCCTGACTGGCATTTGACGACCAATAAGTTATAGTATTATCTTTTTCCTTATGGCTATTACAGGATAATAGAATCCCTAATACGACGAAATAAATGAGTTTGAGTTTCAAATTATTTATGTTTTTAGCAGTATCTTATAAGACTGGTAAGAAACATTTCTTTGGGAAAGATACGTTTTTCAAACAAATAAATTCACTTATAAAATTAACTCTCTTTTAAGCGAAAGTTCATTCAATACTAATAACGCTTTCAATTTGTGGCGCATGTTTTTTGATGGTCATTTCCACACCACTTTTTAACGTCATTTGATTTACCGAACAACCCACACAAGCCCCTTCTAATTGAATACGAACCGTCTTTCCTCCATCGATGGATAACAAAGAAATATCACCTCCATCCGTTTGCAAAAAAGGGCGTATTTCATCCAGTGCCGCTTCTACTTTTATGGTTAATTCTTTTTTAGTCATATTACTTTTTTACGGCACCACATCCCGCCATAGTCGTTATTTTGATCACTTCTGTGGGCGGTAGGTTTTTGTTCCTCCGAACGGTTTCTTCCACCACATTTTTTGTCAATGCTTCAAAGGCATCTTCAGTTTCAGTTGCGGTTTGTAATGCTGCCGGATGTCCTATGTCGCCGGCTTCGCGTATGCTCTGTACCAATGGGATTTCTCCTAAAAAGGGAATATCGAGGTCTTCGGCCAGGTTTTTGGCACCTTCTCTTCCGAAGATATAATATTTATTATCCGGTAATTCCTCTGGTGTGAAATACGCCATATTTTCAACAATTCCCAGAACGGGTACATCGATGTTCTCCTGTTGAAACATCGCCACTCCTTTTCTTGCATCGGCCAGTGCCACCGTCTGGGGGGTACTTACTATAACGGCTCCTGTTATCGGCAACGATTGCATTATGCTTAGATGAATATCCCCGGTTCCGGGAGGTAGATCGAGCAGCATAAAGTCCAATTCACCCCAGTCAGCATCAAAGATCAACTGGTTCAACGCCTTTGAGGCCATAGGCCCTCGCCAGATTACAGCCTGATCGGGTTTTGTAAAAAAACCGATGGACAGGACTTTTACGCCATAGTTCTCTATAGGCTTCATTTTACTCTTACCATCCACCATAACCGAAAGTGGTTGTTCTGTAGCAACATCGAACATTATTGGAATAGATGGGCCGTAAATATCAGCGTCCAGAATTCCCACTTTAAAACCCATTTTAGCTAAGGTTACAGCCAGGTTGGCTGTAATTGTAGATTTTCCAACACCGCCTTTGCCCGAAGCCACAGCAATTATATTCTTGATTCCCGGGATGTCCTTTCCTTTGATCAAATTAGGATTCTTCACTTCATCCGGTGCTTCTACTTTAATATTAACCTTGACCTGTGCATCTACAAGAACTCGCTCTTTTATAACCCTTATTACTTCTTCCTCTGCGCTTTTTCTTATGTGCATAGCCGGTGTAGTTAGCGTCAAATCCACGATCACCTCATCAGCAAATGTGATAACGTTCTGTACGGCTCCACTCTCAATTATATTCTTCCCTTCACCTGCAAGGGTAATGGTCTCCAATGCCTTTAGTATATCTTGCTTTTTGATCTGCATCTTTTATCGGTCTGTCAAATGAATAGACCCCGATTTCCATCGGGGTTAGCTCATCCCCAAATTTTGAATGCGTTTCACTTTTCAAAATTCGGATTCGCTAATTTAGATTAATTCTAAAGTACAAATATAGGGTATAGTCTTGTGAATTTAAAGGATGTTTATTGAAATGATTTATAGTTGAATAACCTAATTATTGAGTGAATGCAGTGTCAAATTTTAGTTGTTTATCACAATAAAAACAAAAGACCACCACAAAGGAATTGTAATGGTCTTCTTTAGTAATTCGTATGAAATCAGTTCATATCTAAAGCATCTACCTTGGCTTCAATTTTCTTAAGTTTTTCTGAAAGGTCTTCCATAGATTTCAATTTGGCCTCCATAAGCAGTATACGCTCTTCCTGATCCTGCAATATTTTAATCCACTCGTTGCTTTTTAATCCAACAGAAACATTGATAATGCTTTTTCCACTTCCTTCGGAAGCAGTCCAGGCTTTACCGATGACCCATTTTAAATTTTTCAATTTGATGTCCTGAGGTGCGATCGCAATCGCATACCCATCGTTGTTGCCGGATGCGACAATATAATCTCCTTCGGAGACTTCACCCTGAACCAAGACGGGTACTTGCCCCATAAATCCAACTTTTTCATAATCGTTTTTTCGATCTTCATCGGGCATATTACCCAAAACGATAGGTGCTAAGGAAATAGTGAGTACATGGTCTGCATCCTGAGTATTTCTGGAGATTTTTCCGCCTTTAACACCCACTACTTCTCCCACCATAAAATCATCAGACGGGTTCTCTTTTTCCAGCCATTCAGCATAATCGGCTCCCTTTGAGCCATAAATGATCCCTTGATTCCGGGAGATCGAGTTGTAATTCGAAATTCCTCTCGGCATATTTCCCATTTCTGAATCAGCATCGAAACTTTCAATTCTCCCCGCCATATAACTCCCCTGTCCGTAAAAGGTCATGAAGTTGTTTCCTGAACTCAAGGTTGAATTATTGATCCGTATAGCAATTCCATCCGCACCACCACCTCCGGTATTTTCAAATAACGCGATATGATCGCCATTAACTCCACCATCACCGGTCACAGTTAAATTGGAAAGGTTTAGGTTATTGTTCACAGTCAACATTCCATCGATCAATACATCGGAGTCGAATACCGCGTCCTTTACTACATGCAAGGTGCCACTAAGATCTGTCGGACTGCCATTATTAACACTAAGTGAGCTATCGATATCGGTCTTGCCTTCCACTTTTAAATCAGCATTAATACTGGTAAGGCCATTTACCGTCAAATTATCATTGAGGGTAGTTTTTCCGGCAACATCGAGTTGAGCTCCGATTGTGGCTCGACCTGTCGCTGAAAGATCCCCGTCAATTGTAGCAGGCCCTCCTACATCAATACCATCAGCTATGGTTGCAACGCCGTCTACTGTTAGTAATCCGTCAAGATCGGTTCTCCCTCCTACGTATAGATCGTCACTTAAGGATGTTGGTAGTAAAACTGTGAGTCTTCTTCTAATTTCTGCATCGCCTTCTATTAATTGATCCCCTGCCACTTCAATATTTCCACCTATGGTAACATCGGTCCCAATGGTTGCCTCGTTCGCTATTTCTATCCCACTATTAAGGCGAGTTTGACCTTCCACAATCAATTCACCAGAAAGCTCAGATGTGCTCCCATTGTTCACAAAAAGTTCACTATTCAAATTGGTAATACCTTCAACCGTCAGATCTCCGCCCATAGTAGTATTACCCTCAATATTTGCATTTCCTCCTATGGTTGTATTACCGGTAATTTCAAGATCGTTATTAATGGTAGTCTCCCCTTGTATCACAAAATCATCATTGAATGTCGCGACTCCATCCACATCCAGATCACCGGTAGCGATAATATCCCTGTGAAAGGCCTGAGGTGTAAAAGTTAAGATTTCCGCACTTAGCTGAACATATTCACCTAGATTGTAAAAATCAATTTCAACCAACAGATCTTTAGGTGTCCCGTTCCAAAGTACCTCGGTAAATTTTAACTCGGATAGACGCGTTCCCTGGCCTATATAAAGATTTATCATCCCGAAACTATCTGTAGTGAGATTGTGTTCCTCCTTATACTCGAGAAATCCGTTCTCATTGATGATAGTGAATCGAAGGGATATATCTGTATCGGGTAACACCGTGGCATTAACATCGAATCCCGGTAATTGCTGTGCATCCGGATTGAG
>PVMS01027978.1_pt1 | contig 10023 bp, 8 predicted proteins | sample 1853461 | NCBI WGS metagenome assembly PVMS01 (sample SAMN08582032, study PRJNA380276) | Marine sediment metagenome, whole genome shotgun sequencing project. | isolation source: ocean sediment barecode stripped | collected 2017
CTCAACAACCAGCCCATGGGCTTCTGGACCCCGGCCGTGTTGATCAACGAGATCCGCCGCCGAAAAATCCCCCTCCACCCCCTGGACCTGCACCAAAGTCGGGGTAAATGTGTCCCCATGCCCCCGGCCGGTGGCGGTGGCATCCGCCTGGGCCTGAACTACGTCAAAGCCTTACGCGAAGAGCATATCAGCCGCATCATCACCGAGCGGGTCAAAGAGCCTTTCCTCTCCCTGGCCGATTTTTATACCAGGATTCGCCCCGGCCGGAGGGTCACCGAGAACCTCATCAACGCCGGGGCCATGGATAGTTGGGGCTTGCCCCGCCGCCAGTTGTTATGGGAGCTAGGCGCCCTGAACATCCCCGATGAAGACACCCTCGACTTGCAATTCACTGAGGAGGAAGTCGCCTTGCCGGCCCTCACCCCGGCCGAAGCCATGTTAGGCGAGCAAGAGGTCATGGGCCTATCCACCGGCGATCACATCATGGCCTTCTTCCGCCCCTGGTTAAAAAAGCAACAGATTCTAGACAGCCAGCGCCTGGCCCTCTCCCCCGACGGCCAAATGGTGCACGTGGCCGGCCTGGTTGTCGTCCATCAAGCCCCACCGACGGCCAAGGGCCATCACTTCATCACCCTTGAAGACGAAAACGGTATGATCAACGTCATCATCCGGCCGCGGGTCCACGATCGCTACCGTCGCATCTGGCATGAATCCCGCTTGCTCATCGTCCAGGGCCAGGTCCAACAAGCCGGCGGCTCCACCAGCCTGCTGGCCCAAAGAGTTGCCCCCCTGCAATCGTCCACTCCCCCCTAAACCTCCGAGGTTTTCTGAAACCTCGGAGGTTCTAGAACCCTGAAACCCCTCCTCGGGTCCACGAAAAATCTGTCAAGCCGCCTTCCAAAAATCGGTTCGGCCTGGAAATCACAGAATTTTTGCCCTCTCCGTTCTCGTTCGTTCTTGTCAACGTCCAATTAATTTCGATAACGGCTGACAACTCGTTCGTGCGTCTCCTTCCTCAATTCAATTGCCGCCCCCAGCTAATAATGTTACCATCGACTTTCAACAGGATGAATCAATAGCATGCAAAAGGATCAAACCCAGGTCACTATAGCCCTGACCGCTAAAAACATCCCCTACCGGCAATTTACCCATCCCGGCCCGATCCACTCTCTGGAACAGGCGGCCGAAGAACGGGGTCAGCGACCCGAACAGGTGGTACGCAGCATCCTCTTCCGCCTCGGCCGGGGCGAATACATCATGGTATTAGTCGCCGGTCCGGACCAGGTATCCTGGAAAGCCCTGCGCCAATATCTCGGGCAATCCCGTATCTCCATGGCCAAACGGGAAGAAGTATTGCAGGTAACTGGTTACGAACTTGGCGCCGTCTCCCCCTTCGGCCTGCCAACTCCCCTGCGCACTCTTGTGGACCAGAGCGTCCTCGAGGAAGAAGAGCTCTCCATCGGCTCCGGCCGGCGCGGGACGACCGTCATTATTAAGGAGGACGATCTGCGCCTGGCCCTGGGGGATGTGGAGATAGTTCAGCTAAAAGAGGAAAAAACATCGTAATCATTCCTCTGAGCCATAAGATGTTCCCTGCAACAACTTTTTCACGGCCGCCAACGTCGGTAAGGCGCTCATTGCGCCCTGCTGGGTGGCGCTCAATCCACCACAAGCATTGGCAAAAAGCATAACCTGGCCCAAGGAACTCTCGTCCAACGCTGCTGCTGGTTCATTCATTCGGTTTAGCTGAAAGGCCAGGCCAGCAACAAAAGCATCCCCACAACCGGTGGTATCCCGCACGTCAACGAAAAAGGACGGTACGCGGCCGGCCGCTTTGCCATTAGTAAAGTAAGCCCCTTCCTTTCCTAACGAAACACAGCACAACTGAATACCCCGGGTTAACAACTGGTGGCTGCCCTGAACCAGATCCTTCGTACCGGTCAAAAATTCCAGTTCGTTCTCGTTTAGCTTAACCACCGTAGTCGTCGCCAAGGCTTCCTCGGTCAGCCGGCGGGCGATATCCAGATCGGGCCAGATGAGGGGGCGCAGGTTGACATCAAATATCACCTGTTTGCCGGCTTCTTTGGCCCATCTCGCTGCTTGTATTGCCGCTTGCCGGCTGGCACTGGCCAGGGTAACAGACCCAAAGACAATGACCCCGGCCGAGGTGATATAACTTTGGTCCAGTTCATCCGAGCGAAGCAGCGTATTCGCCCCATTGTAAAGGATAAAAGTCTGCTCGGCAGGGCTGGGTGTTGCTACGATGGCCAACATCGTGGGTCCGCCCGGGTCGGCCACCAGGTAGGTCGTATCAACGCCCTCAGAGGCCATCAAGTCAATTAAGTAAGATCCGTAATCATCAGCGCCCACTTTCCCGATGAAACCCACATCCGCGCCCAGTCGAGCCAGGGCCACAGCCACATTAGCCGGCGCCCCGCCAGGCGATGGGTAGAGGGTTTTAGCCTCGCCCAGGCTCACACCTTCCCCGGCAAAAACATCAATTAAAGCTTCGCCAAGAACAACAATCCCGGCCACAAATTACCTCCGATATGCTTGCACCATGGTGATGATGTTGCCAATAGGGCAAATTCCGTTGATCCTGTCACTCTGACGATTGTGATGAATCCTTAAGATCTCTGGCTTTTAGGCCTGCTCAAAATATAAAACCCCCAAATGTTGAGGTCTTTACAGGTAGCGACCGTATTCCCTGGCCGCATTAAACAATGCCACGATATTCTCCGGCGGTACATCAACTTGCAGATGATTGGTCGAAGTCATAATATAGCCGCCACCAGCGCCAAAGATATTGATCCGCTTCTTGACCTCCTCGATCACCCCTTCGACAGGGCCATTCATCGCCGTCCGTATATCAATTCCGCCCATAAAACTTATCTTTTTCCCAAACTGCTCTTTAATTGCTAGCCAGTCGGTCGCCGGTAAAGGCTCTAAAGGATTTAAAACATCAACTCTTATCTCAATCAGGTCCGGGATGAGCTTAGTGATAGCCCCATCCGAGTGAAAAACAACGGGTAAATCTGCTCGATAATCTTTGACCACGTCGACAATACGGGCCATGGCCGGTTTGAACATCGATCTAAATCTGCCTGGAGAGATCATCAAGTTATTATTGTCGGCAAAATCATCTCCGGGGATCTCGAAGAAATCAATGTGCTGGCCAACAACTTCCAGGTACAACTCCTGCGCTCTAACGATGACATCTGTGCATTTATCGACAATCAGTTGGGCCACTTCAGGGACAACGGCCGTATCCATCAAAAATTGAACCCGCCCCCGCAACTCGGCCGCCTGCTCAAATGGGCCGTAGGAGTTCACTGCCCTGGCCCCAATGGCGTGGTTGGGATAATTTTTTTTGAGTGCAGCAAGCCGGCTTTTCATCAGCTCAAAATCCAAATAATCCGCCGGATCAGGCCACGGGTATGCTTCAATTTCTTCCATCGTGGCCTGGGCCAGCGGGAAGCCGGTGCTGGTGATATTCGGCCCCCGCCGCTCCCACTTCACACCCCAGGCGTCGCACCGGTCACCGTCCATATTCGCCCCACCCAGATCGGTGAAACCTGACCAGATATAGCGTGCATCGGTGTCCAATCGATCCAGTACCCGGTCATCGTAATAGTTGGAATTGCGCGGCTTGGTTCGTCGGAACGGTGCTAAGGGGCGGCCGATCTTGAGGTACTCGAGCAGCTTAAAGTATGTCTCGTCGTTCAGCGTGTAGTAGCTACCCCAGAGGACAGTGGGGATTCGATCTGGCCTTTCGCGGTTTATGGCGGTAAGCAGCCGTTCTCGAGAGGTCATTTCTAGTGGCATTTATTTGTTTTCCCTGTCTGCCTACCACTCCCCACACATATGTACCTCGATCCCCATCGTCTCAAACATGGCCGCCTTGGCTATCAGGGCCTTGTCTGCCCCACCGGCCGAGGGCGTGTAAGCGACATTCAGATGGTTCGACTTATTGCGGGCCATCATCTGATCCCGGCTCACCCCGTGCAAAACCGCGTGCATAATCGGCCAGGCTGGTGTCGTCGCTTGCCAGCGACGTTCCGTCTCCTCTTGGGGTAATTCAACCACCGTTGCCCGGCCCATGTCGGCGTGCAGAGCCCTATCCATCACATACACCCGGCTCCAGACGATCTCCCCCGGCTTGCTAACTCCTTTCAAGGTGCCGCCGCCCAGGTGGAAATACATTGGTGGTTGGCGCTCGCTGCTGGCCCCGGCATAGCCATCAATGAAATGGGCCGCCGGTGCTGCCCCGGAAATCAAGAAAACCCATACAAAATCATCCACGCCGGCGCCGCTATACCACTCGCCCCAGCGTATATCGTGCAACGTCGTTGCCGGATCAAAACCCATTGCCGTCCACACCCGGTTGGTCGCCAGGCTATCCACCGCACAACCCTCGTCCACTTCATTGAAATGGGGTAACGCTTGCCCATCATACAATAGCCGTTCGCCACCCCGATCCTTGACCGGTGGCCGCTCCACATTATTGAGCAATCCTTCAACCAGATCCGAAGCCGGGGTCATATCCTTCAAGCCTTGCTGGTATTGGATGCCCACGGCCGCGCAGCCAAAATCGTCGGCGATTCGCACCACGGCGATGTACATCTTACATTGCGCTAGAATCTGTTCATGCGTCAGATCCGTCTGCGGGTCGGGCCGGTGACAAATGTCACCCCCTTTTCATCCAGCCAATGGCGAACAGCCTGGGCTTCTTCATCAGTCACCTGTCTCATCTCAGCCACCAGGGCCGATTGGCTCAGGCGCTCCTTATAGATGCCCGTCGGGTTCAACAGTTCATCATCGATGATGGCATTATACATGCCCATGCAACCTTCATCGAATACACCCAGTATGGCCTTCTCCCGCTTTAATTGCCTGGCCAGGGCCTGGCCGAGTCTTACGTCCTCTGCTGAAAGCGTATTTAAATCAAGCTCCTTCACATGGCTGCTATCATGATCGATGCGCCCTTCAGCCAGCCATTGCTGAATGCCAGCAATGAAAAATTCGTCGTCAAAATCCTTGCTCCAGATGGTGCTGTATTCAACCCCCATCTTGGTCAGGCTACCGTTCAAGTTGAGCAAGCCCACCAAACCCGGCCACTGGCCCGACCAGTTAGCCACCGTCAGGATCGGCCCTTTGTGGTCCCGTAGACCGGCCAGGATATGATGACTATATTGCCAGACCGCTTCGGCCACGATCAATCGCGCTTCTGGGGAAATGGTGGCAAAAATATCCATACCCATGCGCTGGTTCCAGATAAAACCATGGCCCAATTCCGGGTCATAGGCATGGGCCCGTCGCACGGCGTACCCCTCGGCCGCAAAAGCCAGGCTTATCTGCTCCTCCATCTCCGCTTGGGCTTGCCAGCAAGTCTGGTTGGCCGCCAGGCGCAGATCACCGCTGGCAACCAGTAATATCTCCTTGTCTCCTACCGGATCTGGCGCTGTCATTTGTGGCAACGAATAGGGTGACATGACCGAATACTCCTTCTAGGGCGTCCCTGAAAATGATTCAATTCATGATATATGCTTCAGCTCCGAAGCCTCAGCAAAATCCGAAATCCGATATCCCGCTACCCTTTGATGGATCCGACCAACAACCCCCGGGCGATATAGCGCTCTAAGACGATCGCAATGATGACCACCGGTATGATCATGATCAGGATAAGAACCGACATATACCACCATTGTGGACCCCGGGTAGCGTTCTGGGCCGCCACTGTCAGCGGCAATGTCTGAGCATTAGCCCCAGAGAGGAAAAGGGCCAATAGATACTCGTTCCAGGTGAAGACCAGCACAAATAGAAAAGTCGCTACCAGACCCGGTACCGACAAGGGCAAGACGATAGACCAGAAGATGCGGAAGCGCGAGGCGCCGTCAATGGCCGCACTCTCTTCCAGCTCAATCGGAATAGTCTGGAAATAATCGCGCATCAACCACACCACAATGGCTATGTTCACTGCCACATAGGTTATTATTAAAGCTGCCAACGTATCCAGCAGCTTGACGCGCTGGAACATCAGGTAAATCGGCAGGACAACGGCCACCGGCGGTAACATCCGTTGGGAGATCAGCCAGAAGGCGATGTCGCTATTGCCCAAAGACCGCTCGAAACGTTTGCCAACTGTTTGCAGCAAAACAATAAAAAGGGCAAACGCAACGATAGCGGACAGCCACCAGGGCACCCCCAGCCATATGGCGACGCCGGCCAGGATAACACAGCCGATGAACATCAGGATGACCCCAACTTTTGGCCGGTAGTGGAAGCGGGTTAGCCCATAGGCCGCCGCCGTCCCCAACATCACCGCTAAAAATGCGCTGGTGAAGCCCACTATGACCGTATTTTTATAAGTGCGGATTGTATCATTACTTAGATCGCCCACCAGGATATATTCCCAGGCGTGCAGATCCGGCTTGTAATCGATAAAAGGCAGGTAAAAAGGGCCCGTATTGACATCAATAGGCAGTTTAAACGAGGTGATCAACAGCCAGAAAAGGGGGAAGAGCACCACCAGTGCCCAAAAAATCAGGATCACATAGGACACTACCATCCCAAAGGGAGATGGCTTAAGGGCACTCGAGCGTTTAAAGAAGTTCGTTAGCGACATCAGGCATCCGTTACCCGGCTGCGAACCAGATTCACGTAGGCGATCCCAATAAAAGTGACCACAAACAATAAGAGATAGGCGATGGCGGCCGAGCCACCCAGATCTAAGGCCCTCCAGCTAAAAAAGGCCTGCAACGTCATCGATTCGGTAGCCGTCCCCGGACCACCATTGGTCATCACGTTGGGTAGATCGACAATCTTAAAAGCCTCGATAATCCGGATCAGGATCAGGGTCAGGGACACGGGTAAGATTTGAGGAAAGCTAATATAACGGAATATTTGTCGCCGGTTTGCCCCATCAACCAGCGCGGCTTCAAATAACTCAACAGATTGGGCTTCCAAGGCCGCCAGCAACACGATAAACATGAACGGCGTCCACTGCCAGATATCGCCGATCATGATCACCGCCCTTGCCCCCCAGGGATCGGTCACCCAGGAGTAGAGGCCTAGCCCCACCGCCTGCCAGATCGGCTGGAAAGGGCCTTTATCCGTATCCGTCAGCATGCGCGTAAGATAGGCCACGCCCACCGGGGTGATCATCATCGGGATCAGGAAAACGATCCGGAAGAAACGCCGGCCGGGTAAATTTTGCGTAACCAATAAAGCCAGTCCCAAAGCAATCGAATACTGGACGGCGATGCCTACAAAGACATATATCCAGGTCACCACCATCGTACCCGGGCGGCCGTCAGCATTCAGCGTATGGATTAGCAACCATAACGCTGCACTTATAAAGATAACAGAGATGAGACGTCCGAGAGTTCCGATAACCGAGATGGAGCCACGCCGCAGGTAGCGGATGAAGCCCCAGGTCATAAGCGCCCCAGCGCCCCAAAAGACAATCCAACCAAACAAGGTCGGCTCACCTATAGCCCCCAAGAAGTGGGTCTGTTGCGTGCCAACAAGCAATTTCTTGTAATTGGCCAACCCAACCCAGTTTATCTCATAACCACCTTTAACAAATTTGAGACGGGAAAAAGAGAGGGCGGCCGAGATGACCAAAGGGAATATGGCCAGAACCAATATGATGATGACGGCCGGCATCAGGAAGGCGCTGCCGGCCGATTTTTCCAACCGATGAGACAACCCGCGGGGCTTTATTTTACGTACAATGGAGGCCTCAAGGCCCGGACCACTTTGTTCCGGACCTTGAGGTTGTTTGTCAGAAACTTGCATTCAGCAATTCAACTATTACCAATAAAGTTTTCGCCAATTCCTTGTTGGCAAATGCTTTATTGTCCAATGCTGGAGCGATAAGCCGCTAGCTGATCGTCCCGTCCGAGTTCATCGGTAATCTCTTCCCAACCATCGTAGATCTGCTGGATGGCTTCATCCATCGAGATCTCGCCGGCCGCGAATTGGCTCAAAGCCGTGTCCAGGATTATCTGCTGATATCGTTGGTTCTGCGGGATACGCAGGTCAAGGATCATATTCGGGCTATTGAGGCTGTCCTCGATAGCGCCCAGATAGGCACTGGCGGCTTCCGGGCTCATCCCTGCGTCAACCCAACCCTGACGGTTCAAGAATTGGGAGGTGCGGTAGGGATTGAAGCCGGTGATACCAATGGTGACATCTACATTAGATTGGGCCGGCTGGCTCATATAAGAGAAGAAAGCAAAGGCCGCGTCCTTCTGAATGTCGTCAGCGGAGGCATTGATACCACCTGACCAGCCGCCATAAGCGGCAAACGGCGCGTAATTTATGCCGTCGATTGCATAGGGGCAGGTTGTCTCATCACAGTCAACCAGAGCACCGCTCGCCCAATCAAGTACCTGGGTCGAGCCGGGTAGCACCATAGCCCCGGTCTTATCCATCACCACCGAGGTTTCGGGGTCAATGGCCAGGGTTCCGATGTCGCCCCAGTCGATGGACAGAGCGCAACGGCCGGAGGTGAACAGGCTGCGGGTGTCGCCCACGTCCAGGTTCAACTCATCTGGCGGGCCGAAGGCGGTCGTCGCATCGTAGATCTCCAGCGCTTTGCGGAAAGCCTCGTTGTCAACCAGCGGTTCCATTGTCTCGGTGTCGAAGAAGACACCCTGGGAAGTGCCCTGGCTCTGCAGCAAACCACCGGCAATCGAATAGATAATCCAATAAGCCTGTGCGCCACGCTTCTTGGTGATGCAAGAGCCATAATCGGCATCGCCATCCCCATTCAGGTCTTTACCATAGAAGAATTCAGCAACCTCTAAATATTCATCCCATGTCTTGGGCGCATCAAAGCCAGCCTCATCCAGGAGGTCGGTTCGATAGTAGCCCATGTGGAAGTCGCCATCCAGCGGGATCGTATAAATATCACCCTGATAGGTGGCGCTGAAATCGCGGAAGAAAGGCGCCACATCACTCCATTCCAGGTTCTCATCGGCTGCCACGCGCGCAGTCAAATTCTCGATGTAACCAGGCACAATGTAGTCCACCATCCACTGCGGGGCAAACACCCAGGCATCGTAGCTGTTGGTTTCCGTAGCCACATCGGTCAGGATCTGCTGGTACACGTCGCTGAAGGGAACAAGGATGACATTAACCTTTGCTCCGGTTTGCGCTTCAAAGTCCGGGCCCCGCCGCTGTAGCGGCTCGGCAATCTGCGGGCCGGTGAAGGTCAAGATATTAAGCTCGACACCTTCAAACGGTAACGTTACCACCTCCGGCTCGACCGGAACCTCGACCACGACCTCGACGACGCGGGTAACCTCGACCTCCTCTCCTTCTTCGATAATTGTCTCGGTAATAACCCGGGTGACCTCGACCTGTTCGGTCTCGGTTACAACCCTGGTTACCTCGACTTGCTCCGGCTCCGAGGAGCATGCAGCAAGGATGATGCTGATGCTCACGAGTATTAATAAAACTCTCCAAAGCTTCGCTTTCATTTGAATCTCCTCCTAGAAGATAGAAACATAAGTGGGGAACTAATGTGATAGAATTGGCCAACCCAATTCACCTTTTATCATTATAGAGTAGTTGTTCATTCCAGCACTACGTTATTTGTCACTAAATAGAATGACATTTGTCACCATCTTGTACTGTGGTATAGACTCTTCTCCCACTGGGTAATCTCAGATACTCGGGAGAAGTGCCGTGACCGACTACATTCTCGCCCATGATTTGGGTACCACTGGAAACAAAGCCACCCTTTACGACCATCAGGGAATCCTGGTCGGCGCTTCTTTTTGCGCTTACGATACTGAGTACCCCGATACAGGTTGGGCCGAACAAGATCCTGATTCCTGGTGGTTGGCGATCTGTACATCGACCCGAGCACTGCGCGAAAAGACTGGCGCCCGGCCGGAGCAGATCGCCTGTGTCGTCTTCAGTGGCCAGATGATGGGCTGCGTTCCCCTGGATGACAAGGCCCGGCCGTTACGCAAAGCCATAATCTGGGCCGATCAGCGGGCTGTCGACCAG
>PVMS01147500.1_pt1 | contig 10023 bp, 8 predicted proteins | sample 1853461 | NCBI WGS metagenome assembly PVMS01 (sample SAMN08582032, study PRJNA380276) | Marine sediment metagenome, whole genome shotgun sequencing project. | isolation source: ocean sediment barecode stripped | collected 2017
AGAAGCCGCGCCTTCTCGAAGGGCTTGGTGAGATAGCGACCCGTCGGAAGGTTCAGCGATCGCTCCGACGGCCCCAGTACCAGGTTCCCCCGACGCCGTCCCCCGCCTCGTAGACTCGCGCTTCGAGGCCCAGCACGTCGCGCAGGCGATGCAGCGCATAGAGACCCGCAAAGCCCGCGCCGACGATCACCGCGTCCAGCTCCTCGACTTTCTTCCGGGAGTTCTTCGAAGCGTCGCCGGTCATTCCCCGCTCCTTTCGCACGCTGCTGTCCTGCTCCTATCTATCACGGACCGACCCGAACCCGTCGAGGAGAGCTTCAAGATCGCGGGTCGGGAGATCATCATGGATCTCGCGGACATCCGCCTTCCGACGCTCGGGCTCTTCTTCTAGGGTGAGGCAGGCCCCAAGGATCCGGGCACCCCGTCGTGCCGCCCCTACGGCTTCCGTTCGATCGCCAGCCGAACCTCGGACAGAAGCCGCGCCTTCTCGAAGGGCTTGGTGAGATAGCGACCCGTCGGAAGGTTCAGCGATCGCTCCGACGGCCCACGATCCTGGGGGTGGCCCGAGACGTAGAGCACCGGAATCTTCGAGTCCAGCTGGCGGACTCGCCTTGCGAGCTCGCCGCCGTTGATGCCGGGCATGACGATGTCCGTCACCAGCAGGTCGATTTCCGATATGTCTTCTTCTTCGAGCCGGACGAGTGCTTCCTCGCCGCTCGCGGTCGCGATCACCCGATAGCCGGCTCGCTCGAGGGTGAGAACGAGCAGACTCCGAACCAGTTCCTCGTCTTCCGCAACGAGGATGGTCTCCTTGCCGGTGGCGATCGCTTCTTCCTTCCGACGCGGCTCGGCCTGCTCGACGCTCTCGGTGGCCGGGAACGCCAGGGTGAACCGCGTTCCGACGCCATCTGTGCTCTGCACCGATACGCTGCCCTCGTGCGCGCGCAGCACGCTGTAGACGATCGAGAGCCCGAGCCCTGTGCCCTTCCCTGCGGGCTTGGTCGTATAGAAGGGCTCGAAGATGTGCTCCCTCGCCTCCGGCGCGATCCCCGCTCCGGCGTCCTGGACCTCGAGCAGCTGATAGCGGCCCTCGCTCTGCAGGCCGAAGCGGCCGAGCTCGGCTGCGCCGAGCCGTGCGCTGGACAGCGTCAGCACGATGCGCCCGCCATCGGGCATTGCATCTCGGGCATTCACCACGAGGTTCACGACGGCCTGCTCCACCTGCGCCGCGTCGACCACGGCCCAGCAAGGCTCGGCGGCCGCCTCGAAGACGAGCTCGAACTCTGCGCCCAGCAACCGCTCCAGCAGAGACCGCATCCCCTCCGTGATCTCGGCGAGATCTGCGGGCTTCGCGAGACTCGAGTGCCGGCGACTGAACGTGAGGAGCTGGCTCGTCAGGGCGGCGGCCCGCTTCGCAGCGCGGACGACCGCTTCGGCTTCGCGCCGGACGGGATGCCCTTCTTCGAGCTCCATCAGCATCGATTCGCTGAAGCCGAGGATGACCGTGAGGAGGTTGTTGAAATCGTGCGCGATGCCGCCGGCCAGCGTGCCCACGGCGTCCATCTTCTGCGCGTGCATCAGCTGCTGTTGGCTTTCTCGCAGTGCTCGCTCGGTACGGAGACGGTGCAGTGCGCTGCCAATGAGCTCAGCGAGGAGCCGAAGCATGCTCCGCTGCTGCGCTCCCCAGCGCCGCGCACGCCGATGCGTCTCGAGCCCGAGGAATCCTGCGAAGCCGCCCTGAGCCCGGATCGGCAGCCCGAGGAACGACTGTACGCCTCGACTCTGGAGGCGCTCCCGCAGGGCCCGCTGCTCATCTGGAAGTGCGTCGACCCGACCGATCTCGACGGGTTCTTGGGGGCGGGCGAGCTCGAGCTTCCAGGGCGCGGGGTCGATCTCCGTCCGCTCGATCCCGGGGCCGCACCATTGGAAGGACTCGACGTCGGCGGCTCCGGGAAACCCGGTTGGATCGACCGAAAAGGACAGAAGGAAAACGCGATCGACCTCCGCCAGGTCCCCGACCGCTGCCAGCATCCCGGTGATCGCCTCCTCCAGGCCTTCGCTCGACACACCAAGCAACTGTTGGGAGAGCTCGGAGATGCGCCGTTCGAACTCGATCTGCTCCGCGAGAGCTCGTTCGGCCCGGGCCCTCTGCAGCGCGCCAGCGAAGACACCGGCCAGCATTCGGACTTCCGAGACTTCACGGTCGGTCCACTCGCGGCACTCGTCCAGGTACTCGACTGCCAGGTACCCGATCAGGCGCCCGTCCGACAGAATCGGTATGCCGAGAAGGCTACGCACACCCCGTGACACCAGATCTGCACCGACAGTCTCGGCGTCGCCCTCGAGTGCCGACGTGTCATTGAGCTGGAGAATCTCACCTCTCGCGAGGCGATCGATCGCCCAACTGAAGCTGTCCCTGCGATCCCAACTCTCCGCGCCGACTGCGCGATCGATCTCGGATTGCGTCCATTGGCGGCTCGAAACGACCCGGCGCGGCTCTCGTGTCATGTCGAGCAGATACGCGCGATCTGCTCCGGCGACTTCGACCACGCTCTCGACGCCTTCGGCCAGCCCCTCATCCAGCTCCTCGAAACCGACGCGAAGGAACCGGCTCGAAAGTCGCGCGATCTCGCGGTCCGCGCGGTGCCGTCGCTCCAGGGCTTCGATGAGATCGCGCTGCTCGGTGATGTCGCGGGTGTGGCCGACGTAGTGCACCTCACCCGAGGAGGTCTGGAAGCCGCGGCCGCGCGTCTCGAACCAGAGCCAGCGTCCATCGGCGTGACGCATCCGATAGGTGGAATGTCCAACGACGATGCCTCGCAATGCCTGCCTCAGGATCCGGCGGGTTTCTGGCAGGTCGTCCGGGTGAATCAAGGGAGCCATGTTGTCGCCGATAACCGACTCGGGCTCGATCCCCAGGGCGTCCTTGAAGCTCGGGCTCGCCCAGACGAGGTTTCCCGCCAGATCGATCTCGAGGACGACGTCGGTCATGTATTCGCTGAGCGCCCGAAACTTCTCCTCGCTGGCAATCAGGTTCGTCTGGTCGTGATGGCGTTCGACGGCCCTCGCCAGGACCTCGCCGAGCAGCGTCAGGAGCGCAATGTCTTCGTCAGTCCAATCGACCTCCCGTTGACGGGTCTCGAAGATCTGGAACCCGAGCACGCGGTCGTGATAGACCAGAGGGATCGTGAGGTTCGACTTGACCCCGCGCCGCTCGAGGTCTTCCCGGTCGAAATCCGAATCGGGCGAAAGCGCCGAGACCTTCGGAATGCGAAGGGTCTTCCCCTCCGCCAGGAGGGCCATCGAGGCGCCCGTCCGCCGAAAGGATTCGGGGCTCGTACCGGGTCGATCTTCCAGGGCCGTGTCGTCGGGCCAGTCGTGTCGCTCGAAGCCGGGCTCCGACCCCTTGCTGATGAAGATCAGCGTCGTATGGTCGGCCCCGGCCAGCTGGGCAATTTCCGCCAGGGCCTCCCGCACGGCGTGACCCATGCTCCCGGGCGAGATCGACATGAGCCGGCGCGAAAGCTTGGAGACGCGGCGATCGTTCTCGCCCTGCCGCTCGAGTCGCTCCTGGAGCTCTACGGACTCGGTGACGTCATGGGCGACCGTGATGAACCGCCGGTCCCCGTCGCCGGCGACGAAGGCTCTCGCCGTTGCGCTCAACCAGACGATCCGACCATCGCTCCCATGGACGCGGAACATTGCGCGGCCGGAGCCCCCGTGCTCGGGAATCGACTCCAGATTCCCGGTCAGCCTCTTCCGGTCCTCCGGATGGATCAGGGACAGCAACGACGTCCCCACGAGATCAGCCGGAGCGAGCCCCAGCAGCTTCTCGTGATAGTCGTTCGCCCAGATCACCCGACCGCTCATGTCCTGGACCGTCACGAGCTCGGTGCTCGACTGCGCGATCGCACGCAGGCGCGCTTCGTGCTCGCGCACCTCCCGGAGGGCCGCTTCGCGATCGGTTACGTCGATGGAAAGGGCACGCACGCCGACGATGGATCCGCTGGCGTCGCGATCGGGGAGATAGCTCGTCTGGATGACGGTCCCAGCAAACCTCGCGAGACTCGTGGTGCTCTCCCCCGCGAGCGCGCGGCCGATCGCGTCGATCACGTCAGGCTGATCGGCACAGACTTCCCGGACATCCCGGCTCTCCAAGCGGCGAGCGAGCTTCGCGCCCTCGGCTGAGTACGTCTCCTTGGCTGGGTGGAGACGCCAGTCGAGATCGATCCAGAGGCAGAGCGCCCGTATCGGCTCGGCACCCTCGTTCGTACCGGGGGGTTCGCCGCTCTCCTGAGCCGCCGGTGAGCCCACGACCGGCCCGACCCTGCGATCCTCTTCCATGGCTCCAGAATGCTTCATCTCGGCGATCTTGCGAAGGAAAATCGGCCGGAATCGCCCTGGCGGCCACGGGCGAGCCGCTGGCGAGCCCGGGCAGTGCCTGCGCACGTGCCGCCCTATGGGCGGGGGGTCACCAGCTCATTCGGAAGCCAAACGTCCAGCCCCAGCCGCGATAGTCGGCACTGCCATCGGAGAGGTCGTCCATCATGGTCAAGCGGACGCCCGTCTGCAGCTTGAACCGGTGTCCGTAGATGAACCAGTTCAGGCCGGTGAAGAGCTCGTTGTACGCGTCGCCCCGGGCCGAGCTGATGCGGCTCTCGTAGCGCGAGAAGCGAACTCCGTGGTCACCGAAGCTCGTGAGGTGGGTGTAGCGAGCGACGAGCTGAAAGCCTCGCGGAAGCGAGTAGAAGGGCATGACCGCGAAGCCGATCAGGTCAGGCTGCTCGCCATAGCCGATCCCACCGGACAGGTCCGAGCGAACCCCCCACGACCCGCGGTCGTATTGGAAGTGAAGCGACGCGACGTGACTGAGGTCGCGGGTCGACACGTTGCCGTCGTTCGGATCGTTGTACACGTAGTTGAACGTCAGGAGCGACTGCTCTCCGCCCAGGATGCGCCGAAAGTCGTGGCCCACGGTGAAGAGCAGGAAGTAGCCGCCATCGAACGTCCCGAAGTTCTCGGTCGTACTCGACGAATACGCAGCCACCTGATAACGCCAGTCGCCGACCTTGCCTCTCGCGCTGGCGCCCGCGTGGTACTCGACGGGAAACCACAGGTTGTTCGAGACGTTGTTCCTTTCGAGGGTCAGGAGCTTCCTCGAGGAGGTCATGCCGTCGAGGGTGAACGGAGCCGAGAGCTTGCCGACCTGGAGGTAGAACGCCTCGCTGGGTGCCCAGCCCAGGTAGGCGTCGGTCAGCCCCTCGTATGCGTCGTCGTCGCAGTTCTCGCCCTGCTCACAGGTCGTGTCGAGGTCGGCCTCGACGTGTAGGGTGAGGTCGTAGTTCCAGAAGGACTGGAAGCCCAATCGGAGTCGCCGAACCTGGGGCTCTCGGTAGTGGCCGTGGTTCCCGCCGAAGACGGGAAAGTCGACCTGGAATCGCCCGCGAAACGCGAACTCCCTGAGGATGGAGCCGTCGGGATCGTCGTAGAGAGTGGCGAAGCCCCAGATGCGATCGAAGACGCGTTCGACTCGCGAGGGATCGGTGGCAGCGGGCGTGGCTGGATCGGCGGGCTGGGGCGAATCGCTCACCGCTTCGCCCTGGGAGCCGAGAACGAGGGATCCGACGAGGGCCAGCTTCAGCCAGATCTTCAGGGTCGGGCCGACCCAGGAACGACGGCGCATCTGCACCCTTGGATGATCGAGGGATCGCCGCTCCCTGGCAACTCGAAGCCCGGAATCCAGCATGGTGCTCTGGCGCCGCTCGGATCCGCGTCAGTGATTCCACCAGGGGCGGTCGGAAAACGCGCGCAGATCGATCTCATGGGTCCAGGCCGATCGATGCTGCTGCGAGAGGTGGAAGTACGTATCGGCGATCTCGGCAGGGAGCAGCAATCCGTCGTGCTCCAGACCCCGAGCCTCTCTCAGCTGTTGGAACCGCTCCGGTCCCAGCATCTTTCCCAACGTATCGGGAGCATCGACCGCACCGTCGATGACGACATGAGCGACATGGATGCCCTTGGGCGCGAACTCCGCGTTCAGGGTCTGGCAGAGCATGCGCCGCCCACCCATGGCCGCCGCGTGGGAGTGCTGACCGGCATTCCCGCGCACGGCGGCCGTCGCCGAGGTCACCAGGATGGTTCCGCTGCCGCGTTCCTCCATGAGGGGACAGACGGCCGATGCGACGCGAAAGAGTCCGAAGGTCGCGAGTCGCCAGCCCATCTCGAAGGCCTTGTAGCTGGTATCCTTCAACGCCCGGTCGCCGATCTGCGCGCCCAGGTTGAAGACGACGACCTCGATCGGGCCGATGTCCGCCTCGACCCTGGCGACGCGCTCTTCGATGCTGCCGGCCTCGACCGCATTGAGCAAGAAGCCCGACGCCGATCCGCCTTCCCCCTCGATGCTCTCCACCAAATTCGAGAGGCCGTCCGCGTCACTGCGTCTACACAGGACGGCGTGATACCCTTCTCGGGCGAATCGCTTTCCGACGTTGCCGCCGATTCCGGCGCCGGCCCCGATGACCAGACAGACAGACTTCATGCCTCGGTGACTCCTCGACGCCGACATGGCGTCCCTGGCGCGGGCGCGCCTTCGGCCCCTTCGTGCCTCATTCCAGGCGCGAACGCCACCCCATTCGGGGTCGTGGAGTCCGAAAGCGAGGGGATTCCCGGATCGGGTACCTTCCCTCCTGCCGGGCGGCTGCGAGCCCGGCAGGCACCACACCCGCATCGCTCCACGGGGGCAGACGACGATGACTGCGACCAACCAGACCACGTTCACGGCCATGCGCGACGGCTCGCGTGAGGACTACCAGATCATCGGCCGCCACTCCCTGGAGTTCTTCCGCGGCCTGCCCGACCGGGTGCTGACTCACCTGAAGATTCTCGCGGGCGATACCGGCGGTTACGCCGTGGATCGCCTGACCCACAGCCTGCAGACGGCCACTCGGGCACAGCGCGATGGGCGTGACGACGAGTACGTCGTGTGCGCGCTGATCCATGACATCGGGGACACGCTCGCTGCGGCCAACCACGCTGACCTTGCAGCGACGATCCTCGAGCCGTTCGTCTCGGACCAGAATCTCTGGATCGTCAAGCATCACGCAATTTTTCAGGGCTACTACTTCTTCCATCACTTCGGCCTCGACCGGGACATGCGAGACCGCTTCCGCGGCCACGAGTGGTTCCGCGATTGCGCGGAGTTCTGCGAGAAGTACGACCAGAACAGCTTCGACCCGGAGTACGACACGCTTCCGCTCGAAGCGTTCGAGCCCGCGGTCCGTGCGGTGTTCGAGAAGCCGCGCAAGTCGATCTACGTCGGGGAAGACGGCGCCGGCCTCGGTTGAGTCCGCCGCAATCTCTTCTTACACCGGAGAGATTGCGCGCGTCGCGCCCAGGTCGACCCATAGCTCGCGCGGGCCTTACCGCGACCCGCGGACCCTGGAGCGCGACGGCCGCGATGAGCCGGGCAGGGTGGTCCAATTTCCGGAGCGCACCGAAACGGCTCCTGTGAAGTCGCGGTGATGGCGCCTCGGAAAACGCCCGACCGGGGCGTGCTTCCGTACCCGGCCCCAATGGAAGGAGTTCCACGCGGGGTACGCCACCGGGCGGTCCAGAAAGACCGGCGTCCAGAGCACGACGACCTGGGGCGCAGCGGCGACCGCGGTCGATTCGCTCTTCTCTTCGCGTGCGGGCTGTGGCGGCGGAATGGGCCCGCCGACGGATGTGCCCCGCAGGACCACCACCTGAGAGCTGGCGTCGCGGTCGGCGGGCGGGTCGTCAGCCGCTGCGTCGGCCACCGCGAAGACACTGGCCAGTGCGAATGCCACGACATGGCTCCGGATCATCGCCGCACCTCCGATCCTCACCGCCCACCCCACTCCCTGAGGGTAGTGCGGCTCCCTGCTCTCCTCCAGGCCATTCGCAGCTCCGAGGCCACCGGACCTCCGCGCGAAGAATCCGTGTGCCAGACGTGGGTTCCGGTCGACCTCGGCCGGGAGAGATTCCTCTAGAATGGGCCGGCGCAGCAATGGGGAGGCCGTGCGATGGCCGATGACGTCGAATGTCCGCTCTCGTCCCTGCGTCGGGCCCGCACCGCCTCGAACGCCGCGCAGGCAGGGTGATCCGGTAATGACCCGCGTCGGGCTGATCGGGTTGCTGCTCGCATCGAGCCTCGTCAGTTGCGATCAAGGTCCGAAGATCGGTTTCCGCAGCGGCTCCCCGGCCGACGACCTGCCGGCGTGGATCAGCCCCCTGCTCGAGTCCGGCGTTCGGCCCGACTGGTCCGCCGACGGAAGCCACCTCGTCTACCTCGACGCTCTGGTAGGTGACGCCCACGAGCTCGAGCTCGACACCGGCGAGAGCCGGAGCCTGACGGCGCACTTCGAGCACCGCGGGTTCACACGCGCGCGCTATCTCTCGAGCGGCGACCTGTTGCTCTGCGGACCCGGCGAGGCCGCGTCCGACTCAGAAACGGGGAGTCGTTGGAAGACCGAGCTGTGGTTCCTGCCGCACGGCGGGAGTGGCCGCGCGCAACGCCTCGAGGAGCCCTGCTTCGAGGGGCCCGCCGTATCGCGCTGCGACATGCAGATCGCATGGACGCGCTCCGACTATCCGGACGAGCTCCTCTTCGCCCGCTCGGAAATCTGGACCGGCCGCATCGCAGTGGAAGACGGCCAGCCGCGACTCGTCGACCGGCGCATGCGGGTCGAGCGCGGGGACTTCATGTATCTGGCCTTTCTCGAAACCCAGGATTTCCGCCCACCCGATGAGCGCGAGCTGCTCTTTACCGCCTATGCCTACAAGGGCGGCGAAGTGATGGGCGTCGACCTCGAGTCCGGCGAAATGACCAACTATTCACGCGATTGGGCGTACGACGAAGCCGAGGGTGTGTTTCCCGACGGCAGGAGCATCGCGGTCGAGCGCGAACTGGGCACGTACACCGCCGTCCCGGTCGGCGACATCGACATCTGGCAGCTGACACTCGATGGCAGCGGCATCTCGAGGCGCCTCACCTATTTCACCGAGTACGCGGGTTACGGTGCCAACAACCCGGTGATCAGCCCCGACGGGCGAAAGATGGCCTTCGGACTGCGCATCAAGGGTGGTGAGCACGGGAACGCCCAAGGCATCCTGCTCTACGATTTCGAGCGGGCGCCCCAGTAGCACGGGAGCCATCGCCGAGAGGTTTCAGCTGAATCGCCTCGCGCTCGAAACGGCTCAGGAGCAAGGATCCAGGCGTAGCGTGATCGTTTCGGGGCCGGGCCCGTCGCCGAACATCCCGATCGCAACGGCGAGCCGTTGCACCGCGTACTTCTCCTGACGCAGGTCGAAGGTCCGACGATTCGCAATGGGATCCTCGACGATCCGAGGGACCACGCAACGTGTCGCCCCGGCGCGCAGCAGCTCGAGCTTGGCGCCGTCGACACCGTTCTGCTCCGCCTTGGATCGCGGCATCGAGACCCATTCACCGCCTTCGTAGTCGACGATCCACAGGCGAAGATCGGCAGCTTCGCTGTAGAGGACGACGACTTCTTCGAGCTCTGCAAGGGCGCCGTAGAGCGCATAGAAGAGAACGACCGGCGACGCGACCAGCGCAACGCGGCGCGCGAGCGCTGGCGTGCCGCGCGCGAACAGCACGAAGGAGATCCCGAGGCACGCGAGCCCGCCGACCAGGCCGCGCCCGGGGATTCCATAGGGACCCGCGTGTTGGAGAGGTACGACGAAGGCGGCGAGTCCGGCGCTCAACGCGAGCAGACCCACGATCACCGACGGGACGGATCGCTGCTTCGACTTGCTCATGGAAATACTCCTTGCCCGTAGGCCGATCGGTACCGATCGTGACCAGAAGCACGGGCCGAGCGAGCGCCCGGGCTCGAAAGGGAATCGCGTGCCACGCGGCTACGCGACGAGATTCAGAAAGCCCGGAGCAGGAGGAGGAGCAGCAGCAGCGCCAGATTGTTACCGAGCAGCAGGGTGTGGAGTCGCGTGTGTGACTCGCCGCGGCCCAGCCGGCGGCTGATGCCG
>PVMS01151900.1_pt1 | contig 10022 bp, 7 predicted proteins | sample 1853461 | NCBI WGS metagenome assembly PVMS01 (sample SAMN08582032, study PRJNA380276) | Marine sediment metagenome, whole genome shotgun sequencing project. | isolation source: ocean sediment barecode stripped | collected 2017
AGCTACGACTACAATACGCTACCATGTTTGAAGGCACAAAATAGTTCTTCAGAAACGCCTTCAGGTCTTCATGGGTAATGGCCGGAATCGTTTCCAGTCCCCTGAGGGGATCGCGACCGTAAGGGTGTCCCTCAAAATGCAGGATTTTCGCTTCCCGCATACAGACGGTCTGGGCATTTCCTCCCTGACGCTTAAGCGAGATCAATGCCTGCTGTTTTGTTACGTTGAGCACTTCCGGATCAAATCCGGGTTGTGTAAGGACCTCTTTGAGCAGGGCAAGACCTTTGTCCCAGTCTTCCTTCATTACAGAGAGATGGACAAGCGCATTTTCCTCTCCCACGGCAATCGATAAGCGGATGGCATTTTCATCCAGAACCTGGGCCAGTTCGGAGGGTGAACGTTTTTCCGTGCCCCCGCGAATGATGCATCCGTTGAATAATCCGGTCAGGCCTGTTTTTGCATCTTCAATGTCAACCGCACCTGCTTTGACCAGCAAGAACAGGTCGATCAGAGGCAGTTCCCTGTCCGGCAGATAGAACAGGATTGTCTCTCCGATATGCGCGGTTTCAGCATCAGGATATTTGATTTTTTCGGGTCTGCGCTCAAAGGAAAGCGGATGCCTCCATCCTTCCGGTGTCGGGTATATGGAGTTGTTTGCGGAAATGTCGGGCGTTGCGGTCTTTGCTGCGTTAGATCCGCCTGGAGAACGTACCTCCGAATAGTGTTCCGGCGGCCGATCGGGCGTGCCTCCCGGAATGACATACGCACTGGTTTTGTTGTCGGTTTTAAAATATTTTTTTGCTGTAGCCCGGATCTCTTCCGGCGTGACCTGTGCGAATCTTTCCAGATACGTTGTCATATAGGGCCAGCCGACCTGGATCTCAAGGGAGGCCAGTGAACCGGCCAGTTGCTCATTGCTCCGCATTTTGTCCAGGAATGAGCGCTGGTTGAGTTTTTTGATTCGAATCATCTCCTGCTCGGTCACCAGATCGGTCTTCAGTTTTTCCAACTCGGCAAGAAGCGTGTTTTCCAGGTCTTCACAGGCCTTGCGGTAGATCCGCCGTTTTTCGTCTTCAGAAAGAGAAGTGTCTTTGAGTTCATCCGGTTCGAGGGGGGAGCCGCCAAGAACGAAAAGTCCCCCATAGCGGTTGTCCGGATTATAGGCCCACGCATCCACGGCAAGACCCTTTTCTACAATATTTTGGGTCATGCGGGCGCTCCGACCCTCACTGAGGACGGAGGACAATGCATCGAGGGCATAAAAGTCCTCTGTCCCCATTCTGTCGATATGGAAGCCTATTCGGACTAAAGGCGTTCGTGCGCCTTTAAGATATCGGATGTTTCTGCGAGGGCCTTGCTGCTGCGGTTCCCGGGTTACTTTTTCAGGTGCCGGTCTCCCTGCCGGATATCTATCAAAATAGACTGTTGCCAGGGCTTTTGCCTGTTGGACCGAAACATCGCCGGCCAGCACGCAGACGGCATTTGTCGGGTTATAGTGTGTCTTGTGGAATTTAACCGCATCACTTGTGCTGAATTGTTCCATGTCCGCCTTCCAGCCTATGGTGGGGTTACGGTATGGGTGGGCATTAAAGGCTGTGGCATACAGATCGAGCCATGCGGCACCCCCCGGGTCGTTGACATAGCGGAAGGCCCACTCCCGTTGGATAATCTCCTTTTCCACATAGAATTCCCGCCAGGAAGGCTCGAATAGTTGCTCACTGACAATGGAGAACCACTGTTCCAGCATATCCGATGGTACGGAGGCAATATACTGGGTCTGATCCCTGCTCGTGAAGGCATTTACGCCCGTTGCCCCGTTTCGTTTAAGCTGGGATGAAAAGGCATGGGGGACATAGATTCGCTGGACCTCTGTGCGAAGGCGGTTCATCTCGTTGCGTTTTGTCCGGATGAGGTCCTGGTCCGGGTTGCGCTTGGCCTCCTCCGTCAGGATGGTCTGGTAGGTAGCTTCAATACGCTCCTGCAGTTCAAGATCCTTTTTTATGTCCAGGGTGCCGAAGTTTTTGGTGCCTTTGAACATGATGTGCTCAAGCAAATGGGCCAGACCGGTCTTGCCGCTGTCTTCAAGGGCCGATCCTGAACGAATTGCAATCCTACAGGCAATCTGGGGTGCAGTTGGGCGTTCTACTATAAGGAACATCATGCCGTTTTTGAGCCTAAACTCATTGATGTCCAGATTGATTTCATTAGATGGGTTGCCGGCAAGGCAGGTGCTCGCTGCAAGTGCTGTGAAAAGCAATCCGAAAATGAAACTTTTTAATCGGCGCATTGTTCTATCTCTCCCATAGTCCATTTTTTGGCTCAGAGTTTATTGGTTAATGGGCATATAGACAAGTGATTTTTGTATTTTCAAAACAATTTTGGGTGACGGACGAGGCATGTTTTTCCATTGACCCTATCTCATTTAATATTATAATGAAATTAAAAATCCAATCATCAGTGGTGGAATGGCAGGGCGGGGTTACGTCCCCGCCGATCTATTAATGGAGATGTTATGTCACGAATCCCTGAGCGTTGGGATGGACCGAATGAATGGTATTTTGTATCCATAGCAACAAGGGGTCGCAAACCCACCTTTTCCGATAAAAATGCCTGCATCTCTCTGATCAATATGAATGGTGTTTTATTCATGATCGACCATTTGGATAATCCGGCGGGGACGTAACCCCGCCCTACCTTTGGGAATCGTTATATGAAATCTCTTGCCGTCTGGGTGTTCTTCATTCCCCTGTGCCTTGTATCCTTTGGGATGAATTGTGCATTGGGGCAAGAGCCTAAGGGACATGAGAAACAAAAAAACCATACAAAGGAAACGGCTATGACAGACAAAGACAAATTGACCGAGGATGAGGGACTCTATCTTCTCTCTGTGGCACGAAAGACCATAGAGCAGAGGCTTTCCTGTCAAAACGAGCAAACCCAGTCGGATGCCGATTTGTCATCCAAATTTCTTGAACAGCGCGGCACCTTTGTCACCCTGACAACCGGCGGGGCTCTGCGTGGGTGCATCGGCCACATTATCCCTCAGGAATCGTTGATTGAAGGGATCAGGGTCAATGCAATCAATGCCGCGTTCCGGGATCCCCGGTTTCCGCCTCTCACAGAAGAGGAGTGGGAACGGATAAAGGTAGAAATCAGCATCCTGACCGAGCCGAAACCCCTTGCCTATACCGATGCCCAGGATCTGTTACAGAAACTGCGGCCGGAAATAGACGGTGTTATCATCCAAAAAGGCTATCATCAGTCTACTTTCCTTCCGCAGGTCTGGGATCAGTTGCCACAAAAAGAGGAATTCCTGTCCCAACTTTGCTGCAAAGCCGGTCTTGGATCTGATGAATGGAAACAGGGGGATCTTCAAGTCGAAACCTATCAGGTACAGGCCTTTGAAGAAGAATAGTCCCTAAACCGGCAAAGCCGGAACCAAATTGAAGATTGATGATTGAATACTGAAGATTTGTGCCCGCCCTGGTGCGATGTTGTTTGAATCAGGACTGTTTTTTTGCCATTCCATGTTTGGCATTCAAATAAATGAAATTGCGAAATCAGGTCTGGGCCAGGGGAATCGCTTCGCTCTGTTATTGATATTAGTATCGATATGATTCCTTAAATATTCATTGGCCTATTGCACAAATCATGCGCAAACATGATGTGATCTAAAAAGATAGGTACTAAGTTCGAAGTAACTAAAGTGATTCCCGACAGCTGTCAGGATTGTGGTGCGCTTCGCAGTCAATCTATCGTCTGGCTCACGATTAATCCCACAAATCAACAATCGTCAATCATCAATCCCCTGGGGCCCTTTCCGATGAATGAAAAGCGGCTGATTATACTGTCGATTATCGGTACGGGCATTACCTCTGTTACCACCCAGCTGGTTACCATCCGGGAGTTTCTGACCCAGTTTCACGGGAACGAAATCACAATATCTCTGGTGCTCTTTTGCTGGCTGTTTCTTACAGGTATCGGCAGTTTTGCGGCAAAAGGCGTCAAACGGACAAACCTGAAGTCCTATTCCCTGCTCATCCTGGTCATTGCTGTCTGGCCCCTTCTACAGTTGATTGCAATCCGCGGGTTAAGAGAGACATTCTTCACCCATGGTGTTTCGCCTGGTTTCTATCCCATCTTTTTCTACATTCTGGCTTCAATAACGCCATACTGTCTGCTTACAGGCTTTATTCTGCCCTATGCGCTGAAGGTCCTTACAGCGCGTCAGCATGGGTTTGAAAGCGGCGATCTTTATCTCACAGACAGCATCGGAGACATCACCGGCGGCGCCCTGTTCAGCTTTGTTCTGGTTTATTGGGTGAAGCCTTTTTCCACGATTGCCATCACCTCCTCACTTCTGATCCTTGTGGCCTTTGTCCTTCTGATTAAGACGCGGGGATATATCCTGTTGCTTATGGCCGTTGGAATAACTTCCATGTTCTATGGTTATGCCGCAAACAGCCGTTTTGAGAGCCTTACTCTGGCAGGTCAGTACGGCGATATCAAACAATACCTGGAGTCTCCTTATGGAAGGATTGTGATTACAGGAGAAGCCTCCCAGCGTACCTTCTGGGAATCCGGTTCCCCTCTTTATTCCGGCTCAAACCTTATTACGAGCGAGGAAAAGGTCCATTATGGATTGTGTCAGCTTGAAAGGGTTGAAAACGTCCTTCTGGTGTCAGGAGGTTTGGGTGAGACCATAAAAGAGATTAACAAATACAACCCGGCCCATATTGACTATGTGGAGCTTGATCCGATGTTGACGGAGGCTGCCGTCAGCCTTGGTGTCTTAAAAAAGACGCCTTTCCTTGAGATATTGAATACCGACGGGAGGAGTCATATCAAAAAGACCAAAAGAAAGTATGATGCCATCATAATTGATCTTCCTGACCCGGATACATTTCAGATAAACCGATTTTTTACGAGTGAGTTTTTCTCCCTCACGAAAAAGATCCTGAAGGACGGGGGCGTTTTCTCAATAAGCATGGAATACAGTCCGAATTACATCAGCGACATTCGGAGGGAAAAGTTTTCCACCATTTATAATACGGCCCGCCTTCATTTCCGGAACGTGCTGGTCCTGCCGGGGGAAGAGGCCTATTTCATTTGTCGCGACGGAAAACTCTGGGGAGATATTCCCGCAAGGTTAATGGAGAAATCCATCAGCACCGCCTATATTGACGGTTATTTTTACGGGAATGTGACAGAGGAGAGAATCAAGCAACTTGAAGCAAGCCTGGATAAAACGGTGCCTATTAACACGGATTTTAATCCAAATCTCATAAGCATCGTGTTTCGTCAATGGTTTATCAAACACGGCACCTCTCCCCACTATGTTCTTTTTGTTTTCCTGGGCCTTGTGGTTATCTATTTGATTTTCATCAGAAAACAAGAGTATATCCTTTTTTCTACCGGCCTGGCTGCCATGGGTGTGGAGATGCTGGTGATTTTCGCTTTTCAGGTCGTCTATGGTTATATCTATCTAAAAATAGGGGCTATTGTCACCGCCTTTCTGATGGGTTTGCTGCCCGGAGCCCTATTAGGAAACCTCCGGAAGCATCGTCGGGGAACGTTCGATCTGAAAGTCTCAGAGGTCCTTCTGTTGCTTTTACTGGCGGTGTTTTATTTTTGGGCGGCCTGTTTAAGAAACGAGCTTCACGCCTTATATTTTATGATATACTGTTTCTTGTTTTCCTTTGTATGCGGATTTCAGTTCCCGATTGTGGCGGGGATGATCGGTGAAAAAGAAAGCCCTGCTGCGGGCTGCCTTGCGGCGGATCTTGCCGGGGCCGCAGTCGGTACCTTGGTAACCGGCACGATCCTTATCCCTCTGTGGGGGATTCAGACCGCAGTCATTTTTTTGATAGTTGTAAAAGTTTCAAGTCTTGTGACTATTTTTTCCGGCAGGATAAGAGGTTAATTATGGTTAAGAAAATAACGCGCAAGGAATTTTTAAAATCCATGGGCCTGTGTACGTCTGCCATGCTGTGTGCTGGAGCAGGCTATGGTTTTCTAGGGCAGGGAACCGAAAAATTCAAAGATATCCGGGGGCGTGTACTTGAAAATGATGCGCCCGAGAAACCCTGGAAATGGTCAATGGAAGGATTTCACTATGAAACAGACGGCGAAGTGGTTCAGTGTCAGGTCTGTCCCAATGCCTGTGAACTTGCCCCGGGAGATCGGAGCGTATGCAGGTCAAAGGTAAATATCGGCGGAAAACTGTATTCCCTCGCATATGGGAATCCCTGCTCGGTTCATGTGGATCCTATTGAAAAGAAACCGCTGTACCACTTTTTCCCCCGCTCTTTGATCCTTTCCATTGCCACTACAGGATGCAGCTTCAGGTGCCTTAACTGCCAGAACTGGGAGATTTCCCAGAAAAAGCCTGAAGAAGTAAGGTTTGATGAGCTTTTCCCTGAAGACGTTTTAAGGGAGGCCCTGAAAAGAAAAGTTCCCTCAATTGCCTATACATACTCTGAACCTATTACATTTTATGAATATATGTATGATACGGCCAAACTGGCAAGGGAGGCGGGCCTCAAAAATGTGCTCGTCTCAAATGGGTATATAAATCGGGAACCGTTTCGCAGATTATGCAGACATCTGGATGGGGCCAATGTAAATCTGAAATCTTTTGATGATACGATTTACCGCCGCCTCAACGGGGGGAGCCTGCAACCGGTCTTGAACACTTTCAAGACAATGCACCGGGAGGGTGTCTGGTTTGAGATGACGACACTTGTTGTGCCGACATATGTGGATGACATGGAGATGAACAAGAGGATGTGCGGGTGGATACTCAAGGAACTGGGCCCGGATTACCCGCTTCATTTCTTGAGGTTTTTCCCCAGGTATAGACTGAACAGGCTTCCTGCAACACCCGTTGAAACACTTGAGAAACTGCGAGAACTGGCTCTCAAAGAAGGCATTCACTATGTTTACATAGGCAATGTGCCGGGACACGATGGGACCCACACATACTGCCATAACTGCAGCAAGGTGCTCGTAAAGAGAAACGGGTACATGATTCAGCAGTATCATATTGAAGGCGGCCGCTGCGGATTTTGCGGTACATTAATCCCGGGAAGATGGGGATGATCGTCCTCTCATTTTACCAGCCCTATCCTGTAGCTTTCTAAAGACCTGTCTTTTCAAGGTCTTCCTCCGATCGGTTCAATGTATGCTCAAATACAGCGGTGCAACTCTACGGTCCGGTGGCCTCAAGGCGTGTTTGATGAGAAATGATGACTGGATTGGAATGCCCAATATATTCCAAAAGTTAGTTATATAAAACTGTATATTGTGTTGGTGTGATGACTTTGTGAATTTTCTTGCAAACAAAAAAGAGATATGTTAGGACCCAGTTCATAAATGCAGGGGGGCCGTGACATGAAAAAGAGCCAGAATCAGGATACGATCAATGCCTTTCTAGGCAAGGACACGGAATTTGAAGGGAAGTTGACTTTCTCCGGTGCTGTACGAATAGATGGCCGTTTCAAAGGGGAAATCTTGACTGACGGAACACTGATTGTAGGCGAAACAGCCTTGCTTGAATGCGATATCCAAACCACAAACGTCAATGTCTGCGGAGAGGTTCGCGGGAATATTGTTGCTCGGAACAGGATTGAAATACACGCACCGGGAAGGGTTTTTGGGAACATATCGGCCCCGGTTGTAACCCTGGAGGAAGGTGTGATTTTTGAGGGGACCTGTCGGATGCAGAAGAAAGCCGAGGAAGAAGACAGCAAGGTTGCAGTCCTCCATAATGAAAAGGCTCAATAAATAAAGTCACATTGAACGTTTTGAAACTGGCTCCTATTAAAAAAGTTTTGACAAAGATTCTCTTATTTTGTTAAAAAGCGTTGGTTTCAAAACAATTGATATTTTCTTATAATAAAGGATTCTAATAAGTATGCTTTCTGTCGATCAAACACTCATTATTCAAATCGCCAATTTTCTGATCCTTTTATTTTTGTTGAACATCTTCCTTTTCAAACCGATTCGTGGAATTCTGGCCAAGAGAAACGAAGAAGAAAGTGGGCTTCAGAGTTCTATAGACGACTATCAGACTCAAGCCGATCAGAATGAAAAGGGTGTTGAAGAGGGGAAGGTTCAGGCCCGCAAGGAAGGCGTAATAGAAAAGGACGGCCTTAAGGGGCAAGGGATGGAAAAAGAGCAGGGTATTGTGCGGGATGCTATGTCTGCTGCTGAAGAAAAGATCGGAAATGCCAGAAAAGATGTTGATGAGAAGATGGCTGACGTGAGGAAATCTTTGGAAGATCAGGTTGCTGTTTTCTCAAATGAGCTGGCTGAAAAAATATTGGGGAGAAGTGTTTAACTATGTTTTTTAACAGAAAAAACAGAAGCCGTGCTTTGGTAGTCGTTGGTGCCCTTATGGTATTTCTCTTTGTTTGCGGCGCGTCTTATGCTTCAAGCGGTGGAGAAGAGGCCGGCCATGCCAGTGCGGCACATGATAGTGTGGCTGTTTCAGGAAGTGAAGCAACCGGAGAGCATGGAGGGGGAACCGGTGCTCATGACAGCGGCAAGAAGATGGAAGACCTCATCTATCGTGCCGTCAACTTTTCTCTTCTGGTCATTATCCTTTTTGTTGTTGTGAAAAAGACCCCGATCAAGGATTTTTTTGCCAACCGGATAGAGGAAATCAAGAACAACTTTGAGGATCTCAACAAGGAAAAAGAGCTCGCAGAAAAGCGCTACCAGGAACTGGAGCAAAAGCTCAAGGATTTTGAGGCAAGCCGACAGGAGATCATAGACCAGTATAAGGCGGAAGGCGCGACTGAGAAGGATAAGATCATCGCCGAAGCCGAGCAGAGAGCAACACAGATCCTGGAGCAGACCGAGTTGACCATTCAACGGGAGATCCAGGCGGCAGGCGACAAGCTGAAACAGGAGGTCCTGGACAATGCGGCATTGAAGGCCCAGGAGATACTTATTAAAGAAATGAAAGAAAGTGATCAGGATCACTTGGTTGATGAATTTATTAAAAGCGTGGAGAAACTACATTGATTGATTCGAAGATATCTAGGCGATACGCCAGGGCTTTACTTAGCCTGGGACAGGAAGAGGGGCAATACGCAGAGTATGGGCAGAACCTTCAGGAATTCGCCGATTTTTGCTCTGCGAACGATGAATTTTTTCGGGTTGTTTCCAACCAGATATTTGCTATTGATGACCGAAAAAAGATCATTGAAACAGTTTTGGAAAAGAGTTCTTTCTCAGATATGGTAAAAAACTTTTTAAGGCTCCTTCTGGATAAAAACAGGATCGGGGCTGTTAAAGAAATTACAGATCACTACTCAAAGCTCACCGACGAGATCTCAAATATAACCAGAGCAGAAGTTATTACGGCAAGACCTCTGAAAGAGGATGCCGTGGGCAGACTGGTGCAGGCCTTGAAGGCGCTTACTTCCAAAGAAGTAGTGCTTGATGTAACGGAAGACGAGTCCATCATGGGCGGGCTTATAGTAAAGGCAGGTGGTCTGGTATTGGATGGCAGTGTTAAGACCCAACTGGAAGGGTTAAGAGAATCATTAAAAAGGGGTGAATATAACTAATGGAAATCAAAGCATCAGAGATAAGTCAAGTAATTCGCGACCAGATTAAGGATTACGAAAAGAAGGTGGAGGTAAGCGAGACAGGAACCGTGTTATCCGTTGGTGACGGTATCGCTCGTGTCTATGGAATAGAGAAGGCCATGGCAATGGAGATGGTCGAGTTTCCGGGTGGTATCACTGGTCTTTGTCTTAACCTTGAAGAAGACAATGTGGGTGTCGCTATTATGGGTGATGACACGCACATCAAAGAGGGTGATACGGTTAAAAGAACCGGTCAGATCGCCCAGGTCCCCGTAGGCGAGGCGCTCCTTGGACGTGTTATCGATGCTGTCGGCAATCCTATTGACGGAAAAGGCCCCATTGATGCCAAGGAGTTTTCCCGTCTTGAGGTGGTCGCTCCCGGTGTTATTGACAGGCAGTCCGTTCATGAGCCCATGTGTACCG
>PVMS01162534.1_pt1 | contig 10021 bp, 5 predicted proteins | sample 1853461 | NCBI WGS metagenome assembly PVMS01 (sample SAMN08582032, study PRJNA380276) | Marine sediment metagenome, whole genome shotgun sequencing project. | isolation source: ocean sediment barecode stripped | collected 2017
ATTTGATTTTGCTAATCGGAAAGGGTCCGAGGTGCCGGTTTTTTTTACAATTTTGCGCCGGATATCCTCTCCTCACCGGTCACCACCGTCATTGTCGATACGCTCTATGTATATCCAGTTGTTGCTATCGATCTCAATGGCGACAAACTTTCCTATCTGACATCCGAGCAGCCCGCTGGTCTGAACATTAACCCGCTCAGTGGGAATATCACCTGGACACCGCAATCAACGGGTACCTTTTCTGTAAAGGTGGATGTTTCAGATGGCCTGGGAGGCTCAGCCAGCCAGTCATATAACATCGAGGTCATTGACGCCGGAAGCACGGACATCCCTCCCCACCCGGGTACCGTCGCGCCGCCGCTGGATGAGAGTGAAGTCACGGTCATTGGACCTTCCACTGAATTTCTGTATATGGGTGATGATTCTATCCAAACCGGTGTCGCGCTGGACACTATAGACCTTACTAGAGTTGCAGTATTGCGTGGATTGGTAACAGAACGTGATGGAAGCCGGCTTAGCGGTGTAACCGTTTCCATTCTTGATCATCCTGAGTATGGTCAGACACTGACCCGCTTCGATGGTGAATTTGACCTGGTCACCAATGGTGGAGGTATGTTCACCGTTAATTATGAGAAAGACGGTTTTCTGCCGGTGCAACGTGATATTGGCACAAGCTGGCAGAGTTATGGCTGGTTGCCAGATATTGTCATGCTTCCGTTGGACCCTAACGTCACAGAAATCGACCTGGGTGCCCCGACGCCGATGCAGCTGGTAATTGGGAGTTCAGAGTCAGATGAAAGTGGTGTCCGCCAAGCGGTGCTGATGATTCCTGCTGGCACGGCGGCAGAATTGTTGATGTCCGATGATTCACTCGTACCCATCACTACACTCAATATCCGCGCTACCGAATACACAGTGGGTGAAAATGGTCCTGAAACCATGCCTGGTGAGCTTCCGCCAGCCAGCGGATACACTTATGCTGTGGAGCTAAGCGCAGATGAGGCGATTGCCGCCGGAGCTGTAGAAGTACAGTTCAGTCAATCCATGCCTTTTTACCTGGATAATTTTCTTGGTTTTCCCGTGGGCGGTATAGTGCCATCCGGGAGTTACGACAAGCAGACTGGAAACTGGGTCGCCTCCGAAAATGGCATAGTGGTTGAGGTCGTAAGTATTGATATGGGATTGGTACAACTCGATGTGGATGGTGATGGTGTTGCCGATTCTGGTACCGCTTTATCGGACCTTGGCATTAGTGATGCTGAGCGTGAAGCATTAGCTGGTTTATACAGCCCACAAATGAGTCTCTGGCGTATACCGCTAGATCACTTCACTCCCTGGGATCATAACTGGCCTTATCTACCACCACCCAATACATCTTATCCTCCAAGCCGTCGGGAAAAGCCAAAACCGGAACGTCCTTGCGGAAAACCGGGTGGCTCTGTCATTGATTGTCATAACCAGACCCTGCTGGAGCAGACCGGCGTAGTTGGTACACCATTTAATTTGAATAATTGGAATACTATTGCCGGGTCCCGTTCGCTTGATATACCGATCAGTTCTTCAAATCCTTTGATCAGTGTGGCGAGCCGAATAGAACTTCAGGTCGAAGTTGCCGGCCGCAGATTCCCGTTTAGGTTTGGATCTGTTCCAAATCAGGAGTTCAAATTTAGCTGGGACGGCAAGGATGAATTTGGGCTCACATTGCAGGGGCAAGTACCCGTAAATGTAGTTGTTGATAATATTTATGCTTATAACTATTCGGCTCCTCCCGAGCTGGATCGTGTATTTGCCCGTCCATCTATCACATCGGGAGTTAGTGTTAATGACCGACCGGGAGCGTTCGCTGAATTGAAGCTGACTACGCGCTGGACAAGCTTTCTCGGTGGATTGGATTTGAGAAAAACACACGCCCTTGGCGGTTGGACTCTGGACGCGCATCATTTCTATGATCCGGTCGGTCAAACCCTTTACCTGGGAAGTGGCACAAAACGTAGTATTGGCGGGTTATTTTCCGGACAAACCCTAACCACCGTCGCAGGAACGGGTACAAATCTCGGGGGCGATGATGAAATTCCAGCCACGGAGGCAAGGCTCGATACAATTTCTGATATTGAAGTGGCACCAGATGGCAGTCTATTCATCGCCCAGCCAACCCGTATTAGGAAAGTTGGCCTTGATGGTGTTGTCACGACTATTGCCGGAGGTGGGCTGAGCAATGTGGGTGGAATTGATTTAGGGCCAGACGGCAGTCTTTATGTTGCAGATACCGGCAACAACCGAATTCAAAAAATTGCGGCAGACGGGATGATCACAACGGTTGCAGGCGATGGTAATAATTTCTTTATTCCTGGACCAGATGGCGTACCCGCGACCGAAACTCAAGTAACAGGGCCGAAAGATGTTGTGGTTGCTCCGGATGGTGGGTTCTACATATCTGAACGGGGAATTGGGTGTCGAATACGCCGTGTAGATCCTAGTGGGATCATAGAAACATTTGCTGGAGATCCGGACAATTGTAATGAAAGCGGTGACGGTGGTCCGGCAACGCTGGCGGGGCTGTCTCAACCCACCAAAATGGCATTGGATGCCGATGGGTTCCTGTACATCACAACCACTGAACCGGGACGTGACCATATTCGTGTCATTAGTCCGGAAGGTACCATTGAGACAGTAGTTGGAGGCGCTACAGGTGTATCATCCCGTGATGATGGTGAACCAGCAGTTGATGCCTATTTTCAAAACAGCACAATTCACAGTCTCGCATTGGACAAAAATGATGAGCTCTTTTTTGGTGTGTCAGCAAGTATCAGGCGTGTGGGAGTTGACGGTCTGTTGGGGACCACGGCGGGTACGGGGTTCAGAGGTGTTGTGGGCGATGGTGAGAACGGACCGGCTCGCGCAGCCTGGTTGGGTTCGGTTTTTGCGGTAACAAGTGGTCCTCAGGGAGATGTGTATGCTGCCGAGCACCCATCAGGCAATGGCTCAACTTATGTAGTCCGGAAAATCAGATCCCCAATACCAGGTTACTCTGCCACTGATCTTGCGATCGCATCCGAAGACGGCAACCGGTTGTATGTGTTTTCTGCGGCGGGTCGGCATTTGAGTACCCACCATAGCCTGACGGGCGAGGTACTTTTTTCATTCAATTACGATACCGCTGGACGATTGATAGAAATCGTTGATGGTGACGGTAATTCGACCCGCATTAATCGGGACGTAGATGGTAATGCCACCGCCATCGTAGCACCCGGTGGGCAGACCACTACGCTGGTAATTAATCCTGGCGGTTACCTGCAGAGCATCACTAACCCGGCCGCAGAGAAAACCAGCATGACTTACACCAGCAAAGGCCTGTTGGCGACGTTTATGGACCCCAAGGGGATTACATCCACGATGACATATGATGACGATGACCTGCTGATAATAGACGATGACGGTTCAGGATATATCCAGATGTTTTCCAGGGAGGAGGGCCCTGCATTTTCGAAGGTGACAAGGACGACTGCCATGGGTAAGGTTTCTACTTACCGGATGGACTACCTGGCCAATGGATCAAATCGCTCCACTGTAACCAACTCCGATGGTGACGTGTTGGAAGTTTATGACACCGTCGACGGCACCAGTGTGACAACCCGATCTGATGGCACCACAATCACGCAGACTCATGGACCGGATCCACGATTCGGCATGCAGGCTCCTGTATTGCAATCGCTGACCGTCACAACACCGGGTCTTAAATCTAATGAGGTGACACAAAGTCGTACCGTGACAATGACTGACCCGCTTAATCCTTTTAGTCTTGAAACCCAGAAGGATTCGATCATCGTAAATGGCCGGATCTACACTGATCACTACGATGCGAGTACAAGAACACTGACAAAGGCCTCTCCCGAAGGCCACCAGGTGGTGTCTGAAATTGATACACAGGGCAGGGTCACCAGTACCACGTGGGCTCCTGGACTGGATCCCGAAATATTCACTTATGACATGCTCGGACGGCTGGAACAGTCCAGCCAGGGAATCCAGTCGCTGGACTATGGCTATGATGCAAAGAACAGGGTCATCTCGGTCACCGACGCTGCAGGCAATGCAACTCTTTATGAGTACGATGATGCCGACCGGGTCACGAAAATGACAAAAGCGGGCGGCCAGATCCTGAATTACACCTACGACGCCAACGGTAACCGTACCGGTCTGGAAATGCCCAGCACCGGTTCGCACTCAATTGCTTACGCACGCCGTGGCTTGCGCACTGGATACACACCGCCGGGAAATGCTCCTTATTTGCGAACGTATGACGCGGATCGGGATCTCGTAAGCCGCACCCTGCCGGGTGGCAGAGTGTTAAGTAATACATTTAACAGCAACCGCCGTTGGACGGGTATGAACTATCCTGAAGCCGGTATCGTGTTCGGCTATGACGAGACCCGGGACCGTATGAGCAGTATATCCAGGGCACCAACGTCTATTGGCGTTGCCCAGGATATTGCTTACTTGTATGACGGCCCGCTCGTTACCAAGTCCACATGGACTAACGCGGCGAACGGTACTTACCAATATGGCTGGGATAGCAATTTCCTGTTTAACAACTTTAACCTGAAGAGTGGCTTTGATACGGTCAACAGCTTCGTTAGTTGGAATGCAGACGGCCAGCAAACCGGGTTCGGTCCGTATACGTTGGTCCGGAGTGGCCCAGGTGGGTCACTCAGCCAGGTCAGTGACGCAAATCTGTCCCACGACCTCCAATACGACAACCTGGGTCGGTTACAGGCCCGAGACGTAGTGGTCAATGCGAATCCAGTCTATGCAAACGTTCTCACGTTTAACGATATAGGCAAGATCAGCGAAAAGGATGAGACAGTTGACGGTGTGAATCATGTCTATGTCTACACCTATGATGCCAGTGGTCGATTGACCAGAGTCACCAGGGACGCTACCCAGGTTGAGCTTTACACCTATGATGAAAATGACAATCGTCTCAGCACACTCATGGCCAGTTCTACCTATGATGCGCAGGACCGGTTGACCCTGCACGCCGGTGTTTCGCAAAACTTCAATGCGGACGGTTTTCTTACGGCGCGTGGCACTGAAATCTATGACTACAGCACCCGTGGTGAATTGATCAAGGCGGTCATTCCCGGGTCGGGCGAGATTACCTACTCTTATGATGGCCTTGGCCGCCGCGTGGCACGAACAGATTCGTCAGGCACCACCGAATATCTTTATGGGCATCCCTGGAACACGATGCTGGTAACGGCTGTAAGAGACAGCAGCGGCGATCTGACGGTTCTATATTATGACCGGGCCGTTGGTTATTACGCTATGAATCGTGACGGCACCACCTATTACATTGCCACTGATCAGGTTGGATCACCACGTGTGGTAACTGACTCATCCGGAATAGCAGTCAAAGTCGTTGAGTACGACAGTTTTGGCAACCGGATCAGTGATTCCAACCCCGGCTTTGAATTGCACATCGGTTATGCCGGAGGTCTGGATGACGGAGCAACCGGATTGGTGCGATTTGGATTCCGTGACTATGACCCGGATGCAGGTCGCTGGACTGCCCGTGATCCGATTCTCTACGATGGAGGTCAGGCAAACCTGTTTGCCTACGTCGGAAATAACCCCATCAGTCAACGCGATCCCACCGGCCTGTTGGCGGGCTGCATTGGTGCTTCCTTTTATCTCGGTTTTGGCGGCGGTGCTGAATTGTGTTGCAAGGGTGGAGAATGCTCTATATGCGCAGAAGGAGGTGTGGGTAAAGGGGGTGGCGTTGATGCTGGCGAGGGCGATCCCAAGGAGGAAGGCACGAGGCCATTTCTGGAAGGTGGAGTAAGCTGCGGCCCGCTATCAGCAGGCTTCAAATGTGAAGCCGGCGGTAAATGTGGTCCAAGTTGTGGATTAGCAGGGGGCTTTGGGCCGTTTACGATTAGTTCAGATGATGAAAAAGGTGCTGCGGGTGGCGGGGGTGGCGGTGATGGTGATTCCGGCAGCGGGGTTAAAGCCAAATGCAGTGCTGGAGGAAAAGCTGGAATCAGGGGGTGCGGCACCTTCTAACGCATGATGAGTTACGACTGCCTTTCTGAACGGGAAGGCAGTATTTTTCTAATTTCGCCCAAGCCAGTCCAGGCATAAATCCACAACCTTCTGCAGCTTTTCGGGCTGTCCCTGGTAGTAATGTGTCGCCCCCTGAATTTTGTGAAACTCTTTATTCTGGCTGCCCAGCAGGTCAAATATCGTGCGCGGATGACTGGCTGGAGTGGCATCATCTGCGCTGTTTTCGATCACGCATACAGGTATCGTGATGCGTCCGGCATTGGCATCTGTACGGGCATTTGAATCATCGTAAGACCATTGGGAAAGCCAGCTTCTCAAGGTGGAGAACCGGGCCAGACCCACGGGGCCGGCGTTCACTGTTTTCGGATCACCCAGATAGCACCAGCCAGGCTTGCGGTCATTGGGGTCCACCGCAGGGTCCAGCCACCGGGGGTCGGCCATGGTCCGGTGTACAACAAAGGCCCGCTCATTTTCACCGGTGTTTTTACGTTTCAGGTCGTCTAATGTTTGTTTCGCCCATTGGCTGATCCGGCGATTCCGCTGCAATTGTTTCCCGCGATAATAATCGAGGTATTCTGAATGGTAGGGCGGTTGATTCGGGTTTCCAGCGGCGTACAGGTCCAGTTCAAGGGTACGCGAATCCGGGTCCAGTTCGTCTTCAATGGAAGGATCAATCCACTCGGTTAAGGTTTCAGCACGGCTTAAGTGCGCGGCGATACTCATCATTGCATCGGCAGGAATCAGATCAAGCTCGCTCAAATCATATGGCTCGCCGCTGGGTGTCGACTTGATCATGGGGTTTTCCGCTTCGGCCTGGTAAGTAACAGAAAGTGAGCCGCCGCCACTCCAACCCACCAGGATGACTTTCTCATAGCCGAGTTGTTCCCTGGCATGCCGAATATACGCACCCATATCGGCAACTACCTTTTCCATAATCAGGGCAGAATCATTTTTTGCGTAACGGGACCCGCAACACATGACATGTAAGCCGGCGCTTGCCATGGCTTTGGTCAACGGCAGTAAATTCAGGGTCGTCGCAGGGTGCATAAAAAGCATGATTGTTTTTGACGGTCTGTTTTGGGGTATCAACAATTGCCCCTCGAGGAACACCGATCCCTGGCTGCCAACGAAGCCATACACTTCAGTGAAAGTTGAAGGCTCCTCAAACGATACAATGAGTGGTCGCCGTTCAAATTCACCCATTGCCGGGTTTGTTCCTTGCAATATCCAGGGCCTCGCGCAGTATATTGAGCTCGCCAATATGATTGGCCAGCAACAGAATCAGACGCGTGTTGAGTTTTTCGCTCTGCTCATCATTCAGACCTTGATGCGCTTCGATCAGGGCTTCGTAAAAATCATCGCCTGGCCGGTAGTCTCGAAAGAAGTGTTTGTCTGTTTGATAAAAATTTAAATGGGTATTGAGTGACATGATGTTTTCCTCCTTGTCCTATTCGGCCTGATTGCAGGTTGCGGTGTTGACGGCTTGCCTGACTTTATTAACACTCAGCCGCTGCCAACGGGCTGCAACATGTTGATCAGGTCTCGCCAGGTAGCAGGTGCCGTCCTGGGCATCGTAGCGGGCCGTTATCATGCCCTGGATATCCACCAGGGTTGTTACACCCTTCACAGCCTTGCCTGAGTTGACCACAACGATGGGTTGTACCGGGATTTCCCCTTGCTGCAGCGATTTTAGTTGCTCGATTGTCTGCTCGGTTATCTCGTTTGCGTTCTCATGGAAGTACAACAGCTGGAAGCGGTTGCCGAGCTCGTTTAACAACCAGCCCTCATGCTGGTCAACTTTCACCGGCGCATCATCCATGGCGGCACCGGGCACCATGTTGCACATAAAACTCCCATCATCAGCGGTGTTGAGTGAGGATTCTGTCAGGACGGCTGCATCGGAGAGGCGGCCGGAGTTGATCAAGCCTTTGGCGAAGTGGTAATCCTCAGAGAGTTCAAGCACGCTGTTCCTGAAAAGTTTCGATACCCTGGACTCCGGGGATATGAAGTCGGTCGAGCGGGTAGAATGCAACAGGTTTTCATCTGCCGCAAATTCACGTTCTTCACAATAAGTGTCGATCAAAGCATCGGGGGCTTTACCGTCCATCACAAGTTTCAGCTTCCAGATCAGGTTATCGGTATCCTGAAACCCGGAATTGGCACCGCGGGCACCGTAGGGTGACACCTGGTGGGCGGCGTCACCGGCGAAAATCACACGGCCCTGCCGGAAGTGGTCCATGCGGCGACTCCTATAGGTGTACACGCTGGTCCATTCCAGTTCGAATTCAACATCTTCTCCCATCATTGCCCTGACACGGGCTCTGACATTCTCCGGTTTTCCCTCCTCTTCATGGTCTGCACCCCGGCCCAACTGGAATGAAATACGCCAGACATCGTCGGCCTGACGATGCAACAGCGTTGACCGTCCGGGATTATCCGGGGGGTCAAATGCGAACCAGCGCTCCAGTGGGTGCTCGTGTTTCATGACAATATCAGCCGACAGGAACGTGTCGCCAAAGACTTTACCGTGTATCGGCAGATCCAGCATGGTGCGCACAGAGCTGTTGGCGCCGTCTGCAACAATCAGCCAATCGGTAGTCATCTGGTAGGGACCGTCGGGGGTTTCGACCGTGATCAGGACCGGCTGGTCCAGATCTCCGTCATGATTTTCCACGTTAACGACCTTGTTCTTCCAGCGGATTTCAACATTATCCTTTTCGCCCAGCTGATCAACCATATACTCTTCAAGGTAATACTGCTGCAGATTGACAAAAGCCGGGTGTTGGTGGCCTTCTTCCGGCAGCAAGTCAAAACGGGTAACCAACTTATCCTGGAAAAAGACTTTGCCCACCTGCCAGGTGATGCCCTTATCCAGTATCCGCCTGGCACAACCCAGGCGATCCAGGATCTCCAGCGCCCGCTTGGAATAACAAACGGCCCTGGAACCTATACTGACCGTGTTGTTATCATCCAGCACAACGGCTGGAATGCCATGCAGGTTTGACTCCAGTGCCGCAGCCAGGCCGATGGGTCCGGCCCCCACGATGATCAGCGGATGATGCACCGGTGACGAAGCTTCCTGATCCGGTGATTTGCGGTAGTCGTAGATGGGGTTCTGATAGGTCGCGAACATCTATAGTTCCTCTTTTGCTTGTTTCGCCTATTTGATCATCCTGATGATTTGGCTTGATGGTCTGATTTGTGCTAAACAGTCTACGCCGTTATTCTTTTTGGCGGCAAGGCATGTTGCGCTTATGCGGAGTGAATAGTGACCAAATATTTTATTTATCAGCATACAGTTACCACAGAAGAAATAGATGATCTCGATCATGCGGGCAACTATTTCTACATCAAGTGGATGCAGCATGCAGCGATCGCTCATTCCACAGCCGTTGGTTGGTCTCCACAAAGATACAACGACCTTGGCGCAGGGTGGGTTGCCCGATCACACAGGATTACCTATCTCAAACCCGCTTACGAAGGGGATTCCTTAAACATAAAAACCTGGGTGGCCAATATGCGGCCCGCAATTTCTCTACGTTGTTATGAAATTCTCAATGCCGATGGAGAGATGCTGGCGAGTGCAGAGACAGATTGGGCTTTTGTTAACTATGCCAGAAAGAAACCTGTGAGGATTCCAGTTGAGGTTTCGTCCTGTTTTTAGGACACTTGGAAAATAAGATGCTATCGCGAGGAATGTAACGATGATTACACTGGAAGAAAGTGTCAGAATTTTGCGGGAACACTATTCGCCGCTGTCGGGAATTCCCGAAGGGCAGTTGCTGCGTTTGATCCGCACCTACGAATTGGATCCTGGAGACAGTGTAACTTTCAACAATGACCAGGAGGAGTGCGTCTTCGTACTCTCCGGTGAGGTGGAGCAGGATTCCAGGGGTGAAGAAGCACTGTTAAGTCCGGACAATACTCTCACCCGACCGGTTTGCCTTGCCAGTGGGCACAC
>PVMS01070821.1_pt1 | contig 10020 bp, 6 predicted proteins | sample 1853461 | NCBI WGS metagenome assembly PVMS01 (sample SAMN08582032, study PRJNA380276) | Marine sediment metagenome, whole genome shotgun sequencing project. | isolation source: ocean sediment barecode stripped | collected 2017
CGCGGCACGACACCCCGGCGGCGTGTACCCCCTGCAGATCGAGCGCGTGCCCCGGCGCGACTCCCCGCGGGTCTCCGAACGGGTGCGCACCCCAGGCGGGCGCCGAACCGCTGCGCCCGACCGAGGAGAACCAATGGCTAGGTCTCCGAGATTCCGTGCTTCTTCATCCGGTGGCGAAGCGTGCTCCGCGGAATCCGGAGCCGGCGAGCGGCGGCGGCAACGCATCCCCGACTCGCCTGAAGCGCGGAGATGATCTCGCTTCGCTCACCTGCCTCGACCTCACGCATGAAAACAGGAAGCTTCCAATCCTCATCCGCGTTCGGAACCTGTCCGCGATCGTCACCCGCAGGCAACTCGATCCCTTCGTCCCCGAGAGCATCCGCCACGTCTACTGCCCGCAGGCGTTCCCCCGTCCGGGCGACCACGACCCGCTCGAGGACGTTCAAGAGTTCACGTACGTTTCCCGGCCATCCGTGCAAAGCCAGCGCCGAAAGAAACTCGTTGCTCACCACCGGGGCAGCGACGCTCAAGCGTCGACTCAGACGCGTGATCCCACTGTCAACGAGCTCCGGAAGATCCTCCAGCCGATGGCGGAGCGGCGGCATCGAGAAATGGAACACGCTCAAACGAAAGTAGAGATCGGGTCGAAAGCGCCCCTCGCGAACCGCACGCCGCAGGTCGTGGCTCGTCGCAGCAATCACCCGCGCGCGCATCCGGAGCGTCTGCGTCCCGCCGATCCGCTCGAATGCCCGGTCGTCGAGGACACGCAGGAGCTTGGTCTGCAAACGGGGCTCGAGATCCCCGATCTCGTCCAGAAAGACCGTGCCATCCCGAGCCCACTCGAAGCGGCCGCACCGCTGCGCCGAGGCGTTCGTGAAGGAACCCTTCTCGTGCCCAAACAGCTCACTCTCGATCAAGGTCGGTGACAGCGCAGCGCAGTCCACGTGAACAAAAGGACGATCGGCGCGAGGCGAATGATCGTGAACCGCCCGTGCGGCCACGCCCTTTCCGCTCCCGGTCTCGCCCGTCAACAGCAGCGTCGAATCGAGTGGCGCGATCTTCCGCAACGACTCGCGAAGCTGCTCCAGGTCCTTCGAGCTTCCACGGAGGCGCGCTAGCGCGTCCGTCTCTCGCAATCGATCCCTCGAATCATGCATCTCGGTCTCCCTCTTGAATCCAGGTCCAGTCCGCGCCAACGCCGTCACCGTACGGAGACATCCGCTGGACGTCAACTGGGGAACTGCGAGGAATTCCGGGGAAAACCGGGGAGCGTCAGCGAATCGGAATCTCGATCGTGACCGTCGTCCCGCGACCTGGAACCGACTCCAACTTGACGGTCCCACCGAGTCGACCAACAGTAGTCCGGCTCGCATGAAGTCCGATCCCTCGCCCACCGTCCGCTTGGCGTGTGGTAAAGAACGGATCAAATGCGTGATCTTTGACTTCCGTGGACATTCCTCGGCCACGATCGATCACCTCGATGCGCACGCGGGAGCCACGCGTTCCCGCACAGATCTCCGTGAGTTCATGCCGGCTGCTCGCAAGAAGTGCATTGTCCAGAAGGTTGATGAGCGCAATCCTGAGCTCGTCCGAGAACTCCAGCGCCGGCAACGCCGGCTCTAGTCGCATGGCGATGCGTCCATCGCCATGTCGCCGGCCGACGGCCTCGACGGCTCGCGCGATGACGTCGCGGAGGGGCGCGCGAGAAACCGGTCCTGCCAGTCCTTCCCTGGCGTGATCCAGAAGCTGACGGATGGTGTCGAGAGCGTCGTCTGCCTGCTCGACTGTGCTACGAGCGACTTCTTCGACGCCCGACGGACCGGGCGGATTCCGGAGCAATTCCTTCGCGTCCTGACGAATGACGGTGAGTGGGCGACCGATGTCATGCATCAACGCAGTCGCGATGCGGCCGATCGTCGAGTATCGCTCGAGACGCAGCAGCTCATCTGTGAGGCTTGCGTTATGGAGCGAAACGGAAGCAAGGGCACACACATTGTCAACGAAATCGATTTCTCGGCAGGAATAGGACGCGAACTTGCGCGGCCCGCGAACCAATGCGATGGCCAGGAGGTCCGTCCCCTGGCGCATGGGCGCGATCAGTGCCACGCCAGTCTCCCGCAAGGCATCGGCTCTTCCGCCGCGCATCCCTCCCTCGATACCCAAGTCAATGACGCCGGAACCCTCGATCATGGCGAGGTCACCTACCGGCAACATGCCGGGAGGGCTTCGCCCCCCTGCTGCTGCCAGACGCCACCCATGGGCCGTCCAGAGCCACACCGCGACCCCGGGCGCGTGAAGCCCCTCCCGGATCAAGGAGGCCAGGGCCTGGGTCGTTTCCTCGTCGTTGCGCAGCTCACGCAGCTGGCGCGCCGCATCGGCCTCCAGCCGCTGCAGCCTCCGCCCGGTGGTGGGAAGGTGTCGCTTCGCGTAGCCCCAAACCCGATCCCCGACCAGATGCGCCGCGAGCAGGAATCCGAAGATCCATGCGAGCGTGTAAGGAGAGCCCATCGTCGAGAACGCATCACGATCTGAGACGTAGCCATGAAGACCCATCGCCACCGTCCCTACGTAAAGAACCGAGAACCCGGTGTAGATCGCAGCCAATCGCAGATGAGGCCGCAGATCGCGGCGCTGATGGCGAGCGAGCGCATATCCAAACGGAGCGGGAACGAGGGCGGCGGCGAATGCAGCCAGGGTAGTTCCGGACGCGTCCCCGAACCTGCCCAGGAGCATGAGAACCAAAGGCACGGCAGCCGTACCCCAGAGCGAAACGCTGGCACGCGTTCGCTCCAGCCCGGTCGACGCATCTCGGCGTGTCACCACCAGTGCGACGACGAGCGCCAGCCAACACGAGCACGCGATCACGACCCAGAGAGAGAACACGATGCGCCAGAGCGTGGGGTACTGCGCATAGGCCCACAACGAAACCAATGAAGCAAAAACGGCAACGCCGTAGACGAGCGCCAGAAGCCCCGGAGCTCGCGTGTGAATCGGTCGGACGTGCGGAAACGTGATTGCCAAGTGAACGAGAATTGCAGGGAGAAGCCCCACCGCCAGCAGGTAGGGTCCATCGCCCAGAGTCGTCGCTGGTGCGACCAAGAGGTGAGTCGTGACGACCGTGAAGCTCGCATACAGTGCCGCGAAGGGTACTGCCGCGGGTGCGGACGAAGTCCACAGGACGAACAAGGCGAACGCCGTCATGGCCCCACCCAACAATGTGGCGCGGCCCAGGCGAAGGGCGCGATCGCGATCACTCTCGTACCAGACGGGGATTGCTCGGGAAACCGTCTCGCCGCGGCGGGAGATATCGGCCCAAACCGATGTGGCATTAAGAGGAAGCCAAGAGAGATCGCCGTCCGGCCTGCGACGCTCGCCACCGACGGCTGGGCGCAAGAAATCAATCCTATCGTGCGGCTCGAGAGGGCAGCGATCGTCCAGCACGGCCGCCAGAGTCGCCTGCCCGCCCTTCGCCAGAGAACATCCTAACCTGGGCCCGTCCGCGGTGTTCACTACCGAGGTTCCGGCACTGCCCAGTGCACCCGCCATTGCGCCCAGCAGGAGCAGAGTCCCTCCGAAGCGTGCCACCGACCGCGGCTCGTTCGAAATCTCGGGCGGTTCTGGCGGAGTCGACGATGACTTCGAAACGCTTAGAATCAGCGCCGGAAGCACGACGAGATCGGCCAGCAAAGCGCCGAGAATCGCGAGGCCGGACAGAAAGCCAAAGCTCGCGACGCTCTGCCAGGAGGACATCATCAGCGTGAAAAACCCGATACTGAGCGCAAAGGAAGTCGTAACAACCGCCCGGCCAACCTGCTGTACCGCGAGCCGGATCGCGGAGGCTGGATCTTCGTTCTGAAGACGCAGCCCCCTGTAGGCGCCGATGAGATGAACGCTGTCGTCCACGGCGATTCCCAGAACGATCGCAGCAACCATCGCCGTCCCGACGTCGAGTGGCACGTCGAGCCACCCCATTGCTCCGAGCGTAATGGCAACTGGCAGCACGCTCGGAAACAGTGCGATGAACGTCCACTTGATCGCTTGCAGGGGCAGCGATCCCGTGAGCCAGAGGAACAAGAACAACATCGCTGCAATGACGATTGCTGCTGTCGAGAAGCTGCGCAGCTGTATCCTCTGTAGCTCCTCTACGAAATCCGTGTAGATTGCGAGCGGGCCGGTGAGGGAGAAGGTCCATCCGCTCGGCAACATGGACTCGAGGTCCTGCGACAGCTTTCCCAACAGATCTGATCGCCGATCGACGGAGAGAGGGTCGGCCTCGACAGACAATCGCACCCGCCGCCCCTCGAAGTCGAGCCAGCCGTCAATGGGAGAGCCCGGCGCGGAGCGCAGCGTAAATACCAGCTGGGCGTTTCCAGCCCGGGTGTCAGCGGGTCTCCGAAAAGACGGGTCATTGTCGTGAAGGAACTGGTTCACGGGGCCGAGGAGATCGAGCAGACTGAGCGCGCGGCCGAGACCATCGACTGTCTGCAGGTGCTCGACCACGGCAGCGACGTGGCCCATCGCCTCGGGGTCGGTAATCGGCCCTGGCGAGGTCAGCTCGATCTCCAAGGTGTCCGCCTTGCGAAGGCGTTCCTCGACGAATCGCGCCCACTGCACGACAGGGCTGTTGTCCCCGAATAACTCCTGCTCGTCCACATCCACCCGCAGGCGGAGGACACCGAGCAGACTCACGAGGAGCACGACGAGCGTACCGGCGAGCAGGAGGCGCGAGCGGCGCTCGACTACCGCAAGCAGGAGTCGCAGGCCCTCCTCCCAGGCGCCATGAACCGCCTCGGGCCGAAGCCAGCGGGGCGGGATGCGGACGAGAGTGACGGGGAGAAGCGTGAACGTGAGGACCAGCGCCCCCATGATCCCCCAGGCGACGATCGAACCGAACCGGAGGAAACTGTCGAAACCCGATGTCGCAAAGGACAGGAAGCCCGCAGCCGTCGTCAACGTCGTAACGAGGCAGGCCGGTCCGACTTCCCTGACGACCTCCAGCATCGCGGACTCGCGCTCGGGCAGCGCGACGGGTCCCAGGGGTGCGATTCGCGAGGCGTAGCGCGACAGGACGTGAAGCGCGGCGCAGACCCCGACCACCAGCACCGCAGCGGGAAGGGGCTGCGTCAGTTCCATCTGGGGCCAGCCAAGCCAGCCCATGGTCCCCATCGCCCAGGCGACCGCGATTCCGGCGGTCCCCAAGGCGAGCCCGGCCGCCGCCCAGGACCGGAAGAGCGCGAGGATCACGACGAATACCAGCGATACCATCACTGGGATCATCCGCGGGGTCTCCCGCTGCATCTCACCACCCGAAATGACGAAGTCGACAGGGTCGCCAAGGAGCGCGAACTCGAAGCCAGCCTTCTCGTGCGGAGCGAGCGCTTCCTGAAGCGCTGGCACGATCGTCGCCGTGGTCAGACTGTCGGATGACGCGAGCTGAACGATGATCGCCCCAACGCGCGCGTCGCCGGAAACGAGAGTGCCCCTCCATAGCGGCTCCCGGACCGCGAGCGCGGCGAGCTCCTTCCGATCCGTCGGAATCTCTCCCTCTTCTATCAGGTGTCGAACCGAAAGGCCTCCGTCCGCAAAGGTCAGGAGAGGTGCACTGGCGGGGCTCTCGACGCGAATCACAAGCGGGTGTCGAGACAGCGCCCCCTCGACGGACTCGGCCATTCGCAACGAAGCGTCATCGAATACGGAGTCGCAGGGAGACGGTGCGTCGCAGCTCCACACCGCCATTACGGGCAGCCCGCCGCCGAATGTGTCGATCAGCTCGTCGAGTCGCTGCACCGAGGGGTGGTCAGCACCGAGGATCGCTCGATACCCCACCTCAGTAACCGTTCGCGGTAGCCCAGCGAAGGCAGCCGCGGTAAGAAGCACGACGAGTGATATCGTCAGCCCGGGGTTTCGAAGAGCGATGCGGGTCAGGGCGTTCAACCGGTTCCCCGTGGCATCGTCATCCGCGTCCCGGCCATCCTACTCCGCCTCCGCTCCCCAGAGCCCGAGACGACGCAGGTGGTAGCGCACCGTCGACCTGTCCTTCCCCCAACGGCGTGCGATCTCCGAAACGTTCCCTCCGGATTCAGCCACCATCGCCTGCAGCCAGCGCCGGAGATCTTCGCTCCGGCGCTCGCGCGCAGCTTGAGCCGAGAGCGGCGGGGCGGATTCTTCGATCGGAGCGTCGACGAGAGCGATAGCGATCTCACCCAGCTGATCGATGTCTTCGTCGAACCTCAGGAAACGATGCGCACCGAGCAGGATCGCCTGTTCGCACAGCGGAATCGTCCCGTATGCCGAGATCACGATCAAAGGAACGGCGCTGAACTCGCGGATTCGCGTCAGGAGCTCGAGGCCGTCCATTCCGGGCATCTCGAAATCCGTGACCACCAACGCGTATCGGGAAGAACGGATCCTCTCCAAGGCTTCGAACGGATCGGCGGCGACGTCCGGCTCGAAGCCGGAACGGGCGAGCTCGCGAGCAAGAATTCGGCGACCTCGCTCCTCGTTATCGACGACAAGCACCTTCCCTCTGCCCATGGCGCGCTCCCACAGCGACGTGTAACCGGACAATCCTACCATGCAATCGATTCTCAACTGGGTGGGGAAAGGTGGGGAGGGGCAGCGCTCGAATCGCATCGAACCGCGGGATCCGGCCGCCGCGACTCGCGTGCCTGTGATCCAGCCTGGACTCAGCGGGATTCCCTGCCACCTCGGACCGCATGGATCGCCTCGAGGGCCAGCCCCGGTCCGAAGCCGAGTAGAATCCCGGAGCCCCCTTCGGGTGCTCTCGAAAGTTCCCGTTCCAGCACGAAGATCACGGAAGGACTCGAAAGGTTCCCGAGGCTGCAGAACACATCGCGACTCGCGGCGAGCGCCTCGGGCTTCAGGCCAAGGCTCTCTTCTACCTTCCTCAGGATTGCCGTCCCTCCCGGATGAACTGCCCACCACGCTATGCGACCCGGGTCAGCGGATCCGGTGGCGTGCCGGACGAGCGGCGCCACGAATCCGCCGACACTTGCTGCAACCGCCTCTGGTAACGACCGGCCGAGGTGCAACTCGAATCCACGGTCGCCCAGCTTCCATTCCAGTACCGCACGATGTTGTGTTTCGAGGCGCGATGCATCTTCTCGGAGAACTGCCCAAGCATCGCGAACCGGCGTTCCGGACTGAAGAACGACTGCGGCGGCGGCGTCTCCGAACAGCGTGTAGGCCACGATCCGCCCAGGGTCGCAGTCCCGGTCCATGTGAATCGAGCAGAGCTCGACACACACCAACAGGGCCACACCCTCCGAATGCGCTTCGATGCCGCGGCGTGCGACACGAATCCCGTTAAAGGCTCCCGAGCAACCCATCATCGAGACCACCGTGCGTTCCACCGTCGGCGACAGGCCGAGACGGTCGACCAGGTCCACGTCGGGCCCGGGGGTGTAGGACCCTGTGGACGTGACCAGGACGAGATGAGTAACGGCAGAGGGCTCCACCCGTGCATCCGCCAATGCCCTTCGCGCCGCGGTCTCCGCCAGCGTGGGTGCCTCCTCGCGATAAACGGCCATTCGCTGCCCCAGCGAGGGCTCGCCGTCCTTGTAGAGAGACGAGAGGGAGGCGTCCAGGGCATCCGGAATCACGAAAGGTCGCGCCTCGACCCCGGACCTGCGAAAGAGCCTGCGCGCGAACTTCCTCAGTCGCGGATCGCTCAGAGAGTCGATCACGTGCTCAGCGACGATTGCCTGGGGAACGATGTAAGGAGGGAGAGCGGTACCGATTCCCGCGATGCACGCGTCGAATCGCGGAGGTGCTGCTACCACGCTGGCTTCACCTGCGCGCAGCATCGTGACCAGGGCCGAATTTCAAACGTCACGATTTCGACCTCAATCCGTCGAGGGGGAGCCCCCAAAGGGCGTACCGCTGAAGGGAATTCGCTTTCGGAGCCGCAGCGAGACTGCCGAGAACAGCTCGTCCGGTAGCACCGGATTGACGTCGATGTGCTCCACTCGCACTTCCGTGGTGGTCCGCCGCCGGAGATCGGAGACCTCCATCCACATGGGGAGAGTGTGGCCACCGATTCGGGACATACGTGCTCTCGGCGCTCGCAGGATTCTCGAGGGCTCGTCAGCATCGGCTTGCTTGAAGTAGCGGATTCGCAGAATGGCGAAGTCGCTCGTCGCGATTGCGAACTCGGCCCTCGCGTAGCCGGAGTCGTACCGCGGAGACGCGGAAACAAGAACGACGTCCTCGTCGTCGAGAGTCTCCGGACGCTGCCCGACGACGTCGTAGTCGTCCGCATACCGTCTCTCGAAATCCTCGTAAGTCAGGTCCGTTCCCATGAACGCATCCGCCCGCTGAGAGCTCCCGATTCGCCGCACCTTCTCCATGTAGGGGAAGTACACGAAATGGTCGTCGCTCCGATCCTCGTTCTCGATGATGAGAATCGAGGTCCCTCTCAGGTCCGGGGGTTGGATGAAACGACCCAGGCTGTGGAGGCGCCCGTCGATCCTCTTCGTCGCGATCTCCACGGTGTGTCGCCGTTCGGCTCCGGCGCGATTGCGAACCGTGAGATCGATACGCTGGGCCGTATCCATTTCGTATCGGTTGCGAAACGCACGATCCAGCAGGTCTGCTGCGGGAGCCTCGGAGTCCCGGCTTGAGCCGTCGCGGGCGGTCGTTGCGAAGAGCAGGAGCACTGCCGCGCCCACCGTCGCAAGCTTTCGCCCCGCCCTGGGATCTCGCTGTCCACACCAACCCTGCATCTGCGTCTCTACGACCCCGGCGATCCTCGTACCGCGTATCCCATGCTAAGGAGCCCGACTGACGGATGTCAACAACCGCCCCGCCGCCACTTCCGGCAGCATTCGCCATCCGTGACCCAATTCGGCCAATCGGATGCTCCGGCGGAACCCCCAGCCTACCCCCCGCGCAACCCCGGGCTCTGCGATCCCTCCGCCAGCTCGAATGCCCGCGCCGCAATGGGCTCGGACTCCCGCTTCATCCCCTTGAAGTCGTCGCCCAGCGTATTTCCCTGCAGGAAGCGCGCGTAGATCCCCTCCGCGATCACCGCGAGCTTGGTCAGCGCCAACACCTGGTAGAAGTCGATCGCCGAAACGTCTCGCCCGCTCTTCTTCGCATACGCCTCGATGATCTCCGCCCGCGTGTGGAAGCCCGGCGCCCGCGTTACGCGCGGCAGGCTGCCGAGGCCACCGGTGACCACCGGGTCGCTCGCCTCGGCCCAGTAGATGAGCGTGTACCCGAGGTCCGCCAGCGGATCGCCCAGCGTCGCCATCTCCCAGTCGAAGATGGCGACGACCCGGCCCGGGTCGTCGGCGGCCAGCGCCATGTTGCCCAGGCGATAGTCGCCGTGGACGATGGTCGGCGCGGACGACGCGGGAAGCGCCGCGGGCAGGCGCTTCAACAGCTCCTCCACAACCGGAAGCTCGGCGGTCTTGGAGCGCTCCCACTGCTGGGACCAGCGGCGCACCTGGCGCTCGAGGTAGCCCTCGGGCCGACCGAAGTCGCCGAGGCCCACCGACGCGAAGTCGACGGCGTGAAGCTTCACCAGGGTGTCGACGAGCGCGTCGCCGATGCGGCGGCGCTCGGCCTCGCTTGTGGCGTAGTCGTCCGGCAGGTCGTACTCGAGCACGACGCCTTCGCGAAACTCCATCACGTAGAAGGAGGCGTCGTTCACGGCGGGGTCTTCGCACAGGGCGAAGGGGCGCGGCACCGGCACGTCGGTGTCGGCCAGTGCGGCGAGGATGCGATGCTCGCGCGCCATGTCGTGGGCCGTCGGCAGGACGTGGCCGAGCGGCGGACGGCGCAGCACCCAGGTGCGGCCGCCGCCGGTGACGCGATAGGTGACGTTGGAGCGCCCCCCCGCCAGCAGCTCGAACTGCAGCGGAACGTCGCCGCCTGGCACGCGCTCGGCGAAGAACCGGGAGACGTTCTCGACGTGGATGCCCGTGGGATCGCTCATGGCGGAGCGATGCTAGCCCGTCGGACTAGAACCAGGCGATGCCGGTGGCGGCGAATCCG
>PVMS01175827.1_pt1 | contig 10019 bp, 5 predicted proteins | sample 1853461 | NCBI WGS metagenome assembly PVMS01 (sample SAMN08582032, study PRJNA380276) | Marine sediment metagenome, whole genome shotgun sequencing project. | isolation source: ocean sediment barecode stripped | collected 2017
CTGGAAAAGATTTTAATATCGTCATTAACAAATCCTTTTATTATATAACAAAAGGATTTGTTAATGACGATATTAAAATCTTTTCCAGTGAATATTTAAATGAAGGGGTATTGAAAGGATTCAGGGTAGCTTCGATTCCTATATCCCCGGACTGGGAATTTTATGAAAAACACTTTTATAATGTGGCTCAGCATTCCATTACTAAAGAAGCTTACAATTATTGGGAAACAGTAAAAAAGATATCTCAAACGACAGGAAGCATTTTTGATACACCTCCAGCCCCAATCAATGGGAATATTTATAATATTGATGATCCTGATGATAGAGTTTTGGGCTTCTTTGGAGTTTCTGCGGTAGACACCATCCGTACGTATACCTTTGCTGATGATCTTGATCCAGTTGCTATCAGTGATAGATGCAGTGTTTTAGATTATTACTCTTTTGGCGATCCAGCATGTTGTAATTGTCTTACTATCCCTGATAGTCAAACCGAAAGGCCCTATTACTGGAGTTATTTTCATGATGAATAATCTAATATGACATATTATCAAACAGTGAAATATTATTCTTTTTGTATTGCATTTTCCATGCTTGTTTTTTCGCAGTTTGCTTTTGCGAAGCCTCCGCAACCTGAAAAAATATATGTTCACCTGGATAAGTCATTTTATGTTGCAGGCGAAAGTATAAACTTTAAAGTATACTTCTTAAATAAAAATAAAATTGAATCGGAGCTTGTCCATGTTGAAATTGTGGATTCGGATAATTTAGTAAAAATTAACCGGATTCTGAAAATATCAAATAATAGCGCATCCGGGAAATTCATCCTGCCTATCTCATTTGAAGAAGGAAATTATCTCTTTCGGTGTTATACCGCCTGGAATATTAATTTTGGAAATAATTTTATTTTTAATAAAATAATCCCTGTTTTCAATGAGTGGAAAGATGAAAATTCGATCTTCCAGGATGCTTCATTATTTGAAAGAGATACTAATACGTATTCTACATATGATTCCAATGGCATTGTCTTAAAAATTATGAATACGGATCCTATTTCTACCGGGGATTCTATTCATGTAGAAATTGATATAACTGATAATCAACAGGCTAATTTATCAATGTCAGTTATTGACCTGAATTTAATCAATCCAAGAAAGACAGATTATAATTCAGATTACTTTACAGATCTAAGTTCCGCTGAAAAAAATATAGAAATAATATACAATCCTGAGAAATCTATTTTTATCCAGGGTAAAGTATTTGATATTTCAACAAATCAACCTATTACCTCCAGAGTATTATCAATATATAATGTCCGAAACGCTGACTTTTCAAGGTTAATGAGTGCTGATGGTGATTTTTCCTTTGAATTGCCGGTATTTACAGGTGATGTCGATCTACAGATCATTAATATGAATCCTTTTGAGGATAAAGTGACTGTTGTAAAGCAGCAGCCCTTAATCTCCAATGATTTGGTTACTCCATTTTCTAATGAAGCTGAACGTACACCAGAAGTAAAAAAATATTTGTATTACAGTAAATTAAGGAGACAAATCGATGAAGTATTTTTTATTGAGAATAAGGACTCACTACAATTAAGGCCCGCATCCCTTTTACCGTTTATTCCTGACAGATCATACGATATGGAAAAATATCGTATGTTAAAAAATCTTGAGGACTTTGTCAGACAAGGGGTGATTAATGCAACATCTTATAAAGAAGATGGCCAGACCAAATTAAAGCTTTTCAATATCGAAACGAAACAATATTTTATGACCAAACCATGGTTAATTGTGGATAATCATTTCGTATTCAATGATTCACTTGCATACAATATCCCTTTCAATCATTTAAAGAGGGTTGATATATTTATCACCAATAAAACCATCTTTAAATATTTTGAACCTATTATGATACAAGGGGGAGTTATTGCCGTATACACAAAAAATGATATCCTGGTGGATTATATTCAAAATACTCCCAATACCTTATCGATATCAGGTATTTCCTCTGAATCCTTCAGAAAAGTAAATAATACCACTGTATCGATCTCTGAAGAAATACCTGAATTCAATCCGGTTATCTATTGGAATCCTGAAATCAGTACAGATGCTAATGGGAAAGCCAGGTTTTCATTTCTCACCAATAATGTAACCGGAAATTGCCAGATCCAGATCCAGGGGATAGATAAGAATGGGACACCGATAGAAGGAAAAGTGATTTATAAAGTATTTCCATAAAATTTTACCGTTTCCTTCTGGCGTAAGTGATTATTAGGAGTAATGTGCAGGGTCACTCCTGCCATATATTTTATTATTCAATCAATATTACATCCAATAAAGTTTGGGAAATCATGGCACAAGTCCGGCCAACGTTCTTTCCATGACCAAAGACCAGCCTACCGTCCAGGCAGGCTCGCCGGAGGAGGATTTCTTTCCTCTGGATTATCATAATCACATTAAAACTGGAATCCCAATCTGGAAATCCATCCTTTTACTTGACCAGTAAAGATAGCTTCTTCAAAAGGATAGTCAATCCCCCATAATCTATAGCCTGCAGTAATAAAAAAGGTTCTTGAAATAAAAATGTTTAAACTTCCGATGAACTGGTAACTCAGGTCCGATCCTAAAAGTCTGCCTCCAATATCAGCATAGGTTGCAAACTCAATACGTTTATGAGGCCGGTATTTGAAGTTAACACCAAAAAAAGGATCCATCCAGACAATATTTCTTGCAGCTTCAAATTCCCACTTCCCGAGAATGCTTGTTCTACCTCCTAATCCAAAATAAATAAACTTCAATCCTCCAAGAATGTCAAATTCGATTTTTCGGTTTCGAACTAAACGGTACCCTGCTGATAAATCTCCAGCATAAAAATCAAGCCTATAGTGAATATCCTGTAAAACCAATTCTATTGGGGTTATCGCCTCCCCTTCTAAAATCAGAGAAGAAAAATTGAACTGGGCTATCATTGTTTTATTCCGGTACTGCCCAGCCAGCATGGCGGCAAACTTAATTGAATTTTTAATGTCTTTAAAACCAACATCTATATCAGATGAAGGTTTGGGTTCAGGATGATGGGTTGGATAAGGAGGTCTGTATAAAGTCCCCTCCAAACCGAGAAACCAGAAATAAGGGCTGATTCTAAAATTCCAATTGTTCCAGGTAGAATCTTTAGCTTGAATATTTCTGGCCTGGGAATCCGAAATTATAAAAAAGGATACAAACAGCAATAGGGTTATTATTTTAATCAATCGACCCATCATTTTAACTAGAATATCCTTGTATTTGGTTAATGAACATTACTCGCTTATGCAAAATAATTAAATAGCATAAAATTTCTGATTGCTACAAGATTTTCAATATTTCCACTTTTATAATCTAGTGGATGACTAACAACCATTACCCATTTCTCTTCCGGACCATACCAGAAAACTTTAGGATCACGAAAATCTTTCATACCCAAATCCAGTACCGGATTTTCTGAATACTTTGTCCAGGTACGCCCCTGATCATTACTATACGCTATACTTTGATGTTGTTTTTTTTCTCCCACAGCAACATGCGAAGTATATATGGCAACCATACAATCATCCCCTTCACACAATCCGGAGGTATTTCCATGATCCACTACAGCACTTCCCGAGAAAATCATGATACCATCTTCTTCAAATAGTGCAACCGGTAAATGCTCCCAGTCTAATAGATCCTTGCTTACTGCATGCCCCCAGCTCATATGCCCCCAAGTGGTGCCAAACGGATTATACTGATAAAATAAATGATACTCACCGTTGTAATAAACTAATCCATTTGGATCATTGGTCCAGTTTTGTTCAGGGGTAAAATGAAATAAAGGTCTGTATTTTTCAAGGATATCAGCTTCAACATCCGCCCATTTCAAGCTATTTTCTTTCTTTCGAACATCGCAGGATAACAGTACTATCCAAAAAGAAAATAGTAATAGAATTAATCGGTTATCATACATAGTTAGGATTCATTTAATCATATCTGAAAATCTGTAAAAAATCATTATTCCTGGCAACAATAATCAATTTCTTATCAGGTGTTTGTATCTGAATCAGGTCTCGTATTTCACCTTTGAACCGAATACCAGATTCTTGTGCCTTTACCTCCCTGAAACTGCCATCTCCCAATCCTTCCAAAAACAACCCATAACTTGCATCATAACGACCCACTTCGGGTTTAACTCTGTATAAGTTGCCGCCAAGTATTATGTCGGGGTTCCCATCTTTATTGAAGTCATCCACCAGGGCAGTAAATACCGGAGACAATTGAGCAGCTATAGGCAATGGCCGGATACTAAATGACCCATTCCCATCATTAATGAATATTGATGTTTTTAACTGTCTTGCTTCCAATTGAACAGATCTCTCAATTTGTTCAGGAGAAAAAATATCTTCAATAGTCTGTCCTACGTAGTAAACATATTTTGAATACTTTTCCTTCAATGTTGGTATTTGGTTAACCAGGTCATGTTTTAAAGCCATAGGATAGGATGAATCCCCATTATAGTAGCAGACAACCTGTTCTACCGACCCATTCATGTCAAAATCATTTACGTACATGGAAACCGGTTTTTCAAGCGATGCTTTGAATCTAGAATTTATTCCGTGGTTCCCAGCTACAAAATCAATATCTCCATCATTGTCAAAATCACCAGGTGTAAGGCAGTTCCACCAACCACTCGATCCAGAGAATCCTAAATCAGAGGTTTTATTGGTAAAGATTCCATTTTCATTTATAAATATGGTCAAAGGCATCCATTCGCCAACTATAATCATATCCAGGTCATTATCACCATCTATATCTGACCAGGACATATCTGTAATCATTCCAATCTCTTTAAGTTCAGGGGCAACCTCATCAGTAATATTTCTAAAATTTCCTTTCCCATCATTCTTAAGAATGTAACCATTTACTGCTACACCATATAAAAAAGGCCTCAATCGGATACCTACAAATAAATCTATGATACCATCCTGATCAAAATCCGCTTCTCGTACACAGGAAGTGCTTTCAAATCTACCAGCTGGAAGAATCTGCTCTGTCTTTGTCAAATTTCCTTTCCCATCATTCAAATACAATCTATCCTTTAAGGCATTGGAACTGGAAGAGAACTCAGTACTCCCACTTGCTACATAAATGTCCAAATCACCATCACTATCAGCATCAAAAAATGCTATATCAGTATCCTCACTGTTTTTATCGGTCTTAAATATATCTTGGTTCTTTGAATAGAACTTTCCGCTTCTATCCTGAATAAACAATTCTCCAGGATGACCTTTCGCACCTCCAATATAAATATCCTCTAATCCATCACCATTAATATCTCCTTTACCTATTTTGGGGCCCTCAGTAGAAAGCATGTGATATAATAATTTTTCACGGTTAAAATCTATAAAGTCATTTTCTATATGTTGAAATTCTATCAATTTTTCATCACTGATCTCTTCAAATAAAGGTGAATATTCTTCATTTAAAAGTGAATAATTAGAAGTTTCATTTGCCTCGGATTGAGAAATTGAAAGGGTCTGATCCGCTATTACATTCAATAGTACAGTTTTTCTACGATCAGGCCAGTCAATAACAACAGAATCGATTTCAGTATCTCTTCCCAGGCCAAAATTAGGGCGCGGATCTACTGATGATTGAAATCCCCGTACCGGCATTTGTTCCAGGTATTTTATCTTGCCGTTTTGGTAAACAGTGATTTTGGTTCCTATTGCCTGGGTGTTTTTATCAGATCCTTTCAGTACAAGTTTTAAATAATGATATTCTGGTCTTTTTTCAACAGTATGGTTTCTGAATACGAAAGCGGGCATGTTCACATTATTAACTACAAGATCCAGGTCTCCATCATTATCCAGGTCCCCATAGGCTGATCCATTAGAGTGGCTTGGCTCAGATAAACCCCAGAGGTCAGCCATATTTACAAATTCTAAATCTCCCTGATTGCGAAACGCATAATTTGAAATTTTTACAGAAGGTATAGCCTCTATCAATTTTTTGAAATCAACTTTATCATTTGTTATCACCATTTTTACAACTTCACGATTTGAGAAGTACCTAAGGTAATCCTGATCTGTCAAATCCTGGTATATACCATTGGCTACAAAAAGATCTTTATTGCCATCATTATCCATATCAAATATTAAAGCACCCCAACTCCAGTCTGTAGCAAATACATTTGCTAATCGTCCGATTTCACTGAATGTGCCATCACCATTGTTAAAATGAAGCATATTTCGGGTAAACTGGTGATAATAACCATTTTCGACAGCAGATTGATAATTCCCCCAGGAGTCAAATGTGGTTTTGGTTTTTAACCGATCGTCATGCTCAGGAATCATATCGGTAACAAATATCTCCGGAAATCTATCGTTATTGATATCCGCCATATCTGCCCCCATTGAGGCAGCACTGATGGAACGCATCATATCTTCTAAATGCTCAGTAAATGTTCCATCCTGGTTATTTAAATAAATGTAGTCTCTTTCAAAAAAATCGTTAGAAACATAAATATCTTCCCATCCATCCATATTTATATCTCCTACGGTAACACCTAGTCCAAAACCAATTACGCTTCCGTATATACCTGCGTCATCGCTTACATCTGTAAATAATTCACCATCATTCCTGAGTAGTTTATCCCCTCCCACAGAATCCCGAACATTTCGTTGATTATCCTCAAGTTTAAAACTTCCAATCGCTTCATAGGAATTATTTAATAAATATAAATCAACGTCCCCATCCTTATCATAATCAAAAAAAGCTGCATGAGTTGAGAATCCTTTATCGGCTACATGATACTTTTCTGCAACTTCTGTAAATGTCAGATTTCCATTATTAAGAAAAAGTTCATTTTGTTTATGGTCTCCTTGAATATCACCTGAGTTACAAACATAAATGTCCACATATCCATCTCCATTTACATCAGCCATACTTACTCCAGTAGACCATGCCATAACTCCGCCAACGCCAGCTTTCTCAGTAATATCTTCGAATATGAAATTCCCTTTATTCAAATACAGCTTGTTTTTATGCATATTAGAAGTGAAATAAATATCAATTAATCCATCATTATTGATATCACTCAAGCCAACTCCACCTCCATTATAAAAATTCCGGTATCGATATATATTAAACTCTTCCTTATAATCGAGAACATTTACAAAATTAACATTAGAATGATCCTGATTAATTGATTCAAACAAGAGTTGTTTACTATCATCAATCCTATCTACCTGGCATCCTGAAAAAAATAAGAATATTAGGAATGCTATAAAAAAACTACTTTGCATATCTGTAAATAAAAAATTAATTATTTGAGGCCTTGTCATTCCCTTTTTTATCGTTCTCCTTTTTAACTGCATCTTCCAAACTCATGTCGGTAAATATTGCTTGAACTTCTATTTCACCTTTAGTAAATATTGAGATCCGTCGATTTCCATCTACTTTCACAAAAGCCTTGCCTCTTCTGGAATGGTTTACCTCGATAAAATCATTACCATACCATTCTTTATAAAGATTTAAGACGTCCAATTGCAGACTATCGGAGGATAAATGTTTATTCCATGGCGACCATGCATTATATTTGAAGCTTACCGGCATTTCATAAATTTTATCCTCATGAAAGGTGGGGTAAAAATTCATTTCAGCTGGATATTTTAAATATTCGAAATTATATAAAACAGATAGATTACTTGTTCCCTGTCTAATTAAACCCAGTTTGTTTAATTCCCAACAATGATTATAAAATGCTTTTGATGTCATCCCAAAATTAATTCCAAGAAATAAACTATCATATCTGACACCGCTGGCTAATTCCTTTTTAACCAATCGATCGTATTTCGATTTCTTTCCGCAAGCAGCAAATATCAAAATAACAAAAACTACCCAGATTACTTTTTTCATATCAAAACCTAATATTTAAAAACTTCTACTTTGTTATCGTTTTTTACAACAACCAATATATTTCTATCTTCAATGATTTCAAAATCCCTTATTTCGCCTTTCGATAAAAATCCGGAATATTTATTTGATATATTTTTGAAATTCCCCATTCCATCACCTTTCAAAAAACAACCGTAACTTGCATCATAAATACCTGATTCTGGTTTTGATTTATAAAAATTTCCGCCGGTTACAATATCTGGTATACTATCACCATTAAAATCCTCCACAATCACTCCGTAAACCGGAGAAAATTGGACCTCACGAGGTAACGGTTTGAGTTCAAAATGAAGGTCGCCCTCATTCCATAAAATAGAAGAACTCATGTTATTGGATTTAAGAATTACACTTGCGTTTAATACCTCTTCACTGAATATATCCGAGATCCTTTGTCCCTTATACGAGTTATAAGTTGGATACCTGGTTTTTAAATCTGGTATCTGCTTTACCAGGCTATTTTGCTGGATCATCGGATAGGAAATATCTTCGTTGTAAGAAGTTATGATATGCTCAACCTTACCGTTTGCATCAAAATCATTCACATACATCATAATTGGTTTATCCTCACTGCATTTAAACCTTGAATTAAGACCATGATTTCCCAACACAAAATCCATATCACCATCAAGGTCCAGATCAGCAGCTTCAATACAATTCCACCAACCATTAGTATTTTCCAATTCCAGATTATCAGTAACATTTATAAATTTCCCGTCTTCATTTATTAACACAGTTATAGGCATCCAATCTCCTACAATCACAAGGTCCGGATCATTATCATTGTCAATGTCAGCCCAGATTGCATCTGTAATCATTCCAATCTCTTCCAATACAGGGGCGATTTCTTTCGTTACATTTTGAAAATTTCCATTACCATCATTTTCTAATATATATCCTGAAGTTGGTACACCATATAAAAAGGGTTTAAGCCGGATCCCGGCAAATAAATCCAAATCGCCATCCCCGTCAAAATCAGCCACATCGATAGATGACGTACTTTCATACCTGCCAGCGGGAAGTATCTGTTCTGATTTTCTAAATAGACCTGTACCATCATTCATATACAACCTGTCACTTAAAGCTGAAGAACTGGAAGAGAATTCATTCCCTCCACTGGCAACATACAGGTCCAGATCATTATCATTATCCGCATCAAAAAAGATGCAATCGGTATCTTCTGACATCTTATCCTTTTCGAACAGCGTTAAATTGGTTTTCATAAAATTTCCTGCTTTTCCTTGTACCATCAATGCCCCCGATGAATTTTTCGCTCCTCCAATATATAAATCTTCTAAACCATCTCCGTTAATATCTCCTTTACAGATTTTAGGGCCCTCAGTAGAAAGCATATGATACAATAATTTGTCACGATTAAAATCTACAAAGTCATTTTCTTTATGTTCAAAATCAATCAAACCATGGTCTGTAATATTTTCAAATATTACTTTGTTTTCATTCTGATATGTTATTCTACTGATATTGAAACCAGCATCTGATTGCTTCAATTGTATTCTTTGGTTTGAAACAACATCGGTTAGCACGGTAGTTTTCTCATCAGGCCAATAAACGATAAGAGAATCTATCAACTCAATATTTCCCATTCCAAAATGAATTATGGGATCCACCGATGACATAAATCCCCTGGTTGGAATTAATTCCTGATAAAAACATTTATTGCCGGCTTTAACTAATACTTGTGCACCTATAGCTGTAGTATTCATTCTCTCACCTACTAAACTCAATTGCAAAAAGTTGCTTTCAACTATCCTCTCACTATTATTTCTGTATATAAAGGAAGGCATGTTTACATTGTTCACTACCAGGTCAAGGTCTCCATCATTGTCCAGGTCTCCAAATGCCGCTCCATTTGAATGGCTCAAATTCCCAAGACCCCATTCCTCCGCATAATTTGAAAAAGTTAAATCCTGGTTATTTTTAAACGCATAATTTGATATTTTCTCAGAAGGAATAGCATCAATCAACTTCAAAATAGCTCCTTCCTCCTGCCGCACCATTGATCTGATAATTGACGGATTTGTATATATTCCA
>PVMS01043557.1_pt1 | contig 10017 bp, 8 predicted proteins | sample 1853461 | NCBI WGS metagenome assembly PVMS01 (sample SAMN08582032, study PRJNA380276) | Marine sediment metagenome, whole genome shotgun sequencing project. | isolation source: ocean sediment barecode stripped | collected 2017
AGGTCCAGCGTAGAACTGCCAAAGTTTTGAAACAGGACTTCTGAGGCTGGCTCGCTTAGCATGCCAGGCACTCCACTGATGGCATCCAGGGCCGCCTGGCGGACGGTTTCGGGATTGCTATCGTAGGCAACACCCGTGCTGATCTCAACCCGGCGTGATTCCGCCTGGCTGAGATTCGTGATCGGGGTGATAATCACATCTCCATTAGGGATTAACACCAACCGGCCATCAGACGTACGTATTTGGGTCGCCCGCAGATCGATTGCCATAACTTTTCCAGTATAGCCGCCAACTTCAATCGTCTCGCCGATTTCGAAGGGCTGCTGGATCATCATCAGCAAGCCAGCGATGAAGTTCTTGCTCACGTCTTGTAAGGCGAATCCGATGGTGATCCCGGCAATTCCTAATCCCGCCAGAAAAGCGGTCAGGTTGAAGCCCACCATTTGCAGGGAGATGGCCGCGACGAGGATCACGACCAGCCAGTATGCCAGCTGGGATAACAGGGTGATCGGTTGGGCATTCTTGGTGCGGCGCTTGAGACTCCGGCGAACCAGGCGCCTGATAATACTGGCCAGGTAAAGACCCACTGCAAATACCACCAGGGCCGCGATCACACTTGGCAAAAGAGTCAAGAAATCGACGACAAGCTGCTCGAGAATTGATAAAAGGGGTTGGGGTTCTGCGACCATGATCTTTCTCTCCTCTTGTACTGTGGATTATCAGATCATACCGCATTGGACGGTTATTACGGGGATCAAGTAAAATCTGGCTATGCCAATTGTGTCGGTGCTCATGCCTTGCTATAACGCGGCCGGGACATTAACCTCTGCCCTGGGTAGTCTGGCCCAGCAGACCTTGCCAGATTTCGAGTTGATCGCGGTGGATGATGGCTCCACTGATGGGACTGTTGAGCTCCTACAGGATTGGGCTGCGGGCGATCAGCGCCTTCATCTCTTAAGCCAGGATCATGGGGGCATCGTGAAAGCATTGAATGCAGGTCTGGAAGCCTGCCAGGCTGTGTATATAGCCCGCATGGACGCTGACGATCTGGCTCACCCGGAACGATTAGAACGACAGGCAGCCTTCCTGGAGCAGCACCCTGAGACGGCGGTGGTTGGCTGTCGGGTGAGGGGCTTCCCACCGCATAAAGTACGGGATGGTTTTTCAATCTACCTGGACTGGCAAAACTCGTTGCTCAGCGATGATGATATCCGCCGGGAGATATTCGTTGAGAGCCCCCTGACACATCCGAGTGTGGTGATGCGCAAAGATTGGCTCGTGGAGGTGGGGGGCTACCAGGAACATGGCTGGCCGGAGGATTACGATTTGTGGCTGCGGCTCTACCTGGCAGGAGCGGGCTTTGCCAAGCTTCCGGAGGTGCTGTTGGATTGGCGAGAGCACGATAAGCGGCTGACGCGCCAGGATAGCCGCTATTCCTTAGAAAACTTCTTGCGAATAAAAGCATATTATCTGGTGCGCGGACCATTGCTTGGCAGGCAATCGGTCCTATTGTGGGGAGCAGGTATGATGGGCCGCCGCCTGAGCAAACAGCTGCTGCGCCAGGGAGCACCGCTGTCAGCGTTTGTCGATATCGACCCGCACAAGATTGGGCGCACAAAACGGGGATTGCCGATATTGTCCCCCGATGACTTGCCAGACTGGTGGCAGCACTCCCCCAGGCCGGTGGTCCTGGCCGCAGTGGGCGCGCGGGGCGCGCGCCAGTTAATACGCCAACAGCTGATCCGCTTTGGATTGCGGGAAGGACGCGATTGGTGGAGCGTGGCTTAAGTGTTAATGCATGGAGACGTCAAATTAGGTTTTACTTGGAGCTATCAGTGGATCTTGAAAATATATTTAGAGTGGGTATGACTCGTGAAGAGACATTTCAGGTCGCCGAGGAACACGCCGCAGCTCACGTTGGCAGCGGTGGTTCCCGGGTGCTCGCAACTCCCTGGATGATCGCTTTCATGGAGCGGGTTGCTTACCGCTTGTTGGCCGAGCATCTTCCAGAGGGCGAATCCAGTGTTGGGGTTTTAGTAAATATTCGCCACTTAGCCCCTACGCCAGTGGGGATATCCGTACGCGTTCAGGCTGAAATCTCCGCTCTGGCAGGTTCCAAAGTGACGTTTGCTGTTCAAGCCTGGGACCATGTTGAGAAGATCGGCGGTGGAAACCACCAGAGGGTGGTGATCAATGAAGCCCGGTTTCTGCGCCGGGTAGAAACCAAGAGGTAAGCGGCAATTCGATGCGTGTGCTTTACGATGGTTGGCCCCTGGTGCGAGATCCCATCAGCCCGAGTTCCTTACACCTGCTGGCTATCCTGGGTAACCTCCCTGGTGAAATAGATCCGATTGTGGCTTTTCCAGAATCAGTACCCAAGTGGATGGGGGACATCCCGGCGGATATCCGGCCAATTCCAAATACCCCCTCTGGGCGGTTGCGATGGGAACAGGTCCAGATTCCTTTGCTGGCGAGAAAATTAAAGGTTAAATTGCTGCACCTGACCGCCCCTACCCCACCTGTGATCAGCGATTTAGCTATTTTGATCAGCCCCAGCGGTTTTGGTGCGGGCATAGGTGACTGGTCTGGTGTCAGATATGGCACGTTGGAGTCTGTCCATTTTCCCTCCCGTTTGCGCCGCTCATTAGCCCAGGGAGGGATGGTGCAGGCGAAAGAGATCCTCTGGCCCATAGACTTACCCGGCAGTGAACTTTCTGGAACCCTGGTAAGACTCCCCTCAATCATCCCCAATGATTTTATTCCTCGCGCCGATCAACAACTCACAGGCCCTGGCAAGACGGCGAATTTGACAGTCGATCGAATCGCGGAGTTGGATTTACCGGAGTCATTTATTCTTTACCATGGCCCGCGAGATCGGTGGAATCTTGTGCAGTTATTGCAGGCCTGGAATTGGGCTGCAGCTGCAATCGGCGAATATTATCCGCTGGTGGTGATTGGCCTGACTCACCAAGAGAAAGATATCTTTTTTAAGATCATTAAAGAATATGAAATTAGTGATAGCCTGCGGGTTCTTCCAGATGTAAAACCTGATTTGCTTCCCTATCTATACCAGAGTTGCACAGCTGTTTTTCACCCAGCCCCAGCCTCTCCATGGTGTGGGCCTGTACGCCTCGCTTTGGCTGGTGGAAAACCATTGGTGGCCAGCGAGAACTCGATTACCGACGCCATCGCTGGTCCGGCAGCTTATCTGGTGAGTGAAGGGGATGACCGCGCCTTGGGGGCGGCACTGGTCACTGTCGTGGTTGAGGAGCAGGTGGCAGAGAGTCTGTCTGCGGCTGCATTTCAACGGTCTGCAAACTGGATATCGCCCGGATTCGGTGAACAGCTGCTGGTGAGATACCGCATAGTTCTCGGTGAGAGTGAATAGACCGCTTGGTTGCGAATTCCTGGCTGATTGGAAACTATTATTCACCCAGGTTTCTGGATCGGGTACGACCCATTAGAGCAGCGTAAACGCCCAGGCCGATGCCGCCCAAAAGTAAGACTCCCCCCGCGATACCCAGGAGCAAAGTCCGCCCACCGCCCGGTGAGGAGGGATCGTTGACTGCCACAGAACTTATCTGAGCACCGAAATCTATATAAGTTTCTGTACCAGGGTCCAGCACCAGGATGTAGTTGAGTACTGTAGTGGGATTATAGCCATCCGGAACGGCAACACTGATTGTGTATTCGCCCTGCATTAGTTCCTCAAAACAGAAGGGTTCCATGCCGCTGAGGGTGGTCTCGGTCAATGAGACCTCGTCAGATTGATCGCTAACACTAATTGCGCCATCGGGGATCGAGGGTTCTTCCTCCTGGCGGATGGAGTCTCCATTGATATCGTTGTAAAGGAGCACACACAAGGTGCCTGCCCCGGGTTGAGGGGTAGGAGTAGGCCGGCTTGGGGCTGGTGTTGGGCTAGGTCCGGCTGTTGGGATGATCTCAGCTGGACCCCCGAAACCTAACAGCACTTCCTCGCCCTCCAGAAGAAGTGTTTCACTGGTCGCGTCGTTCAACCTCAGTAAATCGTTCAGATTGATCGCATAGATCGCCGCGATACGCCACCAGGAATCGTTTGCCTGAACGATGTAAATGATGCGCCCATCTGTCCCTGGTGTTGGCGTGGGGAAAGGAGTGAATTGCGCTTGAGGGGCAGCCAGAGCAGGTAGGCTGGTGCCGAGCAGGAACAGTATCAAGCCAACCAACCCTAATCCCAACCAGAAGTTCTTAATTTTCGATCTGAGCATGAATTAAATTATACTTGAATATAAGTTTGGCGGATAAGGGGCAAATTTGTCTTGTGTGGGCGCGGTATAATCCACCAAGGCTTATGTCGAAGCAACCCTGGAGGCTTTCAAAACCAAATTCATATCAATCAAGCATCTGGCAGTCTGCCGGAGGGCGAGCGACTTCATTATTAAATGCGATAATTCTGATGGCGCTCGCCTGGCTGTTCATGCAGCGAATTTTACCAAGCGGCACGTTCACCGCATTGTGGATCTGCGGTGTGGTCATCCTTTTTGCTTCGCTTACCATAGCTCTAGAACGGAGCCTGGTCTTTCTGTCGCTTTCCACGAAGTGGCACTACCGGTCCGCCTTTTTGGGTTCCCTGGGGATATTTTTGGTAATCTGGTTTGGGAATTGGCTTGCATTCCCTGAAATTGTCAGGCCTGGTTGGCTGATTGCGGCAGGTTTTGGAGCTTTTTTGGGAGGCATATTAGCTACCAGCTTCAATGAACGGCTGTGGGAGAACAATTCGCCGCCCTCTGAAGAGATCATGCATGCTGTATATCAGCAGCACCTCAAGTTGATCGGATTACCAGATCGAACGCCAGGATTAAAACGCGCTTTCGACCTGGTGGTCGCCTCTGTTGGTCTATTGTTCTCTTTGCCCATCTGGCTCTTGAGCATCTTTCTGATCTGGATCGAGGATCCCGGGCCGTTGCTCTTTGTCAAGAATTCGGTTGGCAAGGGAGGGTTGAATTTCCACCAATATAAATTACGCACCATGGTGCGCGGCGCAGAAGATGCGACTGGGCCGATCTTGGCGGATGAAAGGGATGAGCGTCTGCTGCGGAGTGGCTACCTGCTGCGCAAGACAGCATTGGATGAGCTGCCCCAGCTGCTCAATATCCTGCTTGGGGAGATGAGTTTTGTCGGACCACGCCCTCAACGCACTATCCTGGTACAAGGCTATTTGCGAGAGATGCCCGAGTATGCCCAGCGCCATCGAGTGCTGCCCGGACTCGCAGGGTTAGCCCAGGTGGCAGGTGATTATTATCTCACTCCTCGACAGAAATTGCGCTTTGACCGCTTGTATATTGAGTACACTAGTTTGGGGTTCGATCTAAAGTTAATTACTCTGGCCTTCTTGATCACTTTTTGGTATCGCTGGCAGAAGAGTTGGGATGGCCGCTTGCCAAGATGGCTGCTGCGGTTTGGCAGCCGGGGGGATTAGATAAAGCAGCAGCTCGCCATTCATTGCTGGCAATAGCAGGCCAGCTGGGGGAGAAGAAATCTCAGCGACTTGAACGTCTCATCGAAATCCAATACCCCCATAATACGATGTTTATCACCAAGGCGTTTACCACTTGACCGACGATCGTCCCATATACGCCCCAACGGAGAATTGCCCAAATGCCAATCGTAAACATGCTGATGATGGCCAAGATATTGGCGATAAAAATTGGTCGTGAAAGTTGTGCGGCTTTAAAGATCGATAGCAGAGGCCAATAGGCAAACATGAGGGCATAAAAAAGCGCCATGAGAACAACCCCATTGCTGTAGGCGAGATAAGTGTCGCCATAGATCAGGGCTAGCAGCTGTTCGGGGAACAGCATGGCGATGATTAATATACCCAAGACAGGGATGCCGAGCGCCAGATAGATGCTGCGCAAGGTGTGGGTGAGGGCTCGCTGCCCGTTCTTCTCGTACAGATTCGCCGCGCGGGGCGTGAGAAATGTATCTACAGCCCGTAAGAGCAGGTGGACTGGTGCGACCAGGTTCTGTAATGCCCGGTATGCACCCGCGGCAGCAAAACTGACCAAACCGGCAGTTAGAATCGGATAGAACTCCACTGCCACCCAGTTGGTCAGGGTGCTGCCCAATAACCAACGACCGAATTCCCAATTGCGACGCCAGGTACCTTTTAAATTTACCAGCTTGCGAGTCCAATAATGGCGGGTAAACCACAAACCGGGGAACAAAGCGACAAATGAACCCCAGGCAATAGCTTCTAATCCAGTTACCCCGGACAGCGTCCCCTGGTTCACCAGGTAAATCATGATCGCGATGCGCACACCGTTGGCGATAAAACTGTTGATCACTGCGTTGAGCACCAACCCTCGAGTGTACAGCATGCGGCGCAGATATTCCTGCATTTGCCACCAGAGGAACGGAAGCCAAAGAATGAACAAAGTCGGTCCGGCGGTGTCATTTCCTAATTCGGTCAAGACCCATCCCGATACAGCCACGACCGAGGCGGAAACTAGAGCCAATCCGATTTGAAACAGGCTGGTGTTGGTGGCATACTGTTTGAACTCGTCCTGCTCCATTCCCGCGCCAAAAACATTCATCGGCTGCACGATCAGCCCGTCCTGAAAGGCGCGCACCAAGCGCAAGGTCACGAAGCCGACCCCATAAACACCGAGCTGGGTTGGGTCGACATTGCGGGCCAGGATGATGGTAGCCAAGAAATTGGAGAGGCTGATCACTCCCTGATCGATCGCCGACAGATATCCTTGCCGGGCTCCTTGACCGGAAAATAAAGCGATCAGTGATCCCAGGCTAGTCTTCAATTGGTTGGCCGAAGAATTAACCTTTTGGGAAATGGAAGAGTTTGTCTCAGGAGGCATTTGGTTCCCAGGTGGTGCTCTGGGAGTGGATTATAAATCAATTAACCAGTTTTTTTTGGATTTACAGACAAAAAGAAAAAACGAATGCTGCTGGCATCCTTCAGGATAAATGATCGCGAAATTCGATGTCGCCGGATCAGCCCAAATGGTTTCATCTTTTGGACATGCATTAGTATCCCCCAAAACTTGACCAGGAAATAACCTGGCAAGGCTCTGGAATATCGCAAAAACAACCTAAATAAATTCGATCAAACTCCCCACCCTCTAAATAATTCTATATTTGATTATGGATCATACGAAATTTACCCACTCACAATGAATATTAATTCACATCGAATTTAGATATTTATAATGAGAAAGTTTTCACTAACCCTTAAAATTAAATTTGACTTATCAGTTTCCTGCTATATAATGTTATGTAATAAGCTCAGGGGAGCATCCCAGCCTCACGAGAATTTGTGCTTCTCAGAGCTCCGAAATCTTAATATTCATTAGCGGTGGAAAATTGAATAAGAAAAAAAACTTGATCATAAATAGGTAGATCTGTTGGATAAGACTGATGCGTACCGGTATCGTACATTGTAAGTTTCATTGAGTTATTCTGACAAGACACATGTAAAATATGCCATTCAGATCGGCGATATTTTGAGATTATAGAAAAGAATTAGAGAGATCGAGTATCCGATGTAATCATGTGGAAGAGGAGGGAATGCCATGCTTAAAAAAATAATCTACAAATTGAATATAGTGATAATCATAGTTATTATGCTGTCATTGTCAATGTCAGATGTACTGGCCCAGGCGGCGATTGGAATCACAGAGCGTGTTTCAGTTTCTAGTGCAGGTATACAAGGAAATGATCATTCCTGGTATCAATCCATATCAGACAATGGTCTTTATGTTACGTTTTCATCGAAAGCCGACAATTTGGTCAATGGGGATACAAATGGCAAAGAGGATATCTTCGTATATGACCGTCAAAAGAAGGAGACAACTCGTATTTCTATCGCAAGTACTGGCATTCAAGGAGATGGTGATTCATGGGGCCCAACTTTAAGTGCTGATGGACGTTTTGTGGCATTCAGCTCTTTGGCTTCAAATCTGGTAGATGGGGATACAAATAATGTAGAGGATGTTTTTGTACATGATATTCAAAATAAACTGACAATGCGTATATCTGTAGCGAGTAATGGTAGTCAGGGAAATGATGAATCAAGTGAGCCGTCAATCTCTATTGATGGGCGTTATGTTGCATTTTACTCATTTGCAAACAATCTTGTTGATGGAGATACTAATGGGCGCTCGGATATCTTCCTGCACGACAGAGAGACTGGACAAACAGAACGTATCTCTGTTGACTCAAGCGGGAATCAGGGAGATGGTAATTCTTGGAATTCCTCACTATCTTTAGATGCGAGATTTGTAGCATTTGGATCTTATGCTACAAATTTGGTAGCAGGGGACACGAACTGGGTTGGAGACGTTTTTGTTCACGATAGACAAACAAATATAACCACTAGAGTTTCGGTTGCATCTGATGGTTCGCAAAGCCAATCACCGGGGAGTTCTTTATTTCCTTCTATATCTAATGATGGTCGCTATGTGGCTTTTGCATCATATGCTGATAACTTGGCAAGTATCGATACTGATTATCTCTCCGATATCTTCGTCCACGACCGGCAGACTGGAGAAACACAATGCGTATCGATAGCCTCTGACGGAACAAAAGGAAATGGTGAGTCTGAACAGCTCTCAATCTCGGCTGATGGACGTTATATAGCATTTATGTCGGAAGCAAATAACTTGGTGATAGGGGATACGAATGGGTATTGGGATATTTTCGTTCACGATAGGCAATCTGGTAAGACGCAGCGTGTTTCAGTTGACACAAATGGGATCCAGGGAAATGAAGATTCGTATTTTCCTACAGTTTCTGCCGATGGATCCAACGTAGCTTTTTTTTCCTATGCTGACAATTTAGTAACCGGGGATATCAATGAATCGAGTGATGTTTTTGTATATACCAGGGCTGTGGAAATGAAAACTTTTTTACCGATTATCACAAGGTCTCACAGTGATTGATAACCAGTGCCGTGGGTGGAGAGAATAATGCGATAAGCCGAACTGATATTTCCTAGGTTGTATTAGGTGGTTTAAATGAGTTTTCACTGATCCAAATTTAAATCATTAAAAACCCTTCCTTTAGTTGAGCTATTCATTTGGCTTGAATAAATAAACCGAGGCTATGTTGTCAGACTGGAGGAGTTCAATATTCTCCAAAAATCTCTCTTGGAGCAGGTACTCGTCAGTCGACCCAAAGATAGCTATAGCCGCTTCTCTATGCTGGTTTTCCACAGGAGAAAATGTGTTCAAACTGAATCCAACCCGTCCTGTATAAAAATAAACTGCATATGGATTGTCATTATAAATCGGCATTTTTCTTGATAATTCGCTCAATAAATGTAATGATTTTGAATTGTGCAAAGCTTTTCTTCCCAACCCCATGCCATTATCATGAATCGCAGGTAGATCTTGAATTGATTTGTTCACAGAAAATACAATTAAATAGATGGAAATCAGAATTACGATAGCTCGGAATATGCGATTCTTTGATCTCCATATATTGTGAAGAATATTAATGATAAGAAGTATGGATATTAATAACAATGGTGAAAAAATCCGGTTGGTCATTCCGGTTCCTGAATCGAGGAAAGTCTTTGAAATGTAGATCGCTGCCATATAACATATGCAATATGTTATGTAAATCAAATTTAGAGGGTGAATGTGTTGAATAGATGTTCTGGGTTCATAAAAAGCTTGCTTGACTTTATTTCGATTAGTAAAGATTGCAATAGTAATAATTGTAGCAATAAGGCCCAAAGTTATTAATACAATCTCTTTTTCATATCCTAGCACTGCTTTTTCAGGCAAATACCATTTATAGAAAGTATCGAAAGACTCTACTGCAAGAACCCAAGCAAATCAGATGAATTGGACGCAAAAAACAGTTTTCTGATGGCAGAAAAAAATAAAAGAAAAAACCTGATCTACTTGATAGCGCCAAATTCTTCGTACATTAACATAGATTGCGGAAGCAATCACCATAGAAGCAATGCGAAACTGTCCCCGAACCGGCAACTTACCTGCTGGGAAGGGGTGCTTG
>PVMS01047489.1_pt1 | contig 10017 bp, 9 predicted proteins | sample 1853461 | NCBI WGS metagenome assembly PVMS01 (sample SAMN08582032, study PRJNA380276) | Marine sediment metagenome, whole genome shotgun sequencing project. | isolation source: ocean sediment barecode stripped | collected 2017
CCTCAATCCCTGAATCCCTCAATTCCTGAATCCCTCAATCCCTCAATCCCTCAATCCCTCAATCCCTGAATCCCTCAATCCCTCAATCCCTCAATCCCTGAATCCCTCAATTCCTGAATCATTAAATTCCTGACACCTACACAGAGCGAAACCACGATCGATTCAACTTTCGTTATCCTTCCTACTGCTCCCCACCGTTTTCCCTATATCCCAGTCCTGCATATCCTCCAGCATATGATAATCCGTCATATCGCACTTAACAGGCGTAATTGAAATAAAGTGCTCTTTCAACACGGCCCCATCGATCAGGGGATCCGCCCCAAATGATTGCATGTCCCGGCCTTGCCAGAAATATGTCCGGTTGCGGGGATCTTTCCGTTTTTCAACGTATTCGGACAGGACCGCAACAGCTTGTCGGCTGATCCTGACCCCGGCGATATCTTTCAGGGGGCGGTTGGGAATGTTTACATTGAGAAATGTTCCGAAGGGCAGCCCCTTCTCATATACCGTTTCACATAATTCGGCTGCAAACGACGCGGCATCATCATAATAATCAACCTCCGGTCCCTCAATCGATACCGCAATTCCAATCGTACCGCCCAGGGCCGCTTCTTTGGCGGCCGCCACCGTACCGGAATAGTTTAGATTTGCGCCGACATTGGCTCCGGCATTAACGCCGGCGATCACTACATCAGGTTTTTTTGCAAGAATTTCCGAAAAACCCAGTTTAATGCAATCCGCCGGAGTTCCGTTTACCGCATACCCGCTGTAACCGCCGTTTAGTGAAATCCGGGTAGCTCGCAGTGGTTGATGCAGGGTGATCGCATGTCCGATGGCACTTCGTTCCCGATCGGGGGCCACCACGTCCACATGATGGGTGCCGGCAAGGCGGTTGTATACGGCCCACAATCCCTGAGCATGGATGCCATCATCATTGGTTAAAAGAATGTTCATAACAATATCTTGCCTTTTTCGTCAACTTGGTTTTATAACTTAATTTTCAGCGGGATTCAACGCCTTAATCTTTTAGCTGTAACTTCGATGCCGTGATAATCCGAATGGTGCCAAAGAATACCAACCCCATACTTTGGAGGTCTGCTCCCGGGCCAAATAGTTCTAATCACCGGCACTCGTATTTCCCGGCCGCTCTGCCCTTTGTTACCACCTGTATTCTCCTGACGGCTTTGCTCCTGATCGTCGCCGTTCCAACTGCAGCGCAGATGAACACCCAAGAAATTGATAGCGTCATCCGGAACCCGAAACTGCCATGGCAGCTTGAAGCTGATAGGATCGATTACGACCAAACGGCTGATGAGTACACTGCCACAGGCAATGTGCTGATTTACAAAGGAAAAATAAGATTATTGGCGGATTTTGTGCGGTTTGATCGCAAAAACATGAAGGCTTATGCCGAAGGCAATGTGGTTTTAACCAACGGTGAAGACGTCCTGAGCGGCGAGAGGATGAATATCGACCTGCAAAACCAGACCGGGTCGGTTGAAGACGGCTATCTGTTTCTTAAAGCCAACAACTACCACTTAACCGGTAATGTCATCAAAAAAGTCGGTCCCAAAACTTATACCATCGATGAAGCCACCATCACCTCCTGTGACGGCGATAAACCGGATTGGAAAATCACCGCTAAAAATGTGAAGATCAGAGATGACGGCAAGGGTACCGCGTGGCATGCAACCATGTGGGCCAGAGATATGCCGGTTCTTTATACGCCCTACTTTTACTATCCGGCCAGGAAGGATCGCCAAACCGGATTATTGTGGCCGGAAGGCGGAGCGTCGAATCGCTGGGGTTACTATTACAGCCAGCCATTTTTCTGGGCCATCGACCAAAGCTCGGATGCTACGTTTTACGGACACTACATGCAGGACCGCGGTTTCAGACCCGGTGCGGAGTATCGCTATTACCTCGACGAGTGGTCCAAGGGGACCTGGATGGTAGACGGCTTTTACGACCGCAAAATCGATGACGGTACCGGCGGTTCCAGCGAAGATTGGGGATTTACTGACGGTGATCGCGATATCCTGCGAAAAAATGAAGAACGTTACTGGCTGCGTGGCAGCCATCATCAGAAAATGCCCTGGGGCATTCGGGGCCGCCTGGATGTGGACATTGTCAGCGACCAGGACTATACCCGGGATTTCGATACGGGACCGATGGGCTGGCAGGCTTCAAAAGATTATTTTGAAAAGGTTTTTGGCACTGACCTCGATGATTTCAATGATCCCATACGAACCAACCAGTTGAGTTTTAATAAACTCTGGCCAACCTATAGTTTCAATGCTAAATTACGTTACGATCTGGACAGCACGGTTCGCAACTCCGGTGAGCCGGATGTAACGCTGCAGCAGCTTCCGTTGATTGAATTTGACGGAATCAAACAAAGAATCGGAGGATCTTCCTTTTTTTACAACCTGAATACCGAGTACGTTTATTACTCGAGCCGGGACGCCAACCGCGGCCAGCGAGTGGATCTTTTTCCCAGAGTTTATCTGCCGTTCAAGGTCAAACATTTTTTCACCATCGAACCATCCGTCGGATTGCGCGAGACCCTATGGTATCTGGATAAAAATGAATTCGGTCCCAAAGACAAAAAATTCTACAACCGCGAACTGTTCGACACCGGCGTTAATTTTTTCTCGGATATCTATAATGTGTTTCACCTGGAAGGCAAGACCCTTAAAGCGATCAAACATTCCTTAAGACCCCAGGTCACCCATGTATATATTCCCAATGTGGATCAGTCGGATTTACCCAGCTTTGATTCCGTTGACCGTGTTGACAATACGAATCTGGTAATCTATTCACTGACCAACATTCTGACATCCAAATCAAGGAAGGAAGGATCTTTTGAAATCAGCCGGCGCGTTGACAAAACCCAGGCCGGGATTATAGACTCGCCGGCCGACTATGCTTACAACGATTTTTTTCGCTTTAAATTGGAACAAACTTACGATATTAACGAAGGCAAGGAAAACAACCCGGATAAACCGTTTTCTCCGATATTCGCCGAGTTGGACATATTCCCGGGTAAGTATTTTGCGCTGGATGCAGATGCGCTGTGGTCGGTCTATGATTTGGATCTTTTGTCCCACAACCTTGCGGCCAACATCTGGGATCTTCGGGGTGACAAACTGTCGGTAGAATATCGATATACCAAGAATTCCGATGAAATCGAATTAAATCGGACCAATTCCCTTTATGGGGCGTTGACGGTCAAAATGACCGACAGACTTACGGTTAAGGGGAATTATGAATATAATTTTTTAGATGATGTGCCGGTTGAAGCCGGGTTTGGGATGGTTTACACAGCTCAATGCTGGTCGCTCGACGGAAATATCAGCCAAAAAACCGGGGTCGATAATACCAAACAATATGATTTTGAAATTAAAATAAACCTGTTCGGGCTAGGGGAGTTTGGGATATAAAAATAGAATTTCGGATTTGGGATTGGGGATTTCGGATTGTGAGGAATTGATGGGCCGAATATGAGTTGCAAGTAACGGGCCTCTGGCTACTGGCGGCTGTTCGCTGGAAAAAACGGCTCAGGGCACAAGGCGTAAGGATCCCGCCGTCGTTCTAAAAAATGGAACCTGGCGGGCAAGCAAGGCAAAGGATTAAAATAAGGAGTTTTCCTTATATAAATCTGAAATCCCCAATCCGAAATCCGAAATCCAGGGCTGGCATCGAGTCTCCCAGACGTCCCAATTTAATTATTAATTTTCTAAATAGATGATATATTAAGAGAAAAACAATGGTTCACCCAAAACTCGAGCGGTTGTGGTATGTGCTGCACACCAAAAGCCGCCATGAAAATGTTGTTAATGACGTATTGTTGCGCAAATCGGTGGAGGTCTATCTTCCCCAAATAACCGTTCCCAGCAAAAGACGCGACCGCAAAAAAAACGATCCGGGTAGCGCTTTTTCCCGGTTACGTGTTCGTCAAAACCGATCTTCACCCCCATACTCATCTGGAAATCGTAAAAGTTGCCGGTGCCGTGCGTTTTATCGGCAATAGACAGGGACCGTTGCCGATCGCCAATGGCACCGTAGAATCCTTAAAAATTATGGTGGAAAGCGATCACACCGTAACCACTGGTAATAATTTAAAAAAGGGAGATAAAGTCATGGTGATTCACGGGCCGCTGGAAGGGGTTATCGGAACCTTTGCGCGCTACGGCGGTAAAGGTCGTATTGTGGTGAACATTGAAGCACTGGGACAATATGCCGGGGTGGAGGTCAGTGAGGATGACATTGAAATTATACCGAAAATATTATCATAACTACTTGACATTTTATTAAGTTTCGGGCTAGTATGGTTTTAATAAAGGACTTTTTCCAACGGCATAGAAGGAGGGTGTATGAACAAACTGGAGCTCATCTCCGCTTTAAAAACTGAAGCGAATATATCGAAAGCTGAAGCGGCAAAAGTGGTTCAGATATTTTTTGATAACATGGCAGATGCCATGTCCCGGGGAGAGCGTGTCGAGATCCGTGGCCTGTGCAGTTTTTTTGTAAAAGAATACAAGCTCTACACAGGCAGAAATCCGAAAACCGGTGAAAAAGTCACTATCAAGCCTAAAAAACTGCCATTTTTCAAATCCGGCAAAGAATTGAAAGATCGGGTTGACTATTGATTTGTGCCTAGTTTTGAATCGATAATAGATCAAGATCGCCCCGTACGTATTCTAACCACCTTCCTTCAAAATGGAACCATCCCTCACGCCCTTCTGTTTACAGGAATAGAAGGAGTGGGCAAAGAAAGCACGGCCATAGAATTTGCTATGGCGTGCAATTGTGCCGGGAAAATTTCCAACCTAATCCGGCCGGAAACCAACATCCCCTGTGGTATTTGCAAACCATGCCGAAAAATCGAAATAGGTAACCACCCTGACATCATCCGGGTGAAACCGTCCGGTTCGTTCATCAAAATTGCTCAAATTCGCTCCCTCTGTCAAACCCTGGCCTTGAAACCCTATGAGGCCAAAAGGCGAATGGTGATTATTACCGATGCCCAGGCAATGAATCCAGCTGCAAGCAATGCCCTCCTCAAAATGCTGGAGGAACCACCGCTCAGGACCTTTCTGATTCTCGTAGCCACCCATACATCAGATCTCCTGCCAACCATTGTTTCACGCTGCCAGCAACTCCGGTTCAAGCCGATCTCAAGCAAATCCCTGGAATCAGTGCTGGTTCAAAAACATGGACTTGATGCGGCGGACGCAATAATCATTACGGCCATGGCCGGCGGCAGTTTGTCCCGGGCGTTGCAAATGCACCGGACCCATTGGATAAACCGCAGAAATTGGCTAATTAAGGAAATGGATGCATTATCAACCGGTCCCGTCAACCGCCTCCTGGCCTTTGGCGAACAGCTATCGAAAAATAAGGATGTTTTGCAGGACTCACTGGACGTGATGAAGTCCTGGCTGCGGGATCTTGTCGTTGGCCAACTGAACCCTGAGCGAGTTATCAATCAGGACCTGGCCCAAAAGATTGAGCAAACTTCACAAAAAATGAGCATCGCTGCGCTGCTTGATAAAATAGATATGATGCAAGCCACCCAGAATGCGATTCAAACCGGCACAAATTTGAGACTGGCCATAGAGGCGATGGTACTAAAATTGGCGAGAATTTAACCGTTTCGATTTTTCTTAAAAATTGATATATGTTCGATGCTGGATACCCAGTATTTCGGATTTGGGATTTCGGATTTCGGATTTTAATAAGGAAAACTCCTTATTTTAGTCCTACGCCTTGCGCATTATGCCAGTAGCCAATTTTATCGAGAATCGAGTATCCAGTATCGAGAATCGAGTATTAAGTATCGAGTATCTTTCCGTTATTAATTGATAAAATGCATAATTAATATAATCGTCATCACAAGGCTCAGGCTTTGATGATGTGGAGTGATAATGAATAAAAAAGTTGGCATTAAATTTAAGCCCAGCGGCAAGGTTTATAATTTCAGCTGCGGTGCCTTTGTCCTGGGACCTGGCGACCATGTCATTGTAGAAACCGAGCAGGGGCTCGGCATGGGCACGGTTACTGTGGGACCTCAAGAATATAAAGACGAATCGTCCGGCAAGCCTCTAAAAAAAGTCTATCGGCTGGCCAATGAAAAGGATTTCAAACAATGCGAAAAGAACCTTGCTGACGAAAAAGAAGCCCACAGCTACTGCCTGAAATGCATTATGGAACTGGGCCTGAAAATGAACCTTTTTTCCGTCGAGAAATCTTTTGACGGAAATAAATATACCTTTTTTTTCACATCCGAAGGACGCGTCGATTTCCGGCAACTGGTAAAAATGATGGTCAAGCAGCTGGGGGTCAGGATTGAAATGCGCCAGGTAGGTATCCGCAACCAGGCCAAAATGTGCGGGGGCATGGGTCGATGCGGACGGGAGTTGTGTTGTTCTGCCTTTCTGGAAAAATTCGAGCCGGTTTCCATACGCATGGCGAAAGAACAGAGTCTGTCACTAAACCCTACCAAAATATCAGGCCAATGCGGTCGACTGATGTGCTGCCTGACCTATGAATTTGATACCTACCGGAAACTGAAAAAGAATATGCCGAAAATCGGCCGATCGGTCATAACTCCCAAGGGAAAAGGGAAAGTAATCCGTCACAATGCGATTTGCAACCGTGTAACCGTTCGTCTGGAAGACGGTATGGAAATCGAAACCGCTGCCGACCAGTTCAAAAAGGAATGAGAAAATGTCTGTGCCATTTTATATCACCACACCTATTTATTATGTAAATGCCCGTCCTCATCTGGGACATGCCTATACCACCATCGTGGCCGATGTTGCCGCCCGCTTTCATACCATGGGTGGCGGCGATGCTTATTTTTTGACCGGCACGGACGAACATGGCGACAAAGTCGTGCGCGCGGCCAAAAAAGAGAACCTGAGTCCCAGGGTCTACGTTGACACCATCAGCCAGCTATTCAGGGACCTGTGGCCCGAGTTAAACATCAGCAACAGCGATTTTATCCGCACCACCGATCCAGCCCACATGGCCATAGTGGAAATGGTGCTGCAGAAAATTTATGATGCCGGCGACATCTATTTTGCTGAATACGAAGGCATGTACTGTTTCGGCTGTGAACGGTTTTACACCGAACGAGAGCTGGTGGATGGGAAATGTCCTGACCATGAGACCGAACCGGAGGTCATCAAAGAATCCAATTATTTTTTTAAAATGAGTCGCTACCAGGATTGGCTGATAGATCACATCCGCAATAATCCGGAATTCATCCGGCCTCAACGCGATATGAATGAGGCCCTGGAATTTTTGAAGGAACCGCTGGAGGACTTATGTATCTCACGGCCTAAATCCAGGCTGAAATGGGGTATTACCCTGCCCTTCGACAACAGCTATGTCACCTATGTGTGGTTCGATGCCCTTTTAAATTATGTCTCAGCCCTGGGCTATCCGAACGGTGACCTGTATAAAACTTACTGGCCGGTGGCGCAACATGTCGTGGCCAAGGATATCCTCAAGCCCCATGGCATTTACTGGCCGATCATGTTGAAAGCGGCCGGCATTCCAATCTACCAACATTTGAACGTTCATGGATACTGGAATATCGAACAAAGTAAAATGTCCAAAAGTCTCGGCAACATTGTCGAACCCCTCCAGCTTAAAAATGTCTACGGACTGGATGCTTTCCGGTTTTTTCTGATGCGCGATATGTCCTTCGGCCTGGATTCGAGTTTCAGCGAGGATTCACTGGTTCAGCGCATAAATGCTGATCTGGCCAATGATCTTGGCAACCTGTTTTCCAGAGTGCTCTCAATGGTTCATAAATATCTGGATGGGATTGTGCCAGAGGTTGATCCGCCGGCCGAGCAGGAATGTGGGTTCGGACTGGAGGCAGACGCCCGCAACGCGATCGATGAGTTTGAAGGCTATATGGAATCGTTCCAGTTCCATAACGCCCTGCAGTCAATTTGGAAATTCATCAGCCGGATGAATAAATATGTAGATGTTACCGCCCCCTGGGAGCTGGCCAAGAAAAAATCAACCCGCAAGCAGCTCAAAGCGGTTCTCAGCAACCTGTTGGAAGGTTTACGGGTTATTCAGGCCTGATCTACCCCGTCATGCCTGCTACGGCAGCCAAAATGCAAAAGCATCTCGGACTGGATTCCGCATTGCCTTTTTATCTACTTGATCGAATCAGGACCTGGAAAGCGATTAAGCCCGGCACTCAACTGCCAAAATCCGTGGTTCTTTTCCCGCGCGTAGAACCGGCTGAAAATAACGCAGCACCGGCCGATAAGCCGGGAAAAGCAGCTGTAAATCCTGTCATCAAAGAAGAAATTACGCTGGAGGAATTCAGCAAAATCGATCTCAGGGTCGCAACGGTGGTAACGGCGGAACGAATTCCCAGAGCAAAGAAACTCTTAAAGCTTGAAGTTGATTTAGGCCGGAAAAGGACCGTAATTGCCGGCATTGCAGAAAAATATACCCCCGAAGAACTCGTCGGCAAGCAGGTCATTATCGTAGCCAACCTGAAACCGGCCAAACTCATGGGAATAGTCTCCAACGGTATGCTGATCGCCGCTGTCGATGATTCGGGACCAACCCTGGCAGCTTTGGACAAACCCGTAGAACCGGGAACAACGCTCAGGTAAATGATGTGTTTTAAATAAACTTGCCAACACAGGGGTATCAAATTTCTTAACTTTAAATATCGACTTTAAAAATCCCAAAATACAAGCACCACCTGATCTTAAAATTGGGTCAAATAAATCTCAAATTCGAAAAATCAATGACCAAAACTGGGCGTCCCGAACTCCGTTTTTTTAAGTTTGTGATTTTGAATTTTGGTAATTGGAAATTGTTTGAAATTTGGGATTTGTTATTTGGAATTTACCGTAAGTGTTAAAATGCTGATAATGTAGATTCAGCTTAGTTATGATCAATAAAAACCACCAAAACACATTACCGGAATGTTACGGTATCATCCCGGCCCGCTACCAGTCCGCACGTTTTCCCGGCAAACCGCTGGCGGAAATCGCCGGTCGTCCCATGATATGGCATGTTTTCGATCAGGCCCGGCAATGCCCCGAGCTGTCTTCTGTGGTCCTGGCGACCGATGATGACCGCATTCGATCCGTTGCCGAAAAATATGAAATCCCGGTGGTAATGACCCGCGCCGATCACCCCAGCGGCACGGATCGGGTACGGGAGGCAGCCCGTAAGATGGATCTGCCCGCGGATGCGGTGGTCATTAACATTCAAGGGGATGAACCCGTTCTAGAGCCGGCCATGCTAACGGAGTTGATTCGACCGTTCAGCAAACCGGAGGTTCAGGTAACCACCCTGGCGCGCAAAATAAATGCCCGGGAGGCTGCCAGTTCGGATATAGTCAAAGTTGTGTTTACGCTAAACGGCACCGCGCTATATTTTTCACGTTTACCGATCCCCTACCATCGAGACGGTCAAAAGGATAAATTTTACGGCCACATCGGCCTATACGCATTTCGCATGCCGGCCCTGGAAAAATTCGTGGCCCTGGATCAAAGCCGTCTTGAAGTCACGGAAAAGCTCGAGCAATTAAGACTGCTGGAAAATAATATTCCCCTTCACATTGTATTAACCGAACATCAAAGTATCGGAGTGGATCGGCCAAAAGATATTCAGGTTGTCGAACAAATTATTTTGGGGAAAGGGAGAAGTTAAGGGCTCAAGAGTTGTTTCCAATTTTAGGCGCTAAAATATTACGGAACAAAGGATGAACAGTCTGCTCGATCCGCCGAAGATTTTGATAGCTTCTACAAATGCGTATTGGACCGGGATAAACCCCGCCCCCTACAAAAAAGAGATAGTTTACCTATGAAATCAACAACGAAGCAAAGACTGATGAATTTCGCAGATATATTCTTTAAGATTACCCGGCTTGCCTGTGACCGGCTGTACCGTTTATTAACAGCGGATGTCTATTTCGGCAAATCGATAGCTGGCTTACCCCCCGGATCCTTAGTTTTCTTTCAC
>PVMS01010768.1_pt1 | contig 10016 bp, 6 predicted proteins | sample 1853461 | NCBI WGS metagenome assembly PVMS01 (sample SAMN08582032, study PRJNA380276) | Marine sediment metagenome, whole genome shotgun sequencing project. | isolation source: ocean sediment barecode stripped | collected 2017
TCTGCTCATGGTATGACATCACAGCCTTAAATTGGCCCAATGCAAGTTGATAAGAGGTATTTGCCCCCGGATCACCTGTCTGGATCCAGTGGTAATAATTCATATAAAACTGCGTGTAGTAGTCCAATAGCCTGAAATACTCAATGTCATACTCGGCTGAAACAAGTATCCGGTCATAGGTTTCCTGGTTAGAGAGCGCAGTATCGCCTGACTGCAGGAGCATATCTTTTCTTGCAATGGCCTTTTTCATGGCTTCAAAACCCTGGTTCATTACCTCAATCCTGCGATCCTTTGCCAAAACATATTTATTGCTGAGAATGATGCTTGATGCACCCAGTGCATTCTCATCGGTTTTGATGGTTTCAGGTGCATTGCGAAAAGCAAGATAGCCGGTTGTTAAACCGGCCACCAGGATAATGCTTGTTATTACAAAATTCCTTGCTGTCACATTTCCATCTGTTTGGTAATCGCCGATTTGATGGGACTTAAAACCCGGTCCAGTAAGCGCCTTTTGTCCGTGAGTATCTCTGCCTGGCCCTGCATATTCTGACTGAATGGAATCTCCTTGTTATAGTAGGTGCGCAATCCCTGGGGCAACTCCACCTCCACCATATAGAAGTCATCATCGGATACCTTGGACTTATTAATTACAATTCCCTTCACCATTCCGTACTCAAGATGCGGATAGTTGTCAAACTGGATATTGACCTGCCTTCCTGGAATTACTTTCCCGGCACCTGCCAGTGGCAGGCTGATCTTTCCAACCATGGACCCCGATTCGCCTGGTATGATTGTTAATACTTTCTCACCAGCCTTTACATTCTGGTTTTCGCTCCAGAACCTGGTGAATGTGACCGCTCCGCTTACGGGTGCCACAAGCAGATAATTTTGCTCCCATGAATTTATGGATGCTTTCAGGTTGTTGTAGGTCTCTTCCAATGCACTGATGTTTCCTGATTCCTCCTCTTGTTGTTTTAATTCCAGGTCAACAATCTGGTCTTCGATTCTGGCAATGTTGATATTACTTTCTGCCATCAGACTAAGAATCTCCTGCCTCTTGTTGCTCTCCTGCAACATTTTTGACCGCGATTCTTCAAGGTTAGCCGGAGAGATTACCCCCTCTTCATAAAGTGTGGCATCCCTGTTGAACTGGCGGAGTGCCAGGTTGTATGCCTCCTCCTGGATAGCAGCCCGATCTGAAAGGCTCCTGGTATAGGCCTGCTGTTTCTCAATCTCGGTTCTGGCAGTCTGAATTTTTCTCCTGTGATAATTAATTCGTTCAAACTCCATGTAATCCCTGTATACCTTAAGAAATATGGAATAATCACTCTGTATGGTTCCCAACCTGGCATTCTTCAGTTCAGGAAGCTCCTCGCCGATATCTTCAATGGCAATGGAGTCAAGAAATACAAGGCTTTGTTTCAGATCCATTACATCTTCAAACGCAGCCGGATTCTCTATCATGGCCAGTATTTTACCAGTTTCTACCAGCTCGTTGTCGATCACGAATAGCCCGACTATTTTCCCACTGGTTCGTGCCTCCACATTAGCAGGGGGATTGACAGAGGTTACTACAATTCTGGCCCTTAAGATATCCGGGTATTTAAATACCCAGCTACCAAAAATCAACAGTGCCAGCAGGAGTGAAAAAAGAACTATTCCGTTTCTGGTAATCCAACCGGGAACTTTTCCCAGCATATCTTCAACCTCATTTTGCTGAAGCTCAATTTTCCTGGAAGATCCAATTGATGGCATATCGGTTCTGATTGTTTGAGGCTAAGATAATAAAAAGTCTCCACACATGGCCCTTATGAACAGATCCCCGGAATACTGGACCAGCTGGCGGACCTTCGGGTTTTGTGATGCAATTGTTATATTTGGGTAAAATATTAAACGGATGAGTTTAAGTTCTGAGAAAGGTCTTTTAATCTTTGTGTATGCTGGTTTTCTGGCACTGAGCGCCTGCATAAAAACCAATCCCGCGTTTCTGGATGTATCATTGGGGGCCGGAATCGATTTTCACTATAATTTCGGAGACTACACCTATGAAAATATACTGGAGAGCAGTGGTTCGGGGATCACCGTTTTTGATTTCGATGGAGATGGTTATATGGACCTCTATATGATGAACGGAACCTGGCTGGAAGGAATTTCTGACGAAGAAGGAAAAGTCTTCATGAACACACCCAATAAACTTTACCGGAATCTGGGAGACGGAACCTTTGAAGAAGTTGCCGAATCTGTCGGGCTTGATGACAGTCACTGGAGCATGGCAGCAGGTGCCATTGATTATGATGCGGATGGAGATGAGGATCTTTATCTGCTGAACTACGGGCCCAACCTGTTTTACCAGAACAATGGGGATGGTACATTCTCTGACATTACCCAAAAGCTGGGCCTCCAGGGCCCCGACTCACTGAACGGATATCCAAAATGGAGTGTGGGGGTTTCATTCTGGGATTACAACCTGGATGGACTGATGGATGCTTTTGTGGGTAATTTTCTTGCTTTTGATCCTGAATATATCTCTCCGACCATGCCTGATATGATGCCACATCCCTCTGAGTATATGGGGCAGGCCTCCATCATGTATGAACAGCAGCAAGATGGAACTTTCAGAGAGGTCACCAATGATCTTGAACTTCGTTATCCCGATTCCAAATGCATGGGACTCACAGTTTGGGATTATGATGCGGATGGCGATCTGGATGTTTTCCAGGGCAATGATCACCAGGCCAACTTTATGTTTAAAAATGAAGGTGCTGCTTTTAAAGAGGTTGGTGTGGAAATAGGAGTGGCCGTAAACAGTCACGGACAAACCACCGGCTCAATGCATGGAGCCATTGGTGATATAGATGGGGACGGATACATCGATCTGTTGGTTCCTGATCTCCGGTATGGTGCATTGTATAGAAACCTAGGGAATGGAACTTTTGAAGATATCACCGATAGAAGTGGCATTTCAGGGAAGTTCTCAGGAAAAGGTCAGTGGTCTTCCGCGCTCTTTGACTATGACAATGATGGAGATCTTGATATTTTCTCTGCAAATGGCACTGCTGAAGAGCTTGTTTTACAATACCCGCTTTTGCTTGAAAATGACGGGAGTGGTAATTATATAGATCGCGGAAGGGATCTGGGCCCCTACTTCTCCGAAAAGCGATCAGGAAGGGCTGCAGCCATATGGGATTATGACAACGATGGTGACCTGGATATTATCATTTCACATATTGACCTTCAATCCAATGCCGTTTTGCTCAGAAACGATATAAAAAATGACAACCACTGGCTTGGTCTTTCCCTGGCAGGCAAAAACGGACCTGCTGCAGCCATTGGCGCCAGGGTCCTGGTACATACAGGGGATGAGACTTCTGTTCATATTAACCAGTGGACCACCACCTACCTGACCAATAATGACCCCAGGTTGCATGTGGGACTCGGGAACAAAAAACAGGTGGACCAGATAGAGGTAGTGTGGTCTGACGGCTCCCGGGAATTGTTTCCGGGACCTGAAGTGGACCAATATCTGATCCTTAAACAGGGCACGGGCAAGACTGAATAACCGTCTCTGGATTTATCATTTCTCCATATTTTCCAACATATGGAGAATAACGACAGGACATCTTTATTATATTTAACCCCTTAAACTGGAATAGAACGATTATGAAACTAACACCCATTGCATTTGTGTTTGCTTTCATCCTCATTACATCAGGATGCCAGTCACCCGAGAAAAAGAAGAATTCAACCGCAGCAAAGGTTACTGCTTCTGTACCGGCCGACAATGGAGACTTCTTCCAAAAAGTATCCCCCACTATCGGTATTGATTTCAAACATACCATTGGCGATAATCACCTGGATAACCTGGTGGAAACAGTCGGTGGTGGTGCCGTATTCCTGGACTATGATCAGGATGGGTATATCGACCTCTACATGAGTAATGGGGCCTTCACTGAGAACCTGAGCGATGGAGAGCCTCCGGAGGAAACCCCTACCAATCACCTCTATCGGAACAATCAGGATGGCACCTTTGAAGATGTGACTGATAAAGCAGGTGTGGGCCATCCGGGCTATAGCATGGGTATGACCATAGGTGATTTGGACAACAATGGTTACCCTGATATTTTTATCACCAACTATGGGCCCAATGTACTCTTCCTTAACAATGGCGACGGAACCTTTACCGATATAAGCACCAGTGCAGGCATTGAAGGGGATGAGTGCAGTGTAGGAGCAGTTTGGTTTGATTATGACAATGATGGATTACTGGATCTGTATGTGGGAAACTATGTCAATTTTGATCCCGAATACGGGTACTTCTATGCACCCGACGGATTCCCCGGCCCCATGGCCTATGATGGTCAGCAGGACCGCCTCTACCACAATCTGGGGGAGGGTAAATTTGAGGATGTAACTGAAAAGATGGGTATTTTAAATCCTGACGGACGTGCCATGGGTATTGGGGCGGCTGACTTCGATGGAGATGGGTATATGGATATTTTTGTGGCCAACGACCACATGGTAAACAACATCTACCACAACCTGGAAGGTAAGGGCTTTGTTGACGAAGGTACCAAAACCGGAATGGCATTTAACCAGGCAGGGGAAGCCACCATCAGCATGTCAGTTGATTTTGCAGATTACAATGGCGATGGGCTTATTGATGTATTTATGTCCGATGACACCTACTGCTCCCTTTACCAGAATCAGGGCAACGGAGTCTTCAGGGATATGTCTTACCCTTCAGGGATCGCCATTGCCAGTGGCCAGCATGTGGGTTGGTCCTCCTCTTTCATTGACTTTGACAATGATGGTGATGTGGATATTTTTAAAGTAAACGGTGAATTAAAACACCTCTACGGTCAGGAAGACCAGGTTTTTGAAAACCTTGATGGAGAAAAATTCAGGGATGTTTCTGTGGAACTGGGAGCCTACTTCCAGGAGGAACTGGTGGGCAGAGGTGCATGTTTTGGAGACTATGACAATGATGGAGACCTGGACGCGTACATCGTTAACCTTGATGACCAGGGTGTATTCTTAAGGAATAACCAGGGCAACAAGAATAATTGGATCACCTTCCAGCTTGTGGGAACAACAAGCAACCGCGATGCCATCGGTGCCCTTGTAAAGATCTCGTCAAACGGGAGTGAACAGGTGGCCATGAGAAGAAGTACCACTGGCTACCTCTCACAGAACGATCACAGGGTTCATTTTGGAATTGCCCTTGCAGATCAGGTGGAGTCAGTAGAAATTAAATGGCCTTCGGGCAAGATTCAGAAATTGGAGAACCTTAAAGCTAATCAGATATATACTGTTGTAGAGGAATGAGAAGGAGAAGGAGATTGAATAGTCAGGCATTCTTTGTTTCCATGGTTATTGCACCAGTTTTCGCAATAGCAACTGGTCTGTTAAGCACTTCATGCAGCAACAATTCCTTTGATGGAATGGTGGTGGCCGTTGCGCTGGAAGGTGGCCTGCCGGTTTCCTTTTCAGGGGCAAAAATCATTGCTATTGACCCGGAGCATCCTGGGAAAAAGGTTTCCCTTTTGAGCACTGATTTTGAAAGTGCCTGCGCCCCGGCTCTCTCCCATGATGGCAGGCACCTTTACTTTCAGGGAAAAAAGAACGACCGTGAACCATGGCAGATCTGGGTAATGGATCTGGAGAAGAAATCCACCAACAGGGTAACCAATCTTCCTGAAAACTGCACATATCCTGCTTCGCTGCCCGATGGCACCCTTGTATTCAGCAGGTCGGGCTCCATTAAAAACAGGAAAATCAGCTCCCTCTTCAGGTGCAACAGGGATGGATCTGGACTGGTCCAGATTTCCTATGGACCCGGATTAAACCAATATTCCACTGTAATGCGGGACGGCAGGATTCTCTTTTCCGGCAGTCAGCAATATCCCGACTCCAAAGATCCGGTGCTGATGGTCATGCGACCCGATGGTACCAAAGGAGAGATATTTTACAGGGGAACCAGCGGATCCTTCCCGGTGAGCAAGGGTCTGGAATCGGACCAGGGATTTGTCTACTTCATTGAAACCAACGGAAGGGAGAAGGAGTCCGGGTCGGTGATCAGGGTCCACCAGAACAGGCCCCTTTTTACCCGGGAGGACCTGTCAAAAGATATGAATGGGACATTCAGCGCTGTCACTCCCTGGAAAGAAAACAGCTGTCTGGTATCCTACCAACCTGCATCCGGTGAAAATTTCGCCCTCTATACGCTGAAAATAGCTCCGAAAAGCAAACCAGTTCTACTTTACAGTGGTGTGGGCCATATCACCAATCCCCTACACATTATTTCTATGGAGGAACGTCCCAAAATCCTTCCCAGCGCAGTGAATCCAAATAATCCAACCGGACTAATCATGTCCCAGGATATTAATCACTCCATGGTCCCGGCCAACCCCCTTTTGAAGGGAGATACAGTGGCCCACCGGGTAGCTGTATACGGACTGGATGGACTTATTGGAGAAACAGAAGTGAAAGCCGATGGATCTTTCTACCTGAAAATTGATTCAGATACGCCCGTTCGATTTACCACTCTGAACGATCTGGGTGAAACGGTCCGTGGACCTTCTGAATGGATATGGTTACGCCCCAACGAAAGAAGAGGTTGCGTGGGTTGTCATGCGGATCCGGAACTGGCTCCAGAGAACATTCAGCCCCAGGCTGTGAAACATCCACCGGTAGAGTTGTTGGGAAAAGGGAAAGAAACAAGTAAGGAGGAGGAGCAATAATGCGAATGAAATCCATCGTTATAATCGGATCCATTGGGATCATCCTTGGCTTTGGAATTAAATTCGGAAGCAAAGCTGCAAGGGCCCATGTGAATTATATGACCGCCGTGGATGACCATCCCATTACATGCTGGACCTGTCATCTGTATACCCAGCAGGACAATTTCCTCGCCAGGATGCAGCACAAGACCTACATCTCTCCGTATAACCTGTCATTATCATCGGATGGAAATACCCTCTATGTGATCGGGCAGGAATCCAACCAGGTACTGGTTGTGAACCCCCTTTCAGGCCAGGTGGAGGAGCGTATCGATGTTGGTCTCAGACCACACACCATTGCATTAAGTCCCGATAATCAAACCGGTTATGTGAGCAACCAGTGGGCTGATGATATCTATCAGATTGATTTGAATACCCGGGCGGTCACAGACACAATTGTTGGGGGATCCGGGCCTGCTGGAATGGCCGTCAGTCCCGATGGGGAGTACCTCTATGTGGTCAATTCATACTCATCGGATATCTCCATATTTGACTTAGAGAATCACAAGGAGAAGCGAAGGCTTAAGGCCGGAAATAATCCGGTATCAGCCGCATTTGCTCCCGATGGCAGCCAGCTGTATGTTTCCAGCCGCCGCACCATCCCCATTCCGTTTAACACCTCACCCAAAACGGAGATGACAGTCACCGAAACCCGCAACCAGCGTGTTAGTGAGCGACGGATGTGGGAGAATGCCTACATCATGGAAAATGTAACAGTTACCCCTTCGGGAGATATGGCCATCAGCACCCTGATCCGGCCCAAGAACCTGATCCCTGCCATACAGGTGGAAAGGGGCTGGATGATGACCCATGGTATAGGTATTATTGAACGAAAAGAGAATGGAAGGATGGTTCAATTGTTACTGGATGAACCCAACTCCTACTATGCCGATCCCTTTGATGTGGTGGTCTCACCCGATGGAAAAAGAGCCTATGTCTCCCATTCGGCTGTGGACATAATCACCGTGATTGACCTGGATGAGGTCCGGAAGCTTATTGAAGAGTCTACTGACGAGCAGCTAAAAACTTACGCCAATCACCTGGGAATCAGCAGCAGGTATGTGATAGGCCGGATTGAGACCGGTGCAAATCCCAAAGGGATGGCCATCTCCCCCGATGGGGTATCGTTGTACGTTGCGGAGCGGCTGGAGGATAAAATCGGCGTGATCAATACACAAAACCTTGCCAGAGAACGATCCATCGATCTGGGTGGTCCTAAGAGGCTCACCGTGGAACGTTTTGGCCGGCAGATACTGAGCAATGCAAGTCACACCTTCCAGAACCAGTACGCATGCTATACCTGTCACCCCGACGTCCATGAAGATGGTCTGACCTACAACATGGCCGGGAAAGAAATGGGGCGTAACCTGGCCAATGTGCAAACTTTAAGGGATATCGGAGATATCCCCCCATACAAGTGGAATGGTAAAAACCAGACCATTTATAAGCAGGACGGAATGCGTTTCTCCACTGTGCTTACCAGAACAGAGGCTTTTAGCCACAAGGAACTGGATGCACTGGTAGCCTATATTGTGATTGGCAATCCCAATCCTCCCAACCTGAGGTTTAATGCCAATGGTCACTTAACAGCTTCACAGCAGCGGGGCAGGGAAATTTTTTACAGGGATTTTGATAATTACGGGGATGAGATTCCTGCATCGAACCGCTGTTACACCTGTCACCCACCACCCAATTTTACCAATCTGCAGATGACCGATGTTGGAACCCTTTCAGATACGGACGATCCCATGTTGTTTGATGTCCCGCAACTGAACAATGTGTACGAGTCTGCACCCTATCTTCACGACGGAAAATCTGCCACACTGGAAGAGCTCTGGACCAAATATAATGACCATGACCAGCACGGTGTGGGCAATGACATGACCAAGGACCAGCTGAACGACCTGGTGGCGTACCTGAAGTCCATAGGGGATGCCAGCAACTATATTGAAGATGCAGAAACGTATCACGCAACGATATCGCATAAAAAGAAAAGCAAAAGTGATGAATAGAACCTCTTTCATAGCCAACCTGTTCCTGATTATGCCGTTTATGTTGTTGGCATCCGAACCAGTAAAGGAGCCTGGTTCCATGCCTGAATATGGCAATTGGAAAACATTCACCGAAAAAGATGGTCTTCCTTCAAATAAGATTTTTTGTGTCAGGGCCGATGGTGACAGAATCTGGGTAGGTACCAATAACGGACTATGTCTCTACGAAAATGAAACCTGGAAGACCTATACTGTGGAGGACGGACTGGCACATAAAGGTGTGCTATCCATTGATGTGAGTGAATTAACCGGGGATGTATGGATCGCTACCCTGGGAGGCCTGAACCGTTTCTCAGCTGGAAAATTTGAGACCTTTACCCAATTTAACAGCGGCTTGGCCAATGATGTGGTCTATACCGTAATATGTGATGGCAAGGATGTATGGGCCGCCACAGGTGGTGGAGCCAGTCATTACGATACATATTCAGAAGAATGGGCCATTTACACGGAAAGAAATGCGCCCATGCACGAACCGTGGACCTACAGTGTATGTGCGGGTGATGATAAGATATTTATTGCAGCATGGGGCGGTGGAGTGATCGAATACCAGAAAGAAACTGGTAATTTCAGGGATTACACGGATCCCGATGGCGAGATGGAAATTGACCTGTTTCCCGACGATGGCATCGTTCATGATATAACCACTGCCGTCTCTCATGCTAATGGGGTTCTCTGGGTGGCCACCTATTTTGGAATGAGCAGGTACGATGGTACCCACTGGAAAGGTTATTTTGATCATGACAGTGGTCTGGCCAGCAATTTTATCAATTTCGTGAAAGCCAACGGCGACGTTGCATTCATTTGTACCGATGAAGGGCTCAGCAGTTTCAACGGAGAACAATGGATCACTTATAAGAAAACTGAATTGGGTGGCGAGCATCATTATTTCAGGGACGGAGAGACTTCCATTAAAAATGCTTCTACAGGAATTGCACACAATTTCACCATTGGGGTGGACTTCCAGGGAGATGAGATCTGGGTGGCCACTTCTTATGGTTTGAGTAAGGGAACACGGATCAGATAGGATCTTTTGTAAAACTTCAATCAAGACATGATGAAAAATATATATCACCTCACCTCTGTCTCATTTGTCCTTACAACATGTTTGTTGATTTCGTTAAAATCGCAGAGCTCTTCTCCGTCGAGATCGGTGCGGTAAATCGGCACGCCGTTGATCTCATAACAA
>PVMS01054170.1_pt1 | contig 10016 bp, 7 predicted proteins | sample 1853461 | NCBI WGS metagenome assembly PVMS01 (sample SAMN08582032, study PRJNA380276) | Marine sediment metagenome, whole genome shotgun sequencing project. | isolation source: ocean sediment barecode stripped | collected 2017
TGAGTATTCGCTTGCCTGGTTAGGTTATGGCACGGAGCACAGTGAAATATGTCTAGAATTAACTTACAACTGGGACAATAGAGAATATAGTCATGGCAGCGAGTTTGGTCAGTTAGTTCTCGGAGTGCCTGATGTCTATGAAGTAACAAAGAAAGCTAAGACAATGGAGCCAACATAATTCGTCCGGCAGGCCCATTACAGGGTGGAACGATGGTCATTTCCTTTATCGAAGATATTGACGGTTATCGCATTGAGTTTGTACCCGAAAGCTTATCGTGAAGTTCAAACTTTGTACGTGGACACACATCGAAAAACGCTCTACATTCAAACATAGGGATGTCAACAGATGACATCCCTCAACTGAGTGCTCCGAGTGTTCGACTTTTTATGTCCTGGTGGAATGTAAATGTGTGAACTACCAATCGGAACGGTTACGTTTTTATTCACTAACATAGAAGGGTCAACCCGGGTATTGCGAGAACTGGGCAAAAAATACTCCAAATGACCAAAGTCATTCGTAATTTTACGGGTCTATAGTTTCCAAAAAATGATCAATTCCAGCCTGGGCCACCACCATATCCTGCTGAGGCGTGCCTGAACTGGCCCCGATACCACCAACAAAAGCACCAGTTACCTGAACGGGCAGACCCCCGCCAACCGTAGAGATTCGCCCACCACACTCCGTATGGATGCCAAACACCAGGTTCCCAGGCACACAAACAGCATTGTACTCATGCGTTGCTTTACGAGCTGCACCCGCAGTAAAAGCCTTGTCTTGCGCGATCAGTATGCTGTGTGTTTTGCCATCATTCATACGCTCGAAAGCGATCAGATTCCCTGATTCGTCGCTGACCGCAATGCACATCGGAACACCTATTTCATTGGCCTTATTTCGGGCGCCTTCAATTAATTTATAAGCATCATCGATGCTAAGCCGCTGAATACTGATCATTGGTTCTCCTGCCTGGTTAAGAAATTTATTTTCGCTCTAGATTATTAAATCATGCCTTTGCCTGTTTTCGGTAGGCGTGTAGCAAAGGTTCGGTGTAACCATTCGGTTGAAAACGGCCTTCAAGCACCAGGGAACACGCTGACTTAAAAGCGATGCCGTCAAAATCGGACGCCATTGGCGTATAGCCAGGATCACCTGTATTTTGGTCATCCACAATGCTTGCCATGCGCCGCATGGATTCCATCACCTGCTCTTCGCTACAAATACCGTGTTGTAACCAGTTCGCAATGTGCTGGCTTGATATGCGCAGGGTCGCGCGATCTTCCATTAGGCCCACATTGTTGATATCCGGCACCTTAGAGCAGCCTACGCCTTGGTCAATCCAGCGGACAACATATCCGAGGATACCTTGCGCATTATTATCCAGTTCCTGCTGAATTTCCTCTTCGCCGAGGCGGCGATCACCCAAAAGAGGCGGTGTTAGAATATCATCCAGACTTGCTCTGGCCCGATGGCGCAATTGATCCTGAACCGAGAAAACATTCACTTCATGATAGTGAGTCGCATGCAAAGTCGCCGCCGTCGGTGAAGGTACCCACGCGCAGTTTGCACCTGCCTTAAGATGATCCAGCTTTGTGTCCAGCATTTGCTGCATTTCCTCCGGTTTTGGCCACATACCTTTACCGATTTGCGCCTTACCGGCCAAACCCGTTTGCAGGCCCGTATCCACGTTCCAGTCTTCATACGCACTGATCCACGCCTGCTGCTTGATCGCTTCTTTGGGCAACATCGGTCCGGCCATCATAGAGGTGTGAATTTCATCCCCGGTACGATCCAGAAAACCGGTATTGATGAACACCAGGCGATCTTTCACAGCACGAATGCACTCTTTGAGATTAACAGTAGTGCGCCGCTCCTCATCCATCACCCCAACTTTCATGGTATTACGCGGCAAACCAAGGACATCCTCTACTGCGCTAAAAAGTCGATCGGTGAACGCCGCTTCTTCGGGCCCGTGCATTTTCGGTTTAACAATGTAGATACTCTTCGTCTGGCTGTTATGCAAGGAGGTATCATCTTTGAAATCATGCATCGCACACAGCGTGGTGAACAAGGCATCAATAAAACCTTCCGGCACTTCATTGCCCTCTCCATCAATAATCGCGTCATTGGTCATCAGGTGTCCTACATTGCGCACTAACATAAGGCTGCGGCCGTGCAGGCTAAGCTCGCCCCCATCAACATGGGCATAGCGTCTATCTTCATTAAGATTTCGGGTCATTTGCTGGCCGCCCTTCTCAAATGACTCTTCGAGATCACCTTTCATCAAGCCCAGCCAGTTACGATACACCAATGCTTTATCTTCGGCATCAACTGCGGCCACAGAGTCCTCGCAGTCCTGGATCGTACTCACCGCCGATTCCAGCACCACATCCTTAACACCTGAAGGATTACCTCGACCTATCGGGTGATCCCGATCTATATGAATTTCTATGTGCAGGCCATTGTTCTTACACAGTAATACTGTTTCTGCATCGCCATTTCGGTACCCGATGAATTTTGCAGGGTCCACCAGCATGGTAATCGAACCGTCTGCCAGTTCAGCCGTTAATTGTACAGGCGAGCCTGTAATAATTTTGTATTCAACCACCGAAGAATGACTGGCATCGCCCGCCAGAGGCACACTCATATCCAAAAATTCTGCCGCTTTTGCGACTACCTTCTGACCACGTTTTGCATTGTATGGGCCGTTTTTCTCGCAACCGTCCTGTTCGCTGATGACATTGGTGCCATAGTAAGCGTCGTACAGACTACCCCAGCGTGCGTTTGCAGCGTTTAATGAAAAACGTGCATTGTTTACCGGCACAACAAGTTGTGGGCCCGCGATGCTGGCAATTTCTGCATCCACATTCTGGGTGCTAATGTCGAAATCTTCGCCTTCCGGGACAAGGTAACCAATCTCGACCAGGAATGCCTTGTATTGATCAAAATCATTTTGCACCGCACCTGGGTTCTGCACATGCCAGGCATCGATTTTTTCCTGAATCACATCGCGCTTGTCTAATAGCTCGCGATTCACCGGGGCCAACTCACTGACCAACTGGCTAAATCCTTTCCAGACTTGTTCTGCCTCCAGGGCTAAGCCGGGTAATATTTCATTATTTAGCAGCTCATCCAACTGTTGGTGTACCTGCAAACCGGCTTTATTCACATATTGGCTCACGCTTTAACCCCTACCTTAATATTCAGACCTGTTAACTTACCTATTTATACTGGCTTTGTATACCATAAATAATAGCTTATGTTAAGTGTCCGTGAGTAGCCCGGCCAACATACTGCATTGTGATACACCTAAAGCCATTCTCGATAATCAATTTAACCTGTTGAAACAATTCTTACTACGGATTTCCGTACTATCAGGTACGTCTAAAACCAAAAACAAAGATCATTTCAACATTCACATGAATCTCGTTATATCTCAGTATTCCCTTGGTCGTCAGAACAGCAGATTTCAGCAGCTGACAAGTATATAAGCCAGACTCGCACTTACGATTAGATGTAACTTGGTGTTCGTTTATTTAAAAAGAGCCAGCAATTTTTCAAAGTTTCTCAAGCAAAAACTGAATTATAAATGTATTCGCAATATCGATAAAAAAGGCACCCACCATAGGCACTATGAGGAATGCTTTTGACGAGGCACCATACTTTTCGGTAACGGCAGTCATATTCGCAATTGCCGTTGGTGTTGCGCCAAGGGCGAGACCTGCGTAACCAGAAGAAATTACCGCAGCATCATAATCTTTGCCCATAAGTCGAAACACAACAAAAACAACAAAAAGTGTGATGACAACAACCTGCGCTGTCAGTAACAACAAGATGACGCCACCCACATCAGCGAGTGTCCACAATTGCAGGCTCATTAAGGACATTGCCAGAAAAAGTCCAAGGCTCAGATCAGAAATCAGCGCCATTGAATGGCTCTTTTCCGGCCAGTAAATTTTCTTAAAAATAAATGGAACAGAATTTGTGACGAGGATGCCTGCAAATAGACATGAAACAAAGTCTGGCAGGTTTAATCCCAGAGACTCAAGTCCTGCATTCAACGATATTCCCAGTCCGATAGTGAGACACAGAACCAGTATATTGTTAAGCATATTCTGATAATTTATCTTGGTTTCTACAATACCATGGGGAACACCGACAATTAACTCCGGGTCATTGCTCGGTTCGAGATTGTGTCTGCTAATCAAGAATTTCGCTATCGGACCACCAATAAGCCCACCCAGTATCAAACCAAATGTTGCACAGGCAATGCCCAGTTCCATCGCATTGCTAACACCATAATCATTTATAAATCGAGGTGCCCAGGCAATTGCGGTACCATGACCACCACTTAATGATACCGAGCCACCAATCAAGCCGGCTTCTGCCGGCAGATCACTTGTTGCAATCACAGCCAGGCCGGTAAAATTTTGCAAGAACAGGTATGCTATTGCAATTACCAGCAAAATAATCAATGACTTTCCTCCTTGAAATAGACTTGAAAGTTTTGATGATAGTCCGATGATGGTAAAGAATACAATCAACAAGGTATCTCTAACCTCCAGTACGAAATTCAACTCAACATCTCCCGCCCAATATAATAAACCACTGAAAATGGAAGCGAGCAGACCGCCTGAGACGGGTTCGGGAATATTGTATTCACGCAAAAACTCAATTTTACGTGTAAGGTACTTGCCAATATATAGAACTAGTATGGCGATAATAATCGTCTCTCTTACGTCCATCTCAATAATCATTTTCTATTGGATCTCCTTCAGTTTCAGCTTCATTGGTTTTATTGCATTTGTTTTTAATGGAAGGCGGAATTTAATTCTCCGGCACTTACAGCTTAACCTAAACTTCCTTACAAAGTGCATATCCAGTTAATTTTAGGCGCTCAATTTCATCGCGTGTGGAGACTGTAATTTGTATTTTCCTGCTGGACAGTCTGCTCAATCGTTATTGTAAACGTTCTCCGAGTATTTCATAGGGTGCTGACAGACAACTTCGAACTCGCCTCTGTTAACCAACACATACGCGAAGATGATCAGTGAGAAGCACAGCGGTTAATGGCGTGTTTGCATGAGCAAAACAAAATGCTGGCGATTTTGTAGAATTTTCATAACAATTCTCCCAATTAAGCTTCGTATTCGTCCGTAGCGATTGCATCAAGGTCAATCTTTTCATTAATACACGTGATGAGGGCTTAGCAGCTGAGATTAATTCGTCAATCAAGCTGGTAAATTCAAATCAGGAAAATATCCATGTGGCTATAAACCTGAAGCCAACTTATATTCGATAAGAGTCCGGTAAGGTTAAGGATTGTTAAACACCTGCGCGGTAGAAATCAGCGTGTCATTCAATGGATGGTAACCTGCCGTTCACTAGACAAAGTCACCGTTTTGGGTATCTCGCAAAATAGGTTGCTCACAATCCAGGGCAATCATTACTGATCGATATGTGAAGGCAATATATGCTTGTATTTAGTGGATAAATTTAATTGAAATTAATTTATAATTTTGCCTTTAAAAGCCAAATCGGTTTTCATTTTTAATTTGGAGAGTTTCTATGACTTCGTATTTCCAGAAAGCAGGTCAATTAATAACGTCCATTTGTGTGGCGTCAATTATTACAAGCTCGGCATTTGCCGAACCCATCCCCATCGGGGAACCATCCAGCGAAGAAGATATTATGAATGCCCTCTCGGGTGGTGTGCCGGGAGGACGTTGGAAAGAAGGCTTGTTGTTTGAAGGGGTAAGACCAATGCCCTGGCTGAAAAGTGCGGCCAACTGGTTTCCGGGCACGGAAGAAGTTCAGCCGGAAGAGATGCGCGTAACCTTTATGGGCACAGCGCCAAATATTCGACCGGGCCAGATGAACACCTCTATTTATGTTGAACTGGGTAATGGAGATAACTTCGTCTTTGATATGGGAGAAGGTGCGGTTTCCAATTACGTTGCCGCGCGTGTAGCTCTCAATCAAATAAAGCATGTTTTTCTCACCCATTTACATGTTGACCACTTTGGATCGTTGCCCTATTTGTGGATGTTTGGTACCTGGGCCGGTGGCTGGCACGAACCGTTGACTATTCACGGCCCCTCGGGGCGCACCCCTGAATACGGGACAAAAACCATGGTCGAAGGCATGAAGATGATGCTGGGTTGGCATAAAGATGCGTTTAGTGTCTTCCCGGTAGGCAAGGGATGGGATATCCAGGTAAATGAATTCGATTTTCGAGACAACGGCGGCGTGGTCTATGAAAAGAATGGCGTCAAGGTAATCCATTGGCAACGCTCACACGCTAAGGACGGGGCTTCTGGCTACCGTCTTGACTGGAACGACATGTGTTTCGTCTGGACCGGTGATGGCCGGCCAAGCAACCTTGATATTAAATACGCCAAAGGCTGCGACCTGTATGTCACCGAACTACAGCCGGAACTTATGGAAATCAATTCCGGCGTACAGGGTGTGCCACCATTTTTAGCACGTTACACCGTGGATACACACCATACCCCGGCTTATGCCTCCGGGTACCTGGCAAACCAGATCAAGCCAAGAATGTTCATGACCACCCATATGAACTTTGATCCATTTCTCAATGAAGAGACCGTGGCAGAGGTTCGGGAGCACTGGAAGGGACCTTATCACTTCGGTGCGCCTGATGGGATCGTTGTTAACATGACAAAGGATAGCGTTTGGGTTAGAGAAGGTATTCTTCCAGATTTCCCTAATAGCCGGGCACCGCAGTTTGATTTCACCAATGGCCAGCTGGTCGTGCCACTTCCGCCGACCAGCCGTGCAGAAATACAGGAGCCATTTGTGCGTGAACAGCAAATTGACACCAAACTATACTACCCCGAAGGCTATCACCCTCATTTACTTGAAGAGTGGCCGGTGGATGGTGATCTGGTTGTACCGGTAGAGCAGTTGCCTGAAAGCCTGAAAAGCAGCATGGGTGATGCCTGGCAGCAAAAGCAGAAGAATCTTAAAATTCTTAATAATCAGTAATCAAATTATACGATAAACCCCACAGCCATAAGCTGCTTCGCAATTAGATTCAGCTTATAGCTAGTGGTTACAAGCAGCATTATCCGTATTTCTGATTGATCGTATACGATGAGGTACACTCTCAGCCCTATGATTTCATTGATAAAACGATTACCAATCTCTATTAGAATACTGGCACTGCTGATTACATTTTCATTGTGCCGTTCAGCATGGGGGTATTCAGAACTGATTACATTTGGCGACAGCCTCTCTGATACAGGTAACCTTGCCAGCGTCACCACAAATTTTCCGTGGCCCTACTACGATAATAGAGTGAGTAATGGCCCACTCGCAGTTGATGTCCTCGCTTCTGCAAACAGGTTATCCGCAGAGCCTTCTCTTCATCTTATTTCTTCAAGCGGCGGCAGTAATTTCGCTGTTGATGGTGCTAACGCCAGTGGAATTGACGTTCAAGACCTTCAAATACAACTACAGTCACACCTTGATCGACATGCTGGTCAAATAGTTAAAGACGCACTGTATGTGGTCATGATTGGAGGCAATGATTTACGGGCAGCACGGAACACTGATTCCGAGGTGGTTGCTTATTCCATCGTCGATAGCGCGGTTGCTGAAATTCGCGCTACTCTCACAATGCTACTTCAATTAGGAGCAACAAAGGTTCTTGTAGTTAATGCCCCTGATATTGGAAGGATCCCCGAAACACTGCAAAAATCACAGCAAGACCCGGGCATTACAGCCCGTTCTACCGCTCTGACTAACCGCTTTAATACAACGCTTGGTTCAATCATTAGATCACTACGATTACAATATGGAACGGCAATAGTTGAATTTGATCTCTTTTCCCATTTCAATAGCATACTGGATAATTCGCAAATATACGGCTTCACAAATAATGATGAGGGCTGTTTTAATCCAAATAACTATTCATTCCATTCAGATTGCCTCTATGGAAATGAATTTGATCGCTTTGTATTTTTTGATTCACTCCATCCAACAGCCAAAACACATAAGCTGATTGGAGAGGCAATGGTAGTTACCGTGCGACAGAGTTCTCAGACAAAAAACAATATCGCACCAATATTAATGTTGCTGCTGGATTAACGAAGTTGCTGTATTCATTGCAAATAAATGACTGCTGGCCAGAAACCAACCCAAAGCGGTCATGATGGCAGGGTTTGGTGAAATTCGATTAGGTTCCTATTTTGATCACGGAAAATAACATTACACCTCCATCCGGCAAAGTTATTGGTCCTACGATAAATTTAAAGCCCAGTTGTTTAGCTAATGCTACCCCATCTATTGGAGAGCCGGTTAGTTTTGGCGAACGTTAAATTCAGGAGATTTATATGTTCGTAGACGTTTTAAATTCACAAACTGGAATGAATACCTCTGTGAGTAAGCCCACAATTTATTTATTCAATATTTACGGGGCGAAAGATTACATGCACTTGTACAGGTTGGAAACACTGCGCCAGTTCCAGCAATTGATGAGCACATTGAGAAACTCCAGTACGACAGGCAACGTAAAAGCCAGTACTGCAAGGGTAACGTAGGCTATAGCGACCCAGCGTAATATTTTCTTATGCATTTTCTGCCTCTCGGTCAAGATTTCGTAATGAAGTATAAATGGATTACTTAGAATTTTCTTCCGACTTATCGCTGCAAAATACAATTGTATTTAATTCGGTAGAAGAATACGACGAAACGTTGCGCCGTCTCGGTGTAAAACAGGAAATCAGGCAATTAGGAAACGGAAAGTTCAGGTCTGATTTTGCTGTACGTTGCGAACAGCAGGCTGAGTTTTATTCTGACCGGTTTAACAAAGCGCTTTGTGTGCATCTGGAAGCGCCGGAAGATGTGATTTACCTTTTATTCCCGCGCTGCATAAATGGTGGGTTCAGGGTTTGTGGCAATGATGTGTCAACAAACACCATGCTTGCGATGCCTGCCGGAGCTGGAATGGACGCGGTTGTTTCAGATCTGTCGGGCTCTGATACGATTAGTATGTCGCAGGCTCGCTTTAAAGCTCTGGGTGAAATAGCAGACCCTGCATTCAGTATGCTGGAGTCTCTCTGCTCTATTGAAAGAAATAGCCCTGCATGCCCTGAAATCCAAAAGATGATTGTTAACCTGACTGGCAATGCGAAATACATTTTCAATCAGGAAGAATTAGATAATTTTCTGGTTCAGACAATTACCTGGATAAGTCACTCTGTTAATGGTCGCCCCCCTGAAAAACCGTTTAACAACAATGTACGTATTGCCGTAGCCAGGAAAATTCAGGAATATATTGAGGAAAATTATCGAGTAGCTGTCAGTCTGGAACATATCTGCCAGTATGCTGGTGTGGGAGTGCGAACTGCTCAGCGCTGTTTTATAGAATATTTCAGTTTAACAATTTCAGGGTATCTTCAAATGGTGAGGCTGGACTCGACAAGACGTGAATTGTTTGCATCTAAGCCTCAGGATGCATCCGTAAGTTCAGTAGCCTTAAGTAACGGTTTTACTCATTTAGGGCGGTTTTCAGTACAGTTTAGTCAACGCTTTGGGATGCCACCCAGACAGGTATTAATAAAGAAAAACGGCTGTAAAACATAACCCTGAACCCTCATTACGAAAAGCAGCCCATCAAGAGATGACCTGATTTGGTAAGTACAGTAGTAGATCGCCTAATCCTGTTTCTGGGGTTTGACGCAATGTGGATAGTATTTTCCAGTACAATCTATTAGAGTCATATAGATAGCATCATAATGGTGTTGATGAATACAGCGGGGTATGCCAGTTTACGATTCGTCACCGAATTCCGAAGATGAAGGCATGGTGCCTGTGTTTGTTGCGGGACTGGAGGCGTTTCGCATACATTTGGTAGATTCAAAAATAATGTAGCTTCTTGGCTGCGGGTAAAAGCATCCAGGTAAGCGAGTTGGACATCAACCAGACGCTCGCCGCTCGTGGTTGGCTGAAGTCCGTCACTTTATGAAATCACTCGTAAACAATTTTACTGACTAAA
>PVMS01106462.1_pt1 | contig 10016 bp, 8 predicted proteins | sample 1853461 | NCBI WGS metagenome assembly PVMS01 (sample SAMN08582032, study PRJNA380276) | Marine sediment metagenome, whole genome shotgun sequencing project. | isolation source: ocean sediment barecode stripped | collected 2017
CTGGCGGACAAATCGTGTTATCGGGGGTGCTGGAAGAGCAGGCCGCCGAAGTCATTCAAGCCTACCGTCCGGTCTGTTCCGATTTTCGATCGTTAGCCGAAGACGGGTGGCTCAGACTGGAAGCAATCAAAATGTAGGAGGCTGCCATGCGGGCGACCGTCTTACATTTCGGCGGCCTTTTTGATGCATAGAAGGCCTGCCGCCCACCGGCTGCCATCAAGGACTGAATAGTATCGGGCCAAAAAGAGCGAAAACCTTCGAGGCATGCAGTGGACTGGGTAGGCTTTCCCACGATTTTTAGCCGCCGAGTGATCATCTCAGCCCGGGGTAATTTTCAGGGAGAAAATTGAGGGCGCCCAGGGCAGGATGCCCTGTAAGCCCGGTCCCGATCAGGCTGAGATTCTCGCGAGGGGAGCCCACAGGGCCGGATAAGCATGAGTGTGAAAGCCTACCCAGGCCGCTGTATGCCATCGCTGCGTTCAAAAGAACCGCTGAATGAGAAAATCTGTCGCCCGCATGGCGGCCTCCCACGGGCGGTCTGCAGGAAGATTTACCAGAAACTCGGCTTCTCGGGGAGTTCCTCGTAACGCGCTATGGAATCCATGATTTCCTGGCGGGCGGAATCAGCATCCTCCCAGCCTTTGATATCCACCCATTTGCCGGTCTCGAGGTCCTTGTAGTGATCAAAGAAATGCGTGATCTGCATTCTAAGCAATTCGTCGACATCTTCCAGGCACTTGACGTTCCGGTACAGGCCGGTGATGTCCCCCGTGGGCACGGCGAGAATCTTGGCATCTTCCCCCGATTCATCTTCCATGCGCATCAGTCCTACCGGGCGGCAGGTGACGACGGCACCTGAAATGACCGGTACCGGCATGACCACCATGACGTCCACCGGGTCGCCATCTCCACACAGCGTGTGCGGAATGTAGCCGTAGTTGCAGGGGTAATGCATCGCGGTTTTCAGCATCCGGTCCAGGAACAGTGCGCCGGATTCCTTGTCGACTTCGTACTTCACTGCAGGGCTGTGCATCGGGATTTCTATGATGACATTGACGTCATTCGGGACGTCCCTGCCAACCGGAACATCGTTCAGGCTCATATCAGGCTCCAACGGCGCTGGGGAAGCCGTTTATTATACCTTTTTGCAAAATTCACAGCACAAGCCACGCACCGGTTTCATTGATTGAAATATATCAATCATCGCTGCGGACCGGTAGAATATCGCGCCCCACGGGTTAGACAGACATTGAACCGGTTCCGGCACAGATCGGGATCCGGACAACAGAGTACCTTGATGCTTAAGCTGATTAAAAACGCAGACATTTATGCTCCCGCTTCGCTGGGGCCAGGCCACCTGTTGATTGGTGGAGGACGGATTTTGTACGCAGGCGCCGAAGTGCCGGTCGTGGATGCTTCCCTTCTCGGTGAAACGATCGATCTGGAAGGTGCTCCGCTGGTTCCTGGTTTGATCGACTGCCATGTGCACGTGACCGGCGGTGGCGGTGAAGATGGCTTTTCCACGCAGGCGCCGGCCGTGCCGCTCAGTCACTTTACCCGGCACGGTGTGACCAGTGTGGTGGGCCTGTTGGGGACGGATGACGAAACCCGCAGTACCGGCAATCTTCTGGCCCGTACGCGGGCCCTCAGGGAAGAAGGTCTGTCTGCCTGGTGCTGGACCGGTGGCTATCATGTGCCACCCACTACCTTGACCGGATCGGTTCGTAAAGACATCGTCAACATCGATTGCATCATTGGCCTGGGCGAACTGGCCATCAGCGACCATCGTTCCAGCCAGCCGAGCTTCGATGAGTTGGCCAGGCTGGCGTCAGAAGTGCACGTGGCGGGCCTTCTCAGCCGCAAGGCGGGTGTACTCCATCTGCACCTGGGCGATGGGCAGCGTGGCCTGGAATTGGTCAGGCGACTGCTTGCCGAGACCGAGTTACCGCCACGGGTCTTTCACCCCACGCATGTCAATCGCAGGAAAAAATTATTTGAAGAGGCCTGTTCACTGAGCCTACAGAACGTGGTGGTCGACGTGACAGCTTTTCCGGTGGAAGAAGGCGAGGACGCCTGGTCAGCGGCTGACGCCTGGGAGCGTTACCATGAAGCATCCTGTCCCCCTTCCGGCCTGACCATCAGCTCGGACGGCGGTGGTTGTCTCCCGGTATTCGATGACAGCGGCGCCATGCTGAAGATGGATTTTGCAACTTCAGCCGGCTTACCCGAGACTCTGCGCGAATTGTTGGCCCGTGGTCATGATCTTGAACACATCCTCCCGTCCATGACGGCCAACGTCGCTCGATTGCTGAAGCTCAGGGGCAAGGGGACAATCGAAGTTGGCGCGGACGCAGATTTCGTTTGCCTTGATGAAACGCATCGAGTGAGGCATGTCATGGCGCGTGGGCAGTGGATGGTGCAGGATCAGTCACCGGTCGTACATGGCCTGTTTGACCGCTGAAGGAAATCGAACCATGCCAGCAAACCCGACACAAACTCTGTCCCGCGGTTTTATCATTCCGATTGGCGGCGCCGAAGGAAAAGGCCGAAAGCCGAAGATACTGAAGCGCTTCGTGGAGCTGTGCGGCGGTGCAGAGGCGCGCATTCTGGTGATTCCCACGGCCTCCCTGCTGAATGAAACCGGCCCCCTGTACCAGGAATTATTCGAGTCTCTGGGGGCCAATTCCATGTGTGTGCCGGTCGAAAATCGGGACGAGTGTTTCAATGATGAGACCCTGCGGGTGCTCGGCCGCGCCACCGGAATTTTCATTACCGGCGGAAATCAGCTCAGGTTGTCGACCATACTTGGCGGTACGCCCGTGGCACGGATGATCCGTAGCCTGAACGCCGGCGGCGTGCACGTGGCCGGAACATCGGCAGGTGCAGCCATTGTCTCCGAGCACATGATAGCGGGTGGTCGCAGCGGCTCATCGCCGCGTGAAAGTGGCGTTGAACTGGCGCCCGGCCTGGGCCTGACCAATCGGGTCATCATTGACCAGCATTTCAATCAACGCCAGCGCATGGGGCGCCTGTTGGCTGCATTGTCTTTCAATCCTTTCGCCTGCGGCCTCGGTATCGACGAAAACACGGCCGGCTTCATCGGGCCGGACGGCTCGATGGAAGTGGTCGGAAACGGCACGATCACCGTGGTGGACCCTTCCGATCTCAGGCATTCCTCGATGAGCTACGTGCGCCGTGCCGAGGCCGTCACGCTGATCGGCCTGAAGCTTCACGTGCTGGCTTCAGGGGCGCATTTCAACATAGAGACCCGCAAAGCAACCCTCGATTAGACAGCAGATTGAGCTGACGATTTGAAGGAATACAGGCTGCGGCGTTAAGATGCCAAACCCCTTCCTGATTCGCTGAACCAGGCGATATCATCTTGAAGGAAAACTGTCAGGTTACAATTCAATGAAAATTCTAGCTACCAATGTTTATGTAGGACCCAGCCTTTACGCTCATTTCCCGGTCATCCGTCATCAGGTGGACATCGGGATTCTGGAGGACTGGCCTTCAGCCAGGCTGGGGTCCGGATTCATCGATGGACTGGTGGACGCCCTGCCGGGCCTGGCTCAGCACAGCTGCTCTTACCAGGATGCCGGTGGGTTCCTGCGACGCCTGCGGGAGGACGAAGGCACCTGGATGGCGCATATCTGGGAACATGCCGCCATCGAGTTGCAGCATATAGCCGGTTCAGACGTTTCATTCGGCAAGACCCGCGGCATGGGGCCCAGCGGCCACTACAACATGATCTTCGAATACAAGCAGCGGGAGGTCGGCCTGGAGGCCGCGAGAATTGCCCGCCAGTTGCTGATGAGCCTGTTGCCCGAGCGGATCAGGGATGAGCTGGAAAGCGAGATTGATGACGATTTCGTCTTTGAAGACGAACGCGACGATTTCATTCGTTTTGCGCAGCGCAAAGAACTGGGACCGAGTACTGCCTCGCTGGTGAAGGCGGCAGCGGAGCGTGAAGTTCCATTCCTCAGGCTGAATAAATATTCGCTGGTTCAGTTTGGTCACGGCAGACTCCAGCAACGAATCCAGGCCACCATTACCAGCAAGACGCCCCATATTGCTGTAGAAATTTCCTGTGACAAGGAAGACACGCATAACCTGTTGCGCGACCTGGGCCTGCCGGTGCCGCAACAGCGGCTGGTCTATTCAGACCGTGAAGCAGTACGGGCCGCACGCACCATTGGATATCCGGTGGTGCTCAAACCCCTGGACGCCAATCATGGGCGTGGTGTATCCATCAACCTGGTTGAGGATGAGCAGGTGAAAACGGCATACCAGGTGGCGCGCGAAAATGCGCGCGGGCGAAGCGTACTGGTTGAAAGTTTCATCGAGGGAATGGATCACCGCATGTTGGTCGTCAACGACGAGTTGGTCGCTGTTGCCAAACGGGTGCCCGGCCATGTCAAAGGCGACGGCAAGAGTACGATTGCCGAGCTGATTGATATTGTCAATGAGGATCCCCGTCGAGGAATCGGGCACGAAAAAGTGCTCACACGACTGGAGCTGGATCACCAGGCGGAGCGCCTGATGGAAAAAGCGGATTTTGACCCGTCCACGGTGCTGCCGGAAGGCGAAGTTTTCTTCCTGCGCTCAACCGCCAACCTTTCAACCGGCGGCACCGCTATCGATCTGACGGACATCGTGCACCCGGACAACCGTGAAATGGCCGTCAGGGCGGTGCAATCAGTTGGTCTTGACATAGGCGGAGTGGATTTTCTCAGTTCGGATATTACGCAGTCTTACAAGGATGTCGGTGGTGCGATTGTGGAAGTCAACGCGGCGCCAGGATTTCGCATGCACCTCGCTCCATCGGAGGGCGAACCCCGTGACGTATCAGGCAAGGTGATGGACATGCTGTTTCCGCCGGGGACACCCAGCCGGATTCCAATAGCGAGCATTACCGGTACCAACGGCAAGACCACCACGTCGAGAATGCTGAGTCATATCCTGAAAACCGCCGGCCACACTGTTGGCATGACCTCCACCGACGGTGTGTACATCGATGGCCGGCTGTCTGTGAAGGGCGACATGACAGGCCCGACCTCAGCCCACATCGTGTTGCGCGATCCCACCGTAGACATGGCCGTGTTGGAAACAGCACGCGGCGGCCTGCTGCGGGCGGGTCTGGGCTACCGGCGCTGCGATGTTGCCGCCTGCCTCAACGTGGCTTCGGACCATCTCGGCCTGAGGGGTATCGACACACTGGAACAGCTGGCTGAACTCAAGCGCATTCCGATCGAGGTGGCCAGGGATACGGCGGTATTGAATGCCGACGATGAACTTTGCCTGCGCATGGCCGATTACACACAGGCTGAGAACCTTTGCTACGTGACCATGAACCCGGCCCATAGCCTGGTCAAGGAACACATTCGTGCCGGGGGCCGCGCCATGGTGCTGGAGCAGGGGATTTATGGTGACATGATCACCCTGTATGACAACGGCACGCACTTCCAGTTGCTGTGGACACACCTGATTCCGGCCACCATGGAAGGCAAGGCCACGCACAATGTGCAGAATGCCATGTTTGCCGCGGCCCTGGCCTTTGGCATGGACAAATCACTGGAGGACATCCGGCACGGATTGCGCACCTTCAACTCAACTATTTTCCAGGCGCCGGGACGCATGAACGTCTTCGATGAACATCCCTTCCGCGTCATTCTGGATTATGGACACAATGCAGCGGCCATCGAGAGTATCAGCCAACTGGTCGATCGCCTGGAAGTGGGTGGCCGCCGCATCTGCGTACTCGCGGCACCGGGTGACCGGCGCGACGAAGACATATGGGCAATTGCACAGGCGGCCACAGGCCATTTCGATCATTACATCTGTAAGGCGGACGACAACCGGCGCGGGCGGGGCGAGGATGAAGTGCCCCGCATGTTGCGTGCCCAATTGATTGAAGATGGGGAGGAGGAAGACCATGTCGAAGTCATCCCCGGCGAGCCGATGGCCATCAAGGTCGCGCTCGAGATGGCCCGCGAGGGAGACCTGATCGTGATCTTCGGAGACGACATCGAGCGATGCTGGAAGCAGGTCACCGGTTATGAAGTTGAAGGCGTGGAAGAACCCGGAGTCGATGCAGAGAAACCGGCGCAGAGCTTTGTGGAAGAAGATCCCGAAGCATTCATGCTGGATCCGGGCGCGGAACTGATCCGGGACGAACGCGGTGTGCGTATCGCCCGCATCGATGAAGAATCGGACTGATTCCCCAATGATATATGCAGGATAGTACTGCCATGAAAGCGGAATTGACCGACAGCCGGCGACTGACCGGAGCCAACCTGTACTGGGATTATCCCAGCGCGATTATCGATGTCGCAATCGAAGGCGCCGCCGAACCGGTAGTCCGGGCCTGGGAGGTTGCTGCTCACCGTCTTCTGGAGCTGACCGGGCGGGAGGAAAGGAAGACCTGTTTCCGGATTTTTACAGGCGGCGCGAGTCTGCTGATTAAAGCGCCGATCGATGCGCTGTATTCCATGTGTGAACTCAATGAACTGGCCTGGACATGTGCCCTTGACGAGGCTGGAAATGTCGATGAGCAGATTCTGGAAAAAGAGATTGAACACCTGCTCTCTGAATTCAAAAGCGAAGCCAGGCCTGAATTGTTGGTTATTCAGGCCGTTGCCCGGGAACATGGTGTTGCCTTTTTGTGGGACGACGATGAAGTTTCTGTCGGTTATGGCCAAACAGCACTCATCTGGAAAGCGGACGAGTTGCCATCGGTCGAAGAAGTGGATTGGAATTCGGTCAAATCCATACCCCTCGCCCTGGTCACCGGCACCAACGGCAAGTCGACCACGGTACGCATGACGGCTTCCATCATGAATGCGGCCGGCTTCAGAGCGGGGCTCACGTCCACCGATTTTATCCGGGTTGGCGAGCGCACCATCGATACCGGAGATTATTCCGGAACCGGCGGTGCGCGGATGTTGATGCGCCAGCCCGACGTCGAAATGGCCGTGCTGGAAGTCGCCCGGGGCGGTCTGCTGCGCCGCGGGCTGGGCGTTGAGCGGGCACAGGCCGCCGTGGTCACGAATGTGGCGGCAGATCACCTCGGCGAATACGGTATCAACACAGTGGAAGAGCTGATTCCGGCAACATTCACTGTGCGCCGGGCTTTGCAGGGCAATGACCTGCTCTTTCTCAATGCAGATGACGAGGGGGTGGTTGCATTTGCCGGATCGCTGGATCAAAAGCTGACATGGTTCAGCCTGGAGCCGGAAAATCCGGTAATCCAGGCTCATCTCCACAACGGTGGTTCTGCCTGTTACCTCAAGGAAGACTGGCTGGTAGCGGCTCAAGATGGAAATGGACCCTTCAAGGAAAGGAATGTAATTTCGGTGCACGACATCCCCCCCGGCCAGGCAGGGCATTGCCCGCTACAACATCAGTAATGCACTGGCTGCAACTTCGATTGCCCTGGCGCTGGGGATTTCCGACGATGCCATTCGGCGTGGATTATCCGCTTTCCATGGAAATGAGCAGGACAATCCCGGACGCGGCAACTGGTTTGAACACAATGGAATACGCATTCTGGTTGATTTCGCCCATAACGAGCATGGCATGAAGGCGCTGGCCGACATGGTGCAGCAGGTAGCCGCAGACCGGGTCGTTTTGCTGATGGGACAGGCGGGTGACCGTCTGGACAAGGATATCGGGGATCTGACGCGGGCCGCCTGTTCCATGCGGCCCGAACATTTACTGATCAGCGAATTACCCGGCTACGAAAGAGGAAGGGAAACGGGAGTCGTGCCTGTCCTGATCAGGGAAGCTGCCATCGAGGCCGGCGTATCTGGCCAGGCAATTGAACTTTTCTCCTGTCCGCAGGAGGCGACGAAACTGGCACTCAATCAGGCCAGGCCGGGTGATCTGCTGGTGCTGCTGGCGCTGACCCAGCGTAAAGAGGCCTTGGCCCTGGTTCACGAATTCATGGGCGAACATGGCTAAACTCTATTTCTACTATTCGGCCATGAATGCCGGCAAGACCACGGTTTTGCTGCAATCCGCCCACAACTACCGTGAACGCGGCATGACGCCATTGTTGTTCACCCCGGTGCTGGATGACCGCCATTCCACAGGTGTTATCAAGTCGCGTATCGGCCTGGAGGCCGAGGCCGTCGCTTTCGAACGGGAGGATGACCTGTTCAGGCAGGTGCAGCAGCGACTGGAGGAAGAAAACATCCATTGTGTGCTGGTCGACGAGGCGCAGTTTCTGAGCCGCGAGCAGGTTTACCAACTGACAGACGTGGTCGACCGATTGAATATTCCGGTGCTGTGCTTTGGATTGAGAACCGACTTCCAGGGAGAACTGTTCGAGGGCAGCCGGCATTTACTTGCCTGGGGCGATGAGTTGGAAGAGCTGAAGACTATTTGCCACACCGGCAGAAAGGCCACCATGGTGGTGCGTGTCGATGACCATGGCTATGCGCTCAGAGAGGGTTCGCAAGTGGAAATCGGTGGAAATGAGCGTTACGTTTCCGTCAGTCGCAGGGAATTCAAGGAGGTGTTTTATGGCGGCAAGGCCATCAAGCTGATCGATCCGCTGGAAAAACGGTCGTACGAACAGAAGCAGGAATCGCAGAAGGAGCTGTTAGAATCAGAGGACATTCACGAATAAACAGTTTCCCGGAATAAGATCATGCGCTACCTCGTCGTCCTGATTATTATCCTACTCCTGGCAGTGGCCTGGTGGCCCGACCCGCCCCCCACCACCCTCGAAGAAACCTTCATCGCCCCCCAACTCGTGCCGCTGAATAAGGCCCAGAATCTCGAGCAGGACTACCTGCAAGGGCTGGACAAAAAGAAAGAGCAGATTGAAGAGCAGGCAGGCGGCGGTTTGTAGGAGCGAGACTTGCTCGCGATAGATTCTTGAATTTTTTCGGTAGCAAGGAGGCCTACAATCGCGAGCAAGGCTCGCTCCTACAGGATGCGGTTGGCTGTTATTGTTGATCCCCGGAGCGGGCCTCGAATTCAGCGACAGCCGCCTCGATTCGGGCGAGAAAATCGTCTTCCGCGTCCAAAAGTTCCATATCGACGCGTTGTGCTTCAACATCGACCCTGACTGCATCCATCATATTCATGAAACGGGGATTGTCCCGCATGGATTCCCAGCGCGGGTCGTGCAGCAGCAGGAAATAGTCCCGCCAACCAGCGTCCACGGCAAGCTGCAGACGGTCGAGGGTGGTTTCCATATCATCCGCGAGCAAGGCATTTTGCGCGAAGTAAAACCTCATTTCGCTGGTGTGCAGAAGACCTTTCGATTTCTTGTCCAGAAAAACTTCTTCCATTCTTGCAATGATTTCTTCTGCACCGTCCGTGTCCCCCGTCATCATCAGGGCCCAGGCCCAAGTGTGAAATGAATCGTATGCGTCGACATCTCCCAGTCCACCCTCTCCGGCGCTTTCGAGACTCAGTGTTTGCCCCAGAATCCCAATTGCCTGGGTGTACTCCCCCGCCATCGCCTGTGCAGTTCCGTGTACCTGGGCGAAATGCGTCGGTATATCCGAAGGCGACAGTTGGCGGGAATCCAGAATACGATCAGAAATCTCTTTCATCTCTTTGAAACGCCCTAGCCGCCGTAACAGAAACAGCCGGGCGAACCGAACCTGATAGGTTTCTGTAAAAAGTTGTTCGTGGTAGTCGTACCAGTCTTCAGCCTGCTTCCACATGCCCAGGTACACGAAACTGTGCGCCAATGGCCTGAACCAGGCGCGGCCATTCAGCCGGGTGAAAGCCATCGCCAATTCCCGGGCGATCTTGTTGACCTCCACCAGGCGGCCGGCTTGCAGGTAAACATCAATTAGCCCCATGTAGGGGTGATAGCTGGGGCGGGGAACCTGCAGCAGGCGAAGTAAACGTTGTTCGGCCCTTTCCGTATTCCCCCGCTCCAGTTCGTTCATAGACAGGTTCAGGTTGATGATGGGAGCCAGCGGGTCGATCCGGGTTGCGAGTTCATATTGCGCCGTCGCGTCGTCTTTATGGCCCTGGGCGCTGAAGACTCC
>PVMS01088986.1_pt1 | contig 10014 bp, 9 predicted proteins | sample 1853461 | NCBI WGS metagenome assembly PVMS01 (sample SAMN08582032, study PRJNA380276) | Marine sediment metagenome, whole genome shotgun sequencing project. | isolation source: ocean sediment barecode stripped | collected 2017
AAAAGACCTTGTTGATCTTTGGCTTTGAAGCGTACCCCGCAGCAAGACTTCGGCGAGACCCTCGGCCTGAGCTCGGGTCGAAGGCTCAGTCGAGTCGCTGCGGGGAATGCGCTCGCAAGCTGGTTCAAGTTATAGGCCTCGAGCTGGCAGAATGAGCGATTGTGTTCCAATCTATGATTATCGGTATCTTTTCCGTTTTTTTCAACCTGATGATCATCCGAATATAGCCCGATCTTATAGAGGCACTAATTAGTACGATTATCGACTTTGCAAACACTTCCGGAGAATGATTTTGCATATTCCTTCATCTCGGCGGCAATTTCTCCAAACTGTATATAGTTTATGAATTTTCGCTTGGTATTGGTTACAACAGCAATCGAGATGGAAGCGAGAGGGAAGGTGACCTGCCTTCCCTGTCGATCCTCTGCGATGATATAACCTCGCTTTCTGATCTCGCTATCATAAAAAACCGGCACAGTCTTGTCAAAGCTATCAATAACAGCATTACAGCTTTTTTCGTATGAGTCCGGTTTTGTAATTATCACAAAGTCATCCCCGCCGATATGACCGATGTAGTCATCGGCAGTGCCGAGTTCGGACACAGCATCTAAAATTATTTTGGCAGTCGCCTTGATGAGATCATTGCCTTTGGCATAACCATAATGATCATTGTATGATTTAAAATTGTCGATATCAATCAAGCAGAAAGCAATGAGATCGCCCGATGATATGCGCTCCTGCATCGTTTTTTCAATTGAAACACCGCCCGGAAGTCTCGTAAGTGGGCTGGTATCCAGGCTCATTTCCTCAAGCTGCTTGAGCCGCTTTGCCATGGTAATGAATGCCTCCGAGAGATCTCCCAATTCATCCTTATTCCGTATTTCAGGCATGAATTCAAATTCACCATTGGATATCATCTGTGTTGCAATTTTCAATTTTCTAATGGCTCCGGAAATATTTCGGGTAATCAGCAGTGCCGCTGTTACAGAAAGCAGAATGCCGAAAACGCAAAGAATAACCGAAGCCCTGAAAGCAATTTTGCCGATGGCTGATGTTTTACCTGTCTTTTCATTCTGATCACGAATAGCCTCAGCTTCCATTCCTTTAATGAGAGCGATAATAGTATCCTGTTTTTTCTTAATTTCCTTTTCAACCTTCTTTACGCGCAAAGAAGAAGGATTAACAAGATTGGCCAATCCCTGAATCAGAATATCGTTATATTCATTATGCAGGGAATCAATTTTATCGATGGGAAAATTCCGATCCTCTGGTACAGCCTTGATTTTTGAAACATGCTGTTTAAATACTTTATCCTTCTCCCAAAACAGTTCAAGCAGATCCTTGGTTTTGAGAATGAGATAACGGCGGGCATAGAGTTCCTGGGACCAAATTGCATCAATCATTTTTTCCGATGCAGCTATAACCACAACGTCGGTATTTAAAATGCTGTTGCTGATGTTATTTAACCGGTTAAGATTAATAAGTGCAGAGGAGGATATTAATACGAGAATAACAACCAGCGGGATAAACCCGAGCATCAGTTTATTGGCAATATTCAGGGAGAAAAAATAGGTTAATGAAGTTCTAAAAAATCCGGCAATTGATTTTTTTAGACCTAACCTGTGCATTTGACCGCTTTTCAAATCAGCATCTTTTGTTTTGCTGCTACTTTTCATTATACCAGTATTTTTCCATGGCAATCACAATGTTCTCGTCAAACTGGGTTCCAATATCCTGTTTCAAAATCTCAAAGGCCTTCTCTGGTGAGAGGGCCTCGCGGTAATGTCTTTTAGATGTTAATGCTTCGAAAACATCGGCTACCGCTATGATCTTGGCCATAAAAGGAATCTCTTGCGCTTTAAGCCCATCAGTATACCCTGAGCCATTTAGGCGCTCATGATGACACGAAGCAATTAGAGGCACTTCGCGATATTGGCGCATTAAATGCATTTTACTTAGATATTTTTAGTATTTACAACATGCTCCTTCATGTATTCGAATTCCTCGGTTGTTAATTTGCCGGGTTTCTTCAATATATTGTCAGCAATACCAAGTTTACCATAGTCATGAAGCAAGGCAGCAACAGTAAGAACATCGATTTCAGTTTCGCCAAAACCAAGTTCACGAGCAATTCCAGCAGCATATTTGGTCACATTTTGAGAATGACCCGCGGTTAGGGGGTCTTTGGCGTCAATTGAGGCTGCCAACACTTCTAATACTCTCCTGAACTGTCGATGCTGCTCATGAAAAAGTATGGCATTTTCGATGGATATGGCCACAAAAGATGACAGCGCATTTAAAAGATCCTTATCAGAATCGGTAAAGATTTCGTCTTTTTTGTTTATGGCCTCTATGACCCCTATTACCTCTCCGGATTGGTCTTTGATGGGGGCACACAAAATACATCTGGTGCGGTACCCTGTCCGTTCATCTTTACTCTTGTCAAACCGGGGGTCTGCATAGGCATCTTGAATGTTGATCTCCTGGCCTGTAATTGCAACAAGCCCGGCTATTCCCAAATTTAGGCTTAAATGAATATCGTGTCCTTCAATGCCTTCTGCCACTAAAGAATAAAGCTCCCCCTTCTCCCTATCGATCAGAAAAAGAGAACCTCGATCACATTCCGCCGATTGTCTGAGGTCATAAATCAGAGGTTTGACTTTATCCTTATCCAAATCAGTGACGCAACCCATTTCGGTGAGCCGTGAGGCTGTTTCAAGAACTTTCTCTTCATCTTCCTTTGTAAAGAAGCCCGTCTTTTTATTGAGAAGCATCACTGCGCCTATCACTTCGTTTTCTTTGTCAAAAAAAGGGGCGGATATAACACTTTCCGTACGGAAACCTGTTATCTGATCGATCTTTGAATTGAAGCGGGGATCTTGATATGCGTTTGCCACGTTTACCAATTGTCTGGTAAAAACACTAACACCTACGAGTCCCATCTTCATCTGTATGATAATTCTCTCAGATTTTAAGCCTTCAGCAAATTTAGTCCATAGCTCCATGCTATCCCAGTCAATCAGGAACAAGGTGCTTCGGTCCGCATTGAGAGATTTGGAGATTTTACTCATGATCAGTGGTAGGAGTTGATCAATATTCCTTTCCTTGAAAATGGCTTCTCCGATCTCTATAAATTTATTTAAACGTTCGTTTTTAATTCTTAATTGCTGAATCTCTTTCATTCGATCAGAAGCTTCTTCAGAAAGTACGCCTTCCATTGTTGCACCCTTGTTGAAGTTTAAACGATTCGAAAGAATAAAGCAGAATCCTTTTGACAAGCCTGTTTTATTCAAGGTTGACGTATACCTCGATCTATTCATGCTCAAAGTAATACATAGCAGATTTTAAGACGAAATCAATACTTTTGGAGCTTAATTATTATGTATTTTTGAATATTTGGGTTAAACTTGCATTTCTCCCGTTTTGTTTACGATCAATGCGGGTTAAAGCTCTTCAGGAGTATACGCCACAACATCGTCAATCCGGGTTGTATTTGCAAAAAGCATAACCAGCCGGTCGACACCTAGTGCATTGCCGGAGGCTTCCGGCATAAATTGCAAGGAATCCAAAAATTTTTCAGGTAAAGGATATAACTGTTTCCCGGACTCGCTGCGGATCTTTTGTTCCAGCTCAAAACGCTGTCTCTGCTCAACAGCATCAGTCAGTTCGGTAAAGGCATTGCAAAGTTCCAGGCCGCTTATGTAAGCTCAAATCGTTCTGCCATGGAACGGTTATCCGGTTTCAGTTTTGCCAGGGGGGCGCTGGCAGCGGGATAATCATAAAGAAAAAGCGGTTTTTGGTGACTCAGGTTCGGTTCGATTTCACAGGCCATTATTTCATCAAACCGATCCTGAAAAAGGGCGGTTTCCATTGACATGGAAGCAAATTTGTCAAATGCATCGGCAACCGGCATCCTGTTCCAGGGAGTTGTAAGGTCGATGCTGTTGCCCTGATAAACCAAAAAATCTCCAAAATCAGCACTTCGGGCCAAAAACAGTATCAGGTCTTCACACTGGTTCATCATTTCGTGATAATTTTGACCTGCGGTATACCATTCCAGCATGGTCAGTTCAGGCAGGTGACGCCGGCCACGCTCTTTTTGACGAAAACATCGGCAGATCTGAAAAATGCGCGGATATCCGGCAGAAAGCAGACTTTTCATGCAAAGTTCCGGGGAAGTTTGCAAAAACCAGTCACCTGAAACTTCGGCATCGATATGGGCTTCGGGTGCGGGCGCGGGAATCCTGCAGGGTGTCTCGACTTCAAGATAGTCTTTACCAATAAAAAATTGGCGGATAGATTGAATGATCTGTGCCCTTAGCCAAAGGTTTTTTTTTATTGATGATTGTCTATTTTCGTTCAAGATATGCACCTTCGGTTGGATCCTGAAGAAAAAATTGAATAGCCGTCTTTAAGCCGGTTCGCACCATTAATAGCCAAGTTTTCGGCAATCATTAAACAAAATGATCTTCAATGTCAATATTTCCGGTGGATACTCTATATAAATATAAGTTCTCAAAAAGTGACGGGGATTAAGATGATAAAAAGATCCAGAATTTATTGAGAAGTTGCAGAAAAATTAAAAAAGTGCTTGAATATAGGACAAAATTTATTCAAAATAAAAAAATATAGTTCTTCTCCAATTTAGTTGGAGAAGAGGGTCCAAGGATTCCAGGGGTCAAGGATTCAAGTGTTTGTTTTATAGAGATTTTATCAGCGCTTTTAACATTCTTTCGATTTTATGCTATGTCTTTTTTTGCTGTACCCAGTTCACCTTTCTTTGTAATTCTTTGGTATTTCACTCGAACCCTTGAATCCTTGACCCCTTGAACCCTGTGGAACCACACCGACTCACTTAAAGATTATTCACTTGACTTGCCTTAATTAGCTAAAACTAATTAGGAGGTGATTTAGAAATATTTATTGCATTTTACAATAACTGTTGGTATGGCGAGCAAACTCAAGCTGTGTTTGCAATATCATGTCATTTGGCAAAAAAAATTCATAAAATCAGGGAGATAATAAATGGCAAACATCGAGGAGATCAGGAAAAAACTTAAGGGTATGAGTTCAACAAAGATTTTCTTCACTGATCTGAATGGCAGAATAATGAATCTTCCAATAAATCCTGAAAATATTGAATCGATCATTGCAAATGGAATCGGGTTTGATGGAAGCTCCGTTGCTGGCTTTGGCACAGTTGATAGCAGTGACAGACTTCTTTTTCCCGATCCGAATAGTTTTCGTACCGTAGAATTGGCAGATGAAAATCTTGGATTCTTTATCGGCCATGTTTACAGCGATCAGGGAGTTCGTGCTAAAGCCGATCCCAGAGCTGTTCTGGAAAATGTTCTGGTTGAGGCGGAAACTGAGTTTGGGTTCAGATTTCAAGTTGGACCGGAACATGAATTCTTTATTCTGGCCAAAAATGAACTCGGTGAAAAAGTCCATTCTGACATGGCTGGCTATTTTCAATCCACACCCCACGATAAGGGGGAACCTGTGAGGAACAGGATTATCTCAATACTTGAAGCGTGCGGAATACGGTTTGAGAAAGCACATCATGAGGTCACGCATTCACAGCATGAGATAAACTTGGAGTACACGGACCCCTTGTCAGGCGCTGACCGGACAGTGCTTTTTAACTACATAACCCAGAAGGTTGCGGAGGAGTTTGGGTATCACGCGACTTTTATGCCCAAACCATTTGACGACTTCAATAGGAATGCCTATCACATTCACCTTTCTATACAGGATCTTGAAGGAAAGAACCTGTTTTACGATGCAGATGGAGAATATAATATCAGTAAGACCGGAAAAAATTTTATCGGCGGCATCCTGAAATATGCCAGAGAAACCTCCATCATCATGGCCTCGACCTTCAATTCATACAAGGCTTACGTGCTGGACAAGGAAGCACCCGTTGTCAGAGGCTGGGGTTTCAAAAACAGAAGTTCTATGGTCAGGGTCCCGTATACTCATAACCCCAATGGTACAAGAATCGAGCTGAGAAACCCTGATCCTGCGGGCAACCCGTATCTTCAGATAGGGGCGTTAATTGCCATGGGACTTCAAGGCATAAAAGAGGATATAGACTGCGGCCGGCCGGATATTGGAAGCACATATCAAAGAAAATACAAATACCGCGTCTGGGACAGGCGATTTTTACCTAAGAGCATGTACGAAGCCCTGGTCGAAGCCGAAAGGAGCAAATTTCTGAAAGATATTTTGGGTGAGCGGATTTACAACAACTATATGTCTCTTAAAATAAGCGACTGGGAGGATCACAGAGTGCATATTACCCCCAGAGAACTTAATAAATATCTGAGTATTTAAACTCTTTGCTTCTTTGAAGCGGTAATATTTATAAAAAACAAAAGTGCTACTAAATGCCTAAAGTACTAAAAGGAGGAACATCTTAATGGAAGCATGGATTGAACAACTCCAGAGCAGCGTTAACACACTCGAGAGGTTGAAGGCGTTCATCAATGTCACACCGGAAGAAGAGAAGGCCATAAACACTCTCAAAACCAAATGGGGGACAACTCCCTACTTTGCTTCTTTGATGGACCCTGACAACCCTGCTTGCCCGATTCGCAGGCAGGTGATTCCCTCTATGAAGGAAACGGAGAATCAATATGGAATACCCAACTATCTGATCTGGAAAGAAAATCGTGACACTGATGAAATCAGACCCGACAGTATTGCAAGACAGTACCATGATCGCATTGCATTTACAGTTACCGATGTCTGTGCAAATTACTGTCGTCACTGTTTTCGTAAAGAACTCGTGGTGGATCGTGAACTCAAACTTCGATTTGATGTTGAAGAGGGTCTGGAGTGGATCAGGGAACACGAGGAGATTCGCGATATTCTTATTACCGGTGGTGACCCTTTTATCCTATCAGACGACAAGATCGAATATCTTGTTCGAAAGCTGCGAGAGATTCCCCATGTAGAGATGATCCGTTTTGGGACAAGAACGCCTATTATTTTGCCCCACAGAATCACAGACGGCCTCAAGAAGGTGCTGAGCGGCTTTCACCGGGTCCCCATCTGGGTGAATACTCAGTGTAATCATCCCAAGGAGATTACAGAAGAGACGTCAAAGGCGGTCTTCGATCTTCTTTGTTGCGGTGTGAATGTAGGCAATCAGGCTGTTCTGCTTAAGGGAATAAATGATGATGTGGAGACCTTCAGAGCCTTGCATCAAAAGCTTTTGGCGGTTCGAATACGGCCATATTATGTCTTTTATTGTGAACCGGTGCCCGGGATAGATCATTTCCGGACTCCGGTTGAAAAGGGGGCAGAACTCATTAGAGATGCGTTGCGCGGTCACACCACTGGTCTTGCACAGCCCATGTACGTCATTGCAACCAAAATTGGCAAGATTCCTTTAATGCCGGATTACTACATCGTCGAAAACAATGAGAAAGAATATAAGCTTAAAAATTACCAAGGTATTTACACCACCATGCCTAATATTCCGGAATAGAGATTCCATAAAACCTAATTGAGCGAAAATCGAGGATGCCACAGATCCAAGGCATCTAGGGCGAAGCCGTAGTCGTCTACTGCGAGCCTTTGATAACACAGACGCCGAAGGAGTCATGCCGAAGGCAATGGGATATAATCGACTTTCCCGAAGGGTAAACAAAATGGGATTTTGTTCAAAAATGTATATCTCACTTATTGAAGAATTACGGTAATACATCCAAACCTGCAAAATGCATTATAAAATTAATCACATAAAATATTTCTCCCGTTTTGTTTACGATCAATTAGGGTAAAACCTAAATGTATGAATCGGAGGCTTTTGTATGAAAAAAGCGTCAACGCTTGAACCGCACGGCGGTTCGTTTATCAATCTAATGGTTGATGATGAGCGGGCCGAGACTGTCAAAGATGTTGCTTTTAATCTGCCGGATATTATCCTTAACGATCGGCAACTGTGTGACCTCGAACTTCTGGCAACCGGCGCCTTTTCACCACTTGAAGGCTTTATGACCCGGTCTGACTATGAATCGGTGCTGGACCGCATGAGGCTCCAAAGCGATGTTCTGTGGCCTGTACCTGTTTGCCTTGGTATCACTGATACCCAGGCCAGCACCATTGAGGTCGGTCAATCAATCACAATCAGGGATCCTGAAGGGTTTCTGCTGGCTGTTATGCATGTCGAGGATATGTGGCCCGTGGAACGTGAGAAGGAGGCTTCCTGTATTTACAATACCACGGACCGTGGCCACCAGGGGGTCCAGTATCTTTTTAACACCGAAGGCGACTATTACATCGGGGGCAAACTCGAGGTTCTGAGCCTTCCGCTTCACTTTGACTTCAAGCAGCTTCGCATGACCCCGGAAGAGGTCAGGGGCATTTACGCCAAACTAGGGTGGAAACGAGTAGTGGGTTTTCAGACCCGAAATCCCATCCAGCGTTTCCAGTTTGAAATGACGGTAAGGGCCATGCGACAGTCAAAAGCCAATCTGCTCATCCTTCCGGTAACGGGCATGACAAAACCCGGAGATTTCGACCATTATACACGGGTTAGATGCTATCGGGAGGTGACCCGTCATTACCCGCCGGATTCTTTTATTCTGAATCTCTTGCCGCTTTCAATGCGCCTGGCAGGTCCAAGGGATGCACTTTTACACACCATCATTGCCAAAAATTACGGATGCTCCCATTTTATTATTGGCCGTGACCACGCCAGTCCGGGAATTGATGTCGGCGGGAACTCATATTACGAAAGGCATGAGGCCCGCATACTGGCCGAAGAATACAGCCGGGAAATCGGCGTGACAATTGTTCCGTTTGAGGACCTGGTATATCTGCCTTTTGAAGATGAATACCGTCCAGCGGATCAGGTCCCGGAGGAAACACAGAAGATTTTATTTTCGAGCGCGGATATCCGGGAACGGATCAGGGCAGGTCGTCAGATCCCGGAATGGGCCACATTCCCGGAAGTTGTGGCGGAACTTAAAAAGGCTTACCCATCTCCGGACAATCAGGGTTTTACTGTCTTTTTTACAGGTCTTTCAGGGGCAGGGAAATCGACCATTGCCAAGGTGCTTTATGCCCGCTTCCTGGAAATCGGAGATCGACCTGTCACACTGCTGGACGGTGACATTGTACGCAGGAATTTATCGAGCAAGTTGAGTTTTTCCAAAGAGGACAGGGATATCAACGTTCGCCGTATCGGCTTCGTGGCAAGTGAAATCACAAAGAACCGCGGCATCGCTATCTGCGCACCCATCGCGCCTTACAACGCCACCAGAGCGGAAACCAGGAACATAATTGAAAACTACGGTGGGTTTGTCGAGGTTCACGTCTCCACACCCATCGAGATATGTGAAAAAAGAGATCGCAAGGGGATGTATGCCAAGGCACGGGCAGGACTGATCAAGGGATTTACCGGGGTGGATGATCCCTACGAGATTCCTGGATCGCCTGAGGTTAGCATCGACACCACCGACCTAACTCCAGATGAAGCCGCCCAGGAGATACTGCTGTTTCTTGGGCAAAAAGGCTATATATAGTGAATAGTGAAAAGTGAATAGTGAATAGTGAACAGTGAATAGTGAAAAGTGAATAGTGAACGGTGAAAAGTGAATAGTAAAAGTAAAAGAACAAAGAGGTGACATGGCAGAAAGACCTCATAAAAAGCTTGATGCATGGAAAAAGAGTATAGAATTGACGGTTAAGATTTATGAACTAACAGGCAAATTACCCAAAGCCGAACAATTTGGGTTGGTTTCTCAAATGTGAAGAGCCGCTGTTCAATTGGCAGCAACATATCGGAGGGCGCTGCAAAGAATACCAAGAAAGAATTTCTTCAATCCCTTTACATAGCACAAGGATCACTATCCGAACTGGATACACAGATCATTATTTGTTATGAATTAGGTTATTTATTTGGAATTTTTTTAATAAATGGCATTTCTCATATTAATAAAAGAAATAGAGGTTCTGTTCACTTTTATATTGGTAACCATGAAGTAAAAATTTTAAATAAAA
>PVMS01088345.1_pt1 | contig 10012 bp, 8 predicted proteins | sample 1853461 | NCBI WGS metagenome assembly PVMS01 (sample SAMN08582032, study PRJNA380276) | Marine sediment metagenome, whole genome shotgun sequencing project. | isolation source: ocean sediment barecode stripped | collected 2017
AGGCGGTCGAGGGCATGATCGAACCGCTGCCAGTCCTTTTCCACCTTGACTCGGAGGTCGAGGAACACCCTGGCACCGAACAGGCGCTCCAGATCGACCCTGGCCTCGCTGCCGACTGCCTTGGCCAACTGGCCGCCCTTTCCGATCACCATCCCCTTCTGGGACTCTCGCTCGACGTATACGGTCGCCGGGACCACGACTACCCCGTCGTCTCGGGTCTCGATATCGCCAACCACCACGGCAACGGAGTGGGGAAGCTCCTCACGGAGCCGGGACAGGTACTTCTCTCGCACCAACTCGGCGGCCAGGAACTGGTCCGGTTGATCGGTGTACATCCCCTCGGGGAACAAGAACGGTCCCTCTGGCAGCCGCGTCGTCAACTCTTCGATGATGCGATCCAAGCCATCACCCTTCAGCGCTGAGATCGGGACGTAGGCGTCGAAGTCCCACTCCCCTGCGGTTTCCAACTGGACAATGGTCTCAGCATGGCTGGCCGCATCCACTTTGTTCACAACGACAATCACCGGCGTGCCGGTCTGCATCAGGCGCTCGGCGATGCGCCGGTCTCCCGGCCCGATCGGGCCGGTGGCATCGAGGACGAACAGCACCGCATCGGCGTCGGCGATCGAACCCTCGACCAGGCTGTTGAGGCGGGCTCCGAGGGCGTTGCGTGGCTTGTGCAGCCCCGGGGTGTCGACAAAGACCAGTTGGGCGTTGTCGGTGGTGAGCACGCCGCGGATCGTGTTGCGGGTTGTTTGGGGTCGGGGCGACGTGATGGCCACCTTTTCTCCGACCAAGCCGTTGACCAGCGTGGACTTGCCCACGTTGGGTCGACCGACCACAGACACGAATCCGGAAGGGCTCATCGACGGGCCACGCGGACCCTGGACACTCTCCGTCCCTGGACCTGTTCGGCGGTGAGAACAACGTCGTCGTACTCGAAGGACTCTCCCGGTTTGGGCACCCGCCCGGCAAGGCCGAGAATCAGCCCTCCAACCGTGTCCCAGTCCTCGTCGGGAAACTCGACTCCGAGCACGCTTGCCAGATCATCCACATCGAGCCTGGCATCCACGAGAAGGGCCCCCTCCTCGATTGGAATCACCATTGGCTCCTCGGTGTCGTACTCGTCGACGATCTCGCCGACGATTTCCTCGAGCAGGTCTTCGATGGTCACCAGCCCTGCGGTCCCGCCGAACTCGTCGACAACGATGGCAAGGTGGCGCTGGTTGGCCTGCATCTCGCGGAGGAGGGCGGCGATCGGCTTGGTTTCGGGGACGAAATAGGCCTCTCTGGCGATCTCGCCACACGGTCGTGGTTGCGAGTGCTGGTCATAGAGCTCCAGGAGGTCACGGGCATACAGCAGACCGACGATATCGTCGACGTTCTCACCCGTCAGCGGGACTCGCGACAGTCCGGCCTCGAGCACGAGGTCGACGGCTTCATCGGTCGAAGCCGCCGCCGCCAGGGTGATCATGTCGGTGCGTGGCTTCATCACCTCGCGCACGATCGTGTCGCCGAACCCGATGATCGACGAGATCAGCTCACGCTCGTCCTCGGTGTCGTTTGGCAGCTCGTCGACAGCCTCTTCGTCCTCGTCGGAGACGAGGTCGTTGGCCGCGTCGCCGATGCGAACCGATGCCGCCAGCAGCGGGGCAAGCCGATATGCAATGGTGCTCGACCGGCTCCTCCCGATGGTGCGGGGGATGATGTCGGTGACCATCACGACGACGACGGCCATCACGATGACGATCGCCACCAGCCACCAGCCGCTGAAGACGCTGGCAAGCGCCCAGGTCAGTGGAATGACGGAAAAGACCAGCAGTCCGGTCAATACGGGGGCGAGCGCCGGCTGGACTCGAGCACGATGTTCGAGCAAGTCGGCAACGGTGGCGGCTCGCTCGTTTCCCTCCGCAGCCTCGTGGAGGGCATCGGCCCGGGATGTTCTCACCAGGGCGGCGCCGGCGGCGCGCAGCGTAGCGATGACCGCGAGCAGGATTCCTGCTGCGATGAACGCAGCGGCAGTCAAGAACGCACCCTGCCGACCATGCTCAGCAACTCGCCTTCTCGTTTCTCCATCGCTACCGCGTCGACCTCCTCTTCATGATCCCATCCCAGCAGGTGTAACAATCCATGGATGACCATCAACGCCATCTCGTCATCGAATGGGACTCCGTCCCTATCGGCATTGGACCGCACAACCGCAGGTGCGATGAACACATCGCCAAGCGTCACCGGCGGTCCAGCGGCAACGGCCTGGGGGGGCCGGCCCGGAGCAGCATCCTCGATCGGGAACGACAAGACATCGGTTGGCCCGGTCCTGCCCATGTGGGTGCGGTTGAGGGAGGCGATGGTGTCTTCATCCACCAGCGTCAACGAAACCGTCGTATCCGCAGCGGGCCCTCGGCTGCCAAGACCATCTGTGCGAGGTCGGTGAGCTCATCGATTGGGATGGGGTCGTCTTGTTCGTCGTCGACGGTAATGATCACTCGTCGGCCTCGAAAGCCGCGGGAACCGGCACCTCGGGCAACGCCGGGGGGCCGTCTGTCTGGATTGCCTTTTGGCCGGGGAAACCGGGGTAGGGCATCCTGGCGTGGTAGTAACCCATCAGCGCCAGTACCAGCTCGGCCTTGATGGTGGTGAGGTCGCCGAAAGTGAGTTGAGACTCATCGAGTTGGCCGTCGTCGACCTTCTCTCCGACCACCGTGTCGACGAGGTTCGCCAGGCCGTCAGCCGTTGGGTCCTCCTCCTGCGAGTAAGCCCTGGCTGCCGCCTCGACAGCGTCGGACAGCATGACGATCGCCATCTCCTTCTTCTGCGGCTTCACTCCATAGTGGCGGAACAGCGCCGGATCGACGTCCGGATCGGCCTCCTGGGCCCTGTGATAGAAATACCGCATCAGGCTGGTTCCGTGGTGCATGCGAATGCCGTCGGAAACGTCGTGGGGGATCCGGTACTTCTTCGAGAGCTTGAGACCCTCGGTGACGTGGGAGCGAATGATCTGGGCTGATTCGGCGGGAGCAAGCAAGTCGTGCGGGTTGGAGACTCCAAACTGGTTTTCAACGAAATACTGCGGATGCTCGGTCTTGCCGAGGTCGTGGTACCACGCTGCGGCCTGAGCCAGCAGCGGATCAGCGCCAATGGCACGGGCGGCGCGCCCCGCCAGCGCACCAACCAGCATCGAGTGGTTGAAGGTTCCCGGCGCCTGTTCCTCGATGAGGCGCAGCGCAGGATGGTTGCGATCCAGGAGGTCGAGCAGGCCGACCGACGTCGTTATCCCGAAGGCGTTCTCCAGGAAGGACACGAGGCCGAGCGACACGAGGCCGGCCACCAGCGCGCCGATGAACGCCCACAGCGCCGCCAGACCCGGGCTTGATGGATCGGTGAACAACCACTCGATAGCAGCGGCTACCGGAGCAACGGTGATCGCGGTCAGGAGCACCGCAACCCGGAGCTGACGGCGAGAGGAGATGCTGGACACGAACCCGACGGGGATGACGGTGGCGATTCCGGCGTAGACGGTGAAGGCGATATCACCGGTGGAGATAGCGGTGAAGCCCGCCATCGGTATCGCCATCAGCACCGCGGTGCGCGGGTCGAACAGGATGGCGGCGATAAAGCCGATGGCGACCGCAGGAAGGATGTAGCCAAGGGCATGATCCTGGGTCGAGAGCAGCTCAGGCAGTCTCGAGAACACGGCGGCGAGGATCAGCAGGATGGACAGCAGCGCCATGTGCCGGGGCTCTGTCCACTCGGTTGGGGCAATCCTCCACAGGAAGAAGGCGGCCAGCAGCACGGCGATCACGCCGAGCAGCGCCATCGCCCACGGTGAAGCCTCGCCGGTCTCCACCGGTTGGTAGAGCTCGAGCTCGGTGATCGCAGCGAGGTGGATGCCGGTGATCGGCTCACCCTCGTCGACGATCGGATCGCCAAACCGGTAGATGACGTACTCCGGCTCAACCGCAGCTGCCGCTTCGTCCTTGGCGGTGGTCGTCGCATCGTCGTCGACCCGCAGGTTGGCCTGCAGGCTGGAACCGACGAGCTGGGCAATGGCCTCCCTGGCCACCGGTTGCTCCTCGTCCGGGAGCCCGATGACAAAGATCGGCGGCCGGGTCAACGGGTTCAGGTAGAAACCCTGGCGCTCGATGAGGTCACTGGGCCGGATGCCCCGGCTGAGCTCGTCGTTGAGCGCCTCCAGGGTCCGTTCCTGCACGTCGGGGAACACCGGCTCGGCGCCGGCTTGGACCCGGTCCAGGTCGTTGTTATAGAGAGCAACGAAGGAAGGGATCGAAAGCGCAAGCGTCGCGTGCTCCAGCTCGAGCAGGACGATTTGCTGCTCGACGGGGCGCCTGGGAACCGCGGTCGTCGTTGTGGTCTCCACAACCGTGGTTTCCGTGCTTTCGCCTTCGCTGGTCGAGGTGGAGTCGTCTGGCGGTGTGGTGGTCTCGGGAGGCAGGGTCGTTGTCGGATCGGGCACGTCGCCGACCGCCCCCGCCCGCAGATCAGTGAAGAATGCGTTGACGTTCCTGATCACCGTGATGGTGGCTTCGTTGTCATTGGAGTACACGGTCTCGACGTTGGCCCTGGCCGCCGCTCGCCGCTGCCCTGTCGCCACCTCGTCCTCGATCGGCTCGGTCGACTGGTTGGCGACGAAATCCTCCGGTGCCGGCTGACCAATCGCCAGCTCGGGCGGCACGGACGTGGAGGTGTCGGTACCGACAACGAGGATGGCGGCGACGACGACCATGGTGAACGCCATGATGAGGGTGTTGACGACGACGTTGCGTGACATCTCAGTTGCCGTCGCTCTCGAAGCGGCCGTAGGCCTCGACGATGGCCGCGACGATACGGTGCCGGACCACATCGTCTCCACTCAGCTGCTCGAAGGCGATCCCGTCGATCCCGGAGAGGATGCTTGCAACGACCTTCAGCCCCGATCCTCGCCCCTCGGCGAGGTCGACCTGGGTCACGTCGCCGGTGACGATCATCTTGGAGTTGAACCCGAGGCGGGTGAGAAACATCTTCATCTGCTCCGGCGTGGTGTTCTGTGCCTCGTCGAGTACGACGAACGCGTCGTTGAGGGTGCGGCCCCGCATGTAGGCGAGGGGTGCGACCTCGATGGTCCGCCGCTCCATCATGCGACCCGTCTCATCGGGCCCGAGCATCTCGAAGAGTGCGTCATAGAGCGGGCGCAAGTATGGGTCGACCTTGGCGTTGAGATCACCCGGCAAGAAGCCGAGCCGCTCCCCCGCCTCGACCGCCGGCCTGCTGAGCACGATGCGCTTCACCAGCCCCGACATCAGCGACTCGATGGCACACGCCATTGCCAGGTAGGTCTTTCCGGTACCGGCGGGGCCGATCCCGAACACGAGGGTGTTGTCCCGGATGGCATCGACATAGTGCTTCTGCCCGAGCGTCTTTGGGCGCACATGACGTCCGCGGCCAACCGCGATCGATTCGGTGAAGACGCCCGACGGGCTCGGCACATCTTTCCGCACCAGCTCCATCACCCTGGCAACACGATCCGCATCGAGCTGCTGGCCCTCCTGGATGATGATCAGCATCTCTTCGAGGACGGTGCGCGCAGCCTCGGAGTCGCGCTCCGGCCCGGAAATCGTGATCTCGTTTCCCCGAACCACGATGCGGGCCAGCGGGAAGCCGGCTTCCACCTCGCGCAGGTGAGCGTCGCGCTCGCCGAGCAGCTCCACCATCAGGTGGTTGCTCGGTACGCGTATCTGAACGTCACTAGCAGCAGTACTTGTCACAAGAGAATTCCGTGAGAGGGAAGGTCCGAAGGTAAAAGGGGGATCCCATCGGGATAGGGGCAGTATATCGGTCGATCGCAGCAATTCGTGAGCTGAGGTCTTCAGTCAACAGTCATAGGTCCACAGCCCGACTCAGGCACATACGGGATTCCGTTCTGGCTGAGGACTGTCGACTGTTGGCTGTCGACTCCTCTACCCCTCAACGACGGGCGGAGTGTCTTCTTCGTCGCTGGCCCGCACTTCGGCTAGGGCTGTGTTGAACCCGGATCCGGTGCCGATCAGCCGCGACAGCACCTTGAGATCATCGCGGCGCACGGTCAGAACCCTCCCGTTGAAGTCCTGCCGCTCCACCTGGATGGCCGTCAGGACGCTCTCCAGAACCTCGCTCTCTTCGCCTCCGATGTCATCGAGGCGAGTGAGGTCAATCGTGATCTGATCCGGCGCAGGGGCCTTGGCGGCGTGCTGCGTGTCCGGGGGGAGCATTTGAGCGATAGGAACGTCGTAGTAGCCGGAAAGACGTTGCAGTCGAGGAACCGACAGGCTGCGCTCGCCCCTCTCGTACGCCCCCAGGACGGCGGCCTTGAATTCGCCGTCGGAGAGGGTCTGAACGTCCTGGAGTGAAAACCCGCGTTGGCGCCGAATCGATCGCAGGCGCCGACCTACGAGCTCGTTATACGTTGCCACGAATGTCTCTCCTACATCACTGAGCGCACTGCCCTGAACGCTCACAGTGGCAGCATACCACGCCGCAGCCACTCCTTTGCAACCCCCCAACGGTGCCGTACCCCATGTGCCCGAGAACCCTTACGCCATATGCCTTTCGCACCCGGTCTCTGAGCGGCAGCCTCCGAGCTCAGCGCCGGAACAGACCGCGCTTGTGGGCGGCGGGCTGCTCGTCGCGCAACTCGGCGTAGCCACGCAACAGATCTTCCTGTTCGCCGTCGAGGTCGGTCGGAATCACCACGCCGATGTGGACGAACAGGTCGCCCCTCCCCCGGCGCCGCAGCCGTGGCATTCCCATCTTGGCGAACTGGAACACGGTCTCCGGCTGCGTCCCCGGCTGAATATCGACGCTCTCGGAGCCCCCGTCGATGAGGGGAACATCGACCGTTGTGCCGAACACGGCCTCGGTGATGCCGATCTCGGTGCGGTGGTGCAGCTCGTCACCGATACGTTCGAAGCGCTCGTCGGCGGAGACCGCGATTTTGACGTAGACGTCGCCCATGGGTGCGCCGTACTCGCCCGCCCCGCCCCGTCCGGCGAGACGCAGCCTGGTCCCGTCCTCGACACCCGCTGGCACTTCCACGGTGACGGTGCGTTGCGAGTTGATGCGCCCTGCACCCGAGCACTCGGTGCATGGGACCTCGATCAGACGCCCGGAGCCGCCGCATTGCGGGCACTCGGCGACCGAGGTGATCCGTCCCAGGAATGTATCTCTTGCCACCTGGACCGCGCCGGCGCCGCCGCATTGCGGGCACCGTGTCGCGGCGTGGCCCGGCTCGGAGCCGTCTCCGGAACAGCGAGGGCACTGGGTGGGGGCATTGAAATCCACCGGGCGGCTGACTCCGAGGGCCGCATCCTCCAGGGTGATAGTCATCGCCACCCCGACGTCGGCACCGGGGCGAGGCCCGGTGCGCCGGCCACCGAAGCCGAAGCTTCCGCCAAAGAACTGCTGCAGGATCTCATCCAGGCCGGCGAACTGGGAGAACAGATCGGCCCCGGAGAACACCTCGCCCCGGTCGTAGCGCTCACGCCGAACCGGATCCGATAACACCTCGTAGGCCTCAGCGATCTCCCGGAATCGCAGCTCTGAGGCTGGGTCGCCGGGATTGGCATCGGGATGCGTCTCCCTGGCGAGCCGGCGAAATGCCTTCTTGATTTCCTCAGATGAAGCAGAGCGCTCCACGCCGAGTAGTTGGTAGTAGTCGTTCACTCGTCGTTGCCCGGATCCACACCCAGGCGCTCTTCCAGCCCTTCACCGACCTCCTCGACGACCCGGATGGCCCGGCGGTAGTCCATTCGCATCGGTCCAATGACACCGAGGCGTCCGGTCTGGTTCGAACCAAATGGAGCGCTGACCACGGCGACATCCATCGGGTCGCCCAATTCCTCCCCGATGCGAACAGTCGCTCCCTGCGTGGTGTCGCTGAGCATGCTCTGCAGCTCGGCCTCTCGCTCGAGAAGGCCCAACATCTCCTGGACCATCGCCAGGTCGGCCCATAGATCGGCGAGCTGGCTGGTGCCGCCGACGAACAGATCGCGCCCAGAAGTCTGAATCGCTTGCAGTTCCTCGTGAACGGGTTCCACGATTCTGCGGACCACGTCGGGCACATCGGATGCGACAAGGCGCTCGTCGTCCGCGACGTCGCCGCGGGCTCGTCCCCGATACACCGCCTCGATGACCCGCTCGGCCTCTTCGAGCTGTACATCGGATGGCTCGAAACCGAGCGAGATGATCTGCTGGCTGACACCTCCGCTCTCGGCAACCGTGACTACCAGGACCGCTGAGCCTCCAAGGCGGACCAGATGGACGGCGTGCAATGACTCAACGGTGCGCTCGGGCCCGATCACGATGGCCGGCAGGTGGGTCAGGTCGGTGAGCAGGCCGGAGGTCTCCTTGAGCAGGCGCGACACCTCGCGATGGACATCGCCGAACGCCTCGATGCGGGCATGGGTGGCGACCCGCAGGTGCACTGGACTGCCGTGATCGACGTAGTACCGGTAACCCTGCCTGGTCGGGATCCGTCCAGAGGAGGTATGCGGCTGGGTGATGAATCCGTAGCCTTCGAGCGCCGCCATCTCGTTGCGTATCGTCGCGCTGGAGACGTCGAGGTCGCTGTGATCGAGGATGGCCTGGGAGCTCACCGGCTCACCGGTCCGTATGTGCTCCTCCACCAGCGACTGCAGGATCCTGGATTTGCGGTCGTCGAGCATCTTGGGGGACAATTTAGCAGTCTCCGGGGGAGACTGACAGAATCAGTCCTGGACCGCCAGCGTGGCCCGGGCCACCGCATCGGTGAGCAGCGGTCGCTCGACCACGATCCGGTCCCCGCGACGGGCGACGGTCCCTGCGGCGATGTGACGGGCGCCTACCGCACCGTCGAGAAACCGCTCGCCGTGCGCTCCGGCGACCACGCCGGCGGCGAGCCGCAACCCGATGGCGACCCGCTCCCGCTCGGCATCATCCTCACTGAGCATCTCACTTCCCGCCCGGGGCCGCTCCCCCGCCGCCACCCGCTGCAGGTAGGCGTCGAGGCGCCGGACGTTTCGGGAACGTCGCCCCTGGCGATGGTCGTTGGCGCCGATACCGAAGGCGATGAACTCCCCCATGGCCCAGGTGGAGAGGTTGTAGCGGCAGTGATGACCGGGCCGGCACCAGTTGGACACTTCGTACCGGACCAGGCGAGCCTGCGGGGCGCGCTCGACCAGGTGCTCATACTTGTCGGCCTGGTCGTCGGGATCCGGCGCCGGTGCCCCGGCATTGATTTCCCCGGACAACGCGGTGCCACGCTCGACGGTGAGGGCGTAGGCCGACAGATGCTCCGGCTCGAGACCGAGCGCTCGGTCAACAGTTGCCTGCCACGACGCTATCGACTCCCCGGGCGTCCCGTAGATCAGATCGAGGTTGACGGTCACGAACTGTCCGATGGCCTCGGCCACCGCGGCCTCGGCCTGTTCCGGTGAGTGGTTCCTACCAAGTGCCCTCAGCACATCCTCGTCGAAGGACTGGACGCCGAACGAGATGCGGTTGAAACCGGCTGCAACCAGTGCCTCTCCGAATTCGATGGTCCAGTCCTCGGGATTGGCCTCGAGGCTCACCTCGGCCCCCGACACGATCCCATGATGGTCGGCAACGGCGGTCAGGATGCGCTCGAGCTGCTGCGGCCTCAGTCGCGATGGGGTCCCGCCACCAAGGTTGACCGCGTTGATCGGGCCAAACGGCTCCTCCATGCCGATCTCGGCAACAACGGCATCGACGTAACGCTCGACCATTGTGCCGGTCCCGCCCTCGTCCTCGGTCACCACCGCAAAGTCGCAATACGGGCATCGCTCGGCGCAGAAGGGGAGGTGGACGTATGCCGACTTCCAGTGGGCAGCGGCGTCGACAAGCCCGGCAGCGTCAGGCGGGGTGGGACGGGAGGAGAGTTTGAGTTTCATGGGCCCTGAGCCGCGAGCCGTGAGCCTTGAGCCCGAGTGGGTTCCTGCTCAAAGCTCATAGCTCGGAGTCCTGCTCATAGCTCACAGCTCAC
>PVMS01157286.1_pt1 | contig 10012 bp, 9 predicted proteins | sample 1853461 | NCBI WGS metagenome assembly PVMS01 (sample SAMN08582032, study PRJNA380276) | Marine sediment metagenome, whole genome shotgun sequencing project. | isolation source: ocean sediment barecode stripped | collected 2017
AGATGGAATTGACCACGATTCCGGCCGCCGAATGGGACCAGGTGATTGCCGATTCAGCTGAATTCTGGGAAGAACTGGCGGGAATCAGCCCGCGCACCAAGAAGGTAGTCGACGCGTTCAAAAAATATCAGGTCGTCATGGAAAAAACAGGCATACCCTATCGTTACAGCTAGGACTTCGCCTAACTTGAAGTAGACTAACGGTGATGCCGCAGGGCATCACCGTTTTCTTTGGGTAAGCGTAAATTGGCAGGTTCAAAAATTGACCAACTGATTTAAAGATCAGGGTTATCAGCAACAGGCCAGAAAGATTTCCCCTCGCCTTTCATCTGTGGTCAAATACTCCCCCGGATATTTGACCAAATCTCAATATTCGTAGGCTGCACAAAAATGACAATCATTCCCGAGGAGAATCAGAATGAAAATTATTCGAACTCTCGCCATTTTGGCAATGGCGACCTTCCTGAGCATAGGCAACATAAATGCCGCTGAGCTCGAGTCCATTCATTTCCTGATTCCCGGCGGCGCCGGCGGTGGCTGGGATGGTACCGCTCGTGGCACCGGCGAGGCTTTGACGAAATCGGGTATCGTCGACAAAGCGTCTTACGAAAACATGTCCGGCGGTGGCGGCGGCAAGGCTATTGGTTATTTAATCGAGAACGCCAATTCAAATCAGGACACGCTGATGGTGAACTCCACGCCAATTATAATTCGCTCGCTGATTGGACGGTTTCCGTATAATTTCCGCGACCTGACCATGATCGCCGGCACTATTGGCGACTATGCCGCGTTGGTCGTCAACAAGGATAGTCCGATTAACTCCTTTAAGGATCTGGTCAAAGTTTACCGCTCCAATCCCAGGAGTGTGGCAATTGGCGGTGGATCGGTGCCCGGCGGCATGGACCACCTGGTCGCAGCGCTGGTCATGGAGGCCGCGCACCAGGACCCGACCAAGGTCAAATACATTCCATACGACGCCGGCGGTAAAGCCATGGCAGCACTATTATCGGGGGAAATCAAAGCACTCTCGACAGGCTTTTCAGAGGCAGTCACTATGGCCAAGGCTGGAGAAGTAAAAATCATCGGCGTCACCTCGGCGGAACGGGTTGCCGCCTTCAAGGACGCACCCACATTCAAGGAACAGGGTTATGACGCCGAATTCGTTAACTGGCGTGGATTTTTCGCGGCCCCCGGTCTGCCTAAAGCAAAGGCTGACGAATTCCGCAAGGTGCTCGGCGACATGTACTCCACGCCGGAGTGGGAAGCCGTACGCGCACGCAATGGCTGGGTTAATATCTACACCCCGGGCAGAGACTTCTTCGACTTCCTCGAAAACCAGGAAAAAGTGATCAAGAATATGATGGTCAAACTCGGCTTCCTTTAACCATCTATTGACTAATCGGGGCGCCGCAACGCCCCGTTATTTCTGCTTTCACCTGAAGAGATTTACCCATGGCACTGGATAAGTGGATAGCTGTTGTTTTCCTGGTGATTTGCGTCGTTTACGGTTACTCCGCCTACACTTATCCATTACTGCCCTTCGAGCGCAACATGACCTTCCTGCCTAATACCATGCCGATGGTATTGAGTGTTCTAGGTATATCGTTGGCACTGCTTATCCTGCTCGCGCCAAGCCCGAAAGCCGATGCCCAGGGTGATGCACTGGGCAATATTAATCTTCTAAAGTGGCGTGAGTACAAGGTTGGGCAGGCCCTGGGACTGATAACCCTGATGACGCTTTACGCGCTTGCATTGCGACCCGTCGGTTTTATCGCCGCAACCACCCTGTTTCTGGTTGGCGCTGGCTGGACTCTCGGGGAACGCAAGCTGATCACCATGATTTGCGTAGCGCTGGCTGGAGCCCTGGGCATCTGGTACCTGGTGCAGGAAGCCCTGGGAATTTTCCTGCGCCCCCTGCCCTGGTTTCTGAGTTGAGGAAGTTCTGCCGTGCTTGATGGAATTCTGCTGGGCCTGGATACGGCTTTTTCCTTTAAAAACCTGCTGCTGGTAGTTGCGGGATGCCTGGTCGGTACCTTGATTGGCATGCTGCCCGGGCTCGGTCCGATGTCGATCATCGCGATCATGATTCCAGTGGCAATCACCCTGGGTGATCCTTCGGCGGCACTGATTTTACTGGCCGGCGTTTACTATGGCGCCATTTTCGGTGGTTCGACCTCGTCGATTCTGATCAATGCTCCGGGGGTAGCCGGTACCGTCGCGACCTCCTTCGATGGCTACCCGATGGCGCGCAAGGGCCAGGCCGGCAAGGCGCTCACTATCGCCGCCATCAGTTCCTTCTGCGGCGGCACCGTCGGCGTGATCCTGTTGATGGGGTTTGCACCGATTCTGTCATCGGTAGCACTGTTGTTTCATTCGGCTGAATACTTCGCGATGATGGTCGTCGGCCTGTCAGCCATTGCTGCGTTTGCAGGCACCGGCAAGGTGCTCAAAGCCCTGATGATGACCGTAATCGGGCTGATCCTCGCCACCGTGGGTGAATCGGCGCTGTTCAACGCGCCTCGCTTTACCATGGGGATAATGGACTTACAGTCCGGGTTCAGTTTCATCACCCTTGCGATGGCCCTGTTCGCCCTGCCGGAGGCGCTTTACCTCGTGCTCGATCCGAAGCGGGTAGATGCAGACGGCAGCAACCAGGCTATCAAGAACCTGCGGATTACCCGCGCCGAAGCGCGCGCCATCGCCCCGGTGATTGCGCGTCAGTCGATCCAGGGATTTCTGATCGGCGTGATGCCGGGGGCAGGCGCTACGCTGGCCTCGTTTCTGGGTTACGCGGTCGAACGCAATATAGCCAAAGGCGAAGAACAGGAAGAATTCGGCAAGGGTTCAATCAAGGGACTGGCGGCACCCGAAACCGCCAACAACGCAGCCTGCACGGGATCATTCGTACCGCTGTTAACGCTGGGTATTCCCGGCTCCGGCACAACGGCAATCTTGCTCGGCGCACTGATCGCACTGAACGTAAACCCGGGCCCGCGGCTGATGATCGATAACCCCTCGGTATTCTGGTCGGTGATCATTTCAATGTACATTGGCAACATCGTATTATTGATTCTTAACCTGCCGCTGATCCCTTACATTGCCAGATTGCTTACGGTGCCGCGCAACTACCTGATTCCATTCATCCTGTTCTTTACCATGGTTGGCGCTTACATCGGTCAGAACAACGCCACCGAGCTGCTGCTGCTGGTCGGACTCGGCATCGGTGCAACCATACTGCGTTTTGCGGATTACCCGCTGCCACCATTACTGATCGGTTTCATTCTCGGCGGCATGATGGAAAACAATTTCGCGCGCGCGGTGAATCTGACCGACGGGGTTAGCTTCATGTACCAACGTCCGATGACATTGTGCATGCTGATTATCGGACTGCTACTGATCTTCGTGCCGGCCTATCGCCGCCGTCGAGCCAGGGCATTACAACAGGGTGTCGCACTCGGTGATTAACCATTAACCCGCCCATGCTGGCGTTGCCGTTTATTAGCAACACCCACGCTGGATACCACTTCGAGTCTGGGACTATCAAAATCGATTACACCTTTTTGCCCGGATAGCCTGTAATCTGCATCGAGTGCCCGGCGCACCTGATCGGGCTGGAACTTCAGTTGCTCGGTTAAGGCAATGAACAGCAAGGCGAACAATCTACGCAGCGAAATCTTCCAGCTACTGCCTGCAAGCTGATAAAGACAATCGCTGAGTTCGAGGAAGCTTGCGAAGGGTCGCTGTGCCAACAGCAACGGCAGCGTATTACCGAACCGCCCCGAGTTCCCGATCATGTCCCAGAATCGAGCGAAGCGGTTGACGCGTTGCATAGTGGCAAAGTCTATGTCACGAGTGCTGAGAATGTTATACGGTGCAGCGGGGTTGTAACGCAGCTGGTATTCCTCGGTATGTCGGTTAATCGGTGCGCCACGCAGGCGTTTGAGAATACCGAGCTGAATCTCCTGCGGCTTTAACGCCACCAGCTGATCGAAGCTCAGGGCAAAGTTATCCAGGGTATCCCCGGGCAGGCCGAAGATCAGGTCGGCGTGGATATGGGCGCCGGTATTTTCACGTAACCACTGCAGGTTAGCGCAGGTTTTCTCGTTGCTCTGCTTGCGGCTGATAGTTCGCTGGATATCGGGATCGAAGGTTTGCACGCCAATTTCGAACTGCAGCGAACCGGCCGGAAATAGCGCCAGAACCTGTTTCAACTTTTCCGGCAAATAGTCGGGAATGACTTCGAAGTGAAGGTAAAGATCAGCGTCCAACCGCTCGAGGAAAAATTCGAGGATCGCAACGCTGGTACTGACCTTCAGGTTGAAGGTACGGTCGATGAATTTAAAGTTACGCGCACCGCGTTGATATAAATCATCCATGGCGTCGAGAAAGCGTTTCAAGGCAAACGGCTTTGCGGTTTTATCCAGCGATGACAAACAGAATTCACACTTGAACGGACAGCCACGTGAAGCCTCGACATAAATCAATCGGTTGCGAATGTCTTCAGCGTTGTAAAAGGTATACGGAAGTTCAAGCTGATCAAGACTGACGGTTTTCCCGGCGATGATGGTTGACGCTATCGGACTACCGCCGAGCAGATCCTTGCACAATTGATGGAAGCTGATTTCGCCTGGGCCCGTGATAATGTAATCCGCCTGCTCGACAAGCTCCGGTAAATCGCCGGCAAAACTGACCTCGGGACCGCCGACGATGACAGTGACTTCAGGGGCCACCTGTTTCAACAATGCGATTACCTGGCCGGTTTCACTGACGTTCCAGATATACACACTGAAGCCGATTATTTTCGGATCTTGCTGCAGCAGCTGTTCGACGATATCGACAGGTCGTTGTTGAATCGTGAACTCGTGGATCTGCGCCTGTGCCTGCAGCTCACCGAGATTGGCGAACAGGTAACGCAAGGCGAACGCACAATGCATGTAGCGTGCGTTGAGGGTGGTCAGAATAATTTTATTACTCATGTTGCATAGCGCCATTTCAACTAGTGTCAGGCGGGCGGCACAAGCACCAGTTTGCCGGTAAATTTCTTGGCCAGAAATGCTTCCTGTGCAGCACCAATTTCACTCAATGGAAATGTCTGCGCAACGATGGGTCTGATTTCGCCGCGTTCGATATAACCGACCAGATTTTCAAACACGATATCATCCTGAAAGGTACAACCAATCAGGGTCAGATCCTTGAGGTACAGGGTTCTGACATCGAGTTCAACCATCGGTCCCGCAATGGCGCCCGCGGTGGCATAGCGTCCGCCCCGCCTGAGTACCTCGAGTAGCGACGGCCAGGCAGCCCCGGCAACCAGGTCGATAACCACATCGACACTGTCACGGCCTATGGCGTCAACCAGCCCGGCGTTCCTGTCGATCACCTCATCCGCACCGATGGCATATATATCGTCAACCTTGGCAGCACTGGCGACAGCAATCACAGTGGCGCCACGCCGTTTCGCCAACTGAACAACCGCCGAGCCCACCCCGCCGGAAGCGCCGGTCACCAGCACACGCTCGGCCCCCGCCGCGGCGCGATGTAACAAATTTTCGGCTGTCGAGTAGGCACAGGGGATGGAGGCGAGTTCTGCATCTGACCAGTCGCATTCAACTTTATAGGTTTCGCGCGCCGGAGCCTTGGCATACTGCGCGAAAGCGCCGTCGCATTCGGAGCCGAAAGTCCAGCACTCGAAGGGTCGGTAGTCGACGTAGCTGCGCAACATGTTGCGTACGATTACGCGTTCGCCGATACGCGAGTTATCGACCCTGTCCCCCACCGCCACGATAACCCCGCAACAATCCGCACCCTGTATGCGCGGAAAGGTCAACGGCACGCCGGACCAGCTGGCGTCGTCATCGTCTATCTCGTCAAAGCCCTGTGCGCCACCGCTATCGGTCGCGCCGCTGATCTTCTTCGAGTACCAGCCAATGCGCGTGTTGATGTCGGTATTATTGACCCCGGCGGCGGCGACTCGAATCAATACTTCGTCTGCGAGAATCTCGGGCAGCGGAACATCTTCGCGATACTGCAGGGTTTCGATGCCCCCGTGCGCAGTCAAATATACCGCTGTCATTAGCGATGGTAGATCTTTGCTCATTTTTTCCTGATCTCCTGGTAACGTTTTCGTGATCGATCAACTAAGGCCGATAGACCTCGTCAGCTACACGTGTCAGCAAATTCACAAAGAACTCGACATCGTCAGCTGGCAAGCCTCGATGATCATCCATGAAGCGGCGAATTGGCTGCTGCGATTCACGGCTTATCAGTACACCGTTCTGCAGTAGCATGGTACTACGCACGAAGGTCGATGCCTGCCCGTGGCAATAACTACACTCGAGCTTGAATCGTGGTTCCGTGCGCACCTGGGCTAGCAACATCTCGTAAACGGCATCGGCCTCGCTAGTCGACACATAGTGATTACGCAGGAACAGTCGAAAATTTTCAACATGGTGCCGGCCCTGGAGCTGGTCATTCTTAACCTGTAAAAATTTGCGTGCAAACTCAGCTGAATGCCCGTGACACTCGGCACAACGATTGTCCCACATCCAGTGGAGGTCTATGCCGGTAGCCCCGGCTTTGGCCGAGAGCAATAACACTCCGATCAGAACGGCAGCTTTTAATACACCGCTTTGCATTACGCGTGAACTTTATCGTACAAACAGCAAGCATATTAAACGAAACTATAGCGAATGTCTGGCAGGGAGCGCGGATGGCGAACTATGTTCCCGGGCAAGTGTTTTCCATCGGAGCATTGAACGAGTTCTGCCTGGATGTCTACGCAACCGACAACGATGACAATTCCGAGACCCAGCCATTGCCGCTGAACGTGACGGAACAGCTTGACGGGACACTGTTGAAACACCGGATTTCGGTATTCAGTCGGATCGACGTTTCAGCGCTGTTACCAGGCATCGAAGTGCCAATTCTCTATCTGCACGCGACACGGGATCGAATCGCTGCCGAGAGTGACGCACAAATGATACAGGAATACCTGCCTGCTATTGAACGGGTCGATATAGATGCGCCGCATTTGCTGCTGCAAACCCGACCGCAGCAGTGTGCCGAACTGATTATCAACCACGTTCAGTCACACGGGTAAACCACTAGCCCTTTGCCTGATCGAGCGCGGGATATTACGAAGGTAGCCCGGCTTTTCCGAGGTCCTGCGTGAGTCGCACTGGAATGTCATCATCCCGATAGAATTCAGATTTCATAAATTGACCAATAGAGAAATTCGGGTCACTTATCAATAATTCCTCGGCGGCTTTGTGCAATGCATCTTCATCATCCAAATGACTGAGTGCAGCTACTCGATATGCATGACAGCGACGTGATTTATGCAAAAGTTGAGATACGACGTCGACTGTATTCTGATAATTTTCAAGGGTATAATGCGCGGCCGCCTCGAGTTCACGGCAGTAGGCTGGCAACAGGGGGTCCAGGATTATTGCCTGGTTTTGATATTCGAGGGCCTTTTCCCCATCCCCCAGGAAATTGTACAAATCGCCCAAGCGGCCGACGATCCAGGCATGATTGGGGTTGAGGGCCAGCGCCCGCTGATAATGGTATTCGGTCTTCCCAAAATCCCGTGCGTACAGGCTAATCGCTCCCATCAAACGATGGCATTCCGCCTCATTTTCATCGAGCTCCACGCCCCGACGCGCCGCCGCTACAGCCTCATCGTAGTTATCCTCTCCTGTCCATTCGTCCAGGGTGGCAATCGCACAACAACGCCACGCGTGGGCACGACCATATTCCGAGTCTTTTTCGATGGCCAGGTTGAACCAGTGCAGCGCCTGCTCCGCGGAATCCTGGGTTACACCGCCCAGTCGGTGGTTTTCGATACCACGCAGTAGACATTCGTAGGCATACATATCTGCCGGTCTCTTCTTCCTGGCTACCACCAGGGTTTCGTGCTCCATGCGGCCGGCAACCGTCGAAACAATAGACCGGGCCAATTCGTCCTGAACATCAAACAGGTCAATCAGTTTACAATCATACTTTTCCGCCCAGACATGATCTCCAGTTAGAGTGTTAATGAGCTGGCTGTTAATCCGAATACGATCACCCATTTTACGCACGCTGCCTTCCAGGCAATAGGCGACTCCTAGTTGTTTGCCAACTTCCCGTAGGTCAACGTTCTGCCCCTTAAAGGCAAAACTGGTATTTCGCGAGGTAACGAATAAATCGGCAAAACGGGAAACTTCGGTGATCAGGTCCTCGGTAAAACCGTCAGCAAAATACTCCTGCTCCGGATCGTCGCCAAAAATCGCAAACGGCAAGACTGCCAGTGAATTCGAATTAACAATTTCCTGTTGCTGGTTAGCAATAATTTCCGGATCGCCGGACATACAGCTATGGATCCCAAGATCACCAACGACCCGATAGGCCTGAACTGGTTCCGCGATGTTTTTCAGGGTTTGCTCACCCAGGTTCTCAAAGGTGAGTTGGGCGATTCGCTTCACATTGTCAAATACAGCCCGGGAAATAAGAACTGAGCCTGGATCGGCTAAGCCTTCAAGCCGGGCCGCGATATTGACATCATCGCCATAGATGTCTTCGTCATCCCAATAGATATCACCAAGATTGACGCCCATACGAAAGCGCATGCGCTTCTCTTCAGGTAGGTCTTTGACCCTGGGTTCGATATTTGCCTGGATAGCGCGAGCAGCCAGTACAGCATTGGTCGCCGAGGTGAACTCGGCCAGGAAACCATCTCCGGTCAGCTTTACAATGCGCCCGGAATACTTCGCGATTACCGGGTCGATAATTTCGCGTCGATACGACCACCAGGTGTTGATAGTGCCCTCTTCATCCATACGCATGAGACGCGTGTAACCCGCCACGTCTGCTGCCAACACCGCGGCCAATCGCTTTTGAGCTTGTTGTGCCATGGTTTTGCTCGCCTGCACTCGCCTCTAATCACAAACAGTATGCTGTTTCGGTATTGCAATAGCAATTTGAGAGATGATCAGCAGGGCACAAGGTCGACGCGACAAATTGATTCGCACACGAGCCGGTTATCGGGGAAATTTAATATGTACACAGGGGAACTGGCTTGCCCCATCAGGGTGGCCGACATACACTCCATCCGGGAATATCAGGTAGAAGTAATCATGAAAAGAAATTTGATCTGGGTGGCCAGTTATCCGAAAAGTGGTAACACCTGGGTGCGGACGATCCTACAAAGCGCCATCACCGGCAGTGTCAATTTGACCCAGCTTGGTGACTTCATTCCCAGTTTCCCTTTTTGTGTTTCGCGCTTGAACCGGGGCAAGTCGATCGCTCATCCCAGTCAGGCAAGCCAGTACTGGCCGCATGCCCAGACCGCTATTTCAATGGATGCGGAGGGTTCCTCGGCAATAATAAAAACCCATAATGTTTGTGCCGCCTTTGGTGGCGCAAGTTTTCCCAGCCCGGAGGTCACACAATCTGCGATTTATATCGTTCGTGACCCAAGAGATGTAGCGATTTCTTACAGTCATCATTTTGATCACGATCTATCGGATGCGATCGAACTGCTGATGGATGAAAATAATTTTCTTTTCAAGGCGCATGATTTTTTTCGTGGTGAGTTTACCGCCTCCTGGCAGGCACATGTTAACTCATGGATGAAAGCGTCGTTTCCGGTGTTGCTGATTCGCTACGAGGACCTGTTAAGCGAGCCCGAAACCATCATCGAAAAAATCATCACGTTTCTGGAAATCGATCCGAAAGTCCCGGTGAACAAAATTGCCGATGCAACCAGTTTCAGGAACTTGTCACACCTGGAACAGAAAAACGGCTTCTCGGAAAAAGCGCATTCCGTGGATTTTTTCCGGGTTGGACAGGCACATCAGTGGACACAAGACGACTCGAGTTTCAAGCCGCTGGTCGAGGCATACTCGGAGACGCTGGTGGAATTGGGATATGAAATAACCTGATATCTGTAGTAGTCCAGCATCTATAGATGCGGCGTAGTTTTCTCTTTCAGGGTTGCAACTATACATTCCATCTCTTTGCTAACGCCGCTC
>PVMS01045666.1_pt1 | contig 10011 bp, 9 predicted proteins | sample 1853461 | NCBI WGS metagenome assembly PVMS01 (sample SAMN08582032, study PRJNA380276) | Marine sediment metagenome, whole genome shotgun sequencing project. | isolation source: ocean sediment barecode stripped | collected 2017
GGGGGATTGCCGCTCCGCTAGTCATCATCGCGGCTGGCCAAAATGGTGGCCTGCTGTTTCCGGGAGTCCAGACCTTCATGGACGATGTTCAGACTTACGATCGTCTTTGCCAGGAGCAGGAAAATATTTGGGGCTTCTGTTGCTGGACTTACGGCCAAATGAAGCATTTACCGGTCAATATGGAGAGCGCATCAAGCGAGTTGGCCCAATATCTATCTGAGCAAGGGGGCGCCCGAAGACCCAACTATCCGGAACCGGGCGCTTACACCGTCCCGGCCCGCCGCGACCCGCCGCGACCGGTTCCGGTCGAGGCTAGCCCGCCCGACGCTAAATTCGTCAGTTTCAACACAGACGCTAACCTAAATGACCTAACAGAAGGAAAAGAATTTTCGGCTTCCTGGCGACTTAAGAACAACGGCCCGGTGGCCTGGAATTCTGATTTTCAGGTTATAGCGATAGAAGGCGATCTTCCTAAGGACAAGGGTCATTTCTCCTTAAAAGACGTGGCTGCCACGCCGGTTCGGCCGGGACAAAATGTGGAGTTAACCCTAAAGCTAATCGCACCGGAGGCCAATGTCGATCCATACCGGGTCGTCTGGCGGCTGGCCGATTCCCAGGGCATACCTTTTGGTACGCGTTTCTGGTTGCGCTTTATCGTGGTAACCGGGGATGGCCAACGGCCGCAGCCTATTCGGATAGCTACCGGTATGAATATCAATCCCGATGCTCTACATAGTAATCCTGTGAGGGGAGATAGCTTTGTTGGCCTGGATTGGGTCCGCTTTCCTTTCAAAGCCGCCGATAAAAATAGGAGTGTGGGCGAAGGTTTTGTTGAATATGACCCGATTATTCAGGCTTATACAAAGCAAGGGACTGGCTCGCTAATCGTCTTGAACCAACAAACCGTCGGCGGAATAAAGGCACCCTGGAAAGATGGCGGTCAAACCTGGTCGGTCTATGCCGATCGTTTTGCCCAAGCAGCCGGAGAAATTGCCGTTCATTATGCCAATCACGGCGGAAATTGGCCTATGAAATATGGAATGAAGGCGATAATCCTAAGACACCGCATGTTTCGGTCTATGTACCGCCCCAAAAATTTGCCCTGGTATTGGGAAAGGCGTCCGAGGCTATTCGTAAAGTGGCTCCAGAATCCCAAATCATTTTAGGTGGTCTTTCTACAGGCCCGGAGATGGCCAGCGAATATGTACGCCGGGTGCGAGGAACTTTAAAAGGCCGGCTACCGGTCGATGCGGTGGCTTTGCATCCCTACGGTCGCTGGCCGAAGAAGCGCCCTCTTCCAGGTTGGGGCTATGGCGATCTGGAAAAAGTGTTCACAATATTCCGCCGCCGTTTGCCAGGTGTGCGCTTATGGATCACCGAAATAGGCATCGTCGGCCGCCGCAATCCTATATCTGAGGAACACCTTCCGGCCGTGGCTACCTACATGAAAGATCTGTACCGGCTGGTCGCCGAAGAGCATTCCCACCAGGTTCGGGCTGTCATCTGGTTTGCCTGGTCTGACCGCATGGAAAACGCCGGTATCGTCAATGCCGATGGCAAACCTAAGCCCATCTTGATGAAAGCCTTTACGGCCGTACGCGACCGGACGATAACCAGCCTATCCAGGCCGGCCGATGGCTAACCAACCCACCCCATATGGCCATCATCCAAATCAATGATCAAGATAATATGGACGACCGGGCCAGATGCCCTTATCATTGTCGACCATGTCCACTGCCCGAAGCGAGTTTTTAGCCGGCATCAAAGCCGAAATGCCCATCCTCTTAGGCGTCGTTCCTTTTGGTATGATTTATGGCGTCCTCGCCCTGGACGCCGGCCTGTCACCATTTCAAACTCAGGCTATGTCGTTTATCGTCTTTGCCGGTTCAGCACAATTTATCATGGCCCAATTATTCGCCTTGAATACCCCGGCCCTGGTCATCGTGGTCACCGCCGTTTTGGTTAATCTTCGTCATGGCCTCTACAGCGCCTCCGTCGCCCCCTATGTCAATCATTTGAGCTCACGCTGGCGACAAGTTCTCGCCTATTTTTTAACCGACGAGGCCTATGCCGTAACTATCATTCATTACCGCCAGAAGGAAGAAAATCCCGAGCAGCGCCGCTTCAAACATTGGTTCTTTTAGGCTCCGGGTTGGCTCTTTGGAGTATCTGGCAGATTAGCACCGCCGCGGGCATCTTAGCCGGCGCGCTTATCCCTGAATCCTGGCCTCTGACCTTTTTTATTCCCCTAACCTTTATCGCTCTGGTTGTCCCTAATTTGGAGGATTGGCCGACTGCTTTAGCAGCGCTCAGCGGTGGCGTAGTGTCCATCTTGGCCTTTGACTTACCTTTCCGCTTGGGGCTCATCGTGGCCTCCTTCGTGGGAATTGCGGTCGGCATGTTGGTTGAATCGGTGCGGCCGATTTCGCTTGACAAACAATCTGATCAGGAGCACTTATGACTGGCTTAATTAGCGGCGACTTAGCTATTTGGCTATCCATGCTCCTCGTGGGCATACTGACTTACGCTACTCGCCTCTCCTTCATTTTGATATTCGGCCAACGTGATATCCCAATCCGCTTTCGCCAAGCCCTAAGATTCGTGCCTTCGGCGGTGCTGACCGCCATCATTTTCCCAGAAATCCTGATTCGCAACGGCGAGCTGGATTTGTCTTTGAGCAACGAGTGGTTGTTGGCTGGCGTCGCCGCCACCATCGTGGCTTGGTTCAGTAAAAACGTGGTAGCTACTATCTTGGCTGGTATGATCATATTGGTACTATTAGAATTAATTGGTTTTTGATTCCACATAGGTCTGGTAACATTAAGAGACCAGAGGTGCTAAAGGCCTATTTTGAAGAATCGGCCTAAGGGATCGCGGTAAACACATCATTAGAGCCATGAATACCTGTTCAAATAAAGTTCATTCCCCAAGGAAGCGAACCCTGGAGCTAATTCTGTTCCTCCTGTTAATCATCGGGATCTCCGGCTGCTCATTGTTTTCAGAGCCACAAGAAGGGCTTAGCGGCCGGATCATTTTATGGCATGGCTGGACCGGCAATGAATCGGACATACTCACCCGAACGATACGTCAATTTGAAGAAGTTAATCCAGGCCTTGATGTCACTGTCGTCTCCTTGCCTGAAGAAGAGTTACTCAGTCGCTATCAAACCGCTGCCTCCGATGGCTTAGGTCCAGATTTGATGATCGGTTCGAGCGAATGGACTCAAGAGCTTGTCGCAGATGGTGATATCCGGCCGTTGAGTGATCGAGAGCTACGATCGAGAAACTTCTCTCCGGTGGTTGCCGAAACGGTCATGTTCGAGGATACATTTTACGGTTTACCCTTGTTCTTATTTCCTGGCGCACTTTACTACAATACAAAATTGTCTCAGGATTTACCTCTTACACTGACGGAAATGCTAGAACAAGCTGAGGAGGGAAAGAATGTAGCCTTCGTTCCCCGTTTTCAACATGCCCACTGGGGAATACAAGCCTTTGGCCAGGGATTATACGATTCAGAGGGCAACTTCACCCTGGCGGAGAGTGGTTTCACTGAATGGCTAACCTGGCTCAATGATGCTCAGAACCGGTCAGGGATGATTTTGAATATCGACGAAACGAGTCTCGTCGAGCTGTTCGCGGCCGGAAATGTTGCTTATTTAGTCGGCGATCCCGACCTCTTGCCCGATATCTCTTCCTTGATGGCTGAAGAAGATTTTAACGTCGCCTTGTTGCCCTCAGGGCCAATTGGGCTCGCTGGACCACTAATGCCTATTGAGACAGCCTTTTTTAATCCTGCCTCTTCTGCAGAACAGGTAACGAATGCTAGCGCCCTGGCCCTCTATCTCTTTAGCTCGCAACAGTCTATCACCTTTATGCGCGAGCTAAATCGGGTGCCGGCTAATCCGGCCATCCAAGTCGATCCTCGGATATACACCAAAGTAGTTGGCTTTTCCGAACAAGCGGTATCGGCCGTTTCTCTACCGAACGATCTGCATCGAGAGGAGTTTTTTCGTCTCGGCGATCAGGCCTACTCGAACGTATTGTCAGGTTTTTTGTCCCCAGAGGAAGCAGTTTGTCGATTTGGACGCCAGGTTGTCGAATTACAGGGTTATGGTGAAGAGATGGTTTCTCTGCCAAACGTTTGCCGCACTAACGAAATCCAGGAGGCTTCTTGAGCATGGAAGAGGAATTCGTAGTTCAGTCTGAATCTTTAACCAACCTGTTACTCGTCCAGTGGGACACTATACTAGTCTACCTGGCCAGACCTGCCGTGCAACGCCAGTTACTGGTAATAGGGCTAAACATAATCTTGGTGTGGTTGTTCCCCCTGTTTATTCGTAGCTGGCAAAACCGGCGAAAGGGTCGGCGAACAGAGGATCCGCCAAAGTCTGTAAGTTTGAGGCCCTTGATTTCGCCTGTCATTGGACTTTTTCTTTCATTATTGGCAATTTGGTATTTTGATCGCCAAGGTTTTCCCAACGGTTTACTGGATAATTCACTAAATATCTTTTGGATGTGGCTGATCTATCGCGTCTTGATCATTCTTCTCGGAGCCCGATTTGGTGATGTAGCCAAGCCATATCTGCGCTGGGTGCTTACACCCATATTTGCCTACCTGGTCATATCCCAAGTATTGGATTCAGTTTTTAGTCTAACTGCTCTCGGTAATATCGTCATTATTGGCGGCGTATTATCTATCACCTTAGCCCAATTTTTCAGTGCCTTTGTCGTTCTCTATGTATTTCTCATCTTGTCCCGGATCACCAATGATGTCCTAGCAGCCAATTTACCCAAATGGGTAGCGGCCGATCCTGGCGTCTATAACACGGTCATTACTCTGAGTCGTTATACCTTGATTGCTCTGGGGATAGTCGCTTCTCTGGCGGCTCTTGGAGCGAATTTGAGTAGTCTGGCCTTGGTCGCCGGAGGACTCTCTGTGGGCATCGGTTTGGGCTTGCAAGACATTATCGTGAATTTTGTCAGTGGCCTGGTGCTACTCTTCGAGCAGTCGCTTCGACCGGGCGATGTGGTGGACGTCGATGGCAAATTAGGCATTGTAGAGAACCTCAGCATAAGAGCTACTACCATTCGAACTCGAAATAATGTTGAGGTCATTGTGCCCAATGGCAAATTTACTACGACCGAAGTCAAAACTTTCACCGGAGAAGATACCGTGATTCGGGTACTAATTCCCTTTGGCGTGGCCTATAACAGCAATCCCGAGGAAGTACGTGACTTAGCCGCAGAAACGGCCGCTGGTCACAATCTGGTTCAAAAAAATCCATCTCCTGTGGTGCGCTTCCGGGCCTTTGGCAACTCAAGTTTAGATTTTGAATTGGGCATCTGGATCGACCAGCCCCAACTTCAGCGAGAGATCGCCAGCGACGTCTATTTCATGCTCTTCAAGGCTTTTCGCCATCAAGGTATCACTATCCCCTTCCCCCAACGCGATTTGAATTTGGGCAAAGGATGGGAACATATGATTCCACCCCAGCTAGAAGAAGGCGATTAGAGTCGCAATTTTTCACTACTATATCGCGATCTGCGTCAAGTCTTTGGAATCATTTTTGCTGAGTTGGGCGTCGAATTCCAAGTCTTCAGCCATATGTTCAGGAACTTACAGTTCACCGAACCAACAAATGGTATAATAATTCTTGGGCATTTAAAAAACCATGACTGCTTTGAAGCTGTTGGCTGGGTCAAAAAAGTCAAGTGTCAGGTGCGCTACTTTTGGCAGCCCGGACGGCCATATGAGTCGATTTCGCCTCGCTCGAGTTCTTCTCGTTTCTCATGGAGGTTAAATCCCTAAACGCCAAACAGAGCTTCCCACCACTGCCTCGTTGCCTTCCCTATTTCTTATAGCTGAGTTCCATTTAGTTAAAGGAGAGTGTCACAATGACCGATCATGGATATGCACATCCAGAGTCACTGGTGGAAACCGACTGGGTCGCCGCTAACCTGAACCGCCCTAATACACGATTTGTGGAAGTAGACGTGGATACCAGAGCTTACGACAAGGGGCATATACCTGGTGCTGTTGGTTGGAATTGGCAAACAGACACCCAGGACCAACTCCAGCGCGATATTCCCTCTCCAGAAGATTGTCAAGTATTGATGCAGAGATCGGGCATCAATAATGACACCACAGTCATACTCTACGGTGACAACAACAACTGGTTCGCCGCCTATGCCCTCTGGCTGCTAAAGTATTACGGCCATGAGGATGTGCGTTTGATGAACGGGGGGCGCACGAAATGGTTGGCGGAAGGGCGTCAAACAACCACCCAATCTCCTCAAGTGGAAATGGGCCAATACGAAATGACCGGAGCCCCCAACACCGAGTTGAGAGCACTACGAAGTCTTGTCGAAGAGAGCGTTGGCCGGCCGGATCGGGCCTTAGTCGATGTTCGTTCGCCGGCCGAATTTTCGGGTGAGTTGTTGGCCCCGGAAGGTCTTCCCCAGGAAGGCGCTCAGCGCGGTGGGCATATCCCGGGAGCGGCCAATATTGGTTGGGGTCAGGCTGTGGCTGAAGACGGCACCTTCAAGTCCCGCGCACAGTTAGAGGAGATATATGGCTCCCAGGGAATCACCCCAGACAAAGAAATCATCGCCTACTGCCGAATTGGGGAACGTTCGTCGCACACCTGGTATGTGCTTGAACACCTGATGGGTTACCCCAACGTTCGCAATTACGATGGTTCGTGGACAGAGTGGGGCAGTTCCATCGGTGTACCCATCGAAAAGCCTTAACAAGAAGCGGCGGCAAAATTTAGCTAAGTGGCTCAGCTCCAGGCCTTTAGAATCTCACGAGTCGCCAGATATCCGGGCATCCCTGTCAGGCCACCCCCAGGATGAGTGCCAGAGCCGCAAAGATAAAAATTTTCGAACGGCGTTCGGTAATTGGCCCAACCCGTTACCGGCCGCATGAAAAAGAGTTGATCTAAATGCATTTGGCCGTGAAGGATTTGTCCTTCGGTCAGGCCAAATTCATTTTCATAATCCAGGGGCGTGATTACCTGGCGGTTCAATATTAACCCGGGCAAGTCAGGGGCAACTTCGGATAGCAGGGCTACAACCTGATCCCCCAGGGCTTCCCTGTGTCCATCCCAGTCGCCCTCTCGTAAATGATAGGGAGTGTATTGGACGGTAATCGACATGGTATGCCGATCCTCGGGGGCCAGGGAATGATCTAGCAGGCTGGGAATAATCGCTTCCAACACCGGTCGCTCCGAGATCCGGCCGTATTTGGCCGCGTCGGCCGCCCGTTCCAAATATTCCATACTGGGAGCATAAACGATATATCCGGTCAACTGGCTTTCTACAGCCGCCCCGTTAAAGGTCGGCAGATCACTCAAAGCCAGGTTTACTCGGGCTGTTGTCCCCCCATAGCGAATATTCTTTACTTCGCGCATAAAATGGGGCATAAGATTGGCGCCGCCCACCAAGCGGAAAAATGTCCGCCGGGGATCGAGGCTGGAAACAACCACCTGAGAGGCGATTGCCTCCCCATCGACCAGGGCCACGCCGCGAGCTCGGTCTCCATCCAATAAGATATGATTCACCCCCGCAGCGGTACGAATCTCGGCGCCGGCTGTTGTCGCCACCTGCGCCAGAGCATCAGTGAGCTGACCAGAACCACCTGCTAAAAATCGTCCCGAGCGGTATCCGCCTCCCACATCTCCTAGCTGCTGGTAATGGAGCATAAAGGTCGTTCCCGCCGCATAGGGACCGGGCATGCCGCCGGTTAAGGACGGAACCGCCAGGACACCCTTCAGCGCGTCGTCCTCAAACCATTCGTCCAAGAAATCGCGTACGGGCAGCGGTAGGACCCGCAAGGTTTCCATCATCTCTTCTTTGCCCGACCGCCGCAGCTGCCAGCCCACCTTCAGCCAGGGCCAAAGTTGACTTGGGCCAACATCGGAGAAGATTGGCGGACTGCGCTCGATAACCTGATTTATCAACCGCCGGACCTGTTTCATTCGGGCCAGATAATCGGGGAAGCGGCGGGCATCAGCCGGCGAACGGCTTTCGATTGCCGCCTGACTTTTTTCGATATCTCGCCATAGCGTGAGCGCTGTTCCATCCGGTTGGGGAGAAAAGACAGTCGCCGGACATTCAAAAAAGGAAAGATCTTGTTCGGCAAGACCTAGATCCTGGAAAATGCGCTGGCTGAACATCCCGCTGTCGTGAGCACCTGTATTAAATCTAAAACCTGGGAAAGGCTCTTCGGTGGCAGCTAATCCGCCAATAGTTTCTCTGGCTTCTAAAACAAGGACCTGCAGTCCGGCTTTAGCCAGATAAGCGGCGGCCACCAGTCCATTATGTCCTGCCCCAATGATGATAACGTCGTTACTATCACTCATGGTTTGTATCAGTTAATCCGGCGATCTTGCCCCGGACTAGAGACCATCTCTTAATATTTCCAAGGCTGCCAGCCGGCCAGGTGCCCCGGTAATTCCACCGCCCGGATGGCTGGCCGAGCCACAGACATAATAACCCTTAATTGGGGTGCGATACTGAGCATAGCCTGGAGCGGGTCGCAAAAAGAATAATTGGGACAACGTGAGTTCTCCCTGGAAGATATTACCCTGAGTTAATCCGGTCATCTCTTCAATGTCGAGAGGGGTGACCACTTGCCGGTGCAGGATAAGATCCTTGATATTGGGGAAGTACTCCGCCAGGGTGTTCACAACCGCATCGCCCAAGGCCTCCCGATTCTCTTCCCATGTACCTTCCCGTAGCTGATAAGGTGCGTACTGTACAAAACAAGACATGACATGTTTTCCTGGCGGAGCCATCCCAGGGTCAATCACCGAAGGGAATATTATGTCAATATATGGGCGGCGAGAGAAATCGCCGTATTTCGCATCATCGTAGGCCTGTTCCATGTATTCAAGGCTTGGACTTATAGAAACAGCCCCGGCCATATGGCGGCCGAAGCCTGGTTTACAGGCAAGTTCCGGTAGAGCATCTAAAGCCATATTCACCTTGGCCGAAGATCCCCGGATATTGAATCTATCTATCGAGGTACGCAGTTCATCCGGCAGCAAAGTCGGATCAACAAGCTGCAAAAAGGTTCGTTTGGGGTCCAGGCTGGAGGCAACCACATCGGCCGTGATTTCATCGCCATTATCCAAGGCAACCCCCACAGCCTGGCCATTTTTTACGATAACCTCAGCCACTTTGGCTTCAGTTCTTATCTCGGCCCCAAAAGAGAGAGCAGCTCGGGCAATGGCGTTGGCGATGCCGCCAGTTCCCCCTTTGGCAAAGCCCCAGGCCCGAAACTGTCCATCAATTTCACCCATGTAATGGTGCAGAAGCACATAGGAAGTTCCCGGCGACCGCGGTCCCATATAGGTGCCAATGATGCCACTGGCGGAAAGGGTCGCCTTAAGGGGTTCTGATTCAAACCAGCGTTCAACAAAATCGGCCGCGCTCATGGTCATGAGTTTGGCCAGCATATGTATGTCTCTATCAGATAAGCCCAAAGTGTGTTTAGCCAACCCCCACAGACCAGCCATATCCCGGGGGCGCAGTTTTGCCGGATCGGGAGGAATGATGCCCAAAATATACTTAACTGCCTTGGCCATGAAGTACATGGTCCGGCCATATTCTTCATAAGCTTCCGCGTCGCGGGCCGAGAATTGGGCGATACTGTCCATCGAGCGAAAATGGTCGCCGTCCCGGTAAAGATAACGACCATCGGGCAAGGGCGAGAGGGTGCTCTCCAAAGGAAGAATAACCAGGCCATGGCGGGCCAATTGCAGGTCGCGAATGATCTCCGGCCGTAGCAAGCTAACCACATATGACATGACTGTGTAATTAAATCCGGGGTAAATCTCTTCAGTCACCGTAGCGCCGCCGACCAGATAACGCTGTTCCAAGACCAAAACCCGTTTGCCGGCTTTGGCCAGGTAGGCAGCGGTGACTAAACCATTATGCCCTCCACCAATCACGATAGCATCGTATTTATTAGCCATATCTCGCTAAATAGCCGGCCGCCGATTTA
>PVMS01178205.1_pt1 | contig 10011 bp, 10 predicted proteins | sample 1853461 | NCBI WGS metagenome assembly PVMS01 (sample SAMN08582032, study PRJNA380276) | Marine sediment metagenome, whole genome shotgun sequencing project. | isolation source: ocean sediment barecode stripped | collected 2017
AGGATACAAATTCGCCTGCTTTCGGGAAGGCTGTCGTTTTTTTAAGTAGGATAAAAAAGTATACATTCCTTAGAATATATGTTATATTCATTGTCAGATTTTTTGTCCCAAGCGTGTGGACTCAATATACAAATAAAAACCTATAGGAATGGAAACCATGGATGAAAGAACATTGTCCCCCGATTTGCAAATTGATCGTCTAAAGGAGATCTCCACGTGGGTCACCTCGGTACTCGACGTGGATGAACTTCTGGAACTGATAATAGACACCGCAACCCGAATGATGCAGGCCAAGGCCAGTTCTTTACTATTATTGGATAAAAAGACCAAGAAGCTTTATTTTAAAGTGGCGACTGGAGAGAAAAGAGACGAAATCAGAAAATATGAAATAGACATGGGGAAAGGCATTGCGGGCATCGTGGCTGAAACAGGAGAACCCCTTCTGATAACCGATGTCAAGGAAGACCCCAGATGGTTCAAGGAAATCAGCCAATCCATCGGTTTCGAGACCCGGTCGATTGCCTGTGTCCCTATGCAGGTCGATGGGGAGGTTATCGGTGTTGTCGAGATCATTGACAAGGAAGATGGCAGCCCAATCCTGGCAGAGGATATGAAGACCCTGAGGGCATATGCCGATCTGGCTTCGATGGCCGTCACCAATGCTCAAAAAATCGACCGGGTCAAAAAGGAGAACCGGGATCTACGGGAGGAACTTTGGCACAAGTACAGGATCATCGGGGATAGCGATGCCCTGAAGCGAGTGGTGTCCGACGCCCTCAAGGTGGCCAATTCGAAGACCAGCACTCTGATTCTGGGGGAAAGCGGGGCAGGAAAGGAAATGCTTGCCAGACTGATTCATCGTGCCGGGCCAAGGCGTTCCAAGCCCCTGATCCTTTTGAACTGCGCGGCACTCCCCGAAACCCTTTTGGAGGCTGAACTGTTCGGTCATGAAAAAGGGGCCTTCACCGGTGCTCTGAGCAAAAAAATAGGGAAGTTTGAACTGGCCGACGGCGGCACCCTCTTCCTGGACGAAATTGGAGAAATGTCTCCCGGAATGCAGGCGAAGCTGCTTCAGGTGTTGCAGGATGGGCTCTTTTATCGCGTAGGGGGCAACACCCCTATCACGGTAGATGTCAGGGTCATCTCAGCCACGAATCGAAATATTGACGAGGAAGTTGCCGAAGGAAGATTTCGTGAAGACCTCTTTTACCGGCTGAATGTCGTCAAGTTACAAATGCCTTCCATCAGACAAAGAAAAGAGGATATCCCCCTTCTTGCCCAATACTTTCTGGATCTTTTCAAAAAGGAAAAAGGCCTTCAACACCTGAAAATTTCAGAAAAGGCCATGGAAAAAATGATACATTACGACTGGCCGGGCAATGTGCGTGAACTCAAAAACGCCATCGAACGGGCCGTGGTGATGGGAAACGATGATGAGGTCTTGCCTGAAGACCTGCCCATATCGGGTCAAAAAATAGATACACCCGGTATGGAAGTGGGGTTGACCCTAAAAGAGGCCCTCGACAGGTTCAAAAAAAGCTTTATCATCATGAACCTTGAAAATACCGGGGGAAACAGGAGCAAGGCCGCGAAAAAAAATGGATATTCAAAGAACCTATCTTTCGCGTCTCATTTCCAAATATAACCTTGATAGCAAATGAAGCCCGCCACACTAACTGGCGGGTGAAGATTCAAGGGGTCGAGGGGTCAAGGTAAAAATTTTACAGACCTGAGTGTATCAGAAGGGTCTCTATTTCACGCCTTTATAGATAAAAGCCATTTCAAAAAGCCCATTTGCTGTATGATTTCATGCACAGTAGGTCGTAAATCCACTCACCCAGTTTTGTTTTGACTAAGTCACCTCCCTTTCCTATAGTATCTCTGAGTATTTGATAACATGTCCCGGGAAATGATTAATCTTGTGCAGATCAACGGGTGTTCAGGCCTTTTAACATCAAGGGGAAAGGAGGGTGGCAATGGATCTAAGAGTCGGCATCACCATCACGGAACATCTTTTAAAGGAACAACGAGAGAACCCTGAAGCAACGGGCGCCTTCACCCATTTACTGAACGAACTGATTGTAGCCGCCAAGGTCATTTCCAGAGAAGTGAATAAGGCCGGACTGGTGGACATTCTGGGCGCCACGGGAGATGTCAATATCCAGGAAGAACAGGTCCAGAAACTGGATGTGCTTGCGAACCGGGTCATCATCGAAAGAATGCGGCATGTCGGTCAGTTGTGCTGCATGGGTTCTGAAGAGGTGGCGGACTTGATCGAAATCCCACCCCAGTTTCCCAAGGGGAACTATATCCTGCTCTTTGATCCCTTGGATGGTTCATCCAACATCGATGTTAATGTAAGTATTGGAACCATATTCGGAATATACAGAACAGAAAGTCCAGACACGGACTTTGATTTCCTCCTGAGTGAGGTCCTTCAGCCTGGAACCAAGCTGGTCGCCGCGGGCTATTTTATCTACGGGTCGAGCACTATCATGGTATATACCACGGGGAACGGGGCCCATGGGTTCACGCTCTATCCGAGTATCGGAGAGTTTCTCCTGTCACATCCAAACATCCGCATTCCGGAAAAAGGGAAGACCTACAGCGTCAATGAAGGGAACTACAGATACTGGGATGAAAAAACCAAGGCCCTGGTGGAATACTTTAAAACAAAAGACAAGGAGACCGGTCGGCCCTACACCTCCCGTTACGTGGGCAGCCTTGTGGCCGATTTTCACAGAAACCTGCTCAAGGGTGGTATTTTTATGTACCCTGCCGATTTAAAAGACCCCAAGAAACCCGCTGGGAAATTAAGGCTTATGGTCGAAGCAAATCCCCTTGCCATGGTCGTGAACCAGGCCGGCGGCTATGCGAGTGATGGACATGGTCCGGTCCTGGAGATTCAACCGCAGGAGTTACACCAAAGGATACCTTTGTATATCGGGAGTAAAAAGGATGTGGAGATGGCGGAAGCCTTCATCAGCGAAAAAATAACACCCCAATGATAAGCGAACAAATATGACGTGAAAAAGCCTCACGCCTTCACAGAATGGAACTTAAAGGCGGGGAGTTCAAGACAGGTCAGTTTATTGCCGTAGACTGCCCCCGTGTCCAAACCGATTTTGTTATTCATGATTAGAGGGTCGGGAAACGGGGTATGACCGAATATGACCCTTTTCCCAAAATCATATTCGGAGTACAGGAAATCGTCACGGATCCATATGAGGTCCTCCAGGGTTTGCTCTGGAATCGGAACACCGGGTCGGAACCCTGCATGGACAATGTAGTAATCCTTGGTCTCGACCCAAAAAAGAAGAGCGTACAGAAAAGACAAATGTTCCTTAGGAATCAGGGAATCCATGTTCCACTCATGTTCAACACCGTAGCTGCTCAGCGTTTTATCCCCACCGTTTAAGAAGAAGTTGCTTAGATCTCCCCCGGAGATGAAATCAATGAAGATCTTTTCATGGTTTCCCATCAGACAATGGACATTTGGTGAAGCCTTTAACATGGCCAGGATATAATCCACCACCCCTTTGGGGTCTTTCCCTCTGTCGACATAATCCCCCAAAAAGATCAAGCCATCGTTCTCAGGCTGCCAGTCAATCTTGTCCATCAGCCTTTTCAACATGTCGAGACATCCGTGGATGTCTCCAACAACAAATATCCGCTCATTATCGATCATAAACCGAATACCAGCCGGACACGATCTCTCGAATCGACGCATTTCAACCCCGCCTCTTTGGCCGCATCCATCGCCCTCCCAAACTCTTGAGATCTCAACCGGCGGTTGACAAAGGCATCACCATGAGCCTCCCCACATGGCCTGTATTGATCCATAACATTGACATAAGTGTTCACTGAAATATCTCTTGCCAAAAAACCCATGATTCTTTCTGTTCCGGCAACATCGCCCGGCATAACCAGGTGTCTCACAAGAAGCCCACGGAATGCCACACCCCGATCATCCGTGACCAGGTCCCCGACTTGTTCATGCATCTCGCTGATGGCTTTCATTGCCACTTCTCGATAATCCTGGGCATCACAATATCTGCTCGACCACTTCCCTTCCCAGAACTTGAAATCCGGCATGTAGATATCAAAAATGCCATCCAACATTTCCAGGGTTTCCTTTTTGTCATAACCCCCTGAATTATAGACAAGCGGGATCCTTAATCCCATTTCTATCGCGCTCTCCAGGGCCTCTAGGATCTGAGGCACCACATGGGAGGGCGAGACAAAATTGATATTGTGACACCCCCTCTCTGATAGCTGAACCATCATCTCCGCCATCTGCGCCGGTTCCACTTCCGCGCCTTCCCTGTGATGGCTGATTTCGTAGTTCTGGCAAAAATTGCATAGGAGATTACAGGAACTGATAAAGATGGTTCCTGAACCGTGTTGCCCTACCAGAGGTGCTTCCTCACCAAAATGGGCATTATAGCTGGCGACCCTTGCCCGCCTCCCGGTCTCACAAAAACCGGTATCTCCCTCAAGGCGGTTGACACCGCAATCTCTCGGGCAGAGGTTACAGGACTTCATCCGATTGAGGGCCCGTTCAATACGTTTTGCGAGCTCCCCTTCTTGGTATGTTTTCAAATAGGACGGCTCTATCATGATTCCGGATAATTCAGACCTACTGACTTTCCATCAGGAGGGACAAGCCTCTGCCTAATTCCTGGGTACCGAAAGACAAAATGAATATCCCCCTGCCCGGCTAAAAGCCTCGCGAGGGGGATACGGGTTGAATCGGAATTAATTCCTGCCCCCTCCAAAAATCCTGAGAAGCATCAAAAAAAGGTTGATGAAATCGAGGTAGAGGGAGAGAGCTCCTAAAATGGCCCCTTTTCTTACCACTGCACCATCCAGACCGGCTGGTTGAGTGAGGGCCATGTTTTTCAATTTCTGGGTATCGTAGGCGGTCAACCCGACAAAGACGATGACGCCTATGTAACTGACCACCATGTTCATGGCACTGCTGCGAATGAACATGTTGACCAGCGTTGCTATAATGATGCCGATCAACCCCATCATCAGAAACCCGCCCCATGATGTCAAATCTCTTTTGGTGGTCCATCCATATATGCTGCAAGCCAGAAAGGTCGCCGAGCAGATAAAAAAGGTGCTATAGATGGATGCCCGGGTGTAGGCGAGGAAGATAAAAGAGAGCGTGACGCCGTTCAACGCTGAGTAGAGCACAAAAAGCCCTGTGGCCGTACCTGCGCTCATCTTGTTCACCATACCGACTATAGAGAAAACCAGGGCCAACTCCGCAATGATAATTCCGAAGAAGATAATCTGGTTTCCGAAGACCAGACGCATTATGGTTTCATTATTGGATACATAGAAAGCAATAAAACCGGTCAGAGCCAGTCCTATGCACATCCAATTATAAACGCTTCTTACAAAACCGTTTACTAGGACCTCTGTTCTCTGTTTTGGCAGAGGGACTGTTTCCATTGATTCACCTCCTGAGGTTGTTTAATTTTCCACTGAATTCGTAACCGTCATATTATATAATCTGAGGAGAATAATTCAAGGTCTAAAAACCCACACGCCTCACTCAGAGTCGAAGAACCTCGATTAAAGGCCAGGGTTTCTTTTCTAAGGGTGACTGGGTGTATGAAAAATAGATTGATCCCCCTCTCAGGTTTAATTATCATATAGAGGGGGCAAGGCGGTTCTTTACCTCAGCGACATGTTATCCTCCTGGATCTCATGTGACCTGCGTGTTATATAGTTAGAGATTTCCAAATCATTTATCCGAAACTGTTGAATTTTTAATTGTTTTTTCAACGGAGAAAAACAGGAATTGAAGGGTGGTTCCATGAAAGAGCAGAGCCTTTACATTGCCATGGTCGGGCTCCCCGCCAGGGGAAAATCCACCATCGCGACCAAACTCAAAGAGAGCCTGATGCACGATTCGGTCAAGACCCGAATCTATAACAACGGCAATCTCCGGAGGAAAATCGTCCGGACCAATACCTCCGATGCTGGATTTTTTGACCCAGAGAACCGTGAAGGGGTTGCTATCCGGGAAAAAATAGCCATCCTCAACATAAAAAGGGCACAGAATTTTCTCAACGACAGCGGGCAGGTGGCTATTCTGGATGCGACCAATGTGAGCCAAGAGCGGAGAGAGAAAATTCTGTCACTCCTGTCCGACCACCCTATCCTTTTCATTGAATGTATCAATGAGGATGAACAAATCCTTGAGGCCAGTATCTTGCGGAAAATCGACATGGCGGAGTTCGGCCACCTGACCCGGCAGGCGGCCATTCAAGGTTTTAAGGAGAGGGTTTCATATTATCACTCCATTCAACAGCCCTTGAGCGGAGAGAACAACTTCATCAAGCTGGATTCCCTGAATAACAAAATTATTCAGGAGGAGATTGCCATCGATCTCCCCTACCATGACCAGATCAGAGATTTCCTGGTCACCGACACCGTAAAGCATCTCTACTTGATCCGTCATGGGGAGACCCATTACAATCTGGAGGATCGGATTGGAGGGGATTCTGAGTTGACGGAGAACGGTTGGTCGCAGGCGAGAACCCTGGCCCAATATTTCAAAAAAAAGAAGATTCCCCTCATCTTTACCAGCGAAAAGAAGCGAACCATCCAGACCGCCGAACCCATCAGGGACCAGCAGGAAGATTGTACGATCATCCCTTTGGAGGAATTCAATGAAATCGACAGCGGCCTTTGCGAATCTATGACCTATGAAGAAATCAGACATAATGAGTCGGAGGTTTATTCTGATAGGAAAAAGGACAAATACAATTATATTTATCCGGAAGGAGAAGGCTATATCAGCATGCAGGATAGGATTAACCGGGGAATCAAGAAGGCCCTCTATCTGAGTGACCCCATGGACAATATCATGATTGTCGGGCACAGGGCCGCAAACCGGATGATTCTTTCCCACTTCCTTTTTCGGCGAACCGAAGACGTTCCCTACATCTATATCCCCCAGGACAAATTCTACTACATCTCTTCCACTCAAAATAAAAAGCTCTTTCAGTTAAAGAGCTATGACGTCTGAGAGACGTTGGAGGCCAAATGGAGAAAGACTCAGATGCCCGAATTTCCGTGACCCTCATCACGTTGAATGAAGAAAAGAATATTTGTGAATGTCTCCAATCTCTTTCCTGGGCTGATGAAATTGTCGTGCTCGACAGCCAAAGCGATGACCGGACCGTTGAGCTTGCAAGACGTTACACGGACAGGGTCTTCATAGAGCCCTGGTCCGGACAAGGCACCCATAAAAACCGTGCTATTGATCTCGCACAGGGGCCCTGGATATTCTCCATCGACGCGGACGAACGTGTGCCCCCCGAACTCGCCCGGGAGATTCGAGATGTCGTCAATAGGGCCTCAAGTGACGCTTTTGCCTTTCGCAGAAAAAACATGTACCGGGGTCAATGGATACGCCACAGTGGATGGTGGCCTGACTGGGTTACACGCCTTTTCCGGAAGGGTAAGGCCCGTTTCAACGATGAAGTGATCCATGACACCTTGGTAACGAATGGAGCGATCGGCAAGCTAAAGGAACCTTTGGTACACCATTCTTTCCAGGATGCCAGTTCTTTTCTTGAGCGCGCACATAGATATTCCGCCCATCAGGCGGAAATGATGTATCGCAACGGCAGACGTGCCTCACTCTTGACCGCTTTTTCCCATGCCTCATTTGAATGTCTGAATACCTACCTCTTTCGACGTGGTTTTCTCGACGGCTCCGCAGGCCTGCTTATCGCCATATCCAATGGTATCGGGACATTTTACAAGTACATGATTTTGAGGGAAAAAGGCCTCTCCGAAGCCCAGAATGCCGAAAAGTGAGTCTCCTCCCCCCAGAGCGGAAGGCCTCTGGAAGACCCCTCGAAGGGGTCTGAAAACAATATGATTATCAAGATTGCTAATCTATATCAAGGACGCCGCTGTTAAAACGAAAAGAATAGGAACGTCGAACATCCAACGTCGAATCACGCCAAGGCGTGATTCGACGTTGGACGTTCAAAAAATGCTTTAATCTACCGCTAACGAGTATTTTTTATTCTCGCCGGATCGGTAGAACCTATTCGGGTCCACCGCCAGAGACGATGGGTTTAATTACAACTAAGGCGGGAATCTCAGGTGTGATGGCGTGCCAGCATTTCTACAACCTTCTCCCACACCTCGTCGACCTCGATCAGGTCCAGACAATTTTGGTCCGGGCGGATACAGGATTCCTGAAGACAGCCGCAGCAGGGGACATCCTTGAAAATGACTTCTCCCGCAGGACTGAAGGGGCGCCACAAGTGGGGGAATGTAGGACCGAACAGGATGAGGCTTGGGCAGTTGACCGCAGCGGCAATATGTCCCGGCGCGGTGTCGTTGCCGATCAATAACCGGCTTCTGCGCAAGAGGGCCGCCATTTCCTGGAGGCTGAGTGACGTTGATTTGAACGATGGAAGAAATCTCATACGGGCTTCCATTTCATCCACAAGGTCCCCATCACCAGGTCCTCCGATCAGAATAAGGGACACCGGATAGGTCTTTTTGAGACGACGAGCGATTTCGGCAAATCGATCCAGCCGCCACCGCCTCAACCGTCTTCTGGCACCTGGATGGATCACCACCATCGGGGCGTTATGGTCTATCCCGGTGGAGGATAATAGACCCTCCACCTGTAGCTCCACGGCATCGGGAATGGACAAAGTCATGGACCTTTTTAAATCTTTCATGCCCAAGAATTTGAGAGCCAGAAGCTGGTATTCAACGATGTGTTGCTTGTCCGGATCACCCGGGACGATGCGGTTCATGAGGAGGCGGGAAAGTAAAGTGGCTGCTTGGTGGGTGATTCGTTCCGGGGCACCTGTCATAAAGGATAGAAACGCTGTCCGGTCTCCATGGGTGTAATCGATGACAAAATCATACTTTTCTGCTCTCAATCCGCGAACGAGATCTATATGGTAACTGATGGAAGAGATGATACTTTTTTTTGCAATACTCCGGTCATAGATCCATAGCTTCCGGATACCGGGGTGGGGCTCCAACAGGGACTCGGTTCCTCTGTTCACCATCACGTCCACCTGGACGTTGGAGGCCTTTTCATTGATGTTTTCTATGACAGGGAGTAAGCCCAGGGCATCCCCAATATAGCGAAGTTTGATGACCAGAACTTTTTTTCCATCCAACCGACCCATACGAAACGCCTGTCTTTTTTTTGCCTCTCACAGAGCACGCGGAGGACACAGAGCCTATTTGGTGTGAATTCCTGAGAGGGGAATTCACATCAATTTGCCATCCCGCTGGCGCGGGAATTCATGATGATTTCCATCATTCAAATGAATCTGGTTTAATCCATAGGTCCTGTCAGGGACTGATGGTTGGTCTGATTCGTCCTCTAAAACGATTCAGACCAAAAACAACTATATTCTCAGTGTGCTCTGTGTGCTCAAGCGACCCTGAGGGAGCGGGTGAGAGAAAAATTAAAGCCTCTTGCCCCCATAGCCTAGCTTGGACCATCAGTATGGCGGGAAGCTTTTTTTGATTAGTTAAGCTAAGTATCCTAAATATAGCGCTAACCTCTTCAATTTGCAAAGGGAATCCTTTTCCGACCAGCATTTGTCCCTTTGACAGAGGATTTCTTTTCTTCTATACTTCTTTGACAAAAAAATACTCCTTTGTAACAACAAAAGGGGATCACACGTTTTTATTGTCCACAAAAAGATTCTAACACCCACCCAATTGAGGAGGTAAATGATGTCCGAAAAGAAACATGCTGACTCCGCTGTTTGGATCAAATCCGTTATGGAAGACTTCCTATATCAATCACCGGAAAACACCCAAGGAGACAATCTTCAAAAGCCTTTTCATTGTCCTTATCCTGGAGGGTGTTTTCCGGTGATTGGTCTATGAAGTCTTCCATCACGGAAGTGATCCAAGCAGCGAGGTCAGCCTGTTTCTTTTCGGACATCATTTACCTCCTCAATTGGGTGGGAGTTAAAATGTTTTTGTGGACAA
>PVMS01088675.1_pt1 | contig 10010 bp, 6 predicted proteins | sample 1853461 | NCBI WGS metagenome assembly PVMS01 (sample SAMN08582032, study PRJNA380276) | Marine sediment metagenome, whole genome shotgun sequencing project. | isolation source: ocean sediment barecode stripped | collected 2017
ACATGGATTGTGGTACCGCTTATTGGATCGATCCCGTTCGTGCTTTCGGGTCATTTCGCGAGTCCACTCGACGCGTACTTCGATGCAATGTCCGGCCTGTCGACGACCGGCCTGGCCCTTGTCCAGGACCTCGATCATCTCGCGTCGTCGTTGAACTTCTGGCGTCATCTCCTGCACTTCCTTGGAGGTCAGGGAATCATCATTGCTGCGCTTGTCCTGTTCGCGGGGAGGGGTATCACCACGCTGTTCTCCGGCGAGGGGAGGGAGGACCGCATGTTGCCCTCTGTCCAGTCAACTGCGAAGGCGATATGGGCGGTGTCGCTCCTCCATCTGACGTTCGGCCTGATCGCGCTCACGATTGTTGCCTATGCCGCTCTGGGTTTCAGCCCGACCCGATCGGTATTCCATGGACTCATGATCTTCTTCGCCGCGTTCGATACCGGTGGTTTCGCTCCGCAGTCAACGAGTCTCGGGTATTACCACTCGGCCGTGTTCGAGGGAGTGACCTCGGTGCTCATGGTCGCCGGAGCCCTTTCATTCGGTCTTCACTTCCGGCTGTGGAACCGCGATGCACGACGAAGACGCGAACGGCTTGGGGCGGCTCCTGGCGGTCGAGACGATCGAGACAGATGGTCGATTCTGCAGTCCATTGAGATTCGATCGATCCTCACGACATTCGGCATCACCATGGTGTTGACATTCGTTGGTCTCGCATCACTCGGCATATATAGCTCTGTATCAGGATTGTCGAGGCAGGGATTCTTCCAGATTCTCTCGGCACATACGGGCACCGGTTTCGCAACGATTCCCTCATCCGAACTCGCCATATGGGGCGGATTGGCGTTTGGGGGCATGGCCATTGCAATGGCGCTCGGCGGTATGGCATCCTCAACTGCCGGTGGTGTCAAAGCACTGAGAGTCGCGGTCGTTTCAAGGGCGATAAGGAATGACATCAAGGGTGATCTGCTTCCCGAAGGTGCGCTCGTCGACGACAGCTACTACCAGTTCGGAAGCCACCGCCTTACGTCTGAAGTGGCTCGGTCAGCAATGATGGTTTCATTGCTGTTCGTAGCGCTGTTCCTTCTCGGCGCCGGAGTCGGTCTTGCATACGGAGTCCCTCTTCAGCCAGCACTGTTCGAGTCGGTAAGCGCAGGAGCAAGCGTCGGCCTTTCAGTGGGAGTCACGTCTCCGGCCATGCCCGTGGTCCTGAAGCTCACCTACATCGCCGAGATGCTGCTTGGCCGCCTTGAATTCATCGCGATATTCGTGCTCATCGGCTTCATCTACTCATGGATCCGGGGCCGTTGATGGTCCGTGTTGCCACTGGTATCTTGTTTGCTCTGTTGCTTGTGCTGGCATCCCCTGCTGTGGCTGGCGATGTCACGGTGTCCGATCTCGTGGCCGACGGCGCTGCCTATGCGAACGCCGAGGTCACGGTCTCAGGTGAACTGGTCGGTGACTATGGCAATCGAAGAGACGGGTATACGTGGACCCAACTCAACGGCGATGGATATGGCGTTGGCCCGATTGTGGACGGTGGGCCACTGATCGGATCGAACATTGGTGTCGGGATACGGATGCGTACTGATCTCGCCGAGGATCTCGATCCTCCAGGGAGATACCGCACCGTTGGCCCACTGGTCAGGGTGACCGGTATCTGGAAGTATCACGACCCGGTCCGCCAGGGTGAGACGTATCTGGATGTCACCGCCATTGAGACCCTGACGCCGGGGCGCGATCTTCATGAGCAGCCGCTCTGGGGTGCATTCGCCCTTGGATCCGTGATGATCGCGCTCTCAGGAGGGCTGTGGTGGCGTTACACCCGCAAGCGAGACGCAGTGGCATAGGAGATGTCACCGAAACCGCCGATGGCAGGCCTGATGCCTGACGTTTCAATTCGCCTATAATTCCGCCAGCTTCAAGCCCTCTTTCGAGACAACACCAGGAGTGAACTCTGTGAATGCCGATGTCTGGCTCTATGTAGCCATTGCAATGGGTGTCGCGTCGCTGATCCTCGCCGCCATCTATGGTCGCCAGGTTCTCGCCGTTTCGCCAGGAAATGACCGGATGGTCTACCTCATGGGTGTAATCCGTGAAGGCTCCATGACATTCATGAAGCGCGAGTACCTGGCTATTTCGGGGTTCGTTGTGATCATGGCGGTCCTCATCTTCGTGCTCCTCGACTGGGGTAGGCCCTGGGGCGCGATCGCCTACGTCTTCGGTGCCTTCATCTCGGCCCTTGCAGGCTTCATCGGTATGCGCATCGCCACGGCAGCGAATGCCAGAACCGCCGAGGCTGCCCGACAGGGGGGAACAGCCCAGGCACTCCCCGTCGCGTTCCGCGGTGGCGCCGTGATGGGATTCACCGTTGCGGGTCTCGGCCTTCTCGGATTCTCGCTCGGAATGTGGTTCTTCGGGGAGGTTCTCGAGGATCCTGATTGGGTGAGCATCGTCACAGCTATTGGACTTGGTGCGTCATCCATTGCCCTCTTTGCTCGTGTCGGTGGCGGTATCTACACGAAGGCTGCCGATGTGGGCGCCGACCTTGTCGGCAAGGTTGAGGCAGGCATCCCTGAGGATGACCCTCGCAACCCAGCAACGATTGCAGATAACGTCGGTGACAACGTCGGCGATGTGGCAGGTATGGGTGCCGACCTCTTCGAGTCCTACATTGGTTCGCTCATTGCCCCGATCGCATTCGCAGCGATCGTGTTCTCTGGTGCCGCGTTTCTTCCCCAACTCATCTTCTACCCGCTCATGATCGCATCCATCGGAATGGGTGCGTCCATCATCGGTTCGTTCCTCGTGAAGCCGAAGGGTGACAATCTCGCGAAGGCGCTCCACACCGGCACGCTCGCGGCGGCAGGTCTCACGGTCCTTGGCGTTGCCGCTCTCACACCGTTGATGTTCAACGGTGTTGAAGGCGTGAAGAATTCGTGGGGCTTCTTCCTCGCTGTTATTGCAGGGCTGATTATTGGTCTTATTGTTGGCAAGATCTCGGAGTGGTACACATCAGACCACCACAAGACCGTCAAGGGGATTGCGAAGCAGTCAGAGACCGGTCCTGCAACGGTCATCCTCGCTGGCATTTCGGAGGGTATGAAGTCCGCCGCCTACTCAGTCATCGTTGTGGCCTTTGGAATGGGTGCTGCCTACTGGGCTGGTGATCTCGCCATAGATGGTGGTGGGATTTACGGGGTTGCGATCGCGGCGATCGGTGTTCTCGCGACCCTCGGAATCACGGTGTCTGTCGATGCATATGGTCCAATCGCAGACAATGCTGGTGGTATTGCAGAGATGGCGAACCTCGATCCTGAGGTGCGCGAAGCGACAGATCAACTCGATGCCCTCGGAAATACGACGGCAGCCGTCGCAAAGGGATTTGCCATCGCGTCGGCAGCGGTCACAGCCCTTGCTCTGTTCTTCACATTCGCCTCCGCAGTAGGAGTCGAAGAGTTCAATATCCTTGACATCGAGGTCGTGATCGGCCTGTTCCTCGGAGGCATGTTCCCCTTCCTGTTCGCTGGCATGACAATCCAGGCGGTTGGACGAGCAGCTTTCCAGATGATCGAAGAGGTTCGTAGGCAATTCAGGGATATCCCCGGCCTGCGTGAAGGCAAGGAAGGTGTCGTGCCCGATTACGCGAAGTGCGTCGATATCTCGACCAAGGCCTCTCTGAGAGAGATGATCCTGCCAGGCTCGATGGCAATTGCCCTGCCACTCACCGTCGGATTCGTGTCCGTTGAAATGCTTGGCGGACTCCTCGCCGGAGCTCTTGTCACAGGATTCCTGCTCGCCATCTACATGGCAAACGCGGGTGGAGCCTGGGATAATGCCAAGAAGTTCATTGAGGCAGGTGCGTTCGGCGGCAAGGGGTCAGACGCCCACAAAGCCGCCGTTGTCGGTGATACCGTCGGTGATCCTTTCAAGGACACTTCTGGCCCGGCGATGAACATCGTGATCAAAGTGATGACGATCGTTTCTCTGATCTTTGCATCTGCGTTCGTCAGCTTTGGTGGGCTTCTGTAGACAGAATCAAGAGTCAAGAGTCCAGAATCCAGCAAGCACCAGCTCGACTCTTCGCTGGCCTCTGATGTCTGGTCTCTGGACTCTTGACTCTGGAATCTGATAGCTGATGGCTGAAGGCTGGTAGCTTTCTTCCCATGCGAATAGTCATTGTTGGGGCAGGGGCGGTTGGATCGTTTCTCGCGGAGAAGTTCGCGTTCGAGGGCCAGGACGTCGTTGTCATCGAGTCTGATCCGGTGCGTGCTGCAGAGGCGCAATCTGAGATCGATTGTCTGGTTATCAACGGAAATGGAGCATCCGCTGAGACCTTGAAGAACGCTGGCCTTGCCGACTCAGACCTTCTCATTGCAGTTAGCTCGTCGGATGCAGTCAACGTGCTCGCGTGCGCTGCAGGAACCAAGTTGAACATCCCGCGCAAGGTTGCAAGGGTCGAGGATCCGCAACTTAAAGCTGAAGTGGAGGCGCTTGGCGTCGACCTGGTGATTGACCCGGGGGAGGCAGCGGCCAGAGAACTCCTTGGTCTTGCGTCGAGCGGAGAGATTTCGGAGATGATCGAGTTCGCCGATGGAGAGATCATTCTCATTGGGGCCCACGTGAGCCCTTCCGCATCATTCGTCGGTCGGACGCTTGCAGATCTGCGTGACACGGTCGTTGCATGGGACTGGCTTGTCGTAGCAGTGATCCGACACGGGAAGACGATGATTGCCAGGGGCGCAACCACTCTCGAGTCTGGCGATCATGTGCTGATGATGGCGCGCAAGGGCGCTGTACAGAACGCTTACGAGTGGCTCGGCCTTTCCTCAAAGCCAGCAGAGAAGGCCATCATCCTCGGGGGCACACGTCTGGCGATTCTGACAGCACGGCTTCTTGCCGAACACGGAATCCACACAACGCTCATTGACTCTGACATGGATCGTTGTCGGATGATTGCCGAAGACCTCCGGAATGTCGTGACGGTGTGCGGAGACCCGAAGGATCCGAAGATCTTGAAATCTGAGGGCATAGAGGCAACGGACGTTGTGATGGCGCTGTCGGGATGGGATAGCGAGAACGTCGTGGGTGCACTCGTTGCGAAGGCTCTCGGCGCACACGAGGTGATCGCCCGGTTCACGAATACCGATCTTGTCGGGCTCCTGTCCGGCATCGGCATCGATGCAACGGTGAGTTCTCGTCTGTCTGCCGCGAACGAGATCCTGCGCTTTGTCCGGCGAGGGGTCATCCACTCCGTGGTGACCTTCTCGGATTCAGACGCTGAGGCGATCGAACTCGAGATAGGCCCGAACAGCCCAGCGATCGGTAGGACGCTCGCAGACCTAAAACTTCCGCATTCGCTGATTATCGGTGGAGTTCAGCGCGGATCGGAAGCGTTCGTTCCAAAGGGAAATACGATGATCGAAGCTGGCGATCACCTGATCATGATCGCCCTGCCTGAGGCCATCGCCACTGCAGAGAAGCTGTCCGGCTGACTCGATGTCCTGGCGCCATCTCCTCCATGTCATAGGGGCAGTGTTGGGAGCGATTGGAATATCCATGCTCTCAGCGCCTGTGGTGTCGGTGATGTACCGGGAGTGGTCAGATATCCCCGGGCTGCTTCTCGCAGCAGCCATCACTTCGATTGTCGGATTCGGTCTCTGGCGGATATTCGACCGGCCGGGGGAGCTCTCGACCAGGGAGGGTTTCGCCGCGGTCGGGTTGGCCTGGATCGCGCTGGCGCTCTTCGGTTCGCTTCCGTTTCTGCTGACGGGAGCGATAGGCAATGTGACAGACGCCGTGTTCGAGGCCTCGGCCGGATTCACGACGACGGGCGCATCGGTCGTTCCTGACCCAGGTCTTCTCACCCACGGAGTGTTGTTCTGGCGGTCGCTCACGCAGTGGATCGGTGGCATGGGAATCATCGTGCTTTCGATTGCCATCCTGCCGCTGCTCGGCATGGGAGCACATCAACTCGCAAGGGCGGAGTCCCCAGGTCCCATGCCTGACAGGTTGACGCCACGTTTCAAAGAGACGGCAAAACGTCTCTGGGTCGTCTATCTGGTACTCACCGTCGTCGAAACCGGATTCCTGTGGATCGGTGACATGACTCTGTTCGAAGCCATCAACCACTCCTTCACCACGATGTCGACGGGTGGATTCAGCACGAACTCGGGATCTCTTGGCGCGTTTTCTGCGTACTCGCAGTGGATCGTCATTCTCTTCATGACGCTCGCCGGTATGTCCTTTGCGCTCCATTACAAGGTTGTACGGCGGGACTGGAAGGCGTACTTCAAATCGGTCGAGTTGCGCGTATATCTCTCGATTATCGCGATCGCTGCAGTTCTCATGGTTGTTGGAACGTGGGGGGGATCCGTTGCAACGACCATTCGCAATGGCGTGTTCACATCTCTCACGATCGTGACAACGACAGGATACGCAACGGTGGACTTCGCTGCATGGATCCCTGCTCTCGGGATAATGATCGTTGGATTGATGTTCGTTGGGGGAATGGCGGGGTCAACTGCAGGTTCCATAAAGACTGACCGGCTCAGCATCCTGTACGAGGCGTCGCGCACCGACGTGCGACGCCTCATTCATCCCCGCGGCGTATTCGTTACGCGAGTAGGCAGAACTGCAGTGCCAGATCTCGTCGTCGAGACGGTGCAGACCTTCTTCCTCCTCTACATGTTCGCATTCATGACAGGTACCTTCATAATGGCGATCCTTGTCTCGCTGTCCGGGGCAGACACAGACGTCGTCACGATCGTGACCAGCGTGGCGACTTCGCTTGGAAACGTTGGCCCCGGTCTCGGTGAAATTGGACCTACCGGTAACTTCCTCGGTATCCCGTGGACAGGTAAGTGGCTGCTCGCGTCCCTGATGATCGTTGGCCGCCTTGAGATACTGCCGATTCTTATTCTGTTCAATAGAGAGGTATGGAGGAAGTGATCGAGGATTCAATGGCCAGGACAGTCACCCTGATACGTCACGCCGAGACGAACGCCAACAGCGTCGGCCGGTGGCAGGGCAGCGCCGATTCGGGCATTTCCGCCAAAGGACAGGAACAACTCAGAGCGTTGGACGAGCGCCAGAATGGTGCGTCCCGTGGTCTGTTGGTCGCATCGGATCTTCCAAGGACGATGCGAACCGCTTCGATCCTTGGGGATCCAAACCCGAACTCGGCATGGCGCGAGTTCGGCGTCGGCGAATGGGAGGGGATGACAACGGCGGAGATAACCGACAAGTTTCCGGGGCAGATGGAGGCATTCTTTTCGGGTCAGGACGTCACGCCCGAGGGCGGTGAGCGCATGTCTGATTTCAGCGACAGGGTGGTCGGTGCGTTCGATGACCTCGTGGCCTCCCTCGAGTTTGGGGAATCGGCAACAGTGGTCACCCATGGCGGGGTGATCTGGGCGATCATGGGCTACATCCTGGGTCGGAGCGACGGCCCGATGAAGATGATCCCCTCCCACAACACGGCATCCACGGTGATCCGCATCGGGTCCGACGGCGAGAAGCAGGTTGAGGTCTTCAACGACGCGACGCATCTTCCCGCGGTCCCGCGCCAGTTCGGGCCCGAAGGCACGGTCGTTTCGCTCTTTCGCCATGGTCAATCCGAGGCGAACGTGAACGGTCGATGGCAGGGTCGCACCGACAGCCCTCTTACCGCGCTCGGTCGGGACCAGGTTGAGTTAGCAGCACTCACAGCTCCTGCGTTGGGAGCGTTGTTCACATCTCCCCTTGGAAGAACCGTTGAGACCGCTTCGATCCTGGGAGCTGCCGTCGGGGTTTCTCCTGCGGATCGCGAAGGCTTGATCGAGATGTCCTTCGGGAATTGGGAGAACATGACGATCGACGAAGCCATCGCTGACGACCCGAACCTGTTCGATCTGATCTACAACCAGGGTGAGGACATGCCCAGGGGACAGCACGGGGAGACATTCGGGCAGGCGGGTGAGCGGATTCACACCACAGTAGAGTCGCTGGCCGCTGCCACGGACCTCGACCACATCGGGGTTGTTTCTCACGGTGCCGCGATCCGCTCGTATATTTCGGGAGTCGTTGGCCTCTCATTCGCGACTCGCGATCGCCTGCCGATCCCTCGTAATTCCTCGATGTCACAGGTCCGGCAGACCCAGAATGGTCCCGTACTTGCCGCCTACAACGTGGCACCGCATCTGGACACATAGGCTCCTGACCATGCGACTGTTGATCGTCACGAACGACTATCCACCGAAACCCGGTGGTATCCAGATGTACCTCAAGAACCTTGTCGAGGCGTATCCCGACCCGGTTCACGTGGTCGCGCCGCATGATCCGAGTGCAGAGCCGAATGAGGTTGGAGTAACCCGCGGTTCAGCGAGTTACATGCTTCCGAACCGGACATCGGCACGGACCATTGCTGAGGCCGCCGAACGGTTCGAACCCGACGCGGTGCTCTTTGGTGCACCACACCCGCTGCCGTATCTCGGAGATCTGCTCAGAAGGGCGTTTGGTGTGCCGATCGGTGTGCTGAGTCACGGCGCGGAGATCACGCTCCCTGGGGCGGTCCCCGGCCTGCGGCAGGTACTTGGGCGAAACCTCGCATCGGCGGACGTCCGGTTCGCTGTCAGCCGATACACGGCACGGAAGGTGCAACGTATCTCAGGGAGGCCTGTCGAGTTTCTCGGTGCAGGGGTGGATGTCAACACGTTCCGGCCACCAGCGGACCCGCCGCACAACGATCTGCCCGTCGTTGGGTGTGTGAGCAGGTTCGTGCCACGCAAGGCCCAGGACCGGCTGATCGAAGCCGCGGGCGCCATTGATCGGGACATTGAACTCCTGTTCGTTGGAAAGGGCAGAACCGAGAATCAGCTTCGCAGAAAGGCGGAGCGGCTCGGTGTGCGAACACGTTTCGAGGTTGATGTGCCCTGGTCCCGTCTGCCGGACCTCTACCAACAAATGGACGTCTTCTGCATGCCATGCAGGTCGCGGTGGGGAGGACTCGAGGTCGAGGGACTCGGTTTGGTGTTCCTTGAGGCAGCGGCAACAGGTATTCCGATACTCGTTGGCGACTCTGGTGGTTCACCCGAGACCGTGCTGCCGGGCGAAACAGGGTTCGTTGTAGCGGATGTGGATGGGATCGTTGAAGGCCTTGAGATACTGCTTGACGATGCAGATTCGGCGAGGCGGATGGGTGCGGAGGGGCGCCGCCTGGTCAAGAGCGAATTCACCTGGCAACGCGTCGTGGAACGACTGTATGTGGGATTCGAACCGTTCTTGGGCTAGGTTCTACGCCGTCACCACCCTTGACAGGGATACGTGGCTCACGTATCTGTAGATCAGCAATCGTCTGAATCAGGAAGTCATGACAAAGAAACTCGTAATAGTGGAGTCGCCGGCCAAGGCGAGGACCATCAACAAGTATCTGGGAGATGACTTCATTGTGGAGTCGTCGGTCGGTCATATCCGCGACATTCCGGCTCGTGCCGCCTACCTGCCAGAGAATAAGCGGGACCTGTGGAAGAAGACTCGGTTCGGCGTTGACGTCGACAACGACTTCACACCGATCTACATCGTGACGGACTCATCGCGCAAGCAGGTACGGCTTCTCAAGAAGCACCTCAAGGATGTTGACGAACTCTACCTCGCCACAGATGAGGATCGCGAGGGAGAGGCGATTGCGTGGCATCTGCTCGAGGAGCTCAAGCCGAAGATCCCCGTCCATCGCATGGTCTTTCACGAGATCACGGAGCGGGCCATTCAGGAGGCTGCCGCGAACCCAAGAGATATCGACATGCCCCTTGTGCAGGCTCAGGAGACGAGGCGCATCCTCGATCGGCTCTTCGGCTACGAAGTGTCGCCCGTGTTATGGCGTCGGGTTCAGAAGGGTCTCTCCGCCGGTCGGGTGCAATCGCCCGCGACGAGGATCATCGTTGAGCGTGAACGCGAGCGAATTGCTTTCACCCGTGCGAGCTACTCGGGCCTGAAAGCGATCCTTTCTGTCGACGAGGACGAGTTCCCTGCATCAC
>PVMS01139401.1_pt1 | contig 10010 bp, 7 predicted proteins | sample 1853461 | NCBI WGS metagenome assembly PVMS01 (sample SAMN08582032, study PRJNA380276) | Marine sediment metagenome, whole genome shotgun sequencing project. | isolation source: ocean sediment barecode stripped | collected 2017
CAAAGAAGCCAAGGAAGCTTTTGAGGTGCTTTCCAACGCCAGCAAGCGCGCAGCTTATGATCAATTCGGGCACGCCGGTGTCGATGAGTCTGTGGGTGGAGGCGGATTTTCCGGGGGTGGGTTCGGCGATGCTTTCAGCGATATATTCGGCGATATATTCGGTGGCGGTGGCGGCCGTTCACGGGTACGCAAAGGCGCCGACCTGCAGTACAACCTCGAGTTGAGCCTGGAAGACGCGGTTGCCGGCACCACGGTAAAAATTCGCATTCCGACTTTAAAACACTGCACTTCCTGCTCGGGTAGTGGCGCCAAACCCGGAACTTCAGCGGAAACCTGCAGTACCTGTGGCGGACACGGTCAGGTGCGCATGCAGCAGGGCTTTTTCTCGGTACAGCAAACCTGCCCGAATTGCCGCGGCAAGGGCACCACCATCAGTGATCCATGCAACGCCTGCCAGGGAGCAGGCCGGGTAAAGGAACATAAGTCCTTATCGGTAGAAGTTCCTGCGGGGGTCGATAACGGTGATCGCATACGTTTGTCAGGAGAAGGCGAGGCCGGCGATAGCGGTGCGGGTTCCGGAGATTTGTTCGTCCAGATCCATGTTAAACCCCATCCGATTTTCGAACGCGATAACGCCGACCTTTATTGCGAAGTTCCGATCAGCATTGTGACTGCTGCGTTGGGAGGCGAACTGGAAGTACCCAGTCTCAACGGAAAATTGAGCCTGAAAATTCCTGCTGGTACCCAGACGCATAAGCTGTTCCGGATGCGTGGTAAAGGCGTTAAACCGGTTCGTGGAGGCTCGACAGGAGATTTAATTTGCCGCATTGTGGTTGAAACACCTGTAAAATTAAGCTCGGAACAAAAAGAGTTACTCGAACAATTTGCACATTCCATGGGTAAAACGACGAAACATAGTCCGAACGAAACTTCCTGGGTCGACAGTATGAAAAAATTCTTCGAAGACATGAAATCCTGAGAAATGACGACTCGTATCGCAATCGCCGGTGCAGCTGGCCGTATGGGCAGAAATCTGGTTATTGCCTGTAGCGAAACCGATGACCTGAAATTAACGCAGGCGCTGGAGCGCGAACAAAGCCCGTCAATCGGTAGCGATGCTGGCTTGTTAGCTGGCCTGACCCCGAATAAGGTGCTGCTCGGTGACCACCTCGATGCTTCGGCATTTGATATCCTGATCGATTTTACCCATCCCAGCGCAACCACCAATCATGTTGATTTTTGTGTCGAACATGGCAAAAAAATGGTCATTGGCACTACCGGTTGCGATCAGGACCTCGAACAGAAAATGCAGGCAGCGGGGGAGCGCATCGCGCTGGTATACGCCCCAAACATGAGCGTCGGGGTAAATCTTTGCCTCAAGTTACTACAGACCGCCGCTGCGGTACTGGGCGATAGTGTCGATATCGAAGTGATCGAAGCACATCATCGCCACAAGGTCGATGCACCCTCGGGCACCGCTTTGAAAATGGGGCAGGTGATCGCCGAAACACTGGGTCGAAATCTTGAAGATTGTGCTGTTTACGGACGTGAGGGACAGACCGGGGCCAGGGATCGCAAAACGATTGGCTTAGAATCCATCCGTGCGGGTGATATTGTCGGTGAACATACGGTGATGTTTGCCGATGAAGGTGAACGCATCGAAATCACCCACAAGGCTTCCAGTCGCATGACCTTTGCGCGTGGCGCCATACGAGCATGCCGCTGGATAGAACAACAACCGCGAGGCCTGTTCAGTATGCAGGATATTCTCGAAATCAGGTGATTTAACTTTAAATAGTTCTGATAACTATATGAATTTAAATAAATTTACTATATTTCCTGCGATTCATTTACGCAGTGGAAAAGTAGTGCGTTTCACCGAGGGAGATACCGAGCATCCAGTCGTTTTTCACACTGACCCGCTTGCCTGTGCGCAACAATGGATCGATCAGGGCGCTAACTGGTTACAGGTAGTAAATCTCGATGCTGCCTTCAATGAGGAAGCGAGTCACAACTGGGAATTGATCGAGCAGATCACTGCACTCGATGTAAATATTCAGTTCGGCGGTGGTATTCGCAGTATCGAGGATGTCGATTGGGCGATCAAATCGGGTATCAAGCGCGTCATAATTGGTACTTCCGCGGTGGAAAACCCGCAAATGATGGCACAGGCGATCGCAAGTCACGGCAGTGACGCAATCGTGTTGGGTATCGATACCGACGCCAGGGGCGAGGTACAGATCCATGGCTGGCGAGCCGCAGGTAGCGTGCAGGCAACAACGCTTGCTATTCAAATGCGACAACTCGGGGTTACCACCGCGATTCACACCAGTATTCACCGTGACGGGTCAATGACCGGAGTTGATCTGGATGCATCGATTGATTTAGCCGCTTTGAGTGGCTTGCGTATCATCGTTGGCGGTGGAATTGGTTCGATGAAGGACCTGCGCGAGTGCTTTAACCAGGACGGTATCGATGGCGTGATTATCGGTAAAGCCCTCTATACCGGTAATGTCGATTTAAACAAGGCACTACAGGTCTCTAATCGTAAAGACTCGTTTGAAGCCGGGTTGTCGAAATGGAAAGCCGACCAGAGCATGCCCTGGAACCGGTTTGGCTATGAGCTGATAGAGCATAATTTAAAGAAGCATATCCCGGTAGACTCACCGCCATTGCGCATTCTGGATGCTGGCGGCGGCAATGGCTTCGATAGCCTCGCGCTGGCACGCATGAATCACCAGGTTGATATCGTCGACATCTCCCAGCAAATGCTCAATGATGCGCGTGCCAATGCCGCGCTCGCGGGTGTTACCGATCGGCTCGATACTCACGCGATGGATATACTCGGCATCGACAAGATATTTTCCGCCAACGAGTTTGATATCGTGCTTTGTCATAACGTGATTCAGTTTGTCGATGAAGTAAATCCCTTGCTGAAGGTATTGTTGCAGGTGTTAAAGCCCGGTGGATTTATTTCCCTGATTACGACTAACCAGTATTCATTGCCGTACCAGGCAGCCTTTCTCGAGCAGGACCTGGACAAAGCCTTTGCTCTGCTCGATGCCGCCGAACAGTACAATTCTATTTTTGACGTGGATGTTCATGAGTACCGCCCCGACGAAGTCATCGAATGGCTGACAGGTATGGGGCTTAGTCTCGAAAAGCATTACGGCATCCGCTGCCTTTATAACTACTGGGGTACGAATGAACTGAAGGAAGATTCTGCCGTTTATGGGAAATTGAAAAAACTTGAAATGGAATTTACCGATCGCGAACCCTACAAACAGACTGCACGCCAGTTTCAACTCATCGCCCGTAAGCCCTGATCTTGTTCAGCGCATGGTAACCAGTTCTTCGCTGCTGGTGGGGTGAATTGCCACGGTATCGTCAAAATCTTTCTTACAGGCACCCATCCGCATTGCAACTGCAAACCCCTGTAACATTTCATCCACGGCGGGGCCGATCAAATGGCAACCAATAACTTTTTCCACTTCGTCCAGACAAACCAGTTTCATCGCAGTGGGCACGTCGTGACCGCTGATCGAGTTATACATGGCGGTAAACCGGGTTTGATAAACCTTGACTCGATCGCCGAATTCGGCACGTGCCTCGGCTTCGGTTACACCCACCGTGCCAATGGGCGGATGGCTGAAAACCACGGTTGGAATCAATTTATAATCCAGGTGACGATCGCTCTGATTATCGTACAGGCGGTCAGCCAGGCGACGTCCTGCAGCAATTGCAACCGGCGTCAACGGAGCACGACCGGTAATATCGCCAAGTGCAAAGATATTAGGTTGACTGGTTTGCTGATATAAATCGGTTTCGATATAACCTCGGTCAGTTATCTTTACCGCGGCATTTTCGAGCTTTAGCACATCAAGCTCAGGATCTCGACCAACGGCGTAAATCACCTGATCCAGGCCCTGCATTCCGATTCCCTGGTTATCTTCTATTGAAAACCTGCCGCTGGAATCCCGCTCAATACGGGTTATTTCGTTTTCGGTACGCAACTCGACACCGGATTTACCCAGCTCTTCGAACAGGGTGTCTTTAAGCAGGCTGTCGAAATCAGCCAGTACATGGTGTTTGCGTAGATAAAGCGTTACTTCACTACCCAGGGCATTGAGAACTCCGGCCAGTTCCACTGCAATGTAACCTGAACCGGCTATGGCGACGCGTGCTGGTTGCTGCTCGAGCGCGAAGAAACCGTTCGAGGTGATCGCATGTTCGATGCCTGGCACATCCGGTATGTGAGGTACTGTGCCGGTAGCGATAGTGATGTGCCTGGCCGAGTAATTCTTGCCATTGACGGCAATGGTATGGGGGTCGACGAAACTGGCCTCGCCCTCGATCTCGTCGACGCCGAGTTCCTTCATGTAATTGTGATACCAGCGGTTAATGTTGGCGATATATGTGTCGCGTTTTGCGACCAGCTTTGACCAGTCAAAACCGTTTCGGGTCAAGTCATAACCATAATCCCTGGCATCTTCGATGCTGTGCGCCAGGTTAGCCCCGAACCACATGATTTTCTTCGGCACGCAACCAACATTGACACAGGTACCCCCGATATCATCGCTGCGTTCGATCATTGCACAGCGTTGACCATAACTGGCCGCGCGTTCAATGATCGACAGGCCGCCGCTACCAGCGCCCAGGGTTATCAGGTCGTAGTCGAATTCTTGTGTCATATTTTTATTCCTGGATTGTTAACTTCTCGAGCACTAAGGAGCCTCTGATTCTTGAATTGATCAGAGGCTCCTTAACTAATCTTGCGGTCCCCACAGGATGCGGTCAAGGCTGTCATCGGTCTCTAGCTCAATGATTTTCACACCATCGAAGCGCACCCCCTCCTGTTTCAGTAACTGTGCCTGCTCCCGGTAAGCACTGGAGCCAACTTCGAAGGCCAGGGTTCGGTTCGAACGTACCACGCGAAACCAGGGCAGGGGCTCGGGAGATCGTCCCATCGCCGCACTGACCATGCGTGAATATCGGGGAAATCCCGCCGCCCGGGCCACTTCGCCATATCCCATTACACGTCCTGCGGGGATTGAAGCGACGACTTGCCACACGCGATGATCAAACTTTGCCTGGAATCGGTTCATGTCGCGAGTTTACTATCGGAGCCGGTAGCTGAAAAGCAAGCAGTCAGGTTTAAGATTGTCGAGATTATTATCACTAGAAGTTATAATGATCCTCTTTAAATCACGGTTCATGATTTACGCACAGATGGAAATCCGTCAGTTACAGTCATTGCTCAAGTTGATCGATTGCAATTTCAGCGTCAGTAAAGCGGTCGATGAAATGTTCGTCGTACAATCAGCGGTTTCACAACACCTGAAAAAACTCGAAGACGAACTCGAAGCCGATTTGTTCATCCGCAAAGGTAAACGCTTGATTGGCCTGACCGAGATTGGTGAACGCGTCACTGCTCATGCTCGGATCACCCTGGCGTCAATTAACAGTATTCGCGCAATAGGAGAGGATCACAATAACCAGCACGAGGGGACTCTGCGCATTGGTTCCACCCACACCCAGGCCCGTTATGTGTTACCTCCGGTAATCAAGGCTTTTAACCAGGCCTATCCCCGGGTGGAGGTACAGATCCACCAGGGTACACCAAAGCAACTGGTGCAATGGGCAGCCAACGATGAACTCGATTTTTCCATCTGTACCGAGGCACTCGCTGATTCCAGTCAGCTGACCAATATCCCCTGTTACAAGTGGAATCGCAGCCTGATAACGCTTGCCGAGCATCCATTACAGCAACTCGAGCAGTTGACGCTCGAGGATTTGTGCGAGTACCCATTAATCACCTATGTACACGGTTTCACCGGGCGTGGCAGATTCAATGAAACCTTTGCTGATGCCGGACTGGCACCACACGTGGTCTTAAGTGCTGCCGATAGCGACATCATCAAGACCTACGTACTTGAAGAAATGGGAATTGGTATTATTGCCAGCATGGCGCTCGATGAAACCGATTGCGGCGTGACCAGCAGCCGTGACCTCAGCCACCTGTTTCCCTGGGAGATAACCCGTATCGCGTATCTTAACGACAAGTATCTCCGCCACTACGAGCAAAAATTCATTGACCTGTTCCTGGATTACGTTGCCAAAGCGGACGATGGCAGCCTGTACCAACTATAAATCTTTCGAAATGTATATGATATTTAACTTTAAGTAGTTAATGTAAAATATTGATTTATATGTTTATTCAGTCATTGTGTGTGTAATGCTCTTGCTTGCCGAGTTGTACCAGGCGACGTACTTCCGAAACGGCGACGCTGATGGTTGGAAAATCACAGGTTCGCATCGCATGGAACTCGGTAAGAATACTGTCATAACGTTTTAGTGCGTCGGTGTTCTGTCCCTCCCAGATTGTCATCGCCTTATTGGTATGACTTTTATTATCGACGGCCTGCATTACCAGCTCGGTCAGATTGTGCTGATTCGCGTGTAGATCATTACGCAAATTCAAAACCGCGAGATGAGACCAGTGAGTACGGATGATGGTTTGCGAAATTGCATCCCTGATCCAGTGTAACTGCAGCCGTTCAGACAGCAGATAAAATAATTTGGCAACATTTTCCGTTTCGCTGAAAAGCCTTAACTTGATTTCGATGATATCGAAAGCCGAGGCCAACGCGGTCTTGTCTACCAGTTCCTGCGCCAGCACTGCCGGCAGGCGTGCTTTGACAAAACGTCGCTTGGCGGCGAGATGGTTTTTACGCGATTGACCAATGATGGCCCTGGAAATAACCTGGCCGAGAATACTGGTATCGGTTTTATAGCGCTCGATAACGTGACTGACATTGAAGTCAGAGGGCTGATGGCGCAACAGCCAGCTAATCGACCTTTCCAGCAGGCCGCTGACTGCCTGAAAAGCATGGTATCGATCCTGTTCGTGAACCACGTTGTCCAGTTTTTCCAGCGATCTCCAGGTGTCATAGAGATCAAATACTTCGATGCAAACCACGTAGGCCTTGGCGATATCCTCGATCGTGGAACCGGTTTCTTCGCGAATACGTGAACCAAACCCGATGCCGATATTATTGGCGATCTGGTTACTCAAAATGGTGGCAATTATCTCCTTACGCAACGGATGCTGCAGGATTTCATCCGCGTAGCGTTCACGAATCAGCCGCGGAAAGTAGCCGAGCAGCAGGGGGTCATAACATTCTTCGGTAAGCGATGATGACTCGAGCAAAGCATTTTTGTAAGTCAACTTGCTGTAAGAGAGCAATATCGACAGTTCCGGACGGGTCAGTCCCTGGTTCCTGGCGACACGATCGGTGATAATTTTATCGCTGGGCAGGTATTCCAGCCTGCGATTCAGGATGCCTTCGGTTTCCAGGTGGCGCATGAAGCGCGCGTGCTGGTACATATTGAGCGCGGCATGTTGTTCGATACTGTCGATAATCTGTGTCTGTCGATAGTTGTTGAGCAGGCATTTCTGGGCGACTTCATCGGTCATTTCAACCAGCAGTTGATTGCGCTCCTTGTGCCTCAAGCGCCCGGCCTTGACCAGTTGTGAGAGCAGGATCTTGATGTTGACCTCGTTATCGGAACAATCGACACCTGCCGAGTTATCGATCGAATCGGTATAGATCAGGCCGCCAGCGAGCGCGTATTCGACCCGCCCGCGCTGGGTAACCCCGAGATTACCGCCTTCGCCGACCGCCTTTGCGCGCAGCTGTCTGCCATTGATTCGAATCGCATCGTTACTCTTATCCGAAACATCGGCGTCGGTTTCACTGGTCGCCTTGATATAGGTGCCGATACCGCCATTCCACAGCAGGTCAACCTGGGCCTTTAGAATATAAACGATCAATTCATTGGGGGTCAGATGATCCTCCTTGCAGTCGATTAGCTGCTTGATTTGAGGGGTTAAATCGATGCGTTTCGCCTTGCGCAAGAAAACACCACCACCCTGGCTAATCAATTTCTTGTTGTAGTCGGCCCAGCTTGAACGACTCAGACCGAACATGCGTTGACGTTCCTGGAAGCTCTTTTTGATATCCGGATTGGGGTCGATAAAAATATGCATGTGATTAAACGCGGCGACCAGTTGAATGCAGGGTGACAACAACATACCGTTGCCAAATACATCACCCGACATATCGCCGATACCAACCACGCTAAAGGGCACTTTTTGAATATCTTTGCCGAGCCCACGGAAATGTCGCTTCACCGATTCCCAGGCGCCGCGCGCGGTTATGCCCATCTTTTTGTGATCGTAGCCCTGCGATCCACCCGAGGCGAAAGCATCGCCTAGCCAGAAGCCATGCTGCTCTGCGATCTCATTGGCGACGTCTGAAAACGCGGCGGTTCCTTTGTCCGCGGCCACTACCAGGTAAGGGTCGGCCGCATCGTGTATGCGCGTATGTGGAGGCTGCTCAATTTCGCTGCCGACACGATTGTCGGTGATTTCCAGTAACGCGTTGATATACAGTGAATAGCAAGCCTGAACTTCAGCGTAGGTTTCGCCAGGGGGCACATGCGCAATCTGCTTGGTAATGAATCCGCCCTTGGATCCGGCAGGGACAATGACGGCGTTCTTTACCATTTGCGCCTTCATTAAACCCAGCACCTCGGTACGATAGTCCTCGCGTCGATCCGACCAGCGAATGCCGCCGCGCGCGACCAGGCCACCGCGTAAATGTATTCCTTCGAAGCGTGATGCATAGACGTAAATCTCGAAACGAGGACTGGGTTTCGGCAGGTGCTCGATGCGTCGTGAATCCATCTTGAAACTGATGTGGCCAGTGTCGCCTCTATTCTGCTGGAAGTAATTGGTGCGCACTGTTGCCTCAACCAGGTTTAGCATGCGCTTGTAAATCAGGTCGTGGTCCAGCGATTCGATCTCATGCAATTTCCCCTCAATTCGAGAGAAAAGCTCGCGGTAGGAATCAGGATTGGCTTGTTGCGGGTCGAACTTGTCCAGAAAAGCCTGTACCAGCAGCAAGGTAATATCCGGGTAACTATTAAGTGTTTCGATGATGTATTCACGGCTGTGTGGGAACCGTATCTGCTGCAGGTAGGCGGTATAGGCGCGCAGGATCTGAATGTTATCCGCCGGGATGCAGGCGCTGAACAACAGGTGGTTGAAATCATCATTCTCGCTGCGCTGGCGCCAGATGCTTTCAAACAGTTCGCTGAAATAGCCTGGTACTTTCGCTGGATCGACATCGCAGATGTCGTCGCCACGCTCCAGCGTGAAATGGTTGATCCAGTAGTTGCGATTACCCAGCTTGATCCGATAAGGTCGCCCAATCAGGATTTGTAAGCCCATAGATTCGAACATCGGCATCGACTGGGACAGCGGAATTGTGTCTTTGAGGGTAAACAGCTTGATCGAATAGTTTTTCGAATCCCTGGAGATTTTTACCAGTCGCGCCTGGGCTCGATTCTTCAAGCCTATTGTCGCCAGTACCTCGAGGTCCGGTATTGCATCTTCTACCGAAAAATCTTCCTGGTAATTTTCAGAAAATGTAATCTCGCTAACCTTCATCTTCTTCAGTTCAGGAATTGCATCGATATTCTTGAACAGCTGCCTATACCATTTATTCATACTTTTGGTCCTTAAAAACTGGGTTTGCGGTTATTGTAAACCTTTTATCGAAACCGGTTTGACTCTATATTAGGTGCCCGGCACAGAGAAATACAATTTACTTCTAAGGCAAACACATGCATCTGGATCAACCCGTCATTCCACCCGTTTCGAGCGACAAGCTACGCCAGACAATTCGCCGTTACAATCTTGCGGACGAATCGATGGTAGTTCGTGAATTGATTGCGAATGCCGCTATTACCGATCAGCAACGTGAAGCAATCAGTAGTATGGCAGCAGGACTGGTGAGTAAAGTTCGGCCAGGCACATCAAGGCCACCCCTTCTTTAGTGGTAAGACCATACTCGGCAAGAAAGTTTTCCATCATGCTCGGGCTGCCGCTGGCGCGAACTTTACTCACCAGTTCCGCTGCCATACGACTGATTGCTGTACGTTGC
>PVMS01011770.1_pt1 | contig 10008 bp, 10 predicted proteins | sample 1853461 | NCBI WGS metagenome assembly PVMS01 (sample SAMN08582032, study PRJNA380276) | Marine sediment metagenome, whole genome shotgun sequencing project. | isolation source: ocean sediment barecode stripped | collected 2017
GATCATACTTTATACGATAAGGTCAGGAAAAAATACAAAGCCGAAAGTGCTTTTCCGGAAATTTACGACAAGATCAAACCAGAGGATTGGCTTTAATAAGATTGCAATGTTTTAAGAGTTCGGATCCAATCTTGTGTGACAGGATGATTTGAGTTCAACAGCACACGCTTCTAAAATCTCCAATTCGGTCGATTAAAATCCCTTGTAAGCCTCCCCCAGATCCGCAACTGATAGAAAGCGAAAAAAGCTAAATTTGGAAAGCATGAAAAGAACAGCACTCACTCACGTTCCACTAAAATGAAATCCATACTAGCTACTACCCGTAGGGTCTACTCTTACAGGTGCCAGGTTTTGTGCCAGTATTTATACAAAATCATGTAATCCAGTGTAATATTTTACATTTAATGTACTTCAACTTAAACTGGTACAAAGGGATACAAATCTGTGTAAACGTGTGGAAATCTCGATTGGAAACTCATAATCAGGGGGTCGCATTCGAGCCCAGCTGGGCCCACTGACAAAGAGGCGCATTCACATATAAACAGGGTGTTTGCGTCTTTTTTTATTTAGCTCGCGGAAACATAGCGAAAACAAATCCTCATTTTACTTGCTACATTACAACACTACAATCCAAAGCAATAATAGAACTAAACTTAATCTCATTTCTACTGTTATCTATTCAAATAAGCTGGAATAAGGTTATTGGAATTACTAATCATTGACTTGGAGTAATATGTTCAAAGAACTGGTAAATGAAATAATAAATCAATACGATAATGGCAATTGGCAAAGCACGATTATTGTTAGTGTATTGATATTAGCAGGAAGTTTGACTGTGCATTTCATATCTTTTAAGGTCTTAAAACGCATCAGCAAAAAATCTGATAATCCATTATTAAAAGATCTATGGGATAAATTTAAAAATCCCAGTCTTGGCCTTATTCTCTCAATTGCCGTGAGTGTAATTCTGCTAGCATTTGCACCTGAGAATAAGATTGTTGATATCGCCATGCATCTGCTTAAACTGCTTATAATTTTCTTTATAACCTGGGTAATTATCCGGCTATTAAAATTAGGGCGAGATGCTGTTTTACTACGATATGATATTTATGAAAAGGACAATCTGAAGGCAAGGAGAGTCTACACCCAATTTAAAATCATAGAGCGGATATTGGTTTTCATCGTAATAGTGATATCGCTTGCTGTTGCCCTTATGACATTTGAGCAGATCAGGAATATCGGAGTGAGCCTTTTTGCCTCTGCAGGTTTAGCAGGAATCATTCTGGGTTTTGCAGCACAAAAACTGATTGGAAATGTTCTGGCCGGGTTTCAGATTGCCTTAGCTCAGCCTATCAGGATCGACGACGTGGTCATTGTAGAAAAGGAGTGGGGTTGGATAGAGGAAATTACGCTTACCTATGTGGTTGTAAGGATATGGGATAAACGCCGCTTGATTCTACCCACGACTTACTTTATAGAAAAGCCTTTTCAGAATTGGACCCGTGTTTCAGCAGATATACTTGGAACAGTATTTATATACACAGATTATACTGTGCCAATAGATAAATTACGGGAGGAACTTACCAGCGTGCTGCAATCAGATAAGAATTGGGATGGAAAAGTAAATGTATTACAGGTTACCGATTCAACTGAAAAAACAATGGAGATAAGGGCCCTTATGAGTGCGGCCGATTCACCTTCTGCCTGGGACCTAAGGGTGAACGTACGGGAAAAACTAATTGATTTTCTGCAAAAGAATTACCCCGAAAGCTTACCAAAATCAAGGATTGATATTGCTAAACATTCAGATAGGCCAGCCTAATAATTAAGCAGTTATAGGCATTTCGTTCTGTGGCTGCTTCTTTTAATTCCGAATCACTCCGCCAAAAAAGACAGAGTTTGAAAATAGTTTACTTGTTCCCAGCCAGATCCCGCGGAAATTCAAATCTTCATGGTAGCTGATCAGCTTCCCATTACCAATTGATTGAACTGATACCACGGGAGCGCCTTTGATATGTTGTATATTTTCTTCCGAAACCCATCCACTCAGGTAGGGCTGTGAATCGAACTTCACAGGTTCCGAATATTTTAAATCTAAAGGAAGGGCAACGTCAGTTCCCCTTTTCAGAATGGCCAGGTCTTCTTTCAAATAGCCATAACAAAGCGGATGATTTACGTCCAATGAGGTTTTAAGAATGGCTCCACCAATAAGATTTATCCTGTATTCTTTCTCCCGCTCGTTGTATTTCAAATACTTAGTGCTATCCAGAGGTATAGTTTCTTTGTATTTAGTAAGGCCCAATTCATTTTTAGCCGCCCATTTTGAAGCATCTTTGCACGCAATGAGAATCCCTCCATTTTCGACCCAGGTCTTTAGTTTTTGAACATCATTTTCACTCCATTCTTTGAGAGATCCTCCGGGTAGGATGATGTTATTATATCGGTTTAGATCTATGGAGCCTATTCGATCGCTAGGAGCATTTGTGATGGGTATATGATAATTCTGGTCGAACAGGTGCCAAATCTCCCCTGCCAAATAAGAACTAGTGCTTCCTCCGATAAACATTAATATTTCCGGTTTTTCCAATCTTGAAAAACTGCCACTTCCAATATCAATCCCTTTGGGTGAAAGACCCGTAGTCAGGCCGTAGAAATCAACCCCAGTCTTTTCAGCAATTTCCGAAACGGAATTATAAATCTGTTCTTCACTTAACTCCTGTTGTGGGACCGGGACAAGGATGGTTCCATGCGTGAAATTTTCTTCACGACCATCGATACTGAAAGAAAAGTCTTTGGTGGCCACCTTTGTAATCAGACCCTTTTCCTGTAATTGATAAAGTGCTTCTGGTGTTGAATATTCATTCCAGCGAAAGAGATACGCAATTCTGCTTTTTTCGCCTATTACCGATCCCTTAATTTTTATCGCAGTTACTGGCTGCCCGGACAAATGATCATCCTTAAGGGTAGTTAAGCGTGTAACGGGGATATCGAATGCATGGGTAAAGGTCCAGGTTGAAACATCATAGAAAGCCGTGTCCCTGAATGAAGTCACCTCCTCAAAAATCGATGTCAATAAGCGAAATTGCTTTTGTTTTAAAGGTACTATAAAGCTACCCGGATTACCACTATTGTATACTTCAATTTGATGCTGGTTCAGGAAATTTACAAACTTTTGCGTTTTTACTTTGTCTGTTTCACTCCCAAAGAGATAAGCTTTGGTTTCGTTTTTCTCGGCCAAAGCCAAAGCGGTTTTGTAGAAATCCTTCTGAAAAATGAGCAATTCATTGTGGAGATTCATGGAAGCTTCAAGGGTGGAAAGCGAAACGGTAAATTGATTCTTAATTCCCAGGCTTAGTTTTTTTAATCCATTTGAAGTTTCACGAATTCTTCCCCTTATTGAAGATGCCTCAAACAGAATTCCGATCCCGGCATTAATATCAGGGTAAGTAGAGCCCTTACCGAAATAATAGTCGTCGAAGGACTCTTCAGAAAAATATTGGGACCCAATTTCATCCAGATACCGTGCATGGTAAGTTGCAATTTCACTTGTAAGCTCAAAATTTTTCGCTGGTATTAATGGATTGTTTCTGCTTGGTACACCCGGTTGAAAAAAGAAAGTGGTATTTGGGGATGATTCATGGTGGTCCGTTACAATGTTGGGTTTCCACTCATGAAATTTAGCCACGCGCCCTTTGCTTTCAGGATTTACCAGAAGCAAATAGTCACGGTTTAAATCAAACCAGTAATGATTGGTTCTTCCTCTTGGCCAGGTTTCGTAATATTGCCGGGAATTCTTATCCCCTGATGCATTAGCACTCTGATGCATATTCGCCCAGGTGCTTTGTCTTGTAAAACCATCCGGATTCAGGCAGGGATCCACGATGATTATGGTACTGTTCAACAACTTATCAATGTTTTCGCCTCTGGCCGCAGCCAGGTGATAGGCCGTTAAAACAGATGCGTTGGGTCCACTGGATTCGTTGCCGTGTACGCCGTATGTTAGACTCACTACCAGGGGAACACCTTCAATGGATATTTCTTCATCGGGATTGGAGTAGCTTGTGTGAAGGGCTTTTAGTTCATCAAGATGTTCATGGTTAGCCTTAGAAGTAAAGATCAGGTGAACCAGGGGTTTGTTTTCATAGGAACGGGCATATTCATTAATGATCACCCGATCAGAGATACGGACGATTTCATTCATATAATTCAATACCTGTCCGTGTGTTAAATGCCACTCTCCCAACTCTTGCTTAAAAAACTGCTCAGGAGTTGGAATGTCCTTATTGTAGCTTACATCAGCCGGTAAATAATATTCCATTCCTTCCTGGGCACAGGCAAGGAGCATCACAAATGTTGCACAAAGGGTAGTAAAGATCTTTTTCATGTTGATCTTGAATCTTAGTTAATAGTATTGCAAGGATACTGTTTAATAGTGTAGATGCACCAGGTATTGGGGGACTATTGTTTTATTAAATCCACCGTTAATCCAAAAAACAAAGAAAGTTCATCAACCTTGGCCTGTGCTGTATTTGTTTGTATTCCCTGTAATGCCTGACCGGTTTCAGCGGCCAAAAGTGTATTGTATCCCGGTAACTCCATCCACTTGCTTAATCCTTTATATTGATTTCATTGAATTTAAATTTGTCACCATCGAACCTGAAATCGTCTCCACTACCGGAGGTGAAATCAGTCCTGAAGCCACCAAGTAAATTAAACTTAGGAGAGATGTATTGATGAAATCCAACTGCTGCATTAAATACAGAATTAGCAGAGTGATAATAGCTCCGGTAAATACACTGGATTTTTGCTCTCCATTAATCTTGCTATTTTTATGTGCAGATCCCGGGGACGCATACAACTCAAAGAAAACCACTTATGGGGAGATAATGTTGTTTACTTATTCTTGATTTCCTTCAGAAAAATTCTGATCTCCAATGTCCTCAAAGAATACTTTAAGCTGAGCTGAGTTTTTAACAGTGTCTATTTTCCCCACCTGGATTTTCGTAATATTTTTTATTCCAAATGAAGTTTGCAAGTCGCTGATAAGGCGGGGTCGTAAATCTTCATGGATCAATTCCAGTTTATTATATACGATCATTTTTACCTTATCCCTCTTCTTATACAAAAGCAACTCCAATAAAACGATTATAACAACAAGCAATAAATCAGAAACTACAATCTTAAAATATTCGAGGTATGCAATTGCCAGAGCATTCTTTGCTGCTATACCTACAGATACCAGCAGGTAAGTCATTTCCCTTGGATCAATTGGGATTGTTCTGTATCTGATAATTCCAAATATGGCAAAGAGGCCAATCGCAAAACCTAATTCTATGGGAATGCGAACCAGCATCATGCATAACTGAAAGACAATGGCAGCAACAAGTACGTAAGTAAAGAAGAAGGCTTTTTTTCCACTCCTTCTGAAATACAGGAATCCCGAGATTAAGCTTACTATTAAAATGGTATAGCTGAAGTCAAAAACAAACTCTAGAAGTTTAAGCTTTTCTTCGCTCATTTTTATTTTGGCTTAGGTATTAAATCAGGAATAAATTACGATTTTTTTTCTTTTCTCAACAGCTTAAAATATTACTTTCGGTATAACACTTAAAAATAACATGTTGGAGATTGAAATCGGGATGCTTTATGAAAAATAAGTATGGAACATGGTGTCTGGTAGCGGGTGCAGCTGAGGGACTGGGTGAGTCATTTTCCCGTTCTCTTGCCAAAAGGGGCATGAATTTAATCCTTGTAGATCAGCAGAAAGACCGCCTGGATTCACTGGCGCATCAATTGGAAACCACCTTCGGAATTCAGGCAAATACCCTTCATCTGGACCTTGCATCCGGAGATTCGATCGGGATTATGATGGAGGCCATCAGTGATGCCGGATGCCGCCTGGTAATCTATAATGCGGCCTTCAGCCGGGTTCAAAAATTTATGTTTAACGATGCAGCCATGCTGGACCGCTACATCCAGGTGAATATCCGGACACCCATTCAATTGGTCCATGCCTTCGGTCTTTTGCATAAAGGAAATCCGGATCACAGGAAAGGCGTCCTGCTTATGTCCTCTCTTGCAGGTTCCTGGGGTACTCAGTTACTGGCCCCCTATGGAGCAAGCAAGGCGTTCAATCACATCCTGGCCGAGTCTCTTTATTACGAATTGAAAGAGGAAGGCTTCGATGTACTGGCCTGTATTGCCGGAGCAACCGCCACTCCAGCTTACCTGGCTTCTCTTTCTGAAGGAAAAGTGAAAAAGATTTCCGTGATGCATCCCGATACTGTTGTGGATGCTTGTTTGCGATCCCTGGGCCGCAAGCCATTTGTGATCCCCGGGATCAAAAACAAACTTGTCTACTTCCTGATGACCCGGATTCTTCCAAGGAGGACTTCCTTGCGCTTGATGAATAAAGCGGTAGGAGACTTGTACAGCGAAAAATTGTAGACTTTCTTTTAATCGCATTTTCTGTACCTTGTGTTTTCCAGAAAGGCATTATGCGTTGAATGAGACAAAATCAGAATTAAATACGAAGAATTAGATGGGATTGGTTCTTGAAGCATTGGGAATTTCTCTACCGCTTGCATTAGGCATAGCCGCTGCTCCATGGGCAATTATTACCCTGATGATTCTCTTATTAACCCCCAGGGCAGTTTCCAATGCTTATGCCTTTCTGATGGGATGGTTTATCGGCTTGATGCTGGTAGGTATTGTAGTAATGAATAGTCCGGGATTGATGAATGATTCAGGAGAACCTTCACACTTGATGGGTTGGATTCGTCTTGGCATGGGAACTGTATTTTTCGTATTCAGTTTTTTTCTCTTCAAGAAAATACCAAAAGGGAAGGACCAGCAGACGATACCAAAATGGATTGAGAAGGTTGATTCTTTTGGCATTTTTCATGCGTCGGGGATAGGATTATTTCATTCGACTCTAAATCTTAAGAATTCCTCCATGGCCGTGGTTGGAGCAGCTTCCATTGCCAGGCAAGGTCTAACTTCTTGGCAGGAGCTTGTGGCCCTGTTGGTATTTTGTGTGATAGCCTCCATAGGGGTCATGATCCCACACATCATATTCCTTTTATTCCGAAAGAATACTGAGCTAATATTTGGAAAAATAAAAATATGGATACTGAAGAACCGGGTATTAATTCTATTGGGTATACTGCTTGTATTTGGAGGGATGTCCTTGTATAAAGGTCTTATGATTCTTCAACAGTCATGAGTAAATGGATCCATACCGAGATTTATTCCTCCCCCTATGGAGAATTGATTCTTGGATCGTATCATGATCAACTCTGTTTGTGCGATTGGAGGTATCGTAAAAGCAGGGAACTTATTGACCGTCGAATTCAAACGGGTTTGAAAGCCAGCTTTGTGGAGGCTGGGTCCATGGTTAATGAAGAATGCAAAAAGCAACTCATACAGTATTTCAACAGTGAGATAAAGAAGTTTGATCTTTCAATCTTGCTTGTGGGAACAGATTTTCAAAAGAGGGTCTGGAATCTCTTAATTGAAATACCCTTTGGAAAAACACTTAGCTATGCCAGACTGTCCAGGAGGCTTGGTGATGAAAAAGCCATTAGAGCGGTGGCCAGGGCCAATGGTGATAACGCACTATCCATCATTGTTCCGTGTCATCGGATTCTGGGAAGTGATGGAAGTTTGACCGGGTATGCAGGAGGACTTAGAACGAAGCAAAAATTATTACAGTTGGAAAGCGCGAGTCTCCAGCAGGAACTCAATTTTGATAGCTGATAAAATAGAAGGACATGAAAATTATCTCCTGGAACGTAAATGGCATTCGCGCCGTTGCTAAAAAAGATTTTTTTAGAGACTTTAAGGAATTGGATCCTGATATTCTTTGCCTGCAGGAAACCAAGGCCCAGGATGATCAGGTGGCTGAAGTCCTCGCCATGGTGGAGAATTATGAGGTATATTCCAACTCGGCTGAAAGAAAGGCTACTCGGGCACCGCCATACTGACCAAGATCAAACCCTTAAGCGTATTAAGGGATATGGGTATAGCTGAACACGATATGGAAGGACGTGTGTTAGGTATGGAATTTCAGGACTTTTACCTGGTCAATGTTTATACTCCCAATTCTGGAAATGAATTGAAGCGTCTTGACTACCGGCAGGAGTGGGATCTGGCCTTCTTCAACTATCTGAAGAAGCTTGAGGAAACAAAGCCGGTGATCAGCTGTGGGGATTTTAATGTGGCCCATCGCGATATCGACCTGGCCCGCCCCAAACCCAATTACAACAAATCGGCAGGCTTTATGCAGGAGGAAATTGATGGGATGGATCGTTATACTGGAGAAGGTTTTGTAGATACTTTCAGACACTTTAATCCGGATACAGAAGGCGCATACTCCTGGTGGAGCTACCGTGCCGGTGCACGTGGAAAGAATGTGGGCTGGAGAATTGATTACTTCCTGGTCAGCTCCTCAAATTTGCATGCTGTTAAAAGTGCGTCCATTTTGAGTGAAGTACTGGGCTCGGACCATTGCCCGGTACAAATTACATTGGGATAGATCTCATAAAAACTGTACATTTATTGAATGTTTGCCAATAGAACAATTAGCACAGTTGAAATGCCCTGGATTCTCATCCCGGGTTTGTGATTTCCTGTCCCTCCCGTAAGTAATGTTATCCGATTTTTCCAACATTTTAATTTTTTCCATTATGAGTAAAGTAATTGTTTTGGGTGCCGGAATGGTGGGTAGCGCCATGGCCATCGACATGGCAAAAAAACACCAGGTGACACTCACCGATATAAGCCTTGAGGTTTTAAACAAGGTAAAGCAAAAATGCGGCGATTTATCGATCCTTCAGTTGGATGCTACCAATAAAAAGGAGCTGCAGAGTACTATAAAACAACATGACCTGGTCATCAACGCAGTTCCTGGCTTTTTAGGTTTTGAAACCCTGAAGTCTATTATTGAAGCAGGTATGAATGTTGTTGATATTGCCTTTTTTCCAGAGAACTCGCTAGAGCTGGATGCTCTGGCCAAAGAGCACAATGTAACTGCTTTTGTGGATACCGGGGTGGCTCCGGGGATGGATAATGTGATATTAGGTTATTATAATGAAATCATGAAACTAACCGACTTTGAGTGTTTGGTTGGTGGTTTGCCAAAAATCAAGAAATGGCCATTTTGCTACAAAGCACCCTTCTCACCCATCGATGTGATTGAGGAGTATACACGTCCGGCCAGGTATGTTGAAAATGGAAAGGAAATCGTTCGGGAACCTTTAACTGATTGTGAATATGTGGAATTTGATAAGGTGGGTACCCTGGAATCTTTCAACTCGGACGGTTTGCGGTCTATCATCCACACCATGGCCCATATCCCCAATATGAAGGAGAAGACCCTGCGTTATCCCGGACATGTGGAGTATGTGAAGGTGTTGAAAGAGAGCGGTTTTTTTGACACAAAAGAGATAGAGGTGAATGGAACACTGGTCTCTCCTTTGGATTTTACCAGCAAGCTGCTTTTCAATGAATGGAAACTTGGGGAAACCGAGGAAGAAATTACTGTTATGCGTGTCACTCTCACAGGCGAAAATGCAAATGGTCATACCGAGGAAGTGGTTTACTCCATGTATGATGAATACTCTTCTGAAACAGAGACATCCTCCATGGCACGTACCACCGGTTATACTGCTACTGCAGCAGCCAATCTTTTTTTAGACGGCCTGTTTAGTGAAAAGGGAGTTTTCCCGCCAGAACTTGTTGGAAAGCATAAAGCCTGTTTCGACTACTTCTTTAAGTATTTAGAAGAGAGAAATATTTATTATGTGAAGAGCAGCCGCATCATTTAGGTGGGCGGAATTTCATAAAGGCGTAAATGGGTACCCCTGCTGTCAACAGGATGGCTCCCCAAAAGAGAACCTCATATTCCAGGCCTGTAATGGCCCATAAGGCGTAGAGAAATGCCGGTATGGAAATAAGAGAAGCTGTTATAAATCTTTTCCTATTGTAACTCTTCTTTTTCCTCAGGTA
>PVMS01163842.1_pt1 | contig 10008 bp, 12 predicted proteins | sample 1853461 | NCBI WGS metagenome assembly PVMS01 (sample SAMN08582032, study PRJNA380276) | Marine sediment metagenome, whole genome shotgun sequencing project. | isolation source: ocean sediment barecode stripped | collected 2017
CTCCGATCAAATCTGGCGAGAACTCAAATCGTGTGCTAAATGAAGATTTTGTATTACTTTCGCACCTTAAAAAGGCAGGGGCAAATAATAGTTGGGAAATTGCGCTGCCAAAAAAAGTAAGTCCTATGGCAGAAAGATATGGTCTGGCGATTTGGGTAAGCCAAGGTGGTGATTTAACCCCACTGCAAGCTACAGGTAGTTGGCTACCAGAAAATTATTTCCGATAATTCAAAAGATAGCGTTATGACTCAATAATGAGGAGGTCTTTCATCTTCATGACTTGAGTCAGGAAGAGATCGCATCGCATCTTTGAGTCGATCGTTTAGGACCTGACAAAGCATTGATAGTTTATCTAACTGCGACTGTTGATCTATTACAATTGTATTTAATTCTTGCAAAAGATCTTCTTGGTAAGCCACTTTTGATTCTAATTCAATAATTCGATCTTCACTCATAAGAATTATCCAAAAAGACTCAATGCGGGTTCATTTAACTCACCTAATTGCTCACGCAGATCAAGTATATGTTGCTCCCAATATTGAACCGTATTAAACCAAGGAAATGCACGTGGGAATGCGGGGTCATCCCATCGTTTAGCCAACCACGCACTAAAGTGCATAATCCTCAAAGTCTTTAAAGCTTCAATGTATTTAAGTTGATGCAGTGGGAATTCCGCAAATTCATCATAGCCTTCCTTTATTTCACTAAGCTGAGCAGTTTGTCTAGCACGATCCCCAGATAATAGCATCCATATATCTTGTATGGCGGGTGCCATTCTAGCATCATCAAAATCTATAAAATGAGGTAGATTATCACGCCATAGAATATTACCCACATGGCAATCACCATGTACACGAATATAGTCTGCATCTTCTGCTTCAACATATATTGCATCAATGATTTTTAAGATCTCAACCACTAATACATCATAGGAATCTTGTATATGTTGGGGCATAAAACTTTTGCGGATGAGTGCGGCACTTTCGTGCCCATAATTTTGACACGTTATTGTTGGTCGATATTGAAAAGGTTTGGCAGCACCTACCATATGTATGCGGCCCAAAAAACGTCCAAGAATAAATAAATTATCCAGATTATCTAATTCAGGCGCATAACCACCCTTCCTAGGATAAAGCGTAAGGCGAAAATCTTCGCAATGAAATAATGATTTACCACCAATGCTTAATGGCGGCACAACAGGTAATTCTTGTTCGACTAATTCAAAGCTATATTGGTGCTCTTCAAGAATTTGCTCGTCTGACCATCGCTGTGGTCGATAGAATTTTGCTATAAGCGGCTCGCCATCTTCTACACCTACTTGGTAAACACGGTTTTCATAGCTGTTTAATGCTAGAATTCTGCCGTCACAAACATAACCTTGCTGCTCTATTGCATTTAATATGAAGTCTGGTGTGAGACTTTCAAATGGGTGATTACTCTGATTTGTCATGAAGTCTCATAATGTATTTACTCACTAGCGAAAAGACTACAGTTTTTATAATAAATTTTTCATATGAGACTGAATATTTTTATCGCCTGCTAGCCATTTATTTGCAACATTCTTACCGACTGCTAAACATTCCTCACCAAACTCGCGCTTTGTAAATTCATCTCGCGTGCGTTTTACAATGGAGCTTGCCTGGTTTGAATTCAAACCTCCCATCATCAAATATTTTCCATATACCTCATCTATATCGAGTTCAATATTTTCTGTAAGTTCATGGATAACACCATAGGTAAAAACAGAGAGCTTTTTCCTTGCATCTCTTGCATTCTGTGGATCTGGGATTGGTAATCCTCTGGTAGCATCTTGCATAATGCTGTGCACATGATTGCACAACTCTAATATTTTTTGATGTTCGTCAGCCACGTATAACCTTTATTTCTGAACAATTACAATTCTAATCGCATCCAATTTTAACTGCGTCTGCCGCATGAATGCCTGTAGTTGCATAGAGCTATCTTTCAAATAGTCGATTTCTTCTTTTCTAATATTTGGATTCACTTTTGCAAGCGCAACTAGACGTTCATATTCTGCAGATTGAACCGCCTGCATCTTTTGTATTCCAGTTTTTATTACGTCATCTCTCTGGATGATTGCAATAGCTTCCGCATGCTTCACTAGCTCATTAATTTCTTTACGTGCATGGCGTATTATACTTTGTCCTGCCACTTTTTTTACTCTTTCCACCATGCGATTCATATGTTCAGCCGTCAATATCTTACTTAAATCATTTTTATTTAAATCGGTGACCACGCGAATCAGTGTTTGAGGAAAATAGCGCTGTATCTGTAACTGTTTTGGAGCAGCACACTGAATCGTAAACACACCCTCTAGTAATAAAGCACCAGGTTTCAAAGACTTCAACTTTATTGTACATAGTGCAGCATTGCCAAATTCACCCGACAAGATTAGATCCATCGCACCCGTCACCATTGGGTGTTCCCAGGTGTGGAACTGCATGTCTTCACGCACCAAAGCCTTTGATCTGTCATAGGTTGCGGTAAGCCCACCTTCAAATAAACCTGGGAAGCTCTCGCCATGCATATGGTCACCAGGCTGGACGATCACACTATGCGCACTATGATATTGCTGCTCCACACCGAACTGGTCAAAAACACGTTCCATATAATCGGCTAGTTCTAGTTGATTTGTAGAACTTAAAATATCTTCTATTACCTCAGCAGCTTTAATTGGGTTACAAGAATTAAGCTCTAGCAAACGATCCCTGCCTTGCTGTAAGGCCTGTATCATTTCTTGTGATCTATCATGGGTTTCTTTAATCAACAACTCAAAATCTTCGCTACTGCTCTGAGTCAGCATGTTTTGATGTAAACGTTGTGAATATTCTTGGTAGATACTTTGACCGATGGAGCACACTTGCCGAAAAGCATTGAGCCCCTCATGGTACCAACGCAATAATTTTTCTTGCGCCCCACCACTGTAGTGAGGAACATGTATCTGCACTGTTTGCGTTTGACCGATGCGGTCTAGTCGTCCAATACGCTGTTCCAGTAAATCTGGATTTAAGGGTAAGTCAAATAAAACCAGGTGATGCGCAAATTGGAAGTTTCGTCCTTCACTACCTATTTCTGAACAAATCAATACTTGGGCACCCTCATCTTCTTCAGAGAAATAAGCGGCAGCACGATCTCGTGCAATTAAGTCCAAACCTTCATGAAATACCGAGGAGCGTATCGCATGCTGTAAACGTAGATACTCTTCTATGGCTTTTGCGGTACTGCCTAATGCACAAATTACCAACACTTTCTCATCACGATGCGTAAGTAACCAATTCGCCAGCCACTCTACTCTAGAATCAACTTGCAGCCAGTTCTCATCTAATAGAAGTTCTGGACACAATAATGTAACCAGCTCCATCCCATCAGATATATTTGATAGCTCTTCATCGCATATCTGTGAATAGGCTTCAGGAACGCTAAGTGCATACGTATGTAACTGGCGTTGAGGGAAACCTTCTACCGCATCCCGTGTATTTCGAAATAACACACGACCTGTTCCATGTCGATCTAAAATATTTTGTATTAATTCATCGACAGCCTGATTTGCATTATCTCCTTCTAATGACTTAATAAGATTATTAGTAACTTCGCTACCAAGATAACTTTCAACTTCTTTTTGTAAACTTGCATCATTGCGCAAGTTTTCTTCCGCATCATGCGTGAGTAATTTCTGCACTAACTCGTTAATTGGCTGATAACTATCTTCTTCTTGTCTAAATTTTTGTAGGTCGTAGTATCGATCTGAATCTAGCAATCGCAATCGGGCAAAATGCCCATCTATACCTAACTGTTCTGGAGTAGCCGTTAGCAATAACAATCCAGGAATCGCACGTGCTAGAGCTTCTATGCACTCGTAGGCCGGACTCACCTCGCTTTCAGTCCAACTTAAATGATGGGCTTCATCTACAATCAAAAGATCCCAATCGACATCTAGCGCTTGCGCATGACGCTCACTCTGAGTAAGCCATGAGAGTGAACATAAAACACATTGTGCGCTATCAAATGGGTTGCCAGGTTCTGCTTCTTCTAAAGCTTCGCACCGCTCTTCATCTAATATTGTGAATTGCAAATTAAAGCGTCGCGACATTTCCACCAACCATTGGTGCACTAAACTGTCGGGAACAACAATGAGAACTCGACGTGAACTACCGGTTAATAATTGACGATGAAGAATTAAACCAGCCTCAATCGTTTTACCAAGACCCACCTCATCCGCAAGCAACACGCGTGGAGCATGTCTTCGTGCCACTTGATGCGCAATATAAAGTTGATGCGGCAGCAATTGCACTCGTGGACCAAGCAAACCATAGCTTGGTGATTGCTGCATGCGTCGCACATGATGCAAGGTTTCTACACGTAGCTCAAAACGACTATTTTTATCCATGTGCCCAGCAAATAATCGATCCTGAGGCCGACTAAATTGCACAAAGCTCTCTAGATCAATCTCCTCTACAGTGACCTCATTACCATCACTATCCACACCTGTATAGATTAGATAGCCACCTTGGTCTTCTATATTTGATACCGTGATACTGATGCCATCTGCATGGCTAATTTTCTCACCCACTTCATAATGCACACGACTTAGTGGCGCATTGTCAATTGCGTATGCACGCCTTTCTCCAACCGCTGGGAAGCTAACGGTTACACGTCGATTGGCCGCATCCATCACAATTCCAAGCCCTAGCTCAGATTCTGTATTACTCACCCAGCGTTGCCCGGGTATAAATTGGATATCCATAAATTTTCTATCTTTTCAGGTTTTATCTTTTCAGACAGAAACCTGGTCTTACTTGGGTCATTTAATTGGGACTGGAGTATGGCCTAATCCATTCTCTAGATAAATTAATTAATACGGCGTATAGATTAATTGAAAGATATGTCCTAGTTTCGCTAGTACTTATATCGAGCGGCCTCCCTTAGAAGTGACTACATTTGGAAGGTATATATTCTCAATTCAAAGATCTTGCAAGATTCGTATCGCAGACAACGAGCACAGCAAATAGACGGCCTTAATGCCATATAAAAACATTGAGTAAACTAGAGATCTAGGTGGCGCAATAAGCGCTACTGATTTGAAATCGCTTTATAGAATTGCTCTTCAGAAATTTCATTTCGATCGAAATACAGTCTAAACAATTGTTTAGAGCGCCTATCATTATTAACGACCTTCTTTAAAAACGATCTCATTAGCTGAGTCGTCTCACTTGTCTGGTTGCTGGTATTTGGTGTCATTACTCAAACTCCTTTTGAGCAATTAATGAAAGTACATCGAAATGTACTCTCTCCTACCCTAAATCTTAAGCCCTGCCTTGGTTTAAAGGCTAATTTTCACCGATTAAACGCACTCTAAATGACTCAATATTGGTGTATTTTGGCGACCAAATCACACCAAAGCTAGTTCTGATCACAAAACACGGCCTTAGGATATTTCTGGCAATAACGCTCTGTGAAAGACTTACATTCCGCGATATTGGGTTGTTGACTACAGGTTGCCGCAAGTTGTGCTTTTTTACATTTATAAGAACGCGGGAATGTGCTGCAAAATTTATCGAACTTTTCTAACTGACTTTTACATTGCGCAGACTGTGGATCTTTTTTACACAAGGTTGCATAATTCGAGTACAGGCATTCCTTCGTGAGTGGATTTTGTTGGCAATAGCCATGAGGGCTACTGCTTGTGCTCGCAACATGGGTACTGCTCTTACCATCAGCCTCAACCGTAACAACCTTCTCGTTATAACTCTCTAACTCAATAATTTCGAACTCCTCACTTGGAGCTGACTCACTCGCCCTTGTCGATACAATCTCGGGAAATTCAACTTCGGATTCGGTTGCTCGTGCAGGTTTAGCCTCATAAATGGTGATGTCTTCAGACACATATACAGGCTGAGACTCTGCATTATGCGTTGCAGCGGCTCCTTGCAGTTTATTGTCACCAATCAATGCAGGCTCTTGTGAAATCACGGGTGGTCGCTTAGGTGTTTGTTTGAAATTCGCATCGTCTTCAAGGTATGTATCCAGCAGCTCACCTCTAGTAAGATCTGAGTCCGCTATGGCCCATGTGGATAGCACAAATAAGAAAGAACTCATAATTAGAAACTGTTTTTTCATAGAGATGTCCTGCCCAAATAAATACCTTATTAATTGTACCTTTATTTTAGGGTCATCAGCAAACATGTAACTCAACCTTTAAAATATGAATTTTCATTTTTGCCAAGCAATTTCAACAAGGACACTCGCAATAAAGATATATTTTATATTCAATATCCTGTTTATGAATGAAATAAAATATCTGAATCAACATGCAGTAAATATCAATGATAAAAGGCAGACAATCCTACTAATAGGAAATTGTAACGCGGGGTTGATATGGAAGAACTAACGACATATGCGAATTGGGTTGCAATGATCGCAGGTACAGCAGACGGCATGCCCCATGACCACACTAGCAATAGCCACTATTGCGTGGGTTATTGGATTAACCACAGCAAAAAATGCGCTGATGACCATGATTCTCATCACTGCAACCATTATTTTCCTGAGAATTGCCAGCAACTTTTTCTCAAAAAAGAGCAGTTATGCCATGGGCACTGAAGCAAGTTTTGTCGTTGCAATGGTTATGGTGATGATATTTATATAAGCTACCTTATAGCTAGCAACTTTCACACCAAAGTTCGGTGTAAAGGAACCGTTATGTACAAACATTATGTATTCTTTTTAACAATAATATTTGGAATTACAGCTTCCCCTATTGCCATTTCAGAAGAAGCTCAATACCAAACAAAACCCGCCCCTATGGCTCTCAAATATTTTGTTGCGCTTGAAGGCGTCTGGGTCGGCACACAACTCAATCATCAAGGCGAAAAAAAATGATCGAACTAGTTTATCGAACCGTGTCGGGCGGCACTGCAGTGGAAGAAAAAATATTCGTGAATACACCGCAAGAAATGGTCACGATGTACCACGGTGATGATGATGGCGGGCTATTAATGACACATTACTGCATGCTGGGCAATCAACCCAGACTAAAATTAGAAAATTCACATGACATGGCATTTTATTTTAAGTATCTAGATGGTGTGGGTATCGATCGTGAAAAAACGGCTCACATGGGCGGTATGAAAATGACAATTCTTAATGAGAACACTATCGAACAAGAATGGGACTACTTTGAAGACGGCAAAGTAAAAAATACGAGTTCATTTATCTTCACAAGAAAGTAAGCGCCCTTTTCGCCAAAAGCAAATTTCCAATGATGCACAATTAGCTCGTGCATCAAACGGTGCTTAGGTCACAATACTCAATGCAGTTAATGCAGCGCCGTAAACCTCGCGATTTTAGGTTGCACCAACTTCCTATAGTCTTCATATAAAAGCTTAATTAGTTCAGTATGAGAACCCGCATTAAATGCTATTTCTACATCATCAAGTAAGCTATTTTCAGCATATACATCCATGCCATAAAGGTTCCCAAATGGTGGCATCGCACCTGTTTCACACCCTGGAAATAAACCTCTGAAATCATCCTCACATGCTAGTTTCACACGTTTTGCCTCGGCTTCTTGTTTCAGAAGACCTAAATGAATTTTATATTGAGCCGGTAATACTGCCATCGCCAATTTACCATCAATTTTAACAATTACAGTTTTGGCGAACTCAATCCCAGGTATATGTGCTGATGCAGCCGTTTCTTGTGCAGTATACGAAATCGAGTGTGGAATGGTGACATAGTCAATATGCTCATCGCATAGAAGATTTGTGAGTCTAGTTACTGGCATGATGACCTTCTTCAATCTCAATTAAGGCTGATAAGACATTACGATATATTTTACCGCTTAACTCCATTGCATAGTACAAATTTATATATTGTTTTAGTTTATATTCACGCACATAAATTAAATTTAATCGCCTCATCCAAGGCTATTCTACCGAAAATCAAATAATCCACTCCTCTAAGAAATGGATATTATTTTTTACATCAAATTAAAACGCCTTACCCATTACATTTTCATTTTATTCAAAACACTTTATTGTTTTAACCGATATCCAGTTTTGAACATCCACCACACCGTTGCTAGGCATACCGCTGAAAATAACAACACCATGAATAAGCTAAGTTGAATGCTCACATCCGAAACCTCATAAAAACTCCAACGAAATCCACTGACTAAATACACTACCGGATTAAATAAGCTCACAGTTTGCCAAACCGGTGGCAACATATCGATGGTATAGAAACTACCACCGAGAAATACCAGTGGGGTAATAACAAGCATTGGAATGAGCTGCAATTGCTCAAAGCTATTTGCCCAAAGCCCAATGATGAATCCGAGCAAACTAAAGGAAATACAAGTGAGCACCAGAAAACCAAGCATCCAAATAGGGTGAGCAATCTTGAGTTCAACAAAAAATCCAGCCGTGATGAGAATGATAACGCCAATTATAAAAGACTTAGTGGCCGCAGCACCCACATAACCCAGCAGGATTTCGGCGAATGAAATCGGTGCAGACAATACTTCGTACATCGTTCCAGTAAAACGTGGAAAATAAATTCCAAATGAAGCATTAGAAACACTCTGTGTAAGCAAAGCTAACATCATCAAACCAGGCACAATGAATGCACCATATGAAACCCCTTCGACGGTTTCAATGCGTGAGCCGATAGCGGAACCAAATACCACGAAATATAAAATCGTAGAGATCACAGGTGAAGCGAAACTCTGCATAATGGTGTCCCATGCGCGCAACATTTCGTATTTATAAATGACTCTAACCGCGTATGTATTCATCATCGTGTATGTAAGGGCGTATTTACAATATTAATAAAAATATCTTCTAGAGAACTTTGCGATGTATTTACGTCTTTAAGTTGTAATCCGGCACCATCTACCGCACGTAATAATTCCGCAATTCCAGTATGCGTACTATACGTGTCATAGGTATAAGTAAGTTGATTACCCTCAGCAGATAACTCTAGATCCCAAGAAGATAGCAAGTCAGGAATTTTATCTATAGCATTTTCAAGCTCAATCATCATCTGGCGTTTACCCAACTTGTGTTTCAACGCTTCTTTATCGTCAACCACGATTAACTCACCCTTGCTAATGACCCCCACGCGGTCCGCAATTTTTTCCGCTTCTTCAATATAGTGCGTGGTTAATATAATTGTGACGCCCGATTGCCTTAATTTATCAACCAAGTTCCACATATCCTTACGTAATTCAACATCGACCCCTGCGGTGGGTTCATCTAAAAACAAAATGGAAGGCTCATGTGATAACGCTTTAGCAATCAGCACACGCCGCTTCATGCCACCGGACAAGGTCAAAATATCACTATCTTTTTTATCCCAGAGTGATAAATCCTTGAGTAATTGTTCAAGGTAAGCAGGATTCGGTTTCTTACCAAATAGCCCGCGACTAAAGCAGACTGTGTTCCATACTGTTACGAACATACTCAGTGTCAACTCCTGTGGCACTAAGCCTATCAGGCTACGCGTGATTCGGTAGTCATCAATGATGTCATGACCACCGACCGTTACTGAACCTTCACTGGGATTTACAATGCCACAGATGATAGATATTAACGTCGTTTTCCCAGCGCCATTAGGTCCAAGTAGCGCAAGAATTTCTCCGGAATGAAAATCCAAACTCACGTTGTTAAGTGCACGATACCCGTTCGAGTAGACTTTGGAAAGATTGGAGACAGAAATAATGGGATTCATGGTTGGTTTATAACATGTTACCCCGTACCAACCTTAAAATAATGATGAGTGAGAACCACTTCGGCATCTACAACTCCATACACCATGAGTATACTAAAAGCTACAGAAGAAACCGTCGAGGCACCACGAAAAGAATCAACAGGGTCAGACACGATTGATTTTCAGCTAATAAAAAAGGTTAGAACCGTTCTCTATCAATTTGCATATAGAATTTATATTACTATAGAAAAAAACCAACCGAAAAGTGCACAAGCTAAA
>PVMS01089136.1_pt1 | contig 10007 bp, 7 predicted proteins | sample 1853461 | NCBI WGS metagenome assembly PVMS01 (sample SAMN08582032, study PRJNA380276) | Marine sediment metagenome, whole genome shotgun sequencing project. | isolation source: ocean sediment barecode stripped | collected 2017
ATCCCAGATCCACCGCCCAACCGTTCGACCGCCGACATCTTCGAGCCGCTGTCGCCGTCGAAGTGGTCGGGATTGGTGGCCGCCCGTGAGTCCGCGGGCGCCGGCGCATCACGCCGGTACTTGCCGGTCAGCCAACCGCCCGACAGCGGGCTCCACGTGATCACGCCGATCCCGTGGCGTGCACACACCGGCAGCACATCGCGCTCGATGCCCCGCGCCAGGACCGAGTAAGGCGGCTGCTCGCAGTGCGGACCGCCGACGCCGCGCGCCGACGCCGTCCAGCGGGCCTCGACGATCTCTTCGGCGGGGAACGTGGACGTACCCCACGACAGGATCTTGCCTGCGCGGACGAGGTCGGTGAGCGCATCGATCGTCTCGGCGATGTCGGTCGACGGGTCGGGTCGGTGGATCTGGTACAGGTCGATGCGGTCGGTGCCGAGCCGGCGCAGGCTGTCGTCGACGGCGCGGACGATCCAACGCCGGGAGTTCCCACGATCGTTCGGATCATCGCTCATCGCGTTGTGGAACTTCGTCGCCAGCACGACGTCGTCGCGCCGGTCGCGCAGGGCCTCGCCGACGATCGTCTCGCTCTCGCCGAACGCGTACACGTCGGCGGTGTCGACGAGGTTGATCCCCGCGTCGAGCGCTCGATTCACGATCCGGGCACACGACGCGCGGTCGGTGTTCCCCCACGCTCCGAGCACCATCGTCCCCAGCCCGAAGCGCGACACCCGCACACCGGTCCGTCCGAGGGGTCGCAGTTCCATCTCGCTCCTGTCCCGTCGATCGGCCGCTACTCGGCACCCAGATGGGGCCACACCTGGGGCACGGTGATGCCCGCCCGTTCGAGCAGTGCCCGCTGCCGCTCCTGGGCCACCTCGGCCAGCGCGTCGGTGTCGATCGTGGTCACCCGACCGTCGGCGACCACCTGTCGACCGGCGACGAAGACGTCGCGCACGCTGCGACCGTCGGTGCCCCAGACGAGTTGGAGACCGACGTCGCCGCGCGGTGTCCAGCCCGGCAGATCGGTGCGGTGGATGACGATGTCGGCCTGCTTGCCCTCCTCGAGTGAGCCGATGCGATCGTCGCACCCGATCGCCTCGGCGCCGGCGATCGTCGCCAGCCCGAACACCTCGTGGGCCCCGAACCGGGTCGGGTCGATCCGGGCATCGCGGGCGATCCCCGACGCGAGGGCGGCGGTCCGCAGGATGTCGATCGAGTCCGAGGCGTTGACCGCGTCGCACCCGAGTGCGACCCGTCCGCCGCGCTCGACGATCTCGGCGTGCCTGCCGTGGGCACCCACCCCCTGCCCCAAGCGGAGGTACGCCCACGGGCAGTAAGCGATCGCGGTGCCGGTCGACAGCACGAGCTCGACCTCGTCGTCGTCGAGGTGGACGCCGTGCGAGATCAGCAGATGCCGACCGAGCACGCCGAGCGCATCGAGGTGCACGACCGGCCGACGACCGGTTCGTGCGAGGTAGCTCTCGGGGTCCGACGACGTCGGCGAGAGGTGCATCGTCATGTTGGTGTCGCGGGCGCGGGCGAGGTCGGCGGCGCCGGCGAGCAACTCGTCGGAGGCGAGATCGTGCCCGACGAGCGCGACCCAACCCTCGACGAGGCCACCGGCCGGGTACGCATCGAGCACCTCCCGCTGGCGGTCGAGCACCTCGTCGGCGGGCGCGGCGAACGGACCCTCGTCGATGTCCCATCCCCATACGCCGAGCGCGGCGCGCAGCCCGGCCTGCTCGAGCGACTTCGCGACACGGTCGGCGTGGGCGACCGTGCCGCCCTCGACGACGGTGGTCACACCGCTGGTCAGCGCCTCGACCGCGGACAGGGCCGCCGCCACCTCGTCGTCGTACGGCTCGTGGGCCTCGTGCACGGGAACCGCCCACTCGAAGATCGAGGCACCGGGCGGGAGGAGGTCGGGGATGCAACTGCGGATCAGCGGGTCGCCGGTGAGGTGCTGGTGGGCGTCGATCATCCCCGGCGTGACGACACACCCGGAGGCGTCGACGATCGCCGCGTCGGAATGGGCGCGGCGGAGCGCGGCCGTGGGGCCGACCGCGATGATCCGGTCGCCGGAGATGACGACCGATCCACCGACGAGCACCTCGCGGCGCGCATTCATCGTGACGACGTCACCACCCGCGATGATTCGCACCGGAGCGGCCGAGGAGGGCGGGTCGTCGGCCGAGTCGATCAATTGAGCCCCCGGACGAACGGCTGGGCGAGTGCCGCCGGCGGGCGCACGCTCTTCGCGAAGACCGACATCGCGAGGATCGTGACCACGAAGGGCAGCGATGCGAGGAAGTCGCCGTTGAGGTCGTAGCCGAGGGCCGGCAACGACAGCCGGAACGAGAGAACTGCACCGAAGAGCAGACAACCGCCGATCGTGCCCGACAACGTCCAGCCCCCGAAGATCACCGCGATCAGGGCGATGAAGCCCCGTCCACCAACGATCGAGTCCTCGAACTGTCCGACCGCGGCGAGCACGAGGTAGGCGCCCCCCATGCCGGCGGTCATACCGGCGACGTAGATGCCCTGTCGTCGCCGCGCGTTGACGTCGATACCCGAGACGTCGGCCGACTGCGGGTTCTCGCCCGCCGCCCGGAGCTCGAGCCCCCAACGGGTGCGGAACACCAGCCAGCCGCAGAGCGGCACGAGTGGATAGATCAGGTAGAAGAGCCACGACCGGTCGAACATCGCGGCACCGATGAGCGGTATGTCTGACAACAGCGGGATCGCGGTCGGCGAGGATCTGGAGGTCACCGGGTCGATCTCGGCCGCGAGGAAGCTCGTGAGGCCCAGCACGAGGATGTTCAGCGTGAGCCCTACGACGAACTGGTTCGCCACGAGCCGATGGCTCATCTGCGCCTGAACCGCAGCGACGAGCAGCCCGGCCGCCATCGCGGAGAGGAGCGCGACCACCTCGTTGCCGGACATGTCCATGCCGACCGCGGCGCCGAACGCACCGGCGAGGAACATCCCCTCGAGCGAGATGTTGAGCGTGCCCGAGCGTTCCGCGACCCATTCACCGGTCGCGCCGAAGGCGAGGAAGACGGCGAACGTGAGCGCGTTGATGTAGGCAGCCTCTGACGTGAGCACATCGCCGATCGCGCTGAGGAAGTCGACGATCATGCGCGGTCCGCCCGTGCGTTCATCGCCCGCCTGCGCTCACGGAGGAACAGCAGCGCCGGCGGCACGAGCAACGCCAGCACGAGCAGACCCTGGATCACCGCGGTGATGCGACGTTCGACGCCGGTCGCGGCAACGAAGCTCGACCCCGTGCGCAGGCCGGCGAAGACGAACGAGATCAATACGGCCGCCGCGGTGCGCTGGCGTGCGACGAGGGCCACCAGCAGCCCGGTCCAGCCGATCCCCGAGGCGAACCCCGGTACGAGGGTGTAGTTGCCGAAGTCGCCGCCGGCGAGCATCATCCCGCCGGCGAGTCCGGCGAATCCCCCCGACAGCAGCAGCGACGTGCCACCGTATCGGCCGGCATCGACTCCGGCCCGTTGGGCGGTACGCGGGTTGTATCCGAGCATCCGCAGGCGGAAGCCCCAGATCGTGTAGGCGAGGGCTCCGCCGACCAGCAGGGTGATCAATATGGCGGCGCCGGCCGAGATCGGGAGCTCGTTGCCCACGATGGTGATGCGGGGGATGCGGGTGTCGCTCGCCAGCTGCCTGCCGATCTGCTGGCGGTTGGCACGCCCCTCGCGCGGCGCGAGCAGGAGCCACTGATTCTTCAGGCCGTACCCGACGAGCTGCACGGCGATCGTGACCAGCAGCAGCGTGGTCAGCACCTCGGGGACATTCCGGCGGTACTTGAGCGCGGCCGCGATCCCGGCCCACAGCGCGCCACCGACGATGGCGGCGGCGAGCAGGCAGAGCACGACCACCGGACCCGGTCCTCCGAGTCTCGACCCGACGTACGCTCCACACGCCGCACCGATGTAGAGCTGGCCCTCCTGTCCGATGTTCACCAGCCCGGCGCGATTGGAGATGATCGTGCCGAGTGCCACCACGAGGATCGGCACGGCGACCCCGATCGTGGTGCCGATGCGGCCCGGGCCACCGATGCTCCCCTCGAGCAGCGCCGAGTAGACCGCGGACGCCGAACCACCAGTCGCCTCGACGAGCAGCCCCGAGAGGAGGAGCGCGGCTGCGATGCAGGCGGCGTAGAGCACCACCGTCTCGGCCGCCGATCGCCATCGGGCGGGTTCGACCAGATCGGCGACATGGTGCTCGTGCTCGGGTGGAGCCGCCATGTCGGGGGTCGAACCGGCGCTGCGATCGATGTCGGTTGCGTCGAAACCGCCAGAACTCAGGCCGGTGGTCACGCTGCCCTGCCTCCCATCATCAGCCCGATCCGCTCGAGGTCGGCGTCCTCGCGGGCCATCTCGCCGATGACACGTCCGGCGGACATGACGACCACGCGGTGGGCGAGGTCGAGGATCTCCTCCAACTCGCTCGAGATCAGGAGGATCGCGACACCGTCCTCGGCCGCCCGCCGCAGGCGATCGGTCATGTACTCGATCGCTCCGACGTCGAGCCCGCGAGTGGGTTGGGCGGCGACGAGCACCAACGGACTCTGCGAGAGTTCGCGGGCGAGTACGACGCGTTGCTGGTTGCCGCCCGACAGTGAGAGCAGCGGGGCGTCCGGACCGCTGCACGAGATGTCGAACTCGTCGATCAACTGTTCGGCGCGACGATCGAGCGCGCGGTGGCTCATGATCCCCGCGGTCGCCACGGCCGCCGGATCGGGGACTAGGAGGATCTCCGCCACCGTCATCTCGAGGACGATGCCCGAGTCGTGCCGATCCTCGGGGATCACGCCGATACCGGCCGCCGACATCGCGCCCGCCCTCCCCGCGACCACGCTCGTCCCATCGACGAGCACCTCGCCGGTATCGAGTGGGAGGAGGCTCGACAGCACGTCGGCGAGCGTCCGCTGACCGTTGCCTTCGACGCCGGCGATACCGACGATCTCGCCGCGGCGGGCGTTGAGATCGAGATGGTCGAGCAGCTTCTGACCCTGCCTGGTCGTGACGGTCAGCCCGTCCAGGTCGAGGACGATCCCCGCGTCGGACGGCCGGTTGTCGGGGATCTCGGTCCCTACGAGATCGGTGTCGACCACGCCGAGGGCCACCCGCTCGGAGCGCAGCGACACCGTGCGGCCGACCATCGCCGTGGCGAGCGAGGCGGCATCGGCATCGTCGGTGCGAACCTCGTCGACCACACGCCCACGGCGCATGATCGTGATGTCGTCGGTCGCGCTGAGTACCTCGTCGAGCTTGTGGCTGACCAGGGCGACCGCCCGGTTCTCGTCGTGCACGACCTGGCGCAGGGTGGTGAAGAGTTGTTCGCTCTCTTCGGGGGTGAGCACCGAGGTCGGTTCGTCGAAGATGATGATCGCCGGATTGCGCCGTAGGCACTTGATGATCTCGACGCGCTGGCGCATGCCGGCGGGAAGATCGCCGACCCGAGAATCGGGATCGACATCGAGCCCGTAGCGCTCGGAGATCTCCGACACGCGGTTCTTCACATCGTCCGGGTGGAGCGCGCCCGCCTCGCCGAGAGCGACATTCTCCCAGACCGTCAGTGGCTCGACGAGCGAGAAGTGCTGGTGGACCATGCCGATCCCATGGCGCGCGGCGGCCATCGGATCGAGCAGCGTTTCGCGCTTGCCGGCGATGCGGATCACGCCCGCGTCCGGCAGCACGAGTCCGATCATGATCTTCATCAGGGTCGACTTGCCGGCCCCGTTCTCGCCGAGCACGCCCCGGATCCTGCCGCTGCGGAGTTCGAGGTGGACGTCGTCACAGGCCATCACCGACCCGTAGCGCTTCGAGATGCCGTCGAGCTCGATCGCCGCGGCGGGGGCCGGCAGATCGGTGCCGGCCCCCTCTGCGTGCGTATTCACCTCGTCGGAGTCACCCTCCATACGCCTCTCCGGCAATCCTGCCGAACTCACCGTCGAGGTCACCGCTGGCGACGAGCGCGTACACCGCGTCCATCTCCTCCTGCTGCTCCGGTGTGGCACCGCAGATCACGGCGCCGGCGACATCGGGTTCGGAGCCGGGCGAGTACACGATGATGTCGCCCTCCTGCGCGGTGCCGGCGACGACCTGCGGGAAGATCTCGCGCACGTAGTCGCCGCCGTCGAAGCGCACTGCGATGCTCCACTCGAGGTCACCGGCGCGTTCGCAGACGTCGGAGGCGCCTGCGCTGAGCACGATCAGTCCGTCGTCGTTGGCGAGCGCCACGATCGGCTCGTGCGCTCCACCGAGATACGGGTAGATCGCCGTCGAGCCCTCGGCGACAGCGTTCTCGAACGCCGCGGTGGCGTTCTGCACGTTGTCGAAGTCGAAATCGAAATCGCCCGAGGGGACGTAGACCAACTCGAACGACTCGTCGATCGACTTGAGTCCGAGCTCGAAGGCGAGGCGGTGCTCGACCTCGAATCCGAGGTCGCAGCAGCCGATCATCGTGACCGTGTCGCCGCCGCTGTCGCGCAGGGCGATGCCGGTGGCCGCTCCCGCGGTGTACGCGATGCCCCCACCGTTGTCCTGGCTCTGGAGGTAGAACTCGCTCTGGGGAAACCCGGCGCCGCAGTTGCAGTACCAGAAGATGTCGGTGTACTCGGCGGCGAGGTCGGCCATCGGTTCGGCGATCTCGCTGGCGCCCACGATCAGGATGTCGATCGGCTGCTGGGCGAGGTTCTCCAGTTCGGTCGCCGCGTCGGCCGACTGGATGTTGTCGACGACGATGACCTCTCCCCAGCCGTTCTCGGCGGAGAACTCCTCGGCGGCGTCGACCACGGCCTGGTAGTAGGCGCCATCATCGCGGGGGCCGGCCGCGGCGATACCGATCCGCACCTCGCCGTCGCCGTTGGAGTCGAACTCGGCACCGACCATGACCGCTTCGACCGTGTCGGCGGTCGTGTCGGCGGTCGTGTCGGCCGTGGTGTCGGCGGTCGTGTCGGCCGGCGCTTGGGTGTCGGCGGTCGTGTCGGCCGACGCTTGGGTGTCGGCGGTCGTGTCGCCGCTGGAATCGTCGCTGCCGCAGGCGGCGAGGATGAGTGCGGCGGCGGCGGCCGCGGCGAGTGTGCGCCGCGTTCGTCGGAGACCTCGGTCGGTGATGTTCATGGTGTTTCTTCCTCCTCCTGGAACGGTCCTCTGGTCAGACCGTGTTTGCTGTTGGTAATTGGTTGAGATCGTCGACGCCGCGCCGGTAGCGCTGGACGAGCCAGCGGTTGAACTGGATGTGGCTCTCCTCCTGCCACGAGTACCGGCCGCGCGGCGCGAAGCGCGAGCGGAGCCCGCGCTGCACCTTGGCGGTCGCGTCCTGATCCTGCTGGACGAAGACCTGCACGCCGGCATCGGAGAGCGTGAGCTTCTGTTCGAACAGGGGATCGTCGAGCGCCGAGGGGTGGAAGATGTAGCCGATCTCGACGTCGATCGTCTCGGGACCGGTCGGCCGCACGAGGAAGAAGAAGCACTGGTCCGGGGCTGTCCCGAAGCACAGCGTCGGCGGGATGAGCGCGAACGTCGACCGGCTGCGCTCTTGGTCGGTGAGCCTCGGGAAGATCGGCATTATCGAGCGGTGGGTGGCGTTGAAGCCGCCGTCGATGTGGGTGTAACCCGCGGTGCGGAAGATGACGTTGGAGTCGTCGGTCCACGGCTCGGGGAAGGCGCTCAGGTTGCTCGGACAGAAGTCCTGCACGAACTGGTGGAGTCGGTTGGCGTGGTAACCGTCGTTGAAGTTCTCGAACATCACCTTCCAGTTCCACGGGAGGTTCTCGAGGGTGAACGTTCCGGGGCACACAGCGTCGGCGAGATCGTAGTGCTCGAGGTACGGCTCGTACCGACGCAGCGTGGGCGCGAGCGGTGGGGCCGACGGGTCGAGGTTGACGAACACGAACCCCTGCCACTCCTCGACCTGCAGCGCCGGCAACCCGTTGTCACCCTTGTCGAAGTCGGCGGTGCGCTCCATCGCCGGCGCGCCGAGCAGCCGTCCGTCGAGGCCGTAGATCCAGTGGTGATAGGGACACTTGAACGTCGTCGAGTTCCCCGATCCCTCGCACACCTGCATCGCCCGGTGCTGGCACACGGCCGACATCGCCCTGATCTCGCCGCCCTTGTCGCGGGCGACGATGATCGGCTCAGAGTGGAGGGTCACCGTGAACCAGTCACCCGGCTCGGAGAGAAGTTCGGCCCTGCCGACACACAGCCACTCCCTGGCGAACAGCGCGTCGCGTTCGAAGTCGTGGACCTCGGCGGCGGTGTACAACTCGGGCGGCAGCGTCGCCGCGGTGGAGACGTCTCCGATCGACGAATCGAGTTTGTCGAGAAGCGTTGCGTCGAAGAACGTCATGGGTGGACCTCCCGGAGGGAATCGTCCCGGGTTTCGGGCGCGGCCGCAGCCTCCGCCGCCCGGTCGGCGAGCAGGAACTTGCGGATCTTGCCGACGCTCGTGCGCGGCAACTCGACGAGCACGGTGTAGCCGCGTGGACGTTTCGCCTTGCCGAGCCGGTCGGCGGCCCAGACCTCGAGATCGGCGACGAGGCGGCCGTGGTCGACGTCGTCCGAGCGCGGGACGACGAACGCGACCGGAACCTCGTCGAAAACGTCGTCGGGTGCGCCGACGACGACCGCCTCGAGCACGTCGGGGTGCGCGCCGAGTACAGCCTCGACCTCGACGACCGAGACGTTCTCGCCGGCGACTTTCAGCACGTCGGCCCGTCGACCGTCGAAGCGGTAGCGCCCGTCGGCGTCGCGCGTCGCCCGATCGCCGGTGAGGAACCAGTGGTTGCGGTACGACGCAGCGGTCGTCGCCTCGTCGTCGAGATACCCGCCGAAGAGCGTGAGTCCGGGCGTGCCGCCGACGACGATCTCGCCGACCACCCCGGGTGGGCACGATCGTCCGTCGGCGTCCTGCAGGTCGACCTCGCACCCTTGGGTCACGAAACCCATCGTGTCGTGCAGCGGATCGTCGGCGAGGTCGGTCAGCACGGCGGGGATCGTCTCGGTCATCCCGTAGAGCTGACGGGGTCGGCACCCGAGCCAACCCGCCAGCGTCTCGTACTGGTCGGCCGCCAGATTCTGCGCGAACCAGCAGTGGCGCAATGTGATGGGAACCGTGACCGCATCGGGGTCGGTGCGGGCGAGGATCATCCGCATGGGCCCGGCGAACAGGCTGGCGTGCGTGGCGCTGTGGCGGGCGACCTGCTCGATGAACCGGCTGGCCGAGAACGTGTGCATCAGCGCCACGCTCGCTCCGACCGCGATCGCCGGTGCGAAGGAGTAGTACTGCGCGTTGGCGTGGAACATCGGCAGGACGACGATCTGGCGGTCGTCGGAGGTGAGACCCGCCGCCGCGGCCATCACCGTGCCGGCGAATGCGTAGTCGGCCTGGCTGACCTCGACCCCCTTCGGGCGGCCGGTGGTGCCGCTCGTGAACATGATCGCGGCGCGATCGAGCGGCGACGCGTCGGGCCAGAGCTGCGGTGTGGGTCGCCCTGAACCGTCGAGCCAGGCGAACGCGGCGTCGGCCTCGTCGATCTCGGCGACGACGAGATGGTCGCGCCCTGCGACCGCCTCGCGGTAGACCGCGGCGCGCTCGATCGAGCAGAAGCCGACGGCGGGCGACGTGCGATCGATGTGCTCGGCGAGTTCGGAGGCGGTGGCGAACGGATCGGAGGGCACGATGAACGCACCGAGCCGGGTGGCCGCGATCCACACCGCCACGAACGTCGGCGAGTTGGTGAGTGCGAGGTGGACTCCTTCACCCCGGCCGACGCCCGCCGCGCTCAGCCACGAGCCGAGTCGCTCGACGACCGCGTCGAACTCGCCGTAGCTCCACGAGGCGACCGATCGGTCGGGACCCTCGAAGCGGAGGAACGTCGACGATGCACGAGTGGCGACCGCGTCGGACCAGGCACGACCAAACGTCAGATCGATCGGCGCGTTCGTCATGTCGTCCCCGGCACGGCCTCAGACCGC
>PVMS01151206.1_pt1 | contig 10007 bp, 6 predicted proteins | sample 1853461 | NCBI WGS metagenome assembly PVMS01 (sample SAMN08582032, study PRJNA380276) | Marine sediment metagenome, whole genome shotgun sequencing project. | isolation source: ocean sediment barecode stripped | collected 2017
CCCGGCGCGATAGATCAGCCGCCGGGGACCTCCCGTGAAATCCATAGAAAAATCAACATTTTCACGGGAGTAGTTCCAATTCCTCTTCGAGAAGCTGCTTGCGATAGAGCCCGGCGTAGATGCCATCCAGTTCTAGAAGCTTCTCGTGGGTTCCTTGCTCGACGATGCGCCCTCCGTCCAAAACGACGATGACATCGGCGTCTTTGATCGTGGAGATGCGATGCGAGACCAGCAGAGTGGTGCGCTGGCTTATTACCCCTCTGAGCTCGGAGAGAATCCGCTCCTCGGTTTCGGTATCCACGCTGGAAAGAGCGTCATCCAATATGAGTATGCGCGGATCGACGACCAGCGCCCGGGCGATGGTGGCTCGTTGTCGCTGCCCTCCGGACAAAGTGATTCCTCGCTCGCCCACCATTGTGTCGAACCGAGCCGGGAAATCCGCAATGTCACCAGCGAGACCCGCCACTTCGGTGGCCCGGGCAATTTCCTCGCCGGCCGTTGAAGGACGTCCGAAGGCAATGTTCTCGCCCACGGTTTCCGAGAAAAGAAAGCTTTCTTGAGGGACGTATCCCACCGCCCGACGCAACTCTGCGAGTGATCGTTTCCGCACATCCACCCCGTCTACCAGAACTTGCCCTTCGTTCACGTCGTAAAGACGGGGGATCAAGCTCACCAAGGAGGTCTTGCCCGAGCCGGTGCGCCCAACGAGAGCGACGGTCTGGCCGGGCTCGATCGAGAGATCAATGTCTTTCAGGACGGCAACTCCGTTATAAGAAAAGCTGACTCCCTTTAGCTCGATACGACCCTCTAGCCCTCCCCGTACCGCGTCGGGTGCCTCCTCGAGCTCAGGCTCCTCTCTCCAAATGGCGGCCAGCCGCTTCATGGACGCCGAGCCCCTCTGGTAGATGTTCACCACCCAGCCAAAGGCAATCATCGGCCAGGTCAACATGGCCAGGTAAGCAATAAAGGCAACGAGCTGGCCCAGGGTGATCTCCTGGTTCACCACCATCCGTCCGCCCCACCAAAGCACGAGAGCCGAACCAATCCCGCTCAGGACCGCGAGCAAGGGGTGAAACGCACCCCATACCTTCACTAGATCGATATTGCATCGAAGATACTTACGGTTCTCCTCTTCGAACTTTGCCTGCTCGTGGGCCTCCTGGGTATAAGCTTTCACGACCCGCATGCCGGAGAGATTCTCTTGCACAAGCGCCGAGATATCGCTCATCTTTGCTTGAATCGCCTCGAATCGCTTGTGGATCAAAGCGCCGAACTTCTTGACCGCAAAGGACACAACCGGCATGACCGCCAGAGCCACCAGCGTCAGCTCGAAACTGATGGATATCATGAAGACCAAACAGCCGACGGTGATGATTGCCGTTTCAGCCGGGTACATGATTCCCGGGCCCAGCACCATTCGAACCGCGGTAATGTCGTTGGAAGCCCTGGACATGAGATCCCCGGTGCGCCACCGATGGAAAAAGGAAGGGCTCATGCGCTGGAGGTGAGCAAAGTAATCACCTCTCAGGTCGTACTCGACGTAGCGGGAGACTCCGATGAGCAACCGGCGCATCCAGAAACGGAAGAAGCCTTCCACCGCGGATATGCCGACGACGAGCCCGGCATAGAAGAGGAGTTTTTGAGCCGTTATCGAAACCGTCAGGTCGTCCACCGTCATGCGCAGCACCTGGGGCATAAAAACACCGGCCGTTTTGCCCAGAACCAGGGCCACCATTCCCAGACGGAGTTGCTTCTTGTATCGGACCAGGTAAGGCAGCAGACGTTTGACCAGATCGCTCATGTTATTTCCGAACAGATTCTGACGAAGTATAGCACCGACAACATCTTAAAAATTGTGAGGGGAGAGGAGCTTGCCGGGCCCAATCAATCTCGGTATCTGGAGTCGAGGAGTATCTTGAAGACTCCTGGCTTTTGGGCTTCGGCGATGGCCTCATCGGCCTTCGCAAGCGGGAAACTCTTTGAAATGAGACGTGCGACGGGCAGTGCTCCCGAGGCCAAGGCCTCGATGGCGGGGGGGAAATCTCCGCAACGTGATCCCACCAGACGGATCTCGTTCACCACGATGCCGGAAACGTTGACCTGCGAGCGCTCATGGCAAGTGGATTTGAGGACGATGGTCCCTCGTGGCTTCGTCCAAGCCAGAGCCTCCTCCACACCGCGCGCTGAACCGGTCGCTTCCACCACAAACGGGTAAACCGGCCGAGGTTTGTCACTCTTCACCTTGACGCCCACCTGATCCAGTAAACGGAGCTTCGCCTCGTTTCGGCCGACGAGATCGACCTGCACACCACGGAGACCAAGACCCAATGCGATCAGTGCGCCCAGTTTCCCATCTCCCAAGACCAGAGCCCGATCGCCGGATTGGATGCCGGCCTCCATGACCGCCAGCGCGGCTGCCAGAGGCTCCGTCCACACCGCTTCCGGATCCGTCAAGGAGTCGGGAACTCGATGCAGGTTGTCCAGAGGAACCGTCATCCATTCAGCAAAAGCACCGGGGCGACCGGCAATCCCCAGGACCTGCCGCTTTTCACAGTGTCGGCCCAGTCCTTCATTGCACAAGGCGCACTCACCACAGGCAATATTGATTTCGGAAACGACCCGGGCTCCGATCCAACTAGAATCGGGAGCCTCTTCGACCACGCCCACCATCTCGTGTCCCGGGATCCCCCGGAAGCTTTTGTAGCCGGCAAGAAGCTCCAGATCGGTACCGCAGATACCGGCAAGAAGCACTCGGATCAGAGCTTCCCCAGGACCCGGCACCGGGTCGGGAACCTCCTTCAGCTCGAGCTTTCCATCGAAGAAGACTGCTAGCATTTATCTTCGACCACCAGATTCCAATATCTCGATTTGCTCATCGACCAGCGATAGGTAGGCCACGTCGCCAATCGTCTCGAACAGGGCCAAAGCTTCCGGCACTTTTCCCATCTCCTGCAAACAACGAGCTTGGTTGTACCTCAGGTCCACCTCGTCATATGGAGAGAGAGGATCCACCTCGGTGGCCGCTTGCTCGAAAGCAGTAGCAGCGGCTCGGTACTGGCCTCGCTCAAACAAACGCAAGCCCTTTTCCAGAGAGCTTTCCGGTGCCACCAGCTTACCGTTCTCAAAGGTTCCGCTCCGATAGAAATGAGGGGCTTCTTCCCCGGGGAGAGAAGCGACCAGAACCTCTTTGATCTCCGCCACCTCGCCGTTCGATAAAGTAACCGGACAGCCTTCGAACAAGATTTGCTCTTCCCCGACGAGACGCAGCCCCCGGCATCCCGACGGCTCTTCAAAGAAGAAAACGGCTCCTTCTCGTACAAATGCCGCGCCATCGGGCTCGGCAGCCTCGGGAGCCACCCACTCCACCGTGATCTCCCCATTCTCATACTTCAGCACGAAGTTGAAATGATACATGTCGCGTTCACGAAGGAACGAGCGCTGTAGGGCGATCCGCCACGATTCGGTGTCACCCGCAGACTCCGACACGCCCAATCTGAAGACACCTTCATGTGGCCTCGCCTGATTGTCGGTTTCCGGGTCCAAACTGCGAACCGCTGCGAGAAGCTGTTGGCCGTAGTCGGAGTCCAATGCGGAAAGCGCCTGGGCTTTGGCCCCACCGGCACCGCGCAATTTGGCCAACTCGTTCAAGGTGTCCTTCTTCTCGGCGATGTCCGCGTCACGCAACACTGCGCGCGCCACTCGCTCCATTCTGTTGTAAGCACTTTGCAGGGAAACAGGCCCGGCTTCGAGTCTATAGGCAGCATCGATCCACCGGCTCATGGCCTGACGCAAGCGTCCACCTTTTTCGAGGCGGCCCAGTTCCTCGAAGAGATCCGAGCCCTCACTTTCGTCCGTCTCCTCCTCGTCCGCTGTCTCAATCCTCTCGAGCACCGCCGTAACCGCATTACTAATTTCACCGGCGCGAGGTTCGTTGCTCAAATCCATGCGAACTTGCAGCAATCCCTCGCGGGCCACGATCAGGATCTCGCCATCCGACAAGGGATGGTATTCCTTGGGCAACAAATCCAAGCGGCCTACCTCCATCTTCAATGCAAGAAGCCTGGCGATGCGACGGGCACTGACCAGATCCGCCTCCTCAACGAAGGCGGCCAGTACGAGGTCTTTCCTGGTCCCGCGGGTTTCACGGATCGCTCGGCTGAGCCCATCGAGCTCTTCACTGCAACGATTGCAACCGGCGGCCGGGAAATAGAAGGCCAAGAAAGCTCCCGACCGGTAAACCTCGGTGGACACAACCATCCCCCGGGTGGATGCGACCCGGACCTCGGGCAAGGCGCCGACTCGAGCCTCGACGGAAGCAAACTCGGGCACCACCTCGAAATGGATGCGCTTTTGATCGGTAAAGGCCTGGAGCGCACTACGGCTGGGAAACGCACCGGTAGCCACCAACTTCTGCTCAATAGACGGCTGATCTGCATCCGGAGCGAAATAGGCAATGAGCAACGCGTCGACCTTGGCGGCCGGACGCAGGTCGCCGTGCGACGCCATCAACAGGTGAGGCTCGGCGGACGAAGTCAAACGAGCGGCACGCGAAAGTGCTTTGCGAGCTTCGATCCAGCGTTGCTGATTCGTAAGAGCCCGACCCAGAGTCAGAAAATATTCGGCGCGGCGCCTCCGATAGGCCGAGCGCGCTTCCGTAATCATCTCGTCGAACAAAAGGCCCTTTTCCGGTCGCTCGGCGATTTCTTGTTCGGGGACGAAGCGCCGCGAGATGGAAAGTGCTTCGCGGGCGGCCGCCTCGGCACCGGACGCATCGCCTTCAGCAAGCAAAGTAAGCGCCTTGTGGTGCGCTTCCTGCGCCTCCTCGACCGAACCGGCCCACACCGGAGCCACGGCCAGTAATATGCCGGCTAAAATGAGCTGGTATCGCATAGGGTGGGACAACCTCTGGTACTTGGCGCGGGGTTCAGTCGGCGACAGCGGTGGATTCACCCAGCGCCTTTCCGTAGATGCGACGATACATCATCTCGTTCCGAAGCACTAGCTTCACATAGTTGCGAGTTTCCGTGAAAGGAATCTCCTCGATGAACTCTTCCGAGTCTAGACCGAGATCCATCGCCGTCCAAGCCTTCACTCGGTGGGGGCCGGCATTGTAGCTCGCCAGAGCATAGTCCCACCGGCCGCCGTAGCGGTCCATCACTTGCTTCAGATAATGGGTACCGTAGCGGATGCTGATATCGGGATCGTGGAGATCCCGCGTTTGATAGCGCCGGCGATGATCGCGGGCGAGCCTGCGACCCGTATAGGGCATGATTTGCATGAGACCTCGCGCCCCGGCCGGAGAGCGCACCCGCGGATTGAATGTGGATTCCTGACGGATGAGCCCCAACACCAGGTAAGGATCCACTTGGTGCTCGTCGGAGTGACGCTGAATCATCTCCCAGTACTTCAGAGGGTAAATGATCTCCCAAGCCTCAGTCGGAAGCAGATCCCCGGTGGCCGAGATATGAAACGGATAGGCGCGTCGCATGGTAATCATGGCGTCGCGATACCGTTCCTGTTCGTAATACAACCAGGCCAATATGGCGAGGAAGGCGGAGTCATCATCGGCACCTTCGACTGCAAGCTCTGCCTCTCGCTCCGCTTCCTTGTGAAGGCCCACCGTGAGGAGGTGTCCAATGAGTACTTGCCGATCGGTACGCAAAACCCGAAACGCTTCGGCCAACTCGACGGCCCGGCTCTCCGGTTCCATATCGGCGGCTGATGGCGGCTCTCCGCGCAACCGAGCCAAATGCTCAGCGGCCCGGCGACCGTAATAGGTATTCGCATAGCCAAGGAGAACTTGGCGATAAAGGGGTATGGCTCGATCCGGCCGCCCGAGCGCCTGGTAGGATCGCCCACCCCAATAGAGAAACCTGGAGAGCTCCCCCGCTTCCGGATGCTCCCGTGCGGTTTGAACGAATCCCGCCGCCGCCTGGGGATACCGACCCATCTTGTATTCCATCCACAAAACCCGCCACCGCGCATCGACAACGTACTTACCTTGCGGAAAATCCCTAGCTAGGCGCTCGTAATATTTGAGCGCCACGACGCTTTCGTCTTCCGCCACGTGAGACCGAGCCAAGCTCCAAAGCGCCTCCTCCGCCCAGCGACTCTCAGGATCCAGCTCTAGAACCTGGTGGGCTCGTTGCCGATGGGTCTTGGGTTTTCGAAGTCGCCGAGCCGCCTCTCCGCGGTAGAAAACGGCTTCGGGCTTGTACTCTGCTTTCTTGATTCGGGACAGAGTCGTCTCGGCCGAGCGACTCTGCCTCCTCTGATACTGGCAGACACCTCGTCTTAGAAGAACCAGCTCCTCGTCTACTTGATGCGGGAAGCGCTTCACCATCCGGCTGTAGTCGGCGTAGGCTTCCCGGAAGTGGCGCGCCTCGAACAGTTTTTCCGCTCGAGCCCAGGCCAAGCGATAGGAGGCTTCAGGTGTTCGCTGCGGTCTGTATTTCTTCAAGGAAGCAAGCTTTCGTTCCGCGCTCCGCGAGAGTGGATCGGTCGGCATGTCGTAGTAGAGTGTTTCCATCAAACGCGCGGCCTCCGGTTGTTCCCCCAAGTCGCTGAGCACTTCCCCAAGAGCGAACATCGCCTCACCACGCGAACCGGTCCTGCCGTTTTTCAGTATCCGACGAAACTGGTAGGCCGCTTCGGTCTTTGCTCCTTCGCTCACCAGCAGACGGCCGAGCTGGAGTCGTGCTTCATCAATCAATACGAACTCAGGGTGGCTCTCAACGAGACGGCTCAGAGTGCTAAGGGCTTGGCCTCCTTCCTGATCTCGGCCGACAAAGTACAGCGCGTAGGCGGAAAGCTCGGTTGAAGCGACGGTAGGAGAAAGGAACCGTTCCTCCGCTTCGTCCCGGCGCTTTGCTTTTCGAAGCGCCACTCCCGCAGCGAATGAAGCGAGCCCTCGGGCCAGTGGAGGTTCGTCGAGGCTATCGGAGATCTCCACAAGCTCTCGAATCTTCGCCTTCGTGGAAACCTCTTCTTTTTGGACAATATTCGACACCCGGAGGGCTTCCGCCTCGGGGTGACGCAGGACTTCCCACGGAAGGCGGATCTCGGCCTCCGTTTGATTCAGGTCCGACTCTTTCGTGAGAGGTGCGGAAGGATTCAAGGCGGCGACCAAAAGGCCGAGCACGAGACCCACGAGAAAAATCCCCCCTAAGATCGGAAGCATTCGCGGGAGGACGGCCGGTCTCATGGGCGCTTATCAGAATCCAACATGATTGTGACCTTGACGGCAAAAAGCCGCCATTTCCTGATACCGCATTCAAGGAATGCGCGAAGCCGGGAAAGATCCGTGGGAAAGCGCTTTGCCTATTTCTAAGATTGCCCTAGAGCCCCGGCATCTCCATCCGCGAGGATACGCACGAGCTCATCGGTGAAGAAGTCGGGCGGAGCATCGGGATGCCGTTCGCCATAGAGCTTGCGACTTCGGTCGATGTCATCCTTGAGCTGCTGATAGAGGTCCCGGGTTTTTCGCCCTTGCATGACCTTGGCCTCGTTATAGAGTTTGATCTCGGAGACCAAAAGACGAGCGAATCGCTTGGCATCCTCGTGTTGCTTACTGCCCGCAGCAGGGGCAGGTGGAGCAACCGGCGCGGCCGGAGGAGGGGTCGGGCTCTGAGCTTGAAGATCGCTCGCGTGGAACAGGACGGTCCCGGAGTCCTCGTCTTCCAGTTCTTCCACTGCCGGTTCCGGTGACATCATTGCCGGCGCAGGCGGTTCCGGCGACACCGGTGCTCGCACTCCCGGAGGAAACGTCTGTTCTCTGAGTGGCTTAGCCTGTCCAGGCTGTGCTTCGGGTTCCGGCCGAGCGCCTTTAGACAAACTGATCAAATCAAGCAGCTTGCAGGCATAATGCACCAGCACCTCGACGGATTCGGTGCCGAGAAGCGCGTCACGAGAGTCGCCACTATCCGCGTATACCACCGCCGCGATCCGGTCTTTTAAAATCATCGGCATCGCAAAGATGCTGGAAGGCAGCACGTTTCCTAATCTGGACAGAAGTTGCACGTTCTCACGATGGACCGTGCTTTCCCCAAGAAAACCCTGTCGGGATGTAATAACAGCGCGAAAAACGGTATCCGCGTTGGACGGCACCGACATTCGCTTTATCGCGTCATTGCTGAAGCCGGGACTCTGGTCAAAACCCTGACCGAGCCAGCCAATGCAGGCGCCTCCCTTGAGGACGAACAAGGCGATTCGAGGGACCAACTGAGACAGTTCCTGAACCAGACAGGTAAGGACTTCGGTGAGAGAGTTGCCTTGATCGAGACGAACCATGGACTGGTGTATCAAGGAAATGCCTTCACTTGGGGCGCCGCCGCCCTCCGACTTCGACATTTCACCGACAAAACCGATAATCTTGGTCTCGTCTATGTTCTCCTCGTACTTGGCCATGCGTTCTTGAAGGGCATCGAGTTGACGGTTGACCTGATCCTGGATGCCCGTCACCTCACCACGCAGATCGTTAGCCCAGCTAGAAACAAGAGAATGGAAAAGTGCCAGCACTTTGGCGCGAAGCTGGTCCTCGTTCATCGGCCGTCCTCTTTAGTTGATAACAAAGACACCACTTTTTGTAGGAATTGCGAAGACCTTCTCAGTCTTAGACTTGCACAGATTGCGAGTTTAATTATCTGATAGTACTGAGCGTAAGTCAAGGTGGATAAAGGCGTTGGGCGGCAGAACCCAGATTTGCCGTCAGATGAGGGTTGCCGGGCCGTTTGATGCCATCACAAAACAGGTCTATAGTTTAAGTGAGCAGTAGTCCTCTTTTGGGGGCGCACTGGGTTCGACGGGGGTAATTGAGCCCGTAGCTGCGTGCCGAGGTCCGCCTCTCGTAAAAAGGGTGGAAACAACACAATTGCCGACAATCAGTTGGCTTTGGCTGCATAGACAGCCACGTTCTCTGCGACCCCGCCTGTTGGGTTGTAGAAGGGCGACGCAATAGCAGGCTGGCTGAGCCACCGAGCCCCGGGAGGTTCAGCGAGAAAACAGGGGATAGCGACCGTTAGCTCCTTGCCGGCTCCTGACTAACGGAAGCGAAAACAATTGGAGCCGGACATGCACGTAGACGCTTCGCGTGAAGATCCTCGGACGCGGGTTCGATTCCCGCCGCCTCCACCATTTTTTCGACCTTCGGTCGAAAAAATGCCCGCCGAAGTCATACTGTCTATTGCGTAGACGAAGGCGGGCTTCCTGAAAAAATCGTCTTCCAGTTCATGCAAAACAAACAGCGATATGTATATTTGATCAAGAGTACAGGCTACCCGGGCTGGCGATATATAGGGGTCACTTCCGACATTCATCGGCGTCTTCGTGAGCACAATGAGAGAAAGTCACCTTATACTTCGAAACACCGACCATGGAAACTGATCGTTTCAGTGGAATTCCATGAGGAAACGGCAGCCCGCAAATTTGAGAAGTATCTCAAATCTGGATCTGGCAGGACTTTCGCAAACAAACACTTCTGGAGTGCACAATGATCCTCCGACTGCGTTACAACCGCTAGGTTCGATCCGTCACATAGCAAGGCGACCAATATCACCAAGAGCCGGCCTGAGCTGGACTTCCCTAAGCGCTTACGAAGCAGCAAAGCTGACTTTTGCGTCTCTTTTCTCCAGGACCTTTTGGAGTGCCGAAACGCGCTCTTCTTAGGAGGAGCGCTGAATATGGTGTCGAAACTAAGACCGAATAGGCGCCAGCGCCAGCTCTGCACGCAACTCGTGCACCCGCCGCCCTTCCACTTGGAATTTCGAATCCTTGATGCAGATGGTTTCTGGAAGGTAAGAATAGCTCTTGGCAATTTCCTTTTATAAACGTTTCAGCACATATTCAATGTTCTGCGCAGATGCGGCGGGACTACCCCTGCCCAGGTATGCGTGGGAGGCCCCGTACTTGGTGTTGACGCTCTTCTAGGCGCGTATGGTGCCCAAACCATTTGATGGCTTTCGCGACAGTCTTGTCGCCGACTCAGAGCCGTCGTCCTATGGCGTTGTAGC